>Ga0316195_10001261_pt1 | contig 11184 bp, 9 predicted proteins | sample Phised1_MG_FD_204937 | JGI IMG/M metagenome (GOLD analysis project Ga0316195, IMG submission 204937) | Coastal sediment microbial communities from Maine, United States - Phippsburg sediment 1 | ecosystem: Environmental > Aquatic > Marine > Coastal > Sediment | place: USA: Maine | collected... | reverse complement strand
ATGCTGATGGAAGAAGGGTCGGCCAAGGTGCGCGAGGGTGACCCTTCCGATAACAAGGAAGATTACAAGCTGCCTATCTGGGCGGGTGTGATTCCATTGGGCTTGTCGGCAGGCGGGCTGGTGTCCGATCCGGCGAATCTGCCCGGGGTGCTTGTGCCGGATCACCTGCAATCCTTTGTCTTGCCCGGGGAGCGAGACTAGCCGCTGCGCGCCAGGACCGACTGGAGTACACTTGGACCGTAGATCAATCAGGGAGTCCCATGCGTAACAAGTTCCTGTCAGTCATGTTATTGGTACTGGGTTTGGCGGCCTGCAGTACGGTCGACGTGCAGTCAAAAAAGGACAACAACTTCGATTTCTCGAGCCTGGAACACTTCAGCTGGTCCAGCCTCGGCTCCGACATTGATCCGGAGATTGGTCAGGGCACGGAGAATGCTGATGACATCCTGCGCCGGGAGATTACCGAGAACTTTGTGAAGCGGGGCTACCAGTTCGTGCGTCAGGAAGAGGCCGACTTCTTGCTGTCGTATCAAGTGACTATCGAAAAGCGCCTGGATGAGCGCGTGCTCGATTCTGGCGCCAACACGGGCACGGGTTGGGGCAACCAGAACATTGATGAGATGGGGTATAACAAGAAGGCTCACTCCACCTACATCATCGAGTATGCCGAGGGATCGTTGATCATTGAGGCGCGGCAGACAGGAACCAATTTATTGCTTTGGCGTGGAGTCGCGGTGGGCGAGGTGCACGAGGAGTATTCGGACGCACAAAGCGCGGAGCGGATGCGCAAAGCGGTTGCCAGAGTGGTCAAGAGCTTCCCTGCCCGTTAGGGCAGGCTGTGCATGCCTGGACGCCAGGCCTAGTTCTGCAGTCTTTTTTTCACCAGGCCGCGAACGAGCTCCAGGGAGCCCACATCTGAGGTAAACAAGGGCGGCTGCCGGCGCAGTACCAGCTGTATTTTGCCGTCGGCGGTGTCATCCAGATACCGGATGCTCTTGTTAATAGCCGCCTGGTAGGGATTGCTGCCCCCAAAAAATGCCGAGAAGTATTTGTGCACACCGCCAAAGCTCTCATCCAGTCTTTGGCGGACCTGCTTGTAATAGAAATGGCGTGTCTTCTGCACCAGGTCATCGCCGGACGAGTAGGCTACGGTTGCCCTCCCTCGCCAGTCTTTGCTGACGGCGATTCCGGCCAACACGAACTCCGGGTACAGGCGGTCCCGGCATTTCTCCAGGTAGCAGCGATCAGCCATCTGCGCCATGAGATCCGAGGTGCCCAGCATGAATCCGGCCAGTCGGTCTTTGGGATCCTTCAACAGGATGTGCTCGGGGGGCATTTCGTACCCGCTGTAGTGCACCATGCGGGCCGCTACTTCGGCATAGTCCCCGAGTCCCAGGCGCGGAAGGTACTCACGCAGAAAACTCGCGCCGCGACCTACGTGCAGGGCTGTAAGCTCCGCGCCATTGTCCACCTGCGTTTCCGTTTCGTGACGTATATATCCGGAATCGTGAAACAAGGCGGTGACCAGCGTAATAATTGCCCGGCGTGGACCAATTTGATCGCGCAGGGGTACTGACCGTTCATAGCCACTAATCAGACGGGCGGTAGCCAGGGTTATGTCCATGGTGTGCTGGATATCGTGGTAAACCGTATCGCAACCCAGGTAGCCCGGATACTCGCCATTGAACAGGCGTTGAAAGTCCAGGAAGGCTTTGCTCAACGGCTTGAAAGAATCCTCAGGATAGAGGTCCTGGAATATTTCATAAACAGCCTGGCAAACGGCAGAGGGAGAACTGACCCGGACCGTATTGGTCACGTCATAGTCGCTGCGCCGGTTAGCCAGCATTCGGCCCCAACGTTGATGTTCAGCTAACTGTTCAACACTCATTCCTGCGAGTCTAGGAAAAATGGTGAACCAGCGCCATCAAGTCAGCCTGATCTGTGAGCTGGTTCACGGTTTCCGTTCCCCGGGAGCGCCAGGGATATGCCCCCACGCCGGGGTCTTACAGCCAGCGGGGAAGCAGGATCATGGCCCAGGTACTCGCCGCCAGCAGCAGGGACAGCAGGACCGCTGCCGAAGCGACGTCCTTGGCACGACCTGAAAGCTCGTGGTGGTCGGGGCCTATTCGGTCAACCACTACCTCAATACCAGTGTTTAGCAACTCGACAATAAGGATCTGAAGCACGCTTCCCAGCAGCAGGGCGCGTTCTATCCAGGAGTTGCCGAGCACGAATGCCAGGGGGCTGGCGACGATAACCAGGAGCAGCTCTTGCCTGAACGCTTCTTCGTACCTCCATGCCGCGACAAATCCTCTCCACGAGTTGGAACTGGCCGCTAAAAGACGTTTCAGACCGGTGATATTTTGATTTTGCACGAACCCTGCCTCTTGCCCGGTTTCAGAAGTCAAAATGCGCGACAACTGGCGCGTGATCTGAAGGACGCTCCCAGCTGCGTGGTTCCACATCGGTACGGCAAGCCAGACAAGAATCTGCCATGGCCTGGCTTGCCAGTATCAGGTCTATGCGCAGACCTGCATTGCGCCGAAATGCCCCGCGCCGATAGTCCCACCAACTGAATGAAGAATCCGGTTGCTGGAACAGACGAAAGGTATCACGCAGCCCCAGCTGTTCGAGCTTCTTTAGTGCCTGGCGTTCCTGGGGGCTAACGTGTACTGAACCCTCCCAGCTTGCCGGGTCGTGTACGTCCCTGTCCTCTGGTGCGATATTGAAGTCGCCCATCACGATCAACTTCTTGTGTGTGCGAATCTCCCGAGCTATCCACGACTCAAGCTTGCTCAGCCAGTTAATCTTGTACACGAATTTGTCGGAGTCCAGCGCCTGCCCGTTGGGTACATAAAGATTAATCACTCGAATGTCGTTGAGTGTGGCACCCAGCACCCTTCTTTGCGCATCCTCTAATCCTGGTAAATCAGTTACCACGTCGGTGGCCGGTGTTTTGCCAAGCAGCGCAACACCGTTGTAGGTTTTCTGGCCACTGACCAGAACCTGGTAGCCCAGATCCCTAAAGGCTTCGACTGGAAAATCCTCGCTCGGCAACTTGATTTCCTGTAGTCCCAGGATGTCGACCTGGGCTGTGTGTAGCCACTCCAGCACCTGCGGCAGCCTTACACGAATCGAATTTACGTTCCAGGTGGCAATCTTCAAGCTCGTTTATCCTCTTGTGCCGGCATCATGCTGCCGCCGCTTTTGATTCAATACCGGTTTGCCGCAATAGTGGCTCCAGGCTTGGCGCCCTCCCGCGAAAGGCTATAAACGCTTCCATCGCGTCCACACTTCCCCCCAGGGAGAGAATACGTGAACGCATGCGCTCTGCCACCTCCGGATTGAATATGCCCTGCTCCTCGAATGCCGAAAAAGCGTCCGCTGCCAGCACCTCCGCCCACTTGTAGCTGTAATAACCCGCAGCGTAGCCGCCGGCGAAAACATGCGAAAAACTGTGAGAAAAGCGATTGAATGCCGGTGGCGTTATGACACTGACTTCACTGCGTACTTGTTCTATTACCTCCAGAACCCTGCCACCCAGGGAGGGCTCGTACTCGCTGTGCAGGCGCATGTCGAACAGCGCAAATTCCAGTTGCCGAAGCATGTGCATGGCGCCCATGAATTGTCGGCTGCCCTTTAGTCGTTCAAACAGATCTATGGGCAGAGGCTCGCCCGTCTGAAAATGCGACGATATCAAGGGCAGGGCCTCCTCCTGCCAGGCGAAATTCTCCATGAACTGACTGGGCAATTCGACTGCGTCCCAGGGCACGCCGTGAATTCCGGCTACACCAGGCACGTCGACCACTGTCAGCAAGTGATGCAGCGTGTGTCCAAACTCATGGAACAGGGTCACGACATCGTCATGGGTGAGCAGGGAGGGATGGGATTCGGTGGGTGGATTAAAGTTACAAACAAGATGGGCAACCGGGTGCTGAACGGGCTTTTGCATGCCGTTGCGATTAATGCAATCGTCCATCCAGGCCCCCCCGCGCTTGTTTTTGCGCGCGTACAGGTCCATGAACAAGCCGCCGCGAGGCGCGCCTTTTGCATCCAGGACGTCGATGTAACGCACGTCCTCGTGCCATGTCTCTACACCCTCCCGGGGAGCAAGATGGATGCCGTAGAGGCGCTGCGCGACCTCGAATATTCCGTCCAATACCTTCTCTACCGGAAAATAGGACTTGAGTATCTCATCTGAAATCTGGAACCTTTCGCGCTTTAGCTTTTCGGCGAAATACATCAAGTCCCAGGCTTCCAGTGTGTGCCCGGCCAGGGTCTCCAGTTCCTGTACCTGCAACCTGGCGATGTCATGACTGCGCCTGGCCAGATCCTCCAGGAATTCCAGTACTTGCTCCGTGCTCTTGGCCATCTTGGTCGCCAGCGACAGTGCGGCATAATTCGGGTAATCCAGCAATTGCGCCACTTCGTGGCGAAGCCGCAGAGTGTCCTCTATAACCTCACTGTTATCCCAGCGACCCGCGTCGGGCCCCTGGTCCGATGCCCTGGTGGCCCAGGCTGTATAAAATTCGCGCCGCAGCTCCTCGCGGTCCGCATAAGAAAGCACCGCGTGATAATTGGGGTAGTCCAGAGACAGGAGCCAGCCCTCCTGGCCCTGCTTTAGCGCCGCTTCACGCGCGCGTGCAACGGTAGGTTCAGGCAAGCCGGCGAGCATTCCCTGGTCTGTAATGTGTTTCTGGAAAGCGTTGGTTGCGTCCAGCACGTTTTCCTCGAAGCGAGCCGCCAGCGCGGCAAGGTCTTGCTGCACTTTTTTGAATCGGGCTTTCTTTTCGAGGTCGAGATGTACGCCGGCCAGGCGAAAATCCCGCAGACTGTTTTCCAGCAGCTTACTCCGCGCGGTGTCCAGTTTGGACCCCTCGCGCTTCTCGATTTCCACAAACGCTTCATACAAACGACTATTTTGTCCGAGCTCAGTGGAATAGGCGCTCAGATCTGCCAGGCAGGTGTTATACGCTTCTCGCAGGTCCGGGTTATTGACGACTGAGTTCAGGTGGCTGACCGGTGACCATACCCGGTCAAGCCTCTCTTCCATTAATTCCAGGGGCCTGATGAGGTTGTCCCAGGTGGGGATCTGCTCGTCGTTGACAAGTTCCTCCAGCTTTTCCCGATTTTCCCGCAGCACTGTGCTGAGCGCCGGCACAACATGCTCGGCCCGAATGGCGGAGAATCTCGGCAGCTTGCTGGTATCCAGCAGAGGATTGTCCTTGGCTTGGCTCATGTATTGGTCCTGGCTTTTTTAATCTAGTGTCGATTATGTTGAGGTAAAAATATGGGAAACAACCCAAGCTGACGCAGACTGGTACGAACGGTGCTGTTCAAGACTGGATTCGGGAATGCTTATTGTTGTTCCCGCCAGGTCTCGCGCATCTCGCCTCCGGTTAGCCCGGCGACATAGCAATACGGACTGGGCAAGAGCCTTGGAACCGCTTGACCGGTAAGTGTAAACGCTTGGCCTGTCGATGTCGCCACACAGGTCCGGGCCAGACGTAATTCACGGTCATGGAGTACACTGCCGCCTGATATTCGCGTAGCGCTGAAGATTGATCGGGGATGCTGGAGCACAGCGCACCCGGTTTGGGTTTTGGCCTCCTTGGGAGGTTAATCGGAGACCAGAATGACACAGAACACGCATTACGATGTGATCGCAATTGGTGGTGGTAGCGGCGGTCTGGCCATGGTCCAGCGGGCTGCCGAGTATGGCAAGCGATGTGCGGTGGTCGAGGCCGGGCGCCTGGGCGGCACCTGTGTCAATGTGGGCTGCGTTCCCAAAAAAGTTATGTGGTACGCAGCGCACCATGCCCATGGACTGCGTGACGCGGGCGCCTATGGTTTCGACCTGCAGGTAAGTGGCCATGACTGGAACAGACTGCGCCTGGGCCGTGACGCCTACCTCAGGCGTCTCAACGGTATATACGCAGGCAACCTTGAGCGTAAGGGTGTGGTGGTTTACCCGGGGCATGGGGAGATTGGCGGACCCGGGCGAGTGAGCGTGGACGGTGCGGTGTTGACCGCCGATCGCGTGGTGATAGCCACCGGCGGGTACCCGATAGTTCCGGCCATTCCCGGTGCACAGCTGGGTATTACCTCGGACGATTTTTTCAACAAGCTCGATAAGCTTCCAGCCAGGGTCGGTATTGTGGGAAGTGGCTATATCGCCACGGAGCTGGCCTGCCTGCTTGCGGCGCTTGGCAGCGACGTCACAGTGTTTGTACGCTTTGAATCCGTGCTCAGAAGTTTCGAACCCATGTTGCAGAAAAAGCTTCTGCGGCAAATGCAGCAAGACGGGATAGAGGTCGTTACCAATACGGTGCCGGTGGCGCTGGAAAGTGATAAGCAAGGCTTGAGCCTGCTGGCGCAAAATGGCGCCCGTCATGCCGGTCTCGAGGTATTGATATGGGCGGTCGGGCGAGCCCCGAATACCGCCACCCTGGGTTTACAGCAGGCTGGCATTGATACCGACCAAAGAGGTTTCGTGCGGACTGATAATTTTCAGCGGACCAGTCTGGCCGGAACCTACGCGATTGGCGATGTCACCGGCCGAGAGGCGTTGACCCCGGTCGCCATCGCGGCGGGTCGTCGCCTGTCTGACCGCTTGTACGGCGGTATGCCGGGGCGTCACCTGGACTATCAGAACATACCGACGGTTATTTTTACCCATCCACCAATCGGTACCGTTGGCCTGACCGAGCCTGAGGCGAGGGAGAAGTTTCCAGACCAGGAGGTGAGGGTGTACACCAGCGAATTTGTGCCCATGTATTACGCCATGATGGAAACCAAGGTCAGAACCAGTATGAAGCTGGTAACCGTAGGCGCTGAGAAGCGGGTGCTTGGCTGTCATGTTATAGGGGATGGCGCCGACGAGATGTTGCAGGGATTTGCGGTTGCAATACGCATGGGTGCATGCAAGCAGGATTTTGACGATACAATTGCCATTCATCCCACCAGTGCCGAAGAACTGGTGACCATGCGCTAACGGTGCGCAGGAGCTAACTGATGCCAGAAAGCGTTGCCATTCGACCATACCGCGACAAGGAGCCAAGTTTTGGACACAGGGTTTACGTGGATCCCCTGTGTGCCTTGATCGGCGACGTGACAGTCGGGGACGACTGCTCATTCTGGCCAGGCGCTTCCGTACGCGGTGACGTACACCAGATCGTTATCGGCCAGCGCACCAATATTCAGGACAATGCGGTACTGCATGTGACGCACGATGGGCCCTTCAGCCCCGGTGGTCGCGGCCTGTACGTGGGTGATGACGTCACCGTTGGGCACCAGGTAACCCTGCATGCCTGCTCCGTTGGACATCGCTGCCTGATCGGTATCGGCGCGATTGTTCTGGACGGTGCAATCATCGAGGACGATGTACTGCTGGCGGCAGGTAGCCTGGTGTCACCGGGCAAGCGCTTGCTCTCCAGACACTTGTACCGTGGCGCACCGGCACGTCCGGTTCGAGAGTTGACGGAGGAGGAAATCCAGCGTCTTCTTTATTCAGCAGGACACTATGTGAACATCAAGAATAACTACCTCGGCCAGTGACGGCCATGCAGTCGTCGCGCAAGACAATCAACGAGTTTTTCATCGAGGAGCATGCCCTGGGGCTGATATTTCTTGGTGGCGTCTTTGCGCAAGGTGAATTGCTGGAGGTGCTTGATAAGTGGTTTCAGGGGGAATTAGCCCGGCGTGTTGTCAGCACCGACCGCGTCCATTGCATCATTGACCTGCGTGCGGCAGATCTTGAGCGGGCCACGGCGGAACAAGATTTGCGTTCCTTGCTGGTCAATATCGAGGAGCGAGTCCCTCTCGGCAACATTGCAAAGGTAGCCCTGGTTTCGGGCCTCGCCAACTATATGTCTTTTAGTAAGGTTTTGGATCGGACCAAGGATGCCGGTTCGGTGACAGGAAACTTTTACAGCCTGGAAAACGCCTGTCACTGGCTATTGGAAGCGGGCGGTGATGTGCTGCAGGACCTGGATCCCTGCTACGGGGAATTCAGACACGAGTTGCGCCCCATTGCGGAAACCGGCCTGGTAGTGCGATACATATCGGGCCGGGTAACCCGGGAGCGCATGCTTGGGACCATTGAGGAACTGTTGGCTGCACCATTCTATTACCCCGGCTGCCAGGTATTGACAGATTGCCGCGACGGCAATTTCACAGACGTTGGCGCTGCCGGAAGTGATATTGCCGTGGAAGTTTTTCAACGGTTTGCAGACAGCAGTCCGGGACGATCTGCCTACGTCCTTGGTCCTGAGGACTATGCCAAGTCCGACCACTACAAGGCATTGTTTGCAAGCCGGAATCGTGAGGTTATGCCATTTTTGCACCTGGGCGACGCCTGCGAGTGGGTTGGTCACGACGTGCGACAGGTACAGGCTGCTCTGGATGCCATGCGGGTAGGTCAGTTCTTCGCCTCTTCCTCGTCACTGGACCTGCGTGACTGGTTACCCGAGATTTGCGAGACAGGCTGCGCTGACCCGGCTTTGCAGACCAGCGATGCCTACCGGGACCATTACATCGTGATAGCAGAAATGAATGTGCTCGTACGCCGCCTCGCCGGACCCTGCAGCGCGGCCGAGTTCATTAGCCGTACCGCCTGGATGGAGACCCACCTACCTTACCTGCCGGGACAAAAAGTTCTGCTCGACATTCGTGCCTGGGAGCTTTCCCAGCCGGACAGGCTGTATCTCAGCCAGGGCGCCAATGGTGCCCTCGACACCGCCGTGCGCGGCGCCATGGCCACTTTGTGTACTCCAGATTTACTCCACGTGGCGGAGGGCTTCGCTGCGGCCCAGAAATCCTGGCAGCCGAAGCTTCGTGCTGTGACAACGACATTTTCCGCCTGTGCATGGTTGGGCTTGAAGCCCGCCTTGATCAATCGCTGTCTGGAACTATTGCTGACGACACAGCAGCCGGGCTGAGCCTGGCTGTTGTTTCCATGTTGTATTCGCACCGGTTGCCTATTGAATTTCAAGTCCCTATGCTCCCTAGCAGGGATTTGCCAACATCGTCTCCCGCATGGAGTACTTTAGAGATGGGTCAGGACAACTCGGGCACGCCAGGGGAGCCTTGGAATGAGTTTGGGTGATACCGTGGTAAATCGGCAGGGGCACCCCGGCAGCAGCAAGAAGAAAGCCCGACTTGCTCCCCGTGGTCGTCAAGTGCAGGCGACTGCCCGGGACGAGCTGGATAAGGTGCTTGGAACCGGACCTTTGCGGCGCGATTTGCTGATTGAGTACCTGCACCTTGTACATGATCGTCATGGCCACCTGTCAGCGGAGCACCTGGTCGCCCTGGCCGAGCGCATGCGTCTGGCGCACAGCGAAGTGTATGAGGTGGCTTCCTTCTATGCGCATTTCACGCTGGTTAAAGAAGGCCAGCCCGCGCCCCAGGCGATAACCCTGAGGGTGTGCGATAGCCCCGCTTGCGAGATGGCTGACGCCAGTCGGCTGGCGCAAGAGCTGGAGGAGCATCTTGGCGCCCGGGTCAGGGTGCTGCGGGCACCGTGCATGGGACGTTGCGATACGGCTCCGGTCGTCGCCGTCAACCAGAATCACGTCGACCATGCCACCTTGCAGGACGTGTCCACCGCGGTTGATTCGGGGAGGACCTCGGCGACAGTCATGCCTTATATCGGCTTTGAAGATTACCTGTCCCGGGAAGGATACAGGCTATTACGCAAGTGCCTGGCCGGGGAATATTCTCCCGACGAAATTATCCAGACTCTCAAACATGCAGCACTGCGTGGCCTGGGCGGAGCAGGTTTTCCGACCGGTACCAAGTGGGAGGTGGTGCGTGGCTACCCGGGACCGAGGTACATGGCCGTGAACGCCGACGAGGGTGAGCCGGGTACCTTCAAGGACCGATATCACCTTGAGCGGGATCCGCACCGCATGCTGGAGGGAGCCCTGATAGCGGCCTGGGCGGTGGAAGCGGAGACCCTGTTTATTTACTTGCGAGACGAGTACCCGGCAATAAGACAGATTCTGGCGAAGGAACTGGCGGCCCTGCACGCCGCGGGTCTTACTGCCCATGTGAAGGTCGAATTGCGACGCGGCGCCGGCGCCTATATTTGTGGCGAGGAGTCGGCCATGCTGGAGTCCATCGAGGGCAAGCGAGCCCTGCCGCGACATCGCCCGCCCTATGTTGCGCAGCTTGGTTTATTTGGCCGCCCGACCCTGGTGAACAACGTGGAAACGCTGCATTGGGTTCGGGATATCGTGGAGCGTGGCCCGGACTGGTTCAGCGGTCACGGTCAAAACGGCGCAAAGGGTCTGCGCAGTTACTCGGTCTCCGGACGCGTGAAGAACCCCGGGGTCAAGTTGGCCCCGGCAGGCATTACCGCACGCGAGTTGATTGAGGAATTTTCGGGGGGCATGCAGGAGGGGCATGTTTTTCGGGCCTACCTGCCTGGTGGCGCGTCCGGAGGTATCCTGCCGGCAGCGAAGGCTGATCTTCCGCTTGATTTTGGCTCGCTGGTGGATGAAGAGTGCTTCGTGGGCTCCCACGCAGTGGTTATTGTCAGCGACCAGGATGATATTCGTGCATTGGCACTGAACCTGATGCGTTTCTTTGAGGACGAGAGTTGCGGTCAGTGCACGCCCTGCAGGGTGGGTACGGAAAAGGCGGTCGCCCTCATGACGCAGCGGCATTGGAATCGGGACCTGCTGCAAGAGTTGGCGAGGGTTATGGCTGATGCCTCGATATGTGGCCTGGGCCAGGCTGCGCCCAATCCACTGTTGTGCGTCCTTCGCTACTTTCCTGAAGAATTCGAACAATGAGCCGGAGCCCCATATTATTTTTCCTGGATGGCGTCGAGGTAGAGGCACGGGAAGACGACAGTATCTGGGACGTTGCGAAGCGGCAAGGCACCCTTATTCCTCATTTGTGCCACAGAGACAAGCCCGGTTATCGGGCCGATGGCAACTGCCGTGCCTGCATGGTGGAGATAGAGGGTGAGCGGGTGCTGGCGGCATCCTGCGTGCGCAAGCCCACTGACGGAATGAAGGTACACACGGTTACGCCGCGGGCCGCTGACGCCCGCGCCATGGTCTTCGAGTTGCTGTTGGCAGATCAGCCGGGACGCAACCAGGCGCATGACCCGGATTCGAGTTTTTGGCGATGGACTGACAAGGTCGGTCTTGCGGGCAGCCGCTTCAGCGCCCG
>Ga0316195_10001260_pt1 | contig 11188 bp, 10 predicted proteins | sample Phised1_MG_FD_204937 | JGI IMG/M metagenome (GOLD analysis project Ga0316195, IMG submission 204937) | Coastal sediment microbial communities from Maine, United States - Phippsburg sediment 1 | ecosystem: Environmental > Aquatic > Marine > Coastal > Sediment | place: USA: Maine | collected... | reverse complement strand
TGCTGTTCGAAAACTACCTGCAGAATCCGACCCTGCTGCCAACAGCCTACCAAACCAAATACGCTGAATATGGTAGAGAGCGGGTTGTCTGCGACTACATCGCCGGCATGACCGATCGTTATGCCCTTGATGAATACAAGCGGCTTTTCGAGCCCTACGAGCGGGTGTAAGCTGTATGTCGCGTCAGGGCAGGGTGATGGTCAGGTTTTCGCTCGGGCGATAAAGCAGGAAGGTTTTACCAAGGACCTGAACGATGGCGGAGCCGGTCTCAGCGGCCAGCTCGGCAGCGACGGTTTTGCGATCAGCCAGGCAGCCTTCCTGGATTTTGACCTTGATCAGTTCGTGTGCCTCGAGCGCTTCGTGGGTGGCCTTAACGACTTCATCACTCAGATGTTGTTTGCCGATCATGACAAAGGGATGCAAACCGTGACCCAGGCCACGCAAAAACCGGTTCTGTTTGCCTGTCAGCTGGAGTGTTGCTGTAGTTTCTGACATATCTTATGTTCCTTAAGGGAATTGACTGTGACTGCGGCTCACTATAGCATCCTCGATTGAGTGCGTGGAAGCTTGTTTATTAGAGGCGCTATTTTTATACTGCCATGACCAAGTCTCTTGCCATAATCTGTGAAAATACCGTAGGACGACCGATTGCCGCATGCGGCGAGCACGGTTTCTGCTGTCTGGTGCAAACATCCTGCGGCAAGTTCCTCTTTGATACAGGTAGCGGTGCCACACTCCTTCAGAACCTGGACATCCTAGGACATGAGGCGGAAGGTATCGACGCTATTGTCCTCAGCCATGGTCATTATGATCATTGCGGCGGCCTGTTGCCTCTGCTTGTAAAGATCGGCCCGCGGCCGGTTTATGCCCACCCTCGAATCTTCACTGAGCGCTTCTGGCGAGGGCAGTATGAACAGCGCAACATTAGCCTGCCGTACCGCCGCGCCGACCTTGAAGCGGCCGGTGCTGACTTTCATCTACTCGACACTTTCACCGAAATCGCTTCAGGACTTTATTTCAGCGGCTCAATCCCGCGGGCCTTTCCTCATGAGACCGGTGACCCTCATCTTGTGCTTGCTGCTGAGAATGCTCAAGGGTGGGAGTCGGACGCATTCCCTGATGATGCCGCGCTGGCTCTGGAAACGTCGAAAGGGCTGGTTGTTCTGCTCGGCTGTGCCCATGCCGGCTTGGTCAACACGGTCGAATACTTTCTCAGCCAGCTGGGGCATCCCCGGATTCATGCGATTATCGGTGGAACCCACCTGGGGCCGGCCGGCGACGAGCAGTTTGCCGCGACAGTCGACTATCTGTTGCACCTTGACTTCGATCGCCTCGGTGTTTCCCACTGTACCGGGCAGCTGCGTTCCGCTCAGTTACACGCCCGTTTCCCGAACAAGGTGTTTTTTGCCAACGTTGGCACAAACGTGAGCCTCGATTAATCTTGATGCTCAGCCCAAATTCATACTGATGACAACACCTCTTTGCATTCTCCTCGTTGACGACTCGAAGTTTTTTCTGGAACTGGAAAGACAGTTCCTCCGCAACACGCCGGCAACCATACTGCTTGCTGCGTCAGCTGAGGAAGCTGCTGCGGTAGCGCAAAAGCATCTTCCCAGCCTGATATACATGGATGTCGATATGTCGGGGATGAATGGTTTTGACTGTTGTCGGGCACTGAAGTCGGATCTGCAGATGCAAGCAATCCCCGTAGTCCTGATCGGTGCGAAGGCCTCTGCTGCCGATGCAGCGATTGCGCGAGATGCCGGAGCGGACGCCTATTTAACCAAGCCGCTGGATCGGCGACAATTCCTCGATGTCGGGCACAATTTCCTGATGAGCATAGAACGCCGCGAGCCGCGTCGTGATTGCCGCCTCCCTGTGGATTTCATCTGCCGCGGTTTGCACCTGCAAGGACATTGCATTGATGTCAGCACTGGTGGTATGTTCCTTGGCTGCCGGTCGACTGTAGCGAAAGGGGAGGCCCTGACCCTGAAATTTTCTTTGCCAGATGAGCACTTGAGCCCGATCGAACTGCATGGCCGCATTGCATGGGTCAACTCACGGGATGAGATTATCAAGCCAGACTATCCACTTGGTTACGGGATCGAATTTATCGACATCCCAGAAGAAAAGGGCACGGCGTTGCGGCGCTGTTTTAGCAACCGTTGGACTGCGTAAGCCGATATCCCAGATGAAGAGCTCATGAGCAACACATGCCCGATATCTCATGATGCGTATGTTTGTCGAATCCCAGGACGACATTAAGGTTGGCTGTTGTCAATGGCTTCAAACTTTGGTGAGGAATTTCGATGAAAATCTATATCGACAAGAGTAAGTGCCAGGGATCTGGAGAATGTATCAAGGCCTGCCCACACCGGGCTTTACAGATCATTGACGGCAGGGCGGTTGTTGATCATGGCAGATGTGATCTGGATGGCTTGTGTATCCCGGCTTGTCCCCATGATGCGATCGGTTTTGTTGAGGAGTGTTGACGCGGTAGCCGAGTCGCATATTGGCGGACCTCATGGTCAGAAAGACATTGAAACGGCGGCAGGTAACCCTGTCGCCGTTATGCTTTAACGACCACGACACCAATCTGAACAATTTAAAGAAGTATTGTAAAAGTTTTAAGAAGGAAAGGTTCTTTCCCCTTATCCTTCAGCATCGATATCCGCTTCAACGACAAAACGCTTAATTTTACGGGTTGTTGTCTTGGGAAACTCATCGTCACGCAGGGTAAAGCGTTTGATGCGCTTGTAATCGGCGAGGTTCTTACCACGCTCCAGGATCTCCCTGCGTACGATGCTTTCCATCTTCTGCGCATCGAGTTGCCCCAAGCCGTTTTCTTCGGCATATCTATCCAAAGCATCCTGATCCGGGTAAATTATAGCATGAACTTCTTCAGAAGCCTTATCAACTTTATGGCCATAAACCATTATTTCTGCGATAAAAATGCTGTTGAGCATTTCATTCTCAACCTCTTCCGGATAAACATTCTTACCATTCGCCGTGACGATAAGATTCTTGACCCTGCCACAGATGCTGAGAAACCCATCATGATCGATGCGGCCCAGGTCCCCGGTGTGATACCAGCCGTCGGTTATCACTTCATCGGAGGCCTCCTGGTTGTTGTAATAGCCTAACATGACATTTGGCCCTCTGGCCCAGATTTCCCCGACCCCGTCATCGTTCGGTTCATGAATCCTTACCTCAATACCGGGCAGCGGTTTGCCGACTGTGCCAAGACGTTTGACCTTCGGCGTCTCGACGGCAATAACTGGCGATGTTTCGGTGATGCCATAACCTTGATAGACGTTTAGCCCCAGATCCATGAGCGTGGCGGCAATGACCGGGTCAAGAGCCGCACCACCACTTATGAGCACTGGATTGCCGCCAAAGGCCTCCCGAATCTTTCTGGTCACCAGCGGCCGGGTCAGGCCAAAGGCAAAGAGTGTCCTGGACAACTTCTTGCTGTGAATCTTTTGGGTCATGCGATCGGCAAGCAAACGGAATACTGCCGGCACGCCCAGCAGAAAGTTCGGCTTGACTTCGCCGAGGTTGTCACCAAGTTTACGCAGGCTCTCGGCAAAGGAAACCGTGCCGCCGACGACGAGCGGCAGGATGATCCCGGCTACCTGTTCGAAAACGTGATTGATCGGCAGGAAGGAGAGGGTGTGCATGTTCGGTTTAAGTTCAAAAACCTCCACCGCCGCGTGCACATTGCTGGCTATGTTGGCATGGCTCAGCATGGCACCCTTGGAACGACCAGTTGTCCCCGAAGTGTACAGGATGACGGCAGGGTCGCATGGTTGACGTTGCAACGCCGGTGGTTGTATTGTCTGCCGGAAAAGATCCAGCGGTTCTATGTCGAAAAGTGCAGGCTCCTCGTCTTTGTTTCGCAGCAGTCGGGAGAAGATGTTTTTCGCCTCTTCGTCAGCAGTAGCGTCTGCCGGCGTAATGAGCTCATGAACCCCTTCAACCAGGGCTTCAAAGTACTCTACGTCAGTATCCGCAATCCGGTACTCGCGGCTGATACGGCGCCATTCGTTGAACAGCGTTGACAGGGCCTGCTCCATCGGCAGTGAGCGCTTACCATGGTGCGTTGGGGTATGATTCAGAAGGACGATTTTTTCCAGTACCGGCAGGTCGTTCGCAATATCGTATAGGGTTTCGAGGTGCTGATGTTCGGTAAAGAGGATCCGCGCGCCACAGTCAGACAGGATATGGCGAAGCTCGCCCCGCTTGAGATCTTTGTCGATTGGCACGGCTATGGCGTTGCTCTTTAAGGCCCCTAGGTAAGCCATAACCCAAGCCGGCGAAGATGGGGCCAGTAGGGCCACTCGTTCGCCGGCGGCAAGTCCCCAGGTAGAGAGCCCGGCGGCGATCTGGTCCGATGTATCCCAGAGCTGTGTGTAGCTGACTTCGTTCCAACGCCCTGACACTTTTTTGCGCAGCGCCGCCTTTTCCGGGTGCTTGCGACAGCTTTCCTGCAGCATCTCAATTATTAAAGACACGATGCGAACTCCATTTTCACATATCGTCAGTCAGCCTGCGACGACCAGTTGGATTCAACTTGACTGCTTGCTCGCCTTTGCATAAACAGACACACGTCAATAACTTGTTGCCTTGTTTGCTGGTGGATGTCGCATATTAATCAGGCGAATGCCCACATAGCAAGGATAAAGCCGCGCGGTGCCGATACATCCTCGGCAAAAAGGCCTCCAAGGCTTTTGATCCTTTACAAATAAGCATTATTCCGATATTTTTCATTGTTCTTCAAAACTAGTCAGTTTGCAAAACACAGCAGGTTGCGGCTGCAAGGAAAAAGTCTTTTAACGTCTATGAAACAGTCACAAATCCGCAATTTTTCAATTATTGCCCATATCGATCATGGCAAATCAACCTTGGCTGACCGCTTGCTCGAAGCAACCGGTACCCTGACCGATCGGGAGAAAACCGACCAGTTCCTCGACAAGATGGATCTGGAACGCGAGCGTGGCATTACGATCAAGGCGCAGGCCGTACGCCTTGCTTATCATGCCCTTGACGGCCAGGACTACATACTGAACCTTATCGACACGCCGGGTCACGTTGATTTCACTTACGAAGTCAGTCGCTCCCTGTCTGCCTGCGAGGGAGCTCTGCTGGTCGTTGATGCCACTCAAGGCGTAGAAGCGCAGACGCTGGCCAATGTCTACCTGGCCATCGATCAAAATCTCGAAGTCTTTCCGGTCCTGAACAAAATCGATCTGCCCAGTGCCGACCCCGAGCGGGTGAGAGCTGAAATCGAGGAAATCATCGGTCTCGATGCCGGAGATGCCGTCGTAGCGAGCGCCAAAGCTGGAATCGGCATCGACGCAATTCTCGAGGCGATCGTCAAAAAGATTCCCGCGCCCAAGGGCGATCCTGACGCCCCTCTGAAAGCCCTGATCTTTGACTCATGGTACGACCCTTACCAGGGAGTAATCGTTCTGGTGCGCGTGGTTGACGGCGCCTTGAAGAAAGGCGAACGCATTCGCCTGATGGCCAGCAGAACTGAATACGAAGTTCTTAAAGTCGGAGTTTTTTCCCCGCATCCGCTGGCAGTGAATGAATTAACGGCAGGTGAGGTCGGTTTCATCACCGCCAGCATCAAGGTCGTCCATGATGCCAAGGTCGGCGACACCATCACCCACGTCCGCAGACCTGCCGACAAAGCGCTCCCCGGCTTCAAGGTCGTCAAGCCGATGGTTTTTTCCGGTCTTTACCCCGTAGACTCCGGTGATTACGACGATTTGCGCGACGCTATGGAGAAGCTGCGTCTCAACGACAGCTCGTTCTCTTTCGAGCCGGAGAATTCGATGGCGCTCGGCTTCGGTTTCCGTTGCGGCTTCCTCGGCCTGCTGCATATGGAGATCATCCAAGAACGCCTGGAACGGGAATTCGGCGTCGATCTGATCACCACCGCGCCGACCGTCGTTTACCGGGTGACGACCGTCAAGGGTGAAGTGATCAATGTTGACAGCGCCAACAAGCTGCCTGACATCCAGTATATCGATCACATCGAGGAGCCGTTTATCCTGGCTTCGGTGCATGTGCCCAACGAATTTGTCGGCGCGGTGTTAGCACTTTGCGAAGAAAAGCGTGGCGTGCAGCGAGAGATTAAATATCTCACGGCGAATCGCGTCATGGTCATCTATGAACTGCCGCTCAATGAAATCGTGCTCGATTTCTATGATCGGCTCAAGACGCTGTCGCGCGGCTACGCGTCACTCGATTATGAGCACCTTGATTATCGCCCGAGTGAATTGGTGCGCCTGAACGTCCTTATCAACGGCGATCTGGTTGATGCGCTGTCCCTGGTCGTGCACCGCGACAAGGCCCAGTACCGCGGCCGTGATTTGGTAGCCAAGATGAAGGAATTCATACCCCGCCAGCAGTTCGAGGTGGCAATCCAGGCAGCAATCGGCAACAAGGTCATCGCCCGTGAAACGGTCAAGGCTTTGCGTAAGGATGTAACCGCTAAATGTTATGGTGGCGATATCACCCGGAAACGCAAACTGCTGGAAAAACAGAAGGAAGGCAAGAAGCGCATGAAGCAGGTCGGCAACGTGGAGTTGCCTCAGGAAGCCTTCCTGGCCATCTTGAAAGTCAAGGAAAGTAAATAATGAAGTTTTTTTCGAAGAAGAAGGCGGTCAACAAGCAGGATAAACCGAAGAAATCTCAGTTGCGCGATTGGACGGAGGCCTTGATTGTGGCGGCTGTACTCGCCCTGATTATACGTACCTTCGTGGTCCAAGCGTTCAAAATCCCCTCCGGCTCGATGGAAGACACTTTGCTGATCGGTGACCACCTGCTGGTGAACAAGTTTATTTACGGCCTGCAGGTGCCTTTCAGCGATGGCCCGGTGCTGTCGTTGCGCGACCCCCATCGAGGCGACATCATCGTCTTTGAGTTCCCGGAAGACAAGGATAAGTCGTATTTTAAACGCCGCGACTTCATCAAGAGGGTGATCGGCCTGCCGGGCGACACCGTCGAGATCCGCAACAAGAATGTTTTTATCAATGGCCAGCGTTACCTGACTCCCGAGGCGGTCTACAAGGACGGCAACCTGACCGCCGGTCCGCGCGACAATATGAGCCCACTGACCGTGCCGCCGGGCAATTATTTTGTGATGGGTGACAACCGTGACCGCTCCTACGACAGCCGTTTCTGGCACTTTGTCGATCGCTCGGCAATAAAAGGACTGGCGTTCATTAAGTACTGGTCCTGGGATAACGACAAGTTCTTGCCACGCTGGAATCGTATCGGGCGTTTGATCGAGTGACCTTTGCCCCGTGGTCTGGAATCCATCCGTAAGGCCCCAACTGGCAGAATACCACTGAGTGATCGGTGCCAAACCTGAGGCTGACTGGCTCTTCACCCCCGCCATAAGCGGCCAGGACCCCCTGCTTCCTGACCGCAAAATCGGTTATTTTGTCGATCGAGAAAAACTTGTTTCGCACTGGCCCGCTTTTTGTTGACTCGCCATTTGTGCCTTGCTATATTGCTCAAAATTTAACTCAAACAAGTCTCCTTTTAAGCTGATCCAGAGAGGTCGGCAAGGGTGGCCAAAATGTCTCACAAAATCATCAAAATCAGTCCAGTACCTTTTCGCAACCGGCGGAGAGGTATTTTTTTGCCCTCATTTCGACGGGAGGAATAAAGATGGTTAAAGCGGAAACTGCGATTCTGGATAAGGCGGGCATTGCTCGCGCCATTACCAGGATCGCCCACGAGATCCTTGAACACAACAAGGGATGTAAAAACCTGGCCCTGATCGGCATTCGCACCGGTGGCGATCATCTGGCGGCCCTTCTACAGGCACGCATCAAGGACATTGAAGGGGTTATCGTGCCGCTCGGGACCGTCGATATCACCATGTATCGCGATGACCTCGCTGCGCGCGGCAATCTGCCGATCGGCAAGACCGACATTCCGTTCCCCCTCGACGGCAAGCATGTCGTCCTGATCGACGATGTGCTTTATACCGGGCGCACGATTCGCTCGGCGATGGACGCCCTCATGGATTTCGGCCGTCCGAGTACGATTCAACTTGCCGTGCTGATCGACCGTGGACACCGCGAGCTGCCGATTCGTGCCGATTACGTGGGGCGAAATGTACCGACTGCCCGTGAAGAAGATGTTGCCGTGGTGTTCAGCCAAAACCAGAGCCCGGTTGAAGTTAAACTGGTCAAGCCATAATTGTCAGGGAGGACAGGCATGTCATTCAAGCACAAGCACATTCTCGGCATTGAACAGATGGCCAAAGAGGATATACAACTGATCCTCGACACGGCAGACGCTTTCAAGGAAATCAACAAGAGGGACATCAAGAAGGTCCCGACCCTGCGCGGCAAGACGATCATCAACGCCTTTTTCGAAGCCAGTACCCGCACCCGGCTTTCCTTCGAGATTGCTGGCAAGCGACTGTCAGCGGATACGGTGAACATTTCCGGGTCGACTTCGTCGGTCGTTAAGGGTGAGACCCTTGAGGATACTGCCAAGAACATTGAGGCGATGGCCCCGGATATCATTGTCATCCGGCATGGACATTCCGGAGCGCCCCATTACCTGGCTGAGCGCGTTGGCTGCTCGATCGTCAATGCCGGTGACGGTGCCCATGAACACCCCAGCCAGGCGCTGCTCGATCTGCTGACCATGCGTGATCACAAGGGCCGCATCGAGGGCCTCGAGGTGGCGATCGTCGGCGACATCACTCACAGCCGTGTCGCCCGTTCCGATATCTACGCTCTGACCAGGATGGGTGCCAAAGTCCGCCTGTGCGGTCCAGGGACCATGCTGCCGCCCGGGATCGAACGCCTTGGTAACGTCAAGGTCTTCACCAGTATGCGTGAGGCCATCAAGGATGCCGATGTGGTTATGATGCTGCGCATCCAGTTGGAGCGTCAAAGCAATATCATGCTGCCAAGCTTGCGGGAATATGCACGTTTTTACGGACTCAACCCGACTAATGTAAAACTGGCCAAACCGGACGCTATTATCATGCATCCTGGGCCGATGAACCGTGGCGTGGAAATTTCCTCTCTGGTTGCCGACGGCGTGCAGAATGTCATCCTCGACCAGGTTGAGAACGGAGTCGCCGTACGCATGGCACTGCTCTATCTAGTCAGCGGTGTCGAATCGATGCAAACCCTTTAAATTGAATTCATAAAGGAATAGGTGAAAATATGGCTAAAATACTGATCAAGGGCGGTCGCGTGATCAGCCCGGCACAAAAGATTGATGAAACCTGTGACATCCTGATTGACAAAGGGAAGATCGCTGCGATCGGCAAAGGGCTGGACGGAAAGGGCGCCGAAATGATCGATGCTTCCGGCAAAGTGGTGACGCCCGGACTGATCGATATCCATGTTCATCTGCGCGACCCCGGACTTGAATACAAGGAGGATATCGTTACGGGAACGTTGTCGGCAGTCACTGGCGGCTTCACTGCAGTGGCCTGCATGCCGAACACCAAGCCGGTCAACGACAACCAGACGGTGACCACCTACATCATGAACAAAGCCGCAAAACAGGGCCATTGCCGGGTCTTCCCGATTGCCAGTATCACCAAGGGGCTCGACGGCGAATCGATGACCGAGATGGGAGAACTTAAGGAGCTTGGCGTCTGTGCTGTCTCGGACGACGGTAAGCCGGTCAGCAACCCGCAGTTGATGCGCCGTGCGATGGAATATGCACGCCCTTTCGGCATCACGATCATCTCCCATGCCGAGGATCTTGACCTGGTCGGCTCCGGCGTGATGAACGATGGCCCGGTTGCCACCGAACTTGGCCTCAAGGGGATCCCCTGGGTTGCGGAAGACGCAGCCACTGCTAGGGAAGTGATGCTCGCTGAATTCACCGGTGCACACCTGCACGTGGCACACGTCTCTACGAAAGGCTCGATCGAGATCGTCCGCCAGGCGAAAAAACGTGGTGTTAACGTGACTTGCGAAGCGGCTCCACACCACTTTACCCTGACGGATGAGGCAGTGCGCGGTTACAACACCAATGCCAAGATGAATCCTCCGCTGCGCAGCGCCGAGGATCGTGAGGCGGTTCGCCAGGGGATCGCCGATGGCACCGTGGATGCCATTGCCACGGATCACGCGCCCCATCATATCGACGAGAAAAATGTCGAATTCAATCTCGCTATGAATGGTATTGTCGGCCTGGAAACGGCTCTGCCGCTGACCTTGAGCCTGGTCGAAGACGGGCTCATCGACCTGCCGAAGGCGGTGGCCTTGCTGACCAGTGGCCCGGCCGCCGTGCTTGGCCTGCCGCTGGGCCAGCTTAAAGAGGGCGACGCAGCCGACCTCACGGTGATCGATCCGGGCTTGGAGTGGACCGTCGATGCCAAGAAACTGGCGAGCAAAAGCAAAAACACCCCGTTTGACGGCTGGTTGATGAAGGGGGCCGCTCTCTACACGATCGTCGCCGGCAAAATCGCATACAAAAGAGACTGAACAATTTAGCTTGTCACAACGTCACGGGGTTCGGCGTGAGAGTGAACAACTCTCTGTCCCTGTGCCAGAATCTACCAAGGAGCTTTAGCGTTATGAAAGCAGCATTAGCCCTGGCCGATGGCAGAGTCTTCTATGGCCAGGCCTTCGGCGCCACGGGAGAGATCTCCGGTGAGGTCGTTTTCAATACCAGCATGTCCGGCTACCAGGAGATCCTGACCGATCCATCCTATCGCGGTGAGATCGTCACAATGACCTATCCGCTGATCGGCAATTACGGTATCAACCGTGAGGACGTTGAATCGTCCAGGCCCCATCTTGCCGGCTTTATCGTCAAGGAAGCCTGTGACATACCAAGCAATTGGCGCTCCGAGATGTCCCTTGATGCCTATCTGAAGGCAAACAATATTATCGGTCTTGCCGGCATCGACACGCGCGCCCTTGTCAGGCATATCCGTGACAAGGGGGCCCAGACGGGCGTCCTTTCCTCCCTTGATCTGGATGCTGAAAGCCTGGTGGCCAAGGCCAAAGCCGCGCCCACGATCGTCGGTCACGACCTCGTCCAGGAAGTGACCTGCAAGGAAAGCTACGACTGGCATGAAGGCTCTTGGGACCTGGCGGACGGCTACCAGAAGGCTCAGGGAGCGGTTCGGTTCAAGGTTGTTGCCTATGATTTCGGTATCAAGCGCAACATCCTGCGCAAC
>Ga0316195_10001259_pt1 | contig 11189 bp, 6 predicted proteins | sample Phised1_MG_FD_204937 | JGI IMG/M metagenome (GOLD analysis project Ga0316195, IMG submission 204937) | Coastal sediment microbial communities from Maine, United States - Phippsburg sediment 1 | ecosystem: Environmental > Aquatic > Marine > Coastal > Sediment | place: USA: Maine | collected... | reverse complement strand
CGTGCGAGCGCGTCCGGGGTCACGCTGATCGAGTCGATGCCCTGCTCGACGAGGAATGCGGCGAACTCCGGATGGTCTGACGGTCCCTGACCGCAGATCCCGATCTTGCGGTGGCTCTCGTGTGCGGCAGAGATCACCATCGAGCAGGCGCGTTCGACGGCGGCTTCCTGCTCGTCGAACAGCACGGCGACGGACTCGGAGTCGCGGTCGACACCGAGGACCAGTTGGGTCAGGTCGTTCGATCCGATCGAGAAGCCGTCGAAGATCTCGGCGAACGCATGGGCCTCGAGCACGTTGGACGGAATCTCGGCCATCACGTAGATCTCGAGCCCGTCGACGCCCTGCACCAACCCGCCCTCGCGGAGGACCTCGACCACCTGACGTCCTTCGTCGGGGGTGCGACAGAAGGGGATCATCACCTTGAGGTTGGTCAGACCGAACTCTTCACGAACTCGGCGCACGGCGCGGATCTCCAGCTCGAAACCATCGCGGTAGTCGGGGTGGTAGTAGCGACTGGCGCCGCGCCATCCGAGCATCGGGTTCGGCTCGGCCGGCTCGAAGTCGCGACCGCCGACCAGGCTCGCGTACTCGTTGGTCTTGAAGTCGCTGAAGCGCAAGATGACCGGACGCGGCCAGAACGCAGCCGCCAACGTGCCGACACCGAGCGCCACCTTGTCGACGAGGTACTCGGTCGGGTCGTCGTATCCGGCGGTGATCGCGTCGACCTCGCGCTTGGTCGCTGCATCCAGGCGGTCGTATCGAGTCAGGGCGAGCGGGTGAACCCTCACGTGGCTGGCGAAGATGAACTCCATGCGCGCCAACCCGATGCCGGCGGTGGGGAGCAGCGCGTGCTGGTATGCGAACGACGGGTCACCGAGGTTGACCATGATGTCGGTCGCGGTCTCCGGCAGGGTCGCCAGATCGAACTCTTCGACGTCCCAGGCCAGTTCGCCGTCGTACACCACGCCGACGTCTCCCTCTGCGCAGCACACCGTGACCATCGAGCCATCGGTGAGCTTTCGAGCGTCGGCGCCGGCCCCGACGATCGCCGGGATGCCGAGTTCGCGTGCGACGATCGCTGCGTGCGAGGTGCGGCCGCCACGTTCGGTCACCACCGCCGCGGCCCGCTTGAGGATCGGCTCCCAGTCCGGGTCGGTGATCTCGGTCAGCAGGATCTCACCCGGGCGGAGCTGGCTCATCTCCCTGGGGTCGTCGATCCGTCGGAGTCGGCCGCTGGCGATGCGATCGCCGACGGCGAGGCCGCGCAGGAGGACCTCGCTGCGCTCGGTGAGCCGGTGGATGCTCGACGTCGATCCGCCCGCCTTCTGGCTGTGGACCGTCTCGGGCCGCGCCTGCACGATGAAGAGCTCGCCCGTGCGGCCGTCCTTGGCCCATTCGAGATCCATCGGTGTCGGCTGTCCGCGCAGTTCGGAGTAGTAGTCCTCCACGATCAGCGCCCATCGAGCGAGGTCGAGCACCTCGTCGTCGGAGACGCAGAACCGGGCGCGTTCGTGGACGGAGGTCGTGTCGTTGCGGATCCGGTTCGACGCGGAGTCGTAGCGCATCGTCAGTTCCTTGTCGCCGAGCTTGCGGCCGACGAGCGGGCGGAACCCGTTGCGCAGGCGGTCCTTGTGGACGAAGAACGCGTCGGGGATCACCCGGCCCTGGACGATGTTCTCGCCGAGACCCCACGCGGCTGTGACGTAGACGACACCGTCGAATCCGGAGTCGGTGTCGAGCGTGAAGATCACGCCGCTGCTGGCGAGGTCGGCGCGGACCATGCGCTGCACGCCGACCGAGAGGGCGACGTCGAGCTGGTCGACCCCCATGTCCTCGCGGTAGCTGATGGCCCTCGACGTGAACAGGCTGGCGAAGCAGCGCCTGATCGCGTCGAGCACATCGGCAACGCCGTGGATCATCAGGAAGGTTTCCTGCTGTCCGGCGAACGAGGCCTCGGGAAGGTCCTCGGCCGTGGCGCTGGACCGGACGGCCACGTCGACCGCGTCGAGCCCGGCCTCCGCCGACAGCACCTGGTAGGCGGCGGTCACATCGGCGACGAACTCCTCGGGCAGGTCGCCCGCCAGGATCAACGAGCGGATGGCCTTGGAACGTGTCGCGAGATCGTCGACATCGGCACGATCCCAGCCCGAGAGCAGGTCGGCGATGCGTTCGTCGAGGTGGTTGTGGCGGAGGAACGCCCGGTACGCGTCTGCGGTGGTCGCGAAGCCGTTCGGAACCCGAACTCCCTGGCCTGCGAGGCGTTGGTACATCTCACCGAGCGAGGCGTTCTTGCCGCCGACGCGCCCCACGTCGTCGATCCCGATCGAGTCGAACCAGGCGATGTGCGCCCGTGCGACGGTGGGCAGCGTTGTGTCGAGGTCCATGGTGGTCTCCCTTCGATGGAGTCCATTGTCCTCCTCTCGCCCGACGATGGCCTGGGGCGGAGGTCACGATTCCCCGCGATTTCGAGGGGGCGTTGCGCCGAGCTGCTGACGGCGTGCTCAGTCCATTCGCCTGAGGTCGGCGTTGCGGACGTAGGTGGTCGCAACGACTGCGAAGCCGAGTGCTCCGGCGATGCTGATCGCGTTGCCGGTGCCGATCCACGACGCGAGGACGCCGATCGTCAATGCACCGAATGGCATCAGACCGACCGACACGAGCGTGTAGAGCCCCATCACGCGGCCCATCAGCGCCTGTGGCGTGTTGGCCTGCACGAGACCCTGGTTCATGTTGATGAAGAAGCCACCGGCGAGGCCCATCAGGAACGCCAGCACGAGCACCTGCCAGAACGCTGTGGTTCGACCGGTGAGGAACGTGATCGACGTGCCGCACATCATCGCTCGCTGGAAGACCGCTCCTTTGTTCTTCATGTCGCCCTTGCGCAGGATCAGGAACGAGGTGATCGCAATGCCGAACCCCATCAGAGCGAACGGAATCGCCGCTTGCCCGGCATCTTGGCCGAGTTCGTCCTTCACGTGCGCCTGCAAGGTCACCATCACCGCAGGGTTGATCGTGAGACTCGCGGTCAGGAGCAGCCCGAACAGCGTCTTGAGGTGAGGGTCGTCGAGCACGTGACGAAGCGCGGTGCGGGTCTCGTCGAGGACGGATCGGCGCTCGCGGACCTCGTCGTGCGGTGGCACCTCGAGGCGCAGGAGGAAGAGCACGCCGATGAACATCAGGAGCGCCTGGAACCAGAATGCTCCTTCGAAGCCGAACACGTCGCCCGCGACCTTGGCGAGAACGGGTCCGAGGATCATCGAGAGCGTGATCGCGATCGCGTTCAGCGCGATCGCTCCGAACAGCTGCTCCTTCGGCACCAGCATCGGGATCATCGCCGAACGCACCGGCGAGCCGATCGCGGAGGCCGAGCCCGCCAGCAGCGTCGCCAGGATCACCCACCCGAGGCTGATCGCCCCGGTCCCCACCACGATCGCGGTTCCGGCCATCACCGCGCCGCCCGCGAGTTGCGTGATGATCAAGATCTTGCGACGGTCCCAGCGATCGGCCCACGCGCCGGCCTGGAGCACGAGGAACGCGGTCGGCAGGCCGAGGGTGAAGACCACCAGGCCCTGGACGCCCTCGCCGCGCTGCAACCCGTCGAGTACGAGCCAGCCGAACACGAACCGCTGTGCGTTGGCGACGAGGAAGAACGCAACGTTGTTGCACCAGAGGTTCCGGAATGCCGGCACGCGGAGCGGGTTTGCCGGCCGAGTGCCGATGTCCGCCCGCTGTTGCGCTGTCGTCACCGTCCGAGCATGGCATCGCGTCACAGCTGGTCTCCGACCGGAGCGATGCGGTCGTCGATCAGCGGGCCGTCAGCTCGGCGTCTGGACTTCGACGACGACTGCCGCGTGGTCGCTCGGCCACACGGGCACTCCCTCGACGAGCACTGCGTCCGTGCCGACGAGGCGCGCGGACACGGGATTTCCGATCGGCTTCGGGCGGGGCCACGACACGAGCAGGTAATCGAGCCGTCGATTCGGCCACGCGCTGTCGGAGGTGTAGGGATTGTCGCGACACCAGGTCCAACCGGGGCCGTCGCCCGACTGCTCCCAGCTGTCGGAGAACACGATGCCTGGATGGCCGGATTCGCGCCCGGTGAGCAGCCGTACCTCGGCGCTGTCGGGGACGGCGTTGAGGTCGGCGCCGAGGATCAACGGCAGGTCGCCCGTCGGGTCGCCGCGCAGGTCGGAGGCGAGTTCGAGCAGTCGGCGGCACTGTCGCTGGCGGGTCATCGAGTCGTCGAAGCGGTGATCGAGGTGCGTCGATGCGACCGGCCAGGCTCCCCACGGGGTTGCCACCGACGCCGCGACGAAACGGCGGTGGCCCGGCGAGCCGTCGGCGCGGGGGAGGGCTTCGTCAGCGAGCTGGCGTGCCGGCCAGCGCGACAGAACCGAGTTGGTGAAACCGACGTCGGAGCGTCCGATGGTCGTGCTGCTGACTGCGTGGTAGCCCAGTTCGTCACCGATGATCGCCGCCATCCCGGCACCACCAGCGTCGGCCCACACTTCCTGCAGGCAGAGCACGTCGGGGACCGTCTCGCGGATCGTCTCGACGATCGCGTGCCGGCGCTGCTCCCAGGGACCGAAGCGCCACCAGAGGTTCCACGTCATCGCGCGCATGGTCATCACGACATCTTGGCGCGTGCGGGCGGGCAGGGTCAGCCGTAGACGGAGGGGAGCCGGCTCGCCCAGGGGGCAGCCGTCTCCAACTGGGCCGCCAGGCGGATCAGCAATGCCTCGTCGTCGATCGGTCCGACGAACTGCACCCCGATGGGAAGCCCTGCGCGGCTCCAGTGCAGCGGCAGCGACACAGCCGGTTGGCCCGACACGTTGAACTGTGGCGTGAACTGCAGGATGCTCGTCAGTCGCTCGGTGCCGTGTTCCGGATCACTCAACCAGCCGATCGGGGGAGGCGGCACCGCGATGACCGGGCTGACCAGGACATCGAAGTCGTCCCACCACGCTTGAAGCCGCCGGGACCACGCATGCACCCAGTTCACCGAAGCGATGTAATCGGCTGCCGAGACCGACTGGCCGATCGAGCCCATCAGCCAGTTGCTCGCCTCGACGTCGCCCTCTCCGATCGGCCGGCCGATGGCGGCACCCATGTTCACGAAGTCGACGGCCGTGGCGACCGCAACGATCGTGACGAAGTGCCGGGAGAACTCCTCGTCGAAGAAGGCATCCGGTTGCGCGATCTCGACGTCGTGCCCGAGCTGTTCGAGCAAGGAACCGGCGGCCTCGACGGCGGCGACACACTCGGGATCGGTCTGCACGCCGGCGTGAGACGGTGCGAGCCCGATCCGGAGTCGGCCGGGATCGACACCCACCTCGTCGGCGAACGGCCGCGTCGGCGGTGCCGCGACGTAGGGGTCGCCGGTGTGGCGTCCCGACATCACGTCGAGCATCGCAGCGGTGTCGCGGACGGAGCGCGACACGACACCGTCGGTGGTCGCGCCTGCCCAGCCCTCGCCGGCCTGGGGTCCATGCGAGATCCGGCCGCGGCTCGGTTTCAATCCGACGAGACCGCACTCGCTCGCGGGCACACGGATCGAGCCGCCGCCGTCGCTCGCATGTGCCATCGGAACCATGCCGGCGGCGACCGCAGCAGCCGAGCCGCCCGAAGAGCCGCCGGTGGAGTGGTCGAGGTTCCACGGGTTGCGGCTGGGGCCGAAGGCCTCGGGTTCGGTGGTCACCGTGCCGCCCAACTCCGGGGTGTTCGTGCGGCCGAGCGTGACGAATCCTGCGTTGGAGATCGACCGGTAGAGGTACGAGTCCTGTTCGGCTCGGACGCCCGCATCTCGAAGCGCTCGGTTGCCCATGCTGTGGGGTTCGCCGGCCATCTCGCAGCCCAGGTCCTTGACCAGGAACGGGACGCCACGGAATGGTCCGTCGGGCAGCTCGCCGGCTGCCTCGGTGCGGGCTGCATCGAAGCGTTCGTGGATGACGGCGTTGATGCTGGAGTCGAGTCGTTGCACTCGCTCGATCGCATCGTCGACCAGCTCGACGGACGATGCCTGTCCGGAGCGGATGAGCGTCGCGAGTTCGGTGGCGTCGGGCAGCGGTGTCGTCATCGCTGCGTCAGTCCGTGTGGACGATCAGGACCGAACGGTTGGCATGGTGGGCGCATCGGCTGGACACGCTCCCGAGCAGGAAGCGACGGGCGCCGTGCATGCCTCGACTTCCGACCACCAGCAGGTCGGCGTCGATGTCGTCACAGAGACCCAGCAACGCGTCGGCCGGATCGCCGGCCAGCTGATGGGTCGTGGTGTCGGCTCCGAGGGCCGTCGAGGCCTCGGACGCCGCCACCAGCGCGCTGTGGGTCGCCTGCTTGGTCGCGTCGGTCCACTCGGCCGAGGCGAGCAGCATGTCGGGCGCGACGACCACCGGAATCGACGGCGTCACCATGGCGATGTGGAGTTGGGCGCCCACCGCCGCCGCCAGCGATGCCGCGTGAGAAACGGCCTTCAGCGCCGTCGGCGAGCCGTCGGTCCCCACCACGATCTTCTCGTACATCTTGCCCCCAGGTCTGCGTCGACGATTGTCCGTGCACCGTAGCAACCGCTCGCACGGTGACTCGGACTCGGTCAGCGAGGTTCGCGAGGCAAGCCGAGCACACGCTCGCCGAGGATGTTGCGCATGATGTTCGAGGTGCCGCCCATGATCGTGTATCCGGGCGCGTAGACGAGACCGCGAGTGACCTCGTCCCAGAGCATCGCGTCGGCCCCGAACGTGGCCGCCACGAACTCGGCGACACGGATCTCGTGTTCGGTGCAGAAGCACTTGGTGGCCGCCGAGAACCCGGCGGGCGCTTGGCGCAGGACCTCGCGGGTGACGAGGATCCGGCCGATGCGATATCCGGTTTCGATCGCGGCGATCTCTTGGCGCACGCGGGGGTCGGTTCGATCCGCGCGTTCGAGGGCGAGCTCGTACAAGGCCTGGTTCGACACGAGGCGGTCGATGCCGCCGCGCTCGTGTTCGAGCTGCGCCATCGTCTGCTTGAACGCGTTGCCCTCGACGCCGACCAGGTTGGCGACCGGTACTCGCACGTCGCTGAACCAGACCTCGCAGAAGTGCCGGTTCGTGGTCATGTCGGTGATCGGGCGCACCTCGATGCCCGGTGTGTCCATCGGGACGATCACCTCGCTGATGCCCTTGTGCGGCGGGCCGTCGGCGTCGGTTCGACAGATCAGATAGCAGTAGTCGGCGAGCTCGCCGAAGCTCGTCCAGATCTTCTGGCCGTTGATCACGAAGTCGTCGCCGTCGCGCACCGCACTGGTGGTGAGCGACGCCAGGTCGGAGCCCGAGTCGGGCTCGGACATCCCGATGCACCAGGTGGTCTCGCCGGACAGGATCCCGGACAGGAACTCCGCCTGCTGGTCGGCGGTGCCGTAGTGGATCAGCGTCGGACCCATCTGACGGTCAGCGAACCACATCGCGGCGATCGGAGCACCTGCGGCGATCAGCTCCTCGCCGACGATGAGGCGGTTGATCGCCGGTTGACCGCCGCCGCCGTACTCGGTGGGCCACGTCATGCCGATCCAGCCGTGGGCGGCCATCTCCTTCGCGAAGTCCTTGGAGAAGCCGTTGATCCACGAGTCGTTGTGGCGGCCGTACCGCTCGACAGCGGCGGTGGCGACCTTGCGGGCTTGTGCTCGCAGGGCGGTCTGCTCGGGCGTCCAGTCGAAGTCCATCGCTCTCGACATTAGAGGCTGTCTCGCCGGGACGCTCCGGCGGAGCCCGCTTCGGTCCTCCCGGGGACGGGGCCGGGGAGGACCGAGTCCTCCCGGGGACGGGGCCGGGGAGGACCGAGGGGCAGCGGTGTGGCGGAGCGAGCCCCGGTTGCTACAGTGCAGACAAGTTCAAGACAAGTCGATCCGAGCGAGCAGGTACCACCATGAGCGACAACACGTCCACCATCATCTACACCTTCACCGACGAGGCGCCGGCGTTGGCGACGTACTCGCTGCTGCCGATCATCGAAGCGTTCGCCGGCGTGGCCGGCATCGAGGTCGAGACGCGAGACATCTCGCTCGCCGGCCGCATCATCGCCACCTTCCCCGAACGGCTCACCGACGAGCAGCGCATCGGCGACGCGCTGGCCGAGCTCGGCGAACTGGCGCTGACGCCTCAGGCGAACATCATCAAGCTGCCCAACATCTCGGCCTCGGTCCCGCAGATGAAGGCGGCGATCGCCGAGCTCCAGGCCAAGGGGTACGACGTTCCGAACTATCCCGACGAGCCCTCGACGCCCGAGGAGGTCGAGGTACGTGCCCGCTACGGAACGGTGATGGGCTCCGCGGTGAACCCCGTGTTGCGTCAAGGGAACTCCGACCGGCGCGCACCAAAGGCGGTCAAGGACTACGCGAAGGCACACCCGCACTCGATGGGGGTCTGGTCGCCCGACTCGAAGACGCACGTGGCCACGATGGGCGAGCGTGACTTCCGCTCGAACGAGCAGTCGCTCACCGTCGCCGCCGACGGGGCCGTGCGCATCGAACACGTCGCCGCCGACGGCTCCACGACCGTTCTCAAGGAGTCGGTGCCGGTGCTGGCGGGTGAGGTCATCGACTCCACGGCGATGGACGTCGCCGCGCTGCGTTCGTTCCTCGCCGAGCAGATCCGCGATGCCAAGGAGCAGGGCGTGCTCTTCTCGATCCACCTCAAGGCGACGATGATGAAGGTCTCCGACCCGATCATCTTCGGCCACGCGGTGGAGGTCTTCTTCGCCGACGTCTTCGCCAAGCACGGCGACGTCATCGCTGCCGCCGGCGGCGACCCGCGCAACGGTTGGGCCAGCGTGCTCAGCGCCGTCGAGACGTTGCCCGCCGACCAGCGCGCAGCGATCGAGGCCGACATCGCGGCGGCCTACGAGAACGGTCCCGCGGTGGCGATGGTCGACTCCGACAAGGGCATCACCAACCTCCACGTACCGAGCGACGTGATCGTCGACGCGTCGATGCCCGCGATGATCCGTACGTCGGGTCAGATGTGGAACGCCGCCGGCGAGCAGCAGGACGCCAAGGCGGTCATCCCCGACAGCAGCTATGCCGGCGTGTACCAGACGGTCATCGAGGACTGCATCGCCAACGGCGCGTACGACCCCTCAACGATGGGCAGCGTCCCGAACGTCGGGTTGATGGCCCAGAAGGCCGAGGAGTACGGCAGCCACGACAAGACGTTCGAGGCGCCTGCAGCGGGCACGATCCGCGTCGTCGACGCCGCGTCCGGCGCAACGTTGATGGAGCAGAACGTCCAGACCGGCGACATCTTCCGGATGTGCCAGGTGAAGGACGAGCCGATCCGCGACTGGGTGCGCCTGGCGGTCGATCGGGCGCGGGCCACCGGAGCGCCGGCGGTGTTCTGGCTCGACTCCACCCGTGCCCACGATGCGCAGTTGATCGCCAAGGTCAACCAGTACCTCGGCGACCACGACCTCAGCGGCGTCGAGATCGAGATCCTGGCTCCGGCCACCGCCACGCAGTTCTCGATCGACCGCGCCCGGCAGGGTCTCGACACGATCTCGGTCACCGGCAACGTGCTGCGCGACTACCTGACCGACCTGTTCCCGATCCTCGAGCTGGGCACCAGCGCCAAGATGCTCTCGATCGTCCCGCTGCTCAACGGCGGCGGACTGTTCGAGACCGGCGCCGGCGGATCGGCTCCGAAGCACGTCCAGCAGCTGGTGAAGGAGAACTACCTGCGATGGGACTCGCTCGGCGAGTTCCTGGCGTTGGCCGTGTCGTTCGAGCACCTCGCAAACGTGACCGGCAACGCTCGCGCCCAGATCCTCGCCGACACGCTCGACACGGCAACCGGCCAACTGCTCGAGAACGGCAAGTCACCGGCGCGTCGCCTCGGCCAGATCGACAACCGTGGAAGCCACTTCTACCTCGCGCTCTACTGGGCGCAGGCGTTGGCCGCGCAGACCGACGATGCCGAGTTGGCCGCGAAGTTCGCACCGATCGCCGCCGAATTGTCGGCGAACGAGCAGACCATCGTGGAGGAGCTGCTCGGCGTGCAGGGACAACCTGCCGACATCGGTGGCTACTACGCACCCGACGCCGCCAAGGCGACGGCCGTGATGCGCCCGAGCCAGACCTTCAACGCCGCCATCGACGCCATCTGATCACGCCTGGGGTCAGACCCCAGGCGTGATCGATCACGCGAGGGGTCTGACCCCTGGCGTCACAGTCAGCGGTCGACGATGGGGGTGTAGTCGCGCTCGCCGGGGCCGTCGTACCACTGCCGCGGACGCGAGATCTTCTGGGCAGGATCGTTGAGCAGCTCCTGCCAGTGGGCCAGCCAGCCCGACATGCGGGGGATCGCGAACAGCACGGTGAACATCTCGACCGGGAAACCCATCGCCTGATAGATCAGGCCCGAGTAGAAGTCGACGTTCGGGTACAGCTTGCGATCGATGAAGTACGGGTCGGACAGTGCGACGTCTTCGAGCTTCAGGGCGATGTCGAGCAACGGGTTCTTGCCGGTGACCTCGAACACTTGGTACGCGGTCTGCTTGACGATCGTGGCGCGCGGGTCGTAGTTCTTGTACACCCGGTGGCCGAAGCCCATCAGGCGACCCTCGCCGGCCTTGACCGACTCGACGAAGGCGGGAACGTTCTCGACCGAACCGATCTCCGTCAACATTCGCACGACGGCCTCGTTCGCGCCGCCGTGCAGCGGGCCGTAGAGCGCGGAGGCGGCGCCGGCTGCCGACGAGTACGGGTCGGCGTGGCTGGATCCGATCACACGCATCGCGGTGGTGCCGCAGTTCTGCTCGTGGTCGGCGTGGAGGATGAACAGCACGTCCATCGCCCGCTCGAGCACGGGGTCGACCTCGTAGTCGCCGACCTTCCACATCATGTTGAGGAAGTTCGCCGGGTACGACAGGTCGTTGTCCGGGTAGTTGAACGGCAGCCCGACCGAGAAGCGGTACGCCATCGCAGCGAGTGTGGGTGACTTGGCGATCAGGCGAAGGATCTGGCGATCGCGCTGGGCGGGGTCGTGGATGTCCTTCGCCCCGGAATAGAACGTGCCCAGCGCAGCGACGGCCGAGGTGAACATGCCCATCGGATGGGCGTCGTAGTGGAAGCCGTCGACGAACCGCTTGCGCATGTTCTCGTGGATGAACGTGTGATTGGTGACGTCGTGGACCCAGACGTCGAGCTGCTCCTTGGTGGGCAG
>Ga0316195_10001258_pt1 | contig 11191 bp, 9 predicted proteins | sample Phised1_MG_FD_204937 | JGI IMG/M metagenome (GOLD analysis project Ga0316195, IMG submission 204937) | Coastal sediment microbial communities from Maine, United States - Phippsburg sediment 1 | ecosystem: Environmental > Aquatic > Marine > Coastal > Sediment | place: USA: Maine | collected... | reverse complement strand
CCGTGATATTTTCAGTGTCAATTAAATCGAGCCAAAGTAAATTTATAAAATCATTTAATTTGAGCCAGTTTTTACCGACGAAAGCGAGCCACTCTCATTTCGAAAGCAAGCCGCTACATATAGGGATAATATGAGTTTTGCTATTAGGAAAAATTAATTCTGTTGTTTAGCCAAAAAAATAGTAAATAGTGGTGAAGATAATAAACAAGTTTAAGAAATAGTTCACTTGAGCTATTTGCCAAGTGCGCACTTATCCATAGGAGAAAAAATCTCCTATGCTCCGCTCAAAGTAAGGCATTAAAGTTAACTGGATATTAATCACCTTTGTTTATATTTTTCAGGATGCCATTGTTCTTTTATTGCTGTAATTAGCATTGCTTTAGCATTACGAACTTGTCCTCTTGATAATTGTAAATCAACTGCGTTAATAGCGTTCTGGATAGTTTGCTCCGTGTTTTCTTTTAAAATCTGATTAATAACTCGCAAGCTTAAACCAAATTCTTTTAAAGTATCAATTACCGCTGGTTTTCTTTTTACTTCCTGAGTTTCTTTTACGGGATTATTTCGCAACTCATAAGCTTTATTTTTGCTTATGATAAATTTGATGCCTTCTATTTTTCTTGAGGGTTTTATACGCTCAAATTCGAAATGAATATCAGATTTCTCGTTGATCTCTCGTTGGGCAATAAGAAGTAAATATTTTTCAAAGTGATCATATTTTCTTAATTTATCCTTAACTCCGCAACATTCCTTGATCTCTTCTATACCAAGCGTTCTCTCTCCTATATCCTGATACTGCTTTAAGAGTTCATATATACGTATTGCATGAACGCTTTTAAACTGCATTAAATCTATCACGTTAATAGCAGTAAACTTTTCTTTTAACTGCAATAGATAAGGCTTTAATTTTGGACTAAAACTTAATTTAACCTTCCCTTGGTAATAATCAGCAGAAGACAACCAAGATACCTGTATCTCTCTCTTGTTACTAGGATCGGTGATATCAATAATTCGTATACCCTTCTCTATTAATGAAAATGTTATATTTCTAATTTCTTTATAGGAAGATTCCCCTGATAATTGACATATTTCTATTAACTCCCTTATGCTTAAAACGTGCTCTTTAAAATCAATATCGTTAGGTTTTATTTGAGAAACTAACCAGATCATTATTCTTTTTTGCTGCAAAGTCATAGAGTACTTAGCTTCCACCAAATTGTTATGCTGTATGGCTATAATAGAATTCTTAAAAGCATCCTTTGCTTTCCCCTTGGGAGTCATTTTTTTTAGATTTATCGATACTGGTACGCTTATTTGTTTCATAAATTCACACCAAATTTCTGGTTTTTCAAGAAAAAACCATATCTTAAAAATACTGGTTTTTCAAGAAAAAACCATATCTTAAAAATACTGGTTTTTCAAGAAAAAACCATATCTTAAAAATACTGGTTTTTCACACCAAATTTCTGGTTTTTCACACCAAATTTCTGGTTTTTCACACCAAATTTCTGGTTTTTCACTTCCACAACCCCTGTTCTTCTATGGCATTGCTGGGTGTCTAAAATACTTAAAATACTGAAAGTATATAAAAAACAAGAAAAAAGATTTCCGATTTTCTGTGGATAACTCAACATGAATTTCTTCTTTTTTTGTTTTTAATTTTTTAGAGAAATTTTGATGATAAAAATTCAAAATTGATTTTTGTGGATTTTTGCTATTGCGTTCGCTACGCTCACAAAATTATTTTTTAAGTGGTTAGCAAAAAGAATTTTTATTTTTAAGTTTATTTATGTCTCTAGAGTTATCTTTTGACATTACGAATTATCTATATTTATTTTATAAATGAATTTAAGAAAACAGTACACGTATATAATTTTTACAGCTCTATTTCTTAAATAAATGCGTTTTTAAGTGTATAATTGGTTAAAGGTATACCTTTGAAGCTTAAACAGATTATTAGTGCTAAAAACGCATTTAAAACAAGAAATTGGTAATTTAGCTATTTTTTAGTTTTTGATACTGTTCTTCCGATATTACAAATACAGTCTTGTCTCTGTACTGAATAGCTTGTATTTTGTTATACTTGGCGTTTGCAACAATGATATCTAGGAATAATCTAGCATCATGACTTGGTAATTCGTGCAATTTCCATAGATTATTGTAATTATTACTCATATTAACCTCATAGCTTTATTGAAAATGGTGCTAGGAGCTTTCATCAGTTATTACAAGTAACAACTACCCGCTGCTTTCATGCTAGAAGCACTTATAACAGCAGACCCCTAGCATAAAGCAAAAAGGTTAATAGATTGATTTTGTAATGATGGATGAAAGACATCACTAACGTTCTAAAAATAATGGAATTGAAAAGACTAATCAAGGAAATTAGAAGTTCACAAAGTGCGCATATCCTCATTGAGAGAAAACCCTCAATGCTCCGCTCAAAGTAAGGCATTAAAGTTAACTGGATATTCTTTCCTGAATCTGTAATAATTAGTGAGCGCAGCAATGGAATTTATTTCATTGCTGAAGTGCGCATTTAGCAAAACACTAAATGAACAATTCCCCAAAGCCGACCAAACCGAAATAATCAATTTCATCACTTAAAAATCGATTTCCTCTTCCTGAGTTTGTAAAAAAGTTATAACATCTCTTTCGCAAGAAAAGTGTTATACGCAATCTGCAAATAAATTTGCTTGCTCTTTAAAATTCGTTTCTTTAAAATTGGTTACTTTTTTAATTCTATGAGTTGTCACACTCAAAAAATTTTTACTTGCTTAGTCTTTGTCAATAATTAAAGAAAACTAAATTTTCATGTTCTATAAGTGTCAATTTTAAACGCTTATTGACACTGTGTTACACAAATATAATTTTTGCTTAGTAAGTTAAATTTTATTATGCTTCCTTGTTAAGTTTCTGTATTAAAGATTGCTATTTAATCTATTATAAAATAGCCATTTTTTACTAAGAAATGTTAAATCTTTTTTTTGATCATGTTAAATCTTCAAAGGAGATATTTTTATGCAAGAGCTGAATTTTGTTCATCATGACTTAAAACTGATAGAGCCACCTTTTGCTTCTGAATTAACAGATTTAGTTATAGAGTTAGATCACCTACGTCGAAAGGAGTTGAGAGGGTCTACTGACCCTAATATTTTTTTTCAATTAAAGAATATATTTCATAGGTTAGAAAGTATTGGCTCTGCAAGGATTGAAGGCAATAATACAACTATTATTGAATACATGGAAACTAAGATAAACCAAGAGGAAGAAATTTCTGAGAATATAAAAGAAATTCACAACATAGAAAAATGTATGGATTTTATTGAGGAAAATGTAAAAACTAGTGATTTAAATAAAATGTTTGTTAGTGAAATACATAAAATGATCGTTGGAGATTTATCTCCAGCGAAAGAAGGTGACTATACTCCTGGTGAATATAGGAAAAAAGATGTAAAAATTACGAAATCTTCGCATGTACCTCCTAATTCCTTTAAAATTAGCGAATATATGGATGAATTATTTAAATTTATTAATAAAAAAGATGATCAAAAATATGATTTACTAAAGGTTGCTCTCGCTCACCACCGTTTTGTTTGGATACACCCATTTACAAATGGAAATGGTAGAACTGTTCGGTTACTTACTTACGCACTTCTTGTAAAGTTAGGATTTAATGTTGAAAAAGGACGAATCTTGAACCCCACGGCCATTTTTTGTGGTGATCGGGACAGGTATTATAATAAATTACAGTATGCCGACACAGGTACTGAAGCAGGTCTTTTGGAATGGTGTTTATATGTACTGAATGGATTAAAAGCAGAAATAAAGAAAATTGATCGTCTTACTGATTATAACATTCTAAGTAAAGAAATTTTGTACCCCGCTATTCAATATTCTTTAGAGCAAGGACACATAACAAGCACAGAATCGAAAATGTTAAAAAAAGCAGTGGAAAAGCAAATCATTCAAGCCTCTGATCTAAAAAGTATTTTTCTTGGAAAGTTCGCTTCAGAAATATCACGACAAATTAGGAAATTAGTTGATAAAAAGATGCTCATACCAGTAAAGCCTAAAGGTAAAAAATATTTTATGGGATTTGGTAATAATTATTTATTAAGAGGAATTATAAGGAGTCTAGATAAAGAAGGCTTTTTACCATTAAAAGAAGATTTAACTATTAGTTAGAATCAGCTCTGAAGCTGCTAGTAAAGCTTTTAAAGTCTTTACCTCTTAGTAGATTTCGGTAGATTAAATTTATGCGAAAGTAATGATGGGGCACAATCCTAAAACAAGATAGTCTGTAAAAATTGCTGCTTTCGTTCAGCTGAGATTTGCTTAAGGTGAGTTACTCAAATTCAGGAAAAAGAAACAAAAAAAGCCAAGCACAACTTTCATGAAAGAAAATACAATTTTCTAAATGCGCACTTAAACAACTTTTTTAAAAGTTGCGTGCGGTCTTGCAGACAGCTATCACATTTTTATTTACTGTGCTTACTAATTATTACAGATTCAGGAAAGAATATCTGGTTAGTTTAATGCCTTACTTTGAGCGAAGCATAGGAGATTTTTTCTCTTATGGATAAATGCGTACTTTGTGAACTTCTAATTTCCTTGATTAGTCTTTTTAATAATTAAAGAAAACTAAATTTTCATGGTCTATAGTCCAATTTCACTATACTAATTTGATATTAAAGGCACTTAACTTGTTTTTCTTCTTCCTTATCTCAAAAGAAAGTCTTTGTCCTGTGTCTATATCATTAATACCAATCTTTTTTAGCTCTTTAAGGTGTAGAAATACATCTTTTGAGTCATCATCAGGCTTAATAAATCCATAACCTTTATCAGCTCTAAACCAGGAAATTATACCATTCCGTCGATAATTAAAAATTCCCAAACTAATACTACTATTAATTGTTATAGTTTTCTGTTTATCATCAAGAATTTAAACTAGCAAATTATTTATTATCAGTTTAATAATACCAATTTAACCTTTAGTTATTATACATCCATGCAGAGGACCATTAGATGTATAAAAAATAAATTTTTCTATGGATAAATGAATACTTGGCAAAAGCTCAAGTGAATGCCAAAAACATTGGATAACATCTTCTATAAAAAGCGGCTTATTTTTTTATTGAAACTTTTTTGAGGAGGACAACTCATAGAATTAAAAAAGTAACCAATTTTAAAGAAACGAATTTTATTAAGGACCGGTGTTAAGAATGAGGGCATTTGGGACATTGGGATTAAAAATTGTTAGTATTTGAAGTACCGAAAAACATAATGTAGATACTTTATATATTTTTGACAGAAGAAATCAGTTGCAATAATTAATTCTATAGAATAATTTGGTTAGATTAGTACCGACACTGAGAGTTCTAGGAATATATAAAAATGCAATATGATTTATCATTAGAAGATGTAAATGTATGTAAAACTAAGAATGCTAAAAGTAACCAACTTGCTTTTGGAGTTATGTTAAGCTTCTTTAAAAGATATACTCAATTTCCTATGGCTACGGAAGCTAATATTTCATCAGAACTAATCTTGCAAGTTGCTAAAAGTTTAGATATTGATCCATTATTTATTACTACATTTGATTGGTCAGGACGTAATGCTAAAAAATATCGTCAAGAGATTAGGAAATATTTAGGATATCGTGTAACCAATGCAGAAGATATTGCATCTATAATAAACTACCTTGTAGATAATTTGATACCACGTCAACTTTCTGATTCGGTGCTACTGGAACAAACACGCCTATATTTTTCTAAGAATAAAATAGAAATTGTTAGTACACAACAATTAGAAGGTTACATTTTGTTAGCCAATCAAAAATTTGAGCAACAATTTTTTGATAAAATATTTAATAATTTAAATCAAGAAGATTTTCTTCTGATAGATCGAATCCTTAGCAAGGATGAGGATGAAGATCATGAAATTATAGAATTATCTGAACTTAAAAAAGATATTGCCGGCGCAAAAATTAAAAATATTCAAGGCGCCATAAATAGAGTTAATTTATTAAGCCGGATTAAATTATCCGACTCTGTTGTAGATACAGTCGATAGAAAATTATTACTTAAATATTATGAACGTGTGATGGCGTTTGCACCTAGCAATATTCTAGATTTTAGCCCTACTACAAAGTATGCCACTATGGCAGTATTCTTTCATGTAAGGCTTGAGTTTCTGTTGGATTCTTTAACAGATACAATGATCAAACTAGTTAAAAAAGTAAGATCCGGCGCAGAAAAACATGTGGATTGTTATATATTGGCAGAAGTCAAGCGTGTCGACGGTAAATTTGATATTCTAGAAAAATTAGCTGTACTAAATGCCAAGAATCCAAAAGGTATTATTGAGGAGAAGATTTATCCCGTAGTGCCGCAGGATAAGCTAGAAGCAGTAATTGATGATCTACAACATCGGAGCAGCAAATGGTATCAGGATCAGGTGCAAGAAAAAATGCATACAACCTATGCTTATGGCAATAGGAGTAGTTTACTTAGCATTTTGAGGACATTACAAATGTTAGAAGATCATATTGATTATAAACCTATCTTAGATGCAATTCGTTTTATCAACGAATATTGGAATGAATCGGATTTAGCTTACTATATTAATATACCGCCACTAAGTGGAGTTGTACCCCAGAGCTGGTATAATACCACAGTCAGAATAGAAAAAGGCCATTTACGGATAAACAAATATAATTATGAACTAGCTGTACTGGAACAGCTTAAAGAATTTCTTGGATTTAAAGCTATTTGGGTTGATAGAAGTTACCGCTATAGAAATCCGAATAAAGACTTGCCAAAGGACTTTAGCGAAAAAAGAGAATATTATTATGAACTACTGAACTTGCCGCTAAAAGCTAAGGAGTTTATAGTAAAATTAAAGACCTCAACAGCAAATAACCTAGAGAGATTAAATGCTAATATCCCCAATAATAAGCTTGTACAAATCAAAAAAAGTAAGGTTGGTAACAATATAAAACTGACCCCTTCAGATCCGCAAGATGAACCTGATAATATTGTTAAGCTCCAGCAAGAAATAAACAATAAATACTCAAGTATACATTTAATTGATATTTTAAAAGAATGTGATTTGAGAATTAATTTTACCAAGACACTTGAAACTATCGGAAAGAGCAGTAGCCTCAATAGCTCTGATCTACAAAAAAGATTACTATTATGCATATTTGGTATCGGTAGCAACACTGGGCTAAAAAGGATTAGTATCGCTAACGATGGTATTAATTATAGTGATTTGCGCTACGTAAAAAAACGCCATGTTAATGCTGTAAACATTAGAAATGCTATTCGTATACTAGTGAATAACGTTTTAAAAATACGCGATCCTGATGTTTGGGGAGAAGCCACTACAACGGTAGCATGTGATTCGACTCACCTGTTTGCCTGGGATCAAAATTTAATGAGTGAATGGCATTTTCGTTATGGTAAGAAGGGAGTAATGATTTATTGGCATGTTGATAAGAAATCATTATGTATTTACTCACAATTAAAAGATTGCAGCTCTTCAGAAGTGGGTAGCATGATAAAAGGCATTATTGATCATGATACGGACATGGATATTAATCGTGTATTTATTGATACACATGGGCAAAGTGTGATAGGTTTTGCTGTTAGCTATTTACTACATTTTGCCTTATATCCGAGGCTCAAGGCAATTAACAAGCAAAAATTATATTACGTCGATTCTAAAGATAAAAACAAATATACAAATATTGCAGAGATTCTCAAAGGAAGCATTAACTGGCAATTAATAGAAGATAATTACGATGAGATGGTAAAGCATATGGTTGCCCTAAAACTAGGGATTGTTACACCATCTGTATTAATTAAAAGATTCAGTAATAATAATTATTCTCATCCAGTATATAAGGCATTAGTAGAACTAGGTAAAGCTAATAAAACTATATTCTTATGTCAATATTTAGCTTCCGAAGAGTTGCGTATTGAGGTTAATGAAGGGCTAAATGTTGTTGAACGCCTTAACAGCGTAATGGATTTTATTTTCTATGGTAAACTTGGTCAAATTGCAACGAACAATATTGAGGATCAAGAATTATCGATATTATGCTTACATCTATTGCAAGTATGTATGGTTTATATCAATACCTTGATTATTCAATCAATATTATCGGGGTCACATTGGCAAAATAAATTTACGCCTAAAGATTACAGAGCATTAACACCATTATTCTCAGGTCATATAAATCCTTATGGCCTTTTTCCGTTAGACTTTAGTAAACGCTTGTCAATTGGGCTAACTATTTGATCACTGATTATTTATGACATTAATACGTACACCGGTTAGAGAAAAAGCTAAATATTTTTGTAAACATCTCAAAGTAGAAAAGCCTGATTATAACTACTTAAGAGAGTTATTTCGACATATAAGAAAAAACCTCAATATTGAAGTAGAGAGTGGTAAGGAACGGAAGTTACCATATGTGCCTACGGAAGAAGAAATCAGTAGATTTTACAACACAGTATGGAAATCTAGAAATATGAAGCATGTAGCTATGATTAAAACATTGCTTTATACCGGGGTAAGAGTTTCTGAGTTAGTAAATATAAAAATATCCGACATAGATTTAGACAATTGTCAGATAAAGATTGTCCAAGGTAAGGGTAAAAAGGATAGAATAGTTCCGTTTCCTAATTCATTTAAGGAAATATTAGCTGTTTACGTAGAAAATGCAAAGAAAAACAAAATAATTTACTTATTTGAATCTAGTTGGAAGAGACAATATTCTGATCGTGGTATTAGAAAAATCTTAATGAATTATACAAGAGAAGCTGGTATTGAACATTCGATATCACCACATAAGCTAAGGCATTTTTTGTTTACTTGGATGAAGAAAAAAGGTGTAGATGACGCATTAATCCAACCTTATTCAGGCCACGATAGTCGACAATCGCTTGAGGTATATTCAAAATTATCACTGGGTGACTGCCAACCTGAATATGAAAAAAAGATTAAAGACTTTCCAATTTGATCTTATAGTATATGACGGATATTAACAAATTTTAATACCAATGTCCCAAACAACCTCGTTCTTAACACCGGTCCCATTTGGCAAAATTTTTCCCAATCACACATTTGTCTATAACCTTCTGTAGGTAAATTTTGTTGCCAGTCCTCCAAACGTGAATGCTTTTCATAACGATGTGGTAAACTGTTATAGTGAGCAAGATAGTTCCAAAGCCAACTATTAGCTTCTTCAACAGATGATGGTTTATGAAAATGATATAGTGCTTCTAATTGAGTTTGTACCGTATTAAACACACGTTCCACCTTTCCTTTTGAACGGGCAGTAGTTCTTCTTCCGTCACTTCCTGCTGGCTTATGAGTATGGATTTCAATACCAAGCTGTTTACAAACCCTTTGAAAAACCAGACTTTTTGCTACTGGCCCATTATCTAAGTAAATCATCAAGGGAATTCCCTGAAAAGGCATTTGTTTATTTGGCTTTGGTGACATAGCGTTAAATAAAAAACGTAAGGCCATTAATATATTTTCACCTTCACTTAAGTGGTATTCTTGATATACCATGCCACTTCTGTCATCTACTACACTAGCTAGTAATAATGATTCATTTCTATCTTCTTGACCATCAACCGGTAAGTATTTCAGTTCTGATGGAGAAAAATCAAGTTGCCAGCATTCATTGCTATATGTTGCTTGAAATCTTACTACTGCAGGCTCACACGAAAAGTTTTTTGAAATAAGACCCAACCTCTTTAAATATCGATTGACAGTAGGCTTAGTGAGCAGACCCTTTGTAGGTATAATTCTTTTTCCTTCTAAATCAATACCATGATTTTCTAAAATCCATATTGCTCGTGGAGTAGATAACTGTTTACCCTTGCGGTTAGTAGAGCGAATTTTAAGAGCTGCAATCAATTCACAATAACCTTGCATCTCTTCCATACTAATTTTACGAGGTTTGTTATAGTCACTACGGAATATGGGAGAAGGTTGGCGATAATTTTTAAGAGTCCTCCTAACTGTAGAGTGTGAAACATTAAATGCTAAAGCAGTTTCACTAATAAGAGCTTTTCTCTGAGGATTTTTTGCAGATAAGTTAGTAATTTGGTGATATAAACCTACTATTACTTCAGTTGGAATAGGTTTTTTTGTCATTTTAGGCTACTTGCGTTAAAGAAGTTAAAATACTTTTTGTCAAGCCGCGTTTTTTTAACCAATTGTGTAAATTCGCCTCTGTACTACCATAACGCTTAGCAATGAATTTTTGAGTTGTACCATTTGCAAGTAATGCCTCTATTTCAGGGCGGTACATATCTAGCTTACTTTTTCCAGGACCTTTTGGTCTACCCAATTGCATGCCAGATGCTTTACAAACTTTTAAAGCCTCTGTAGTACGTTTTGAAATTAAATCTCTTTCAATCTCTGAAGCCATAGAAAATGCCATAGCAACAATTTTGCTTTGAATAGTGTCATCTAATTTCCAGTTTCCTTTAACTGCATAAATTGCTACACCTTTTTCTGTAGCAATCGATAGAATTTCCATACATTCTAACATACTGCGTCCTAATCTGGATAGTTCACTAACAATAATTCTATCACCGCTTTTTACTTCATCCAAAATATTAGCTATTTTACGCTTTCGCCAACTAATTTTACCTGAAGCAGTTTCTTCTACAAAATCTACTTTTCCAAAGTTTTTTTCATTTGCTAAATGCAAAATGGCAGCTTTATTTTTTTCTAAGTCTTGGTCAATGGTAGAAATGCGTAAATAAGCTATTGTTTTACTCATGAAATTTCATTAAAATCGATTATTCAAAGAAAACTTGATTTTCAGAGTTATAATATAATAATTATTATATTATTATCAATTAATTTATTCTAATTTTTATTGTATAAGTAATGACCGTTTTTATCGAACCTTGAATTCATAAATTAACTCGATGTTAACTTTATAGAGTCAAATAATGTGAGCCAGAGTAAAAGATAAAATCACTTAATGTGAGCCGTGATATTTTCAGTGTCAATTAAATCGAGCCAAGGTGAATTTATAAAATCATTTAATTTGAGCCAGTTCTTACCGACGAAAGCGAGCCACTCTCATTTCGAAAGCAAGCCGCTACATATAGGGGACTTTGTCCCCCTTAATATACCCACTTACTCCTAAAAA
>Ga0316195_10001257_pt1 | contig 11192 bp, 8 predicted proteins | sample Phised1_MG_FD_204937 | JGI IMG/M metagenome (GOLD analysis project Ga0316195, IMG submission 204937) | Coastal sediment microbial communities from Maine, United States - Phippsburg sediment 1 | ecosystem: Environmental > Aquatic > Marine > Coastal > Sediment | place: USA: Maine | collected... | reverse complement strand
GCCTGGATCAGGCCGACGAAACTGGTGCCTGAATCGGAAATGCGTCCGGCACCCACATTGATTCCATCGGCGACTCCATTTGCGATGGCAGTCGGGTCGTCATTGATAATTGCGCTTGCCAGCCCGACAACCCCCGGAGACACTCCGGAAAAATTCGTCAGACCAACCAGGTTGCCCTGGTTGTAGGCTGCCCAGGAAATGCCAAGCTGCGCTGCCTTGCTTTCCGTTACTTCAACGATAATTGCTTCCACCAGTACCTGCGCCCGACGTATATCGATTTTGTCGATTACGCTCATCATGTTACGCATGATCTTGGGCGGTGCGGTTATGACCAGAGCGTTGGTCTGCTCGTCAGCCCAAATCGTGATCTCAGTGGCATTACCGGCAGGCGGCGATCCGCCGCCCGCCCCGCCAGCGGCCGAGGGAGCCGCCCCGCCATATTGAGTCTGCAACTTTGTTGCGAGGTCCAGCGCATTCGCGTAACGCAGATAGCGCACATTGGTGTCTCCGCCTTCTTCGAGCGGGGTGTCGAGATGGGTAATAAGCGCGCGCAGCCGCAAACGGCTGGTCTTGTCGCCGCTGATGAGTATGCTGTTAGTGCGGTCGTCTGCAACAACGGTCGTCGGCTGTCCGCCGCCTTCGCCTGCCACAGCTCCCTGCTGCAGAGCCGTGACCACACGAACGGTTTCAGCCGCGGACGCATGCGTAAGCCGGATAACCTCGTAGTCGTCATCGCTCGACTGATCGATACGGCGAATGATGCTGACGATACGATCTACGTTAGCCGCACGGTCCGAAATAATAAGCATATTGGATGCGGGGTAGGCCGCAAGATGCCCGTATTGCGGAATCAGGGGGCGCAGTATTGGCACCAGCTGCGCTGCCGAAATGTTAGTGACCGGTACGACCTGTGTAACGATATCGTCCGCCCGGCGCCCCCCGCCGCTTGTATCGCCTTCCCAGCCCGGCAACTGGCGCGCGTTTGCATCCGGAAGTATTTTTATGACACCACCAGAGGGCACAGCGACGAAGCCGTACACTTGCAGTATGGAAAGGAATGCTTCGTAAAAAGCGTCAGCGCTCATCGGCGTTGACGAAACCATCGTTACCTGGGCTTTTACGCGGGGATCAATAATGAAATTCTTGCCCGTAATTTCGCCGACCGCCTCAATAATTTGCTGTATGTCGGCATCTTTGTAATTGGGGGTTACTGTGGGCTGACCGTAAGCGCTGCCCGCGATAAGAATTACCGGCAGTATCAGCGCGGCAATGCTCAGCCGTGCGCCAAAATTTGCCAGTCCCCGGGCTAGTGCGATCATTCGCCGGTATCCTGCGAGTCGATTACCTGATTGGTGTCCAGGGTAAGAGTCATGGGTGATCCATTCCGTTCAATAGTAACGGCCAATTGAGGTGCGCCGGCCAGGCTGCGAAAGACTTCCATTCCACCCTGTAAATTATTCAGTGGTTGCCCGTTAATGTCCGTGACCAGGTCCCCAGGCCGCAGGCCGAGCGCTGCAAATTTGCGGCGATCACGGCCCGGGTATACCCGGTAGCCTTTCAACTCGCCGTTTGGCATGTATGGCTGCGGTCGCAGTATATCTGTGAATGAGGCGGGATCCGCCTGCATCATTTGCTGCATGGCTCCTGAGTTCGGTTCTTCGCTGGTGAAGTCCGGCATCGAATTTGCGGCCGGACGCATGCCCGTCGATTTGCTTACACGAGGGAGCCGCAGTGTCTCAAGCACGCCCGCACGGTTCAATATGACCCTGTCGGTATAGACTTCGTGCAGCAAAGCTCCGCCGGGCACTGCATCGTGAATGAAATACACCTTATCCTTGCCATTCCCGTCGGCAATTATCGCATGGGCCATCGCCTCGTCACCTGCGGCAATTGCCCCTCGCAGCTGGAGGTTTAGCTGGGTTTCGGGCGCATCTATGGCCGTGTTTACCGGCTCTGCGCCCGCCTGGCCGAAAAGGTGAACGGCAGCAATCGCCTCAAAATCGATTTTGTCAGCCCCGGGGCGGGATACGCTTAAACTGCCTTCCGCCGGTCGCACGGACCAGTCGAAGCCGGAGTCGAGCGGCACAAGTGCCCATACCAGCCGTGCCAGGTACCACGCAATTACCAGTATGAACAACCAGGCCAGTGCATTGGGAAGGTGCTCATTTGCCTGGTTTAACCACTGGTTGGCTGACTGGGACTTCAGAAGGTCAATTTTATGTCGCAAATCCATAGGCATCAGACTGTAAACGGTTTCACCGGAGTTCCAGGAATGTTATTAGCGGCCTTTATGTATCCGTTACAGTCGCAAAGTCGAATGATATGTCGTAAGTGGCTGAGCGGACAAGCGGATTCGCTTGAAAATTCTTTTATTTTGCAATGGTATGTGCGTAATTTATGATTTTCACTGTAATTTGGGCTTTTGGCGGCCTGCGGACGAATCGGAACAAGGAACTCAACCGAAGTACATAATGTCCCAAAGGATGCTATGCCTTTTTGTGAACCCTGTTTATGACGTTATGCCGTTTGTCCAAAGATTGTAGAATTCGTCCAATGACAGGAACAGGCACTTTGAGGTATGAAGTAACAGCGATGTCCGATGAGAAACGTAACGGCTTTCTGACGGGTCAGGAGCACGAGCGCGGTTTGACCGTTGAGGAAGCGGCGCCGAAGCTTAAAAAACCGCCCCTTTACCAGGTTGTTTTGCTGAATGACGATTATACCCCGATGGATTTCGTCGTCGAAGTTCTGGAGTTGATTTTCGGTATGGACAGGCAACAGGCAACCCGAATAATGCTCGAGGTTCATACCAAGGGTAAGGGCCGCTGTGGCGTTTATACCTATGAAATTGCCGAGACCAAGGTTGCGCAGGTCGCCAGTTACGCGCAACAGCATCAGCATCCGTTGATGTCTACCATGGAGGAGACTTGATCCGCATGCTAAGTACAGAACTTGAATACTGTCTCAACGAAGCCTTTCAGCAGGCCCGTAACAATCGTCATGAGTTTCTGACGGTTGAGCACCTGCTGCTTGCGGTATCGGACATTCCCGGAGTCGTTGAGGTTCTTGGTGCTTGCGGTGCTGATTTGCCGCGACTCCGTAAAGAGTTGCGCGATCATATTGATGAGACGACGCCATTGCTGAGCGATGATACCGAGCAGGAAGTCGCGCCTACACTGGGTTTTCAGCGTGTTCTGCAGCGCGCGGTTTACCACGTGCAGAGCAGTGGCAAAAAGGAAGTTACCGGCGTCAACGTTCTTGTCGCGATTTTTGGTGAAAAGCAGACGCATGCCGTTTATCTGCTCGGACTGCAGAACATTAGCCGCCTTGATGTTGTGAATTTCATTTCTCATGGCGTTTCCAAGCTCGGCGATGCAGCCGCCGACCCATCTGCCCAGCAGTCGGAGCGCGATGTGGATCCTGACAGCGGCGGTAGTGCCTTAGCCCAGTTCGCAACCAACCTGAATGAAAAGGCGCGGCAGGGCAAAATAGATCCGTTGATCGGCCGCGATGCTGAGATTCAACGAACCATTCAGGTATTGTGCCGGCGGCGCAAGAATAATCCGCTGTTTGCGGGGGAATCCGGCGTCGGTAAAACAGCGCTGGTGGAGGGGCTGGCCAAGCGTATCGTTGATGAAGATGTGCCTGAAGTACTCAGCAATGCAGTGATCTATTCGCTGGATATGGGCTCACTTCTTGCCGGCACGAAATACCGGGGTGATTTCGAGAAGCGTCTCAAGGGTATTCTGGCGGAAATAGCCCGGGATCCGAATGCGATCTTGTTTATTGATGAGATCCACACTGTCATCGGTGCCGGCGCTGCATCGGGCGGCGTGCTGGACGCTTCAAACCTGATTAAGCCTGCGCTTGCCAACGGCGAGCTGCGCTGTATCGGTTCCACGACATTTCGCGAGTACCGCCACGTTTTCGAGAAGGATCATGCGCTGGCCCGGCGGTTCCAGAAAATTGATGTGCCTGAGCCAAGCGTAACCGAGACCATCGAGATCCTTAAAGGGCTGCGGGATCGCTTCGAAGAGCATCATTCCGTTCGTTACAGCGATGCTGCCCTGGAGGCCGCTGCCGAGTTGTCTGCGCGCCATATTAACGAGCGGCATTTGCCTGACAAGGCGATCGATGTCATCGATGAGGCCGGCGCGAGTGTTCGTCTGCTACCTGTAGAGGAACGTCCGGAAATTATCGAAGTGCCGCAAATCGAAGAGGTGGTTGCCCGAATTGCGCGTATTCCACCGAAAAGCGTCTCCGCATCGGATCGCGATTTGCTGCGAAACCTCGAGAGGGATCTCAAGCTCGTGATTTTTGGCCAGGATAGCGCGATATCCGCGCTGTCTTCTGCCATCAAGATGGCGCGCTCAGGATTGCGCGAAGAAGGCAAACCGGTCGGCTCATTCCTTTTTGCGGGCCCCACAGGCGTCGGCAAGACTGAAGTGACGCGCCAGCTTGCGTATTGTCTCGGTATAGAGCTGATCCGCTTCGATATGTCGGAGTATATGGAGCGGCACACCGTTTCGCGGCTGATTGGTGCGCCACCCGGTTATGTGGGCTTTGATCAGGGTGGCTTGCTTACAGAAGCGATTAGCAAGACACCGCATGCGGTGCTGTTGCTCGACGAAATCGAAAAGGCGCACCCTGAGGTATTCAACCTTCTGTTGCAGGTTATGGATCATGGCACCCTCACGGATAACAACGGTCGCAAGGCCGATTTCCGTAACGTCATTATTGTGATGACCACCAATGCCGGTGCGCAGGAAATGGATCGCGCATCGATCGGTTTCACTACCCAGGATCATGCAACTGACGGCATGGCCGCAATCAAGAAGTTGTTTTCGCCCGAATTCCGGAACCGTCTGGATGCGATTATCCAGTTTCAGCCGCTTGATAAAACGTCCATCATGCGTGTGGTTGACAAGCTCGTCGTAGAACTGGAAACGCAGCTGGAATCCAACAAGGTTACGCTCGAGCTTGAGGATGCCGCCCGGCATCTCATTGCCGAACAGGGCTACGATCCTAAAATGGGTGCGCGGCCTATGGCGCGTGTAATTCAGGAAAAGATCAAACGACCGCTCGCGGAGCAGTTGCTGTTTGGCAACCTGGCCAACGGTGGCCACGTGACGATTGTTGTAAATGACGCGGGTGAACTTGAGCTTATCGCGGTACCGGACACTCATCGTCTGGAGCATCATGCCGACGGTGGAGATGGCATAGGTAAAACATCGCCGGCACACAGCTGATGCCGTTCAACCCGGATTAATCGTTTGCCAATGCAGGGTTATTTATTCTGCCGTATCTGACCGACACAGCATTGTTTAACGCGCGCGATAAATGATGCGGCCTTTCGTAAGGTCGTAGGGCGTGAGTTCTACGGTTACCTTATCGCCGGTAAGGATACGAATGTAATGCTTGCGCATTTTGCCCGAGATATGCGCTGTAACGACATGGCCATTATCGAGTTCGACCCTGAAGGTCGTATTTGGTAGCGTCTCTGTTACGACGCCATCCATCTGGATGGCTTCTTCCTTTGCCATGAGGGTATTCTGATTCCGTGGTTGAGGCCGCGCATTGTGCAAGATGCTGACTGCCTAAGCAAGCATGGCCGGTCTCGCGCTTTATGCCGGATACCGAAGTTTTGCCAGTTCGGCGGCAGGTCGGGCGGCAAAGTGCCACGCTGTTAGAGGGGAGGCATCCTGAGCGCCGGTCGACAGCCAGCGAAGAAACTCGGTTCGTGGCATTTCCGACATACCGAGACTTCGCAAATGCTCCGACGGCAACTGGCAATCCAGGAGGTCGATTCCGGTGCCAAGACAGATTGCTACCAGGCCGCTAATGGCGACCTTGGACCCGCTCGTCACCCGGCTGAACATCGATTCACCAAAAAAACACCGGCCGAGACGAACCCCGTATATCCCGCCGGCCAGCCGTCCTTCATACCAGCTTTCCACCGAGTGGGCGTAACCGCTCCTGTGCATGCGGATATAAGCTTCACGCATAGCGGGAGTGATCCAGGTTCCATGCTTTCCGCGGCTCGCTGCACACCCGTCTATGACCTGATCGAAAGCCTGATTAAGTGAATACGACCATTGTCCAGCGCGTAATTCCCGGGCGAGACTTCGCGACATGTGAAACAGGTGTGGATCGATAACAGCCCTGGGGTCCGGCGACCACCATAATACGGGTTGATCTTCGTTGTACCAGGGAAAAATCCCGCGACGATAGGCCTCGAGCAGGCGCGGCAAACTCAGATCACCGCCGATTGCAATCAATCCATCCGGATAACCCAGCACTGCGCGTGCACCGGCAGGGTCCGGAAATGCATCCGGCGGGTCGCTTTCAGTGAGTAAGCGGACGCGAAATGTCATACCGGGATCAGCCCGAATTGCTGCGATAGGGCACATGCTCGGCAGCGACATCGATATATTGTTCTATATGCTCTCGTTCGCGACTAAGGTACTCATCGATGGCCCGGGCGAACTGGGGGTGTGATAACCAGTGTGCCGACCACGTTTCCGTTGGGACAAAACCCCGCGCGATCTTGTGTTCGCCCTGCGTGCCGGGTTCGAAGGTTTGGAGACCCTCACGAATGCAAAAATCGATGCCCTGGTAGTAACAGGTTTCAAAGTGCAGCGAGTCGATAAACCGGGCCGCACCCCAGTAACGTCCATAAAGCGTGGTGTCGCTGCGAAAGCACAGCGCAACGGCAACCAGCTCTGCTTTTTCATAGCCGAGAAACACAACGATATTTTCGGGCATCGTAGCCGACAACTGGATAAAGCAATCCTTGCTCAGGTAGGGTTGTCTGCCTCGGCGAATAAATGTCGTGGCATAGAGGGGCATGATTTCATCCCAGTCTGCCGTTGCGAGGTCCCTGCCGGTTAGTGTCCGGAAAGTGATGCCAGCTTCCTGCATGCGGCGTCGCTCGCGGCGAGTCTTCTTGCGTTTCTCGGCCGTAAACTGCCCCAGGAAATCTTCAAAATTGTTGTACTGCCGGTTATGCCAGTGAAACTGGCAATCCTTGCGCAATAACATTCCTGACTCTTGCAATGATTCGGCTTGTGCCGCGTCGGGAAATAAAATATGCAGGGACGATGCGCGGTTCTGCTCGGCCAGTTCGCGTGCCGCCTTGAGCAGAAGTTCTTTGATTGCCGGCGGGTTGGTTAAATGCTGATCGATCAATAAGCGTGGGCCCGTCGCCGGCGTGAACGGCACGGCGGATACCAGTTTAGGGTAGTAATTCAGGCCAGCCTGTTGATAAGCATTTGCCCACGAAAAATCGAACACGAATTCCCCGTAGGAATTGTATTTTAGGTAGAGAGGCAGCGCCCCGGTGAGCTGGCCATCAGGCGTTTCGCAAACCAGGTGAGCAGGTCGCCAGCCCGTCGCTGCAGAGGCGCACTGGCTCACCTCGAGCGCCGCGAGGAACTCATGCCGGATAAAGGGATTGGCATCGGGCAGCAGTCCGTTCCAGCCAGCTGCGGCGATATCGTTGATCGATGTCAGGATACGCGTTCGCATGGTTGCCGACCGGCAGCGTGCCGCTACTTTGCTGCCTCATCGATCGCATCCAGGTATTTCTCCGCATCCAGGGCAGCCATGCAGCCTGCCCCAGCCGATGTAATTGCCTGCCGGTACACCTGGTCCGCCACATCCCCGGCAGCAAATACCCCCGGAATGCTCGTCGATGTTGCATTGCCTTGGAGACCCGATTTGACCACGATATAACCGTTGCGCATCTCCAGCTGGTCGCTGAACAGACCCGTGTTTGGTGTATGGCCAATCGCTATGAATACCCCGGTCACGGGAATGTCCTGCGTTTTGGCCGTATCATCCGTCGCGTGTAAGCGAAGCCCGGTGACTCCGCTCGCATCGCCGAGTACTTCAGCAACTGCGTGGTCCCAAATAATATTGACGTTACCGCCCGGGCCTGTCTTGGCGATCAATTTCTCCTGCAGGATTTTTTCGCCGCGAAATTTGTCACGCCGGTGAATGACCGTAACGTGCGATGCAATGTTCGACAAATACAGGGCTTCTTCGAGCGCCGTATTACCCCCGCCGACCACAGCCACACGCTGATTGCGATAGAAAAAACCATCGCATGTGGCACAGGCGGATACACCTTTGCCCTTGAACGCGGTTTCGCTTGCTAGCCCGAGGTACCGTGCTGTCGCGCCGGTCGAAATAATCAGGGCATCGCAGGTGTACTCTCCGGAGCCTCCCTCCAAACGAAACGGGCGCTGCTTCAGGTCGGCGGCTTCTATATGATCGATGACCAGCTCCGTGTCAAAACGTTCCGCGTGTTCACGCATATGCTCCATTAGCGCGGGCCCCTGCAGTCCCTCGGCACCACCCGGCCAGTTATCGACATCTGTCGTAGTCATCAACTGGCCACCTTGTTCCAGCCCCGTGATGAGGAGGGGCTTCAGATTGGCGCGTGCAGCATAGACGGCCGCCGTGTAGCCAGCAGGCCCGGAGCCCAGAATGATCAGTTTAGAGTGCCGTGGTTGGCTCATGTATACTTTACCTGCTTCGGTGGTTTGGTTTTTGGGTGTTACCGGAGTTTGTTGTGGTTGTGCAGCCGCCGAAATTCAACCTGGCGCTGCGCCTGTATTGCTTGCTGCTAATACCGGTGTAGTTTAGGGTAATGTGTTCCCCCGGCATAGTGACAGGGAGACGGCATTGTTTCCCCCAGCTCGCAATGGACGCGAGCCGATACCGCCCGAGGGCGTTCAGGTGGCACGCTGCTGCATTTTTGTACGACAGTTAAATGGACTAACTGACAGAGGTATCTGGTGTGGCCAAGGCAGCTCAAATAGGACGGCAGGATTCAGAGGCTCCCTCGGTGTTTACCCGATCCGTCCGCGAATCGGGTATGTGGGTGTTTGGTGCAGTTGCCATCATCATGCTGCTGGCGCTTTTCAGCTACAGTCCGCAGGATCCGGGTTTTAGTCACACGGGGGCAGGGGACGCAAAACTCAACAATCTGATCGGGGCGGTCGGCGCCTGGTTTGCTGATTTTTCTTTCTACCTTTTCGGCGCTGCTTCCTTTCTGTTTCCTGCCATGGCACTGACCACCGGTTGGGTGCTTTGCAGGCACTCGGATGATTCTGAGCCGGCGCCGCAGTTTGAAATGGCGCTGAGGATCTTTGGTTTTATCCTCGCGCTGTTCACGACGTGTGGATTGGCAACCTTGCATTTTTCACCGGGTGACCTGCGGGAAACATCAGGGGGGGTGCTTGGGCAGCTGGTAGGTTACAGCGTTGAGTCAGCCTTGGGCCTGCTTGGCGCAAGCCTGCTTCTTTTAGCGCTGTGGCTGGCATCAGTGTCGCTTTTTACAGGCCTTTCCTGGTTGATGGTGATGGACTGGACAGGCAAGCAGGTGCTCGATTTAGGCGAGCGCGCACGCCAACAGTTCCTGGCCCTGAGAGCCAGTTCCCAGAGCCGGCAGACGCAGCAAAAACGGCAGGAAGTCCTGCGTGAAAAACGCGAGGTGGAGCAGAAGCGACCGCCACGTCCGAAGCCGCGTATCGAGCCCGCGGTCAAGGCCACTGAACCAAGCGTCAGGGCAGAAAAGGAGCGGCAAGTTCCGCTGTTTGAACCTATGCTCCCTGGTACTTTGCCACCGCTTTCGTTGCTCGACGACCCTCCGGATCGGCCGCCCGGGTACTCGGAAGAAGCCCTCGAAGGAATGTCGCGACTCGTTGAGCTGAAGCTGCGTGATTTCGGCGTGGAAGTCGAGGTTGTTGCGGTTCATCCGGGCCCCGTAGTTACTCGTTTCGAGCTCAATCCGGCAGCGGGTGTCAAATCCAGCCAGATCAGTAACCTCTCCAAGGATATTGCGCGATCGTTGTCTGTAATCAGCGTCAGGGTCGTCGAAGTCATCCCGGGCAAATCGTATGTCGGGCTGGAGATTCCCAACGAGACGCGCGAAATGGTCACGCTGGGTGAAATACTGCGCTCGCGTGCTTATGAAGAACTGCCATCACCGCTGACGCTAGCGCTGGGCAAGGACATCAGTGGCAAATCCGTGGTTGCGGACCTGGGCAAAATGCCGCACCTCATGATCGCGGGCACCACCGGTTCCGGTAAGTCCGTAGGCATCAACGCAATGGTTCTGAGCCTGCTGTTCAAGGCGAAGCCCGATGAAGTGCGGATGATCATGATCGACCCCAAAATGCTTGAATTGTCGGTTTACGAGGGCATTCCGCACCTGCTGTGCCCGGTGGTTACCGATATGAAAGAAGCGGCGAACTCGCTGCGCTGGAGCGTTGCCGAGATGGAGCGGCGTTACAAACTTATGGCTGCTCTCAAGGTACGTAACCTGAGTGGCTATAACCGCAAGGTTGCGGCAGCCAAAGAACAGGGTACACCGCTGCGCGATCCGTTTTATATCCGTGACGAAAATACAGAGGTTCGCGAGGATATTCCCGAATTGCAGCCGCTGCCGAACATCGTCATCGTCATCGACGAGCTTGCTGACATGATGATGATCGTCGGCAAGAAGGTCGAGGAGCTGATTGCGCGGCTTGCCCAGAAAGCCCGCGCTGCCGGTATACACATGATTGTGGCGACTCAGCGGCCATCGGTCGATGTGATAACCGGGCTTATCAAAGCAAATATTCCGTGCCGTATTGCCTTCCAGGTGTCTGCCAAGGTCGACTCCCGGACTATCCTCGATCAGTCCGGCGCAGAAAATCTGCTCGGTCACGGTGATATGCTGTTTCTCCCTACGGGAGCTCCGACACCGATACGGGTGCATGGCGCATTTGTGTCTGATCCCGAGGTGCTGCGAGTTGTGGCTCAGCTCAAGGCGGGAGGCGAGCCCGCCTATATCGAAGAGGTAACGGAAGGGCCTTCAGCGCCGATACCGGGGATTTCGGGAGAACGGCAGCAGGGCGACACGGACGGTGAGCAGGATCCGTTGTTCGATCAGGCGGTGCAGATCGTTACCGAAAGCCGGCGCGCGTCGATTTCGGGTGTGCAGCGCCGCCTGAAAATTGGTTACAACCGTGCCGCTCGGCTGGTAGAGACCATGGAGGAATGCGGTATTGTGGGCCCACTCCAGTCGAATGGTTCGCGTGAAGTAATTGCCCCGCCCCCCGTAGAAGACTGAGGACTCATGCAGACCAGGCTTGTTGGTGCGCTTGCGCTTATGCTGTTTGCCTTCGGCGCGGCCAATGGCC
>Ga0316195_10001256_pt1 | contig 11192 bp, 7 predicted proteins | sample Phised1_MG_FD_204937 | JGI IMG/M metagenome (GOLD analysis project Ga0316195, IMG submission 204937) | Coastal sediment microbial communities from Maine, United States - Phippsburg sediment 1 | ecosystem: Environmental > Aquatic > Marine > Coastal > Sediment | place: USA: Maine | collected... | reverse complement strand
GAATCGGCACGCCCTGCGCATCGGCGCCGACGTACACGCCCGCCTCGTACGCATGCTGGAAGTCGCTGAACTCGAAATAGAACTCGCGGAACGCGCCGACTTGATCGGGCTGCGTAGTGACGCCCGACGGGGCGACGGCGGGCGGCAGGATGGCCGCCTGCCACGACGTCGGGCCGCCGTCCATGCGCCCGGCGGCGGGGGTGCCCGTGACCGGGTCGTAGCCGAGCTGCTGGCCGGTCTCGTTCTGCACCCACTTCGATCCCGCGGGCTGCGTCAGCACCGTCGCGTACAGGCCGATCTGCTGGTGAGTCGACGGTCCGTAGTGGTCGTGCGTGAAGATCAGGCCGAGGCCGCGGTCCATGCCGTCGACGTTGACGACCGGGTCGGCGAACCAGCGCTGCAGCGTCGTCCGCGCTCCCATCCAGTCGGCGCGGCCGAACTGGCCGAAGTACGGGTGCGCGCGGGCCACGAGCTCGGGCACCGTCACCGCAGTGCCAGCCTGCGCCGTGCCCGCCGGGCAGACCACCGAAACCGGGGTCGTCCCGCTTGCCGCGGTTGCGGGCGGCGTGATGGCGCCCTCGTTGTTGCAGACGCGGTCGATGTTGCGCTCGTTGATCGCGTGGATGCGCTCGCGGACCGCGCCGGGCGAGTGCGTGCCGTCTTCGTAGTTCCAGCCGTTGGCCGAACCGTCGGTCGTCGTCAGGTCCCACTTCGGCAGGTGGATGTGCTGGCCGATGATGTCGGTCGGCGTGCGCACCTGGTAGTCGTCCATCTCGTAGTACTCGGGCACCAGGTTCGTATGCGAGTACACCGCGCAGTCGAACGTGTTCAGCCGCATCACGAGCGGCTCCGGCGGCTGCGCCTTGGTGATCACCGGCCAGGCGTCTTCCCACAGCGTGATGATGCGCTGCTGCGGATAGTGGTAGCCGACCTTGTTCAGGATCGCGTCGAACTGGATGTTGGCGCCCTTGTAGACGCGCGGATTGGCGGCGTTGAACACGCTGCTGCCGTGCGTGGCCTTGCCCGCGGTATTCGCCGACGCGCCGACGCTTGCGCCAGCGGCCCCCAGGCCGCTGAAGAAGTTGTAGTTCGCTCCGTTGGCGTCCAGGATGTGTTTCTGGTTGTCGTCCACGCACGGCTCGTGGTACGGCGCGCCGACCACCGGGCCGGTGCCGTTGGTGATGAATTCGGCTCCGGTCGCCGCCGTACCGTTCAGGTTCGACACGGAGGTCGGATGGCGGCCCTTCTTGTGGAAGCGCATCGCCGCGCGCTCGACGTCGGTTCCGCCCTCGGGGAAGAACACGGGCTCTGCCTTGGCGACCACCTTCGTGAAGTCGCGCGGCGTCACGACGTTGACTTCGGTCGCGCCGCCGGCCGCATAGCCCTTCAGGGAGTGGCGCGGCAGGCCGCCGTCCCAGCCGTCGGCCTGCGCCGGCATCAGGGTGGCGAACAGGACCGGGTCGTCAGTCTTCAGCGCGCTGGCCTGCGCCGGGGTCACCATGTCCAGCACCGGCGATGGCGGACGCTGGCCGATCGTGTCTTCCATGCCGGCGATCCAGAACGGGTAGCCGGGGTTCTTGTCGTCGGCGGTGCCCAGGTTGCCGTCAGGACCCTTGATGTCGTCCCGGTCGATAACGGACACACTGCCGACCGGCCGGCCGCTGGCGAGCGTCGTTGGATTGGGCTTGACCGTCACCTTGCTCGGCATCGGCGCCATCGGCTTGCCGGGCAGCGGCAGGATGGCGGTGATCGGCACGCCGGCGACGATCTCGCCATCGGGATAGGCGCGCGCACCTGCCGCCGGAGTGCCGTTCTGCTGCGCCCACGGGACGGAGTGGAAGTCCCCTTTGCCGGCGATCGTCACGCCCGTGCTCACTGCCAGCGCCGTGCCTTCCTCGAACGTGTCGTAGTGACGCCAGTGGTACCACATGCCCTGCGCGAAGTGCGGGTAGAAGTGGCAGTGGAAGATCGCGTCGCCCGCGCTCTTGTTGCGGTTGCCCGAGCCGCCGAAGTTGATCTCGTACGTGTAGCCGGCGCCGGGGCCGATGCCCTGCGCGTCCAGGTAGTTCGAGTTGTCGTCGTTGGGGTTGTACAGCCACTGGTGGTTGTGCAGGTGGAAGACGTGCTGTTCCTTGCCGATGTGGGTGTTGCGGATCTTGACGAAGTCGCCCGTGTAGCTGTGGTGCACGTTGATCGGGTCGTTCGGATACAGCGCGAAGTTCGCCTTCGGGCCGACCGCGGTGCACAGGCCGGCCGCGGCATCGGCCGGCGTGCAGCCCTCGAGGCCGGTGTTGGCGGGAATGTCCACCAGCAGCGCGGGGTCGCCCACCGCGTGCGACGTCAGGAAGAACTCCTCGTACGAGCACGACAGGCAGTCGTGCATCGGGCCGACGCCGAGGCGGTTGGCGATGATCTCGCTGCCGATGCCGCCGGAGCCGTAGTTGATCATGAAGGCGTCCTTGACGCCCGCCAGCACGTACTTGAACACCGAGTCGTTGTAGAAGCCCGGGAAGGCCTGCGCGTTCGCCGTCTCGTCATGGAACACCGACGCGAAGTCGCGGAACGGCTCGAGCCGGTTGGGCACGGTCGGGTTGCGGTTGCCGGTGGTCTCGAGCGGATACGTGTTCGCGAGGAAGGATCCGTTGGGGCCGGTGCCGACGTTGATCGCCTCGAGCTCGGCGTGGACGATGTTGCCGGCCGCGTCGACCATGTTGATGATCGGCAGGCCCGCCTTGCCTTCGAGGGTCCACGGTGCCTGGTTCGGGTACTTGGCTTCCCAGTCGATGACCGGGTGACCGGTGGCGGTGCGCCCGGTGGTGACCAGCCGCATCTCTTCTTCGGTCAGCAGGCTGCGGTAGCTCTTGGCGAGCTTGGGTTCGACGATGACCTGGCCGAACAGGCCGTTGCTGATGTGGCCCATGTTGCCGTCCGAGCCGACGGTCCCGCCGTAGCTCTGCGATATGAACACGCCTTCCTTCTCGGCGTAGAGCCTGTAGGTCGCCGTTCCGCCGTTGGCCACGGGCAGGCTGCTGGCGTTCTTGCCGACCCAGCTGCCGTCGCTGGCGATGGTGTCGAGCAACTGCATGCCGTTGACGTGGAAGCTCGCGTAGCGGCTCTTGACCTGTTCGTCGATGAACGTGTGGATCTGGCCGTTCGGGGTCACCAGGAGGGGGTTGCCTGCATCCGGCGGGATGGCGCGCCCGTCATTCGGGCCTGCGTTGTTCGTGCAGATGGCCCCGCCGGCGGGATTGGGCGCGCAGGTGGTGTTGACGGCCGTCTCGAACGGATTGGCTGCCGGGGTCAGCAGGTTGGTGAAGTTCACCGTCAGGCAGTCGCCGGCCGACACGCGCAGCACCAGCGGACGCGGGCGCTTGTCGGGACGCAGCGAGACCTTGCCCGCGATCGCCTGGCCGCCGGTGGACAGCGGCACTCCGGCCGCATCGATGACATCGCGCTTCAGCGCGAACATCATGCCGTTGACATTGGCCGCGCCCAGCCGGTTGAACATCAGCGGCTGGTCGATTGCAACCACGTCTGCCGTCAGGTTTCGCGCACACGAGATGGCGGCGAACGCCGGCACGCCTGCGACGGCCCCGGCGACGAACGCGATCAACTGCGCCGCCCACCTGGCGTGCTGACGGTTCGAATTCGACGTCAGGACCCCACCCAAGAAGTTGCTCATCGACTTCCTCCACATTGCCGCGCCTGCACTGTTGTCCGGCGCCACGGGAGACGAGCAACGTCCTTGGCGAGTCCACTCGACGGACGCCCCTCCGGTGTCCGCCGCGCTTCCTCACTCCCCTCCCGGGAGCCACGCGCCGCGGCGCCGGAATGTCCTGTCCCCCGGCGCTCACGTCCTTCCGTCCGCAAGTAGTTGCGTTGCCCCATTAATCCGGGTCAACATCCGCCCCCCAAACGACGGTTCGTCCCGTGGGGGGCTTGCCTACCTTGCGGCGTGTGGACAAACTACTAGCTCATTTGAGGGATTGTGAATTGGGCACAATGTCGCGCGACAGATTGTCGCGGGGTGCGCAAAATCCCTTGACAACGTGGTAGATGGCTCGCTGCGAGGGAAACAAGGCTCCCGCGCAGCGATTCCCGACAACAAGAACGGTGGTTGGCGTGGTGGGTGCGACAAATGACCGCGCGGACAGTTGGCCCGTCCGCGCCTACCTGCGGGAAATGCTGGTGCTGCGCGCCGCCGAAGCGGCGGGGGCGGTGGCGCTCGTCGCCTACCAGGTGGTCTCGTCGCACGAGCACTTCTCCATGTCGCTGCTGGTCACGGCGATCCTGCTGTTCTACGTGTCCACCTGGATCATCTACCTGCACCTGCAGGGCGGCCGGCCGATCTCGGACGCGCAGATGACGATCCACCTGATGGTGGACGTCGTCGTGCTCGGCATGCTGCTGTTCACCGCGTCCGGCACCACGAATCCGTTCGCGATCCTGTACCTGCCGCTGGTGGTCGTCGCCGCCGCGACGCTGCGCGACTCGCTGCTCGCGGTCGTGGTGCTGGCCTGCGTCGGGAGCTACGGCGTGCTGGTGGTGTTCCATCACGAGCTGCTGCAGGACGAACACAATCCCGAGCACCGCGGTGTGGAACTCGGCACGTGGATGGCGCTGTCGATGGTGGTCTGCTTCGTCGCGGTGTTCGTCAACCGCCTGAGCCGCATCGCGCGCGAGCAGCAGCGGCGCGAGCAGCTGGCGTCCGAGAAGAGCCATCGCGACGAGGCGCTGATCAGCCTCGCATCGCTGGCCGCCGGCACCGCGCACGAGCTGAACACGCCGCTGTCGACGATGGCCGTCGTGGTCGACGAGATGCGGCATGCCCCGAACCAGGACGCGGACTACCGGCAGAACGTCGAGATGCTGTCGGGCCAGATCGACGAGTGCCGGCGCGCGCTGAAGGACATGGTGGTGGCGGCGAGCGCGGACCACTTCGAGGGCGCGCGCGAGACGCCGGTGCTGCAGTTCCTGAACGACGCGCTCGACCGCTTCCGTTTCCTGCGGCCTGGCGTGCCTCTTGCATTCAGCTACGAGCGGCTCGACCCCGAAGACACGATCGTCGCCGACAAGACCCTGGTGCATTCGGTGATCAACCTGATCAACAACGCGGCCGACGCGTCGCCGAAGGACGTCGAGGTGCTGGCCACCAGCGAGGACGGCAACCTGGCGATCGATATCCGCGACCGCGGGGCGGGCATTCCTCGCCAGATCCGGGAACAGATCGGGCGGCCGTTCTACACGACCAAGGGCAAGGGCGTCGGGAAGGGAAATGGGGTCGGTCTTTTCATCACTAATCGCACGATCGACTCCTTCGGTGGAGAGGTCATGATGTTCGAGCGGGCAGGCGGGGGAACCTGCGTGTCCGTGACGTTGCCATTGATGTACCGGAACAAGACGGGAGGAGTACATGGACGCAGCCTCGCCAGCCCCTCTGGAGACGCGGCCCCGCATCCTGCTGGTGGATGACAGCGAGAACCTCTGCTTTGCGCTGCAGCGGGCATTCGAGCGGCGCGGCTACGAGGTCGGCTGTTCGCATACGCCGGAGGCGGCCATTTCGGTGTTCGAGCGCCTGCGGCCGCGCTACGTGGTGCTCGACCTGAGGATGGAGTACGCCTCGGGCCTGCCGCTGATTCCGCGGATGAAGGAGATCAACCCCGACGTCCTGATCGTCGTCGTCACCGGCTACGGCAGCGTCGCCACGGCGGTCGAGGCGATCAAGCTCGGCGCCGTGCACTACCTGGTCAAGCCGGCGGACGCCTCGGACATCGAAGCGGCGTTCAAGCGCCAGCAGGGGGACGCGACGGTCGTCGCGCGCGACAATCCGCTGTCGGTCGACCGGCTGGAGTGGGAGCACATCCAGAAGGTCATGTCCGACCAGAACGGCAACATCTCCGCCGCGGCGCGCGCGCTCGGCATGCATCGCCGGACCTTGCAGCGCAAGCTCGGCAAGCGACCGGTCGCCAGCTAGCGGGCGCCGCCGCGCGTCAGTTGGCGCGCCGGCCCAACGGTCCGAAGGCGGCTTCCATATAGGAAGCGATCGCGCGGATCTCGTCGCCGTCCAGCACGTTGCGCCAGGTCGGCATCGCCGTGCCCGGCAGCCCTTCCTCGATCCGCTGCACCAGCCGCGCGCGGTCCATGCGGCCGCGGAAGGCCGCGTCCGTCAGGTCGCGCGGGTGGGGCTCCAGGAAGCGCCCGATCCAGTGCCGCGCCGTGCCGTCGGCCGCGTGGCAGAAGGCGCAATTCTTCAGATAGAGAATTTCACCGCGGCGCACCACGGCGCTGGCGCCGGCGAGCTGCACGGGCCGGTCGTGCCGCGAGTACAGGTCGGCCGCCCCCCCCGGGCCCGCGGGCGGCAGGCCGGCCGCGCCGTGGTAGGACGCCGGCGGCTCCAGCCGTTCCAGCCCGCGCTCCGGATAACGCACGCGGTCGTGGCAGCTGACGCAGTCGTGCCCGTCGGCCGGATAGGACACCGGGCGGGCATCCCAGGCGACCGCCGTGTCGTTCCCTCCGGTGTCGTGGCACGTGACGCAGGCCGACCGGTAGAGCGCGCGGCCGCGGCGGCCCGCTTCGTCCAGCTGGTCCTGCGGCAGCGCCAGCGTGGACGGCTGCTCCACGAAACGGAAGGCGTCGCGGAAGCGGTCGTGATCCGGCCAGCCGTTTTCCGCCGTGTGGTAGCGCGTGTTGGGCCGCCGGCCGACGACGAACTCGGCGACGACGAAGGCGGCGACCGCCTCCATCTCCGCCGGGCTCAGCGTGCCGGCAAAGGAGGCCATCGCCGTTCCGGGCCGGCCGTGGCGCAGCGCGGCCAGCACCTGCTCGCGCGACAGGTCGCCCGGCCGGGCCGCAGTGAAGTCGCGCGGCCTGACCGCCAGCATGCCGGCGGCCACGGTCCGCGCGTCCCCGGAGTAGCCGTGGCAGAAGTAGCAGCGGAAGTTGTAGACGGCGCGGCCCCGCTCGTGCTGCGACCCCGCATCGACCGGCGAGTGCGCGGTCGCCCCGGCGACCAGCAGCGCGGCAGCGGCCAGCGCGCCTGCGACCAGCCTTCGCATCATTTGCCGGCCGGCGATTTGCCGCCCGGCGCGGGCGCCTCGCGGCTGGTGATGAAGCCCCGGAACACGTATTCGGCGACGTCGGCGATCTGCTGCTCGTTGAGGACCTTGTCCCACGCAGGCATCTCGGTGCCGTTGCGGCCGGCGGCGACCGCCGCGTACAGCATCGGACGGTTGGCGCGCGCGCGGAACGCGGCGTCGCGGAAGTCGCGCGGCTTCGGATTGATGAAGTAGGCACGCGGACCCTTGCCGTCGCCTGCCGTGCCGTGGCAGGTGGCGCAGTTCCGGTCGTAGAAGGCGCGTCCGGCGGCGACGTTGCCCTTCAGGCCCTTCGGGAACCCGAGCGACATGTCGGCCGGCGCCGGCGGCGCGGCCTCGCGGCCGCCGTGGGCGCGCGTGCCCGACACCTGCGTCGCGCCCGCGGCGGGGGCCTTGCCCTGCACGAACGCCGTGTAGACGTAGTCGGCCAGCGCCGCGATCTCGCGTTCGTTCAGCTGCGTCTTCCAGCTCACCATCGCGGTGCCCGGCTTGCCGTTGGTGACGAAGGCGACGATGCGCTCGCGGCTCTGCTCTGCCTTCGCCTTCGCGCTGGTGAAGTCGTACGGCGGCGGCGACAGCGAGTTCGACGCACGGCTGCGGCCGTCGCCCTTGTCGCCGTGGCAGACCGAGCAGTAGTTGTGATAGAGCAGGGCCGGCTGGATCGTGCTGCCGCCGCCCTGCGAACTCGGCGCTCCCGCCTGGGCGTGCGCCGGGGCCACGCTCACGAGCCACGCGGCGGCCAAGAGCGCGAACGCGCCCGATGAACCCGTCATCGTCGATGCCTCCCTGGCGCCTCCCGTTGCAAGTTCTTTGCCGGGCGTGGCATAACCCTTGCGTCCGGTCCACGACGGGAGGAGACGCTTCATGAACAAACTTGCCGCCGGCGGGCTGGTGCTCGCCTGCCTCGCATTCCCGGCCGCCGCCGCCGCGAAGGGCGGGGAAGAGATCTACAACGCGACCTGCGCGGCGTGCCACGCGAGCGGCGTCGCGGGCGCGCCGAAGTACGGCAACCAGGCCGACTGGGCGCCGCGCATCAAGGCCGGACGGGACGCCCTCGCGGCCAGCGCGATCAAGGGCAAGGGGGCGATGCCGCCGCGCGGCGGCGACCCGAAGCTCAGCGACTCCGACGTGAAGAACGCCGTTGCCTACATGCTCAAGGCCGTGCGCTAGACCCGCATGATGCTGCGCGCGCCGGCCTCACTGGCATCGTCGCGACTGGCGTGGCGGGCGCTGCGCCTCGCGCTGGCGGCACTGCTGGCCGCCGGCTGCGCGCAGGTGCCGGTCGCGCCGCCGCGGACGGAGTCCGCGCCCCCGGTGTTTCCTCCGCCGCCGGACGAAGCGCGCTTCGTCTACGAGCGGACGCTGTACGGGTCGGCCGACGTCGTCGCGGAGGACGCCACGACGGAACTGCGCCGCAAGGTCACGGGCGAGGTCCGCACCGGGGACCAGCTGAGCAAGCCCTATGGCATCGCCGTGTACCGCGGCAGGGTGTTCGTGACCGACACCGTGCAGCGCTTCGTGCTGGTCCTCGACGTTCCCGGCGGCCGCTCGTATCGCATCGGCGATGGCGAGGGACCGGGCGCGCTGGTGAAGCCGATCGGCATCGACGTCGACGCCCAGGGCCGCGTCTACGTCGCCGACATCAGCCTGCGCCAGATCATCGTGTACGACACGGACGGGGCCCTGCTGAAGAAGATCGGCGGCCCGAACCAGTTCCAGCGGCTGACCAGCGTCACGGTGAATCCGGAGGGCACGCTGATCTACGCCGTGGACATCGGCGGCGTGTCGAGCGAGCAGCACGTCGTGCGCGTCTTCGACGGCGCGACCGGCGCGCACCGGATGGACATCGGGCGGCGGGGCACCGGTCCGGGCGAATTCAACCTGCCGCGCGACGTCGCGATCGGCAAGGACGGCAAGCTCTACGTGGTCGACGGCGGCAACTTCCGCGTCGTGGTGTTCGATCGCAACGGCAGGTACCTGAACGCCTTCGGCAGCATCGGGCGCCAGCTCGGCCAGTTCTCGCGGCCGAAGGAAATCGCGACCGATCTGCAGGGCAACGTCTACGTGGTCGACGCGGCGTTCGGCAACTTCCAGATCTTCAACGAGGACGGCGACCTGCTGCTGTTCATCGGCACGCGCGACGAGCGCGACGGCCCGGCGCGCTACATGCTGCCGTCGGGCATCACCGTGGACGAGGACGGGCGCGTCTACATGGTCGACCAGTGGTTCCGCAAGATCGACGTGTTCCGTCCCGTCGCGTTGAAGGCGGTCGACGGTTTCCTCGGCAGGCGTCCCGCCGCCGCGCGCAGGTAGCGGGCGGTTTCCCAAAAGAGAGAGAGCCGGCTTCCCGTTTGCGGGAAGCCGGGATTCCCGGTGGCGGGACGCTTTCTTCCCAGCGGCGGGAACCGGCCCGCGTCTCGCCGCCCCCAGCCCCTGATTTCCCAATTCTGGAATTGGCACGTCTTTCGCTTGAGCCGTTGCAGCGCACCGGGGGCCGGGAACGGAGTGCGCCAACGAGGACACGGAGGAGGGCGCGGTGAGACTGGGCACATTACGAGGGATCGCGGGGGCGCTGGCGTGCTCCTCGGCGCTGCTGTTGTCGGGCGTGGCATACGGGCAGGCGACCGGCATCGCGGTCACCAAGCACAACCTTGGCGCGAGCGCGCCGGCCGGGCAGAACAGCGTTTCCGACACGGCCGAAATCTGCGTGTTCTGCCACACGCCGCACGGCGCCGACACGACCGCCTCCGCGCCGCTGTGGAACAAGAGGCTGCCCTCCGGCACGGGCTACAACGTCTACAACACCGCCAACTCGACGACGATCGACGGCCAGGTGCTGAACACGGTCGGTTCGGTGTCGATCACCTGCCTGTCGTGCCATGACGGCACGCAGGCGATGGACAACATCATCAACGCTCCAGGGTCGGGCGGCTTCGATCCGACCGGCGGCGGCGCCGGCGGCCGGGCATACAACTGGGGCACGAGCCCGCGCATCGATGCGGGCGGCCTCGGCATCATGAACAGCGTCGCGAATCTCGGCACCGACCTGAGGGACGACCATCCGATCGGCATCGAGTACTGCGGCGGGGGGCTGTCCGGCACGACGGCCAACGCGACGCCGGGCGTCGCGACCGGGGCGTGCAAGGACGGCGACTTCAAGCAGCCGTTCTCCGGCACCATCAACGCGCAACCGGTCTGGTGGGTCGAGACCGGCACGTCCGACAGCCTGCGCACCCGCACCGACATCATCCTGTACAACCGTCCGTTCACCGGCGGCACCGGGCCCGGCGTCGAGTGCGCGAGCTGCCACGATCCGCACGTTTCGCAGGGCCAGGCCGGCCCGAACAGCCAGGTGGCCGGCGCCACGTTCCTCAGGGTCTCGAACAACGGCAGCGCGGTCTGCCTGAGCTGCCACACCAAGTAGCGCACTGCAGCGTCCATCGCGGAACGGGCCAGCCCGACGGGCTGGCCCGTTTCTTTCTTTGCGTTTCCCCGGGGCCTGTGCCGGACGGGCCATTCTCGGGGACGCCAGTGTTTCACGCAAAACGCCACTTCGCGCACTTCGCGCTCGCCACGGCTGTCGCCGTCGCATCGTTGCAGCCGGCCGCGGGCGAGCCCGCGCTGCCTGCCGACACCTTTGCGGTGATCGGCCCCATCACCCTGACCGCGGCGGACTTCAAGGGCGCGTACGCGATCGCGGCCCGCAGCAAGTTCTATCACTCGAAGCCGCCCGAGGCCGAAATCGCGGCCTACCAGCGCGAAGTCGGCGACGACCTCGTGAACCGCGTGCTCGTGGTCGAGGAGGCAAAGAGGCGCGGCATCCAGCCGGACGCCGAGGTGGTGCAGCAGCAGCTGGCGCGCTACGAGATGCGCAGCAAGCACGCGCCGGGCTGGGCCAAGGAAGGCGCCCGCATGATGGACGCCATGAAGGTCCAGTTCGAGAACCAGAGCCGCTACGAACAGCTGAACGCGCAGGTGCGCAAGGTGCCGGAGCCCTCCGAGGCGCAGGCGCGCGCGTACTACGAGGCGCACAAGGACCTCTTCGTCGAGCCCGAGAAGCTGCGCGTGTCGGTGATCCTGCTGAAGGTCGACCCGAGC
>Ga0316195_10001255_pt1 | contig 11197 bp, 10 predicted proteins | sample Phised1_MG_FD_204937 | JGI IMG/M metagenome (GOLD analysis project Ga0316195, IMG submission 204937) | Coastal sediment microbial communities from Maine, United States - Phippsburg sediment 1 | ecosystem: Environmental > Aquatic > Marine > Coastal > Sediment | place: USA: Maine | collected... | reverse complement strand
GCGCCAGTCGCGCACCCAGAAGATGTCGTCACAGACATCCAGCAGCCCCATCGTCTCGCGGTCGCCGACCAGCACGCCTTGCACGCGCAGTCCCAGCCCGGCGCGTGCGGCGTCCAGTTGCGCCAGGGTCGCGGGCACGCAGCCGAACTCGCCGTCGCTGACGATCAGCAGGTCGGCCGCGCGCCAGCCCGCCTGATGCACCCGCGCCAGCGCGCGCTCCACCGGTGCCTGGAGATCGGTGCCGCCATCGAAGGACTGTCCCATCAGCGCCATCAGCGCCGTCAGCCCCGGCGGCGTCAACGCGAGCTCGCGTTCGACGACCTCGTCGGCGCCACCGAAGGCGATCAGCAGGCAACGGCGGCCCTCGGCATGGGCGGCCTGCAGGGCCGTCAGCGCGACGGCCTTGGCCAGGGTCTCGGGGGCGCCGCGCATCGAGCCCGAGGTGTCCAGGCACAGCACGATCGGCCCGCGCTCCAAGGGCTCCGGCCGGGGCGGCGCCTGCCCGGCCACTGCGGGCGCCAGCGGGTCGGGCCGCAGGTCGCGCAGCACGGCCTGGCTGTCGTAGGCCAGCAGACGCGCCTCGGCGTGGCGCGCGCGCCAGAGTTTCTTCAGCACCGGGTGGCGCAGCATCACCGCCTCGCTTGCCAGCATGCCGTCCAGTCGGCCGCTGAGCGTGATCCCGTGCAACTCGCCCGGCAGGCCCGGCAGACGCGTCTCGACCCAGCGCAGCCCGGCCCGGCGGGCTGCGGTGTCGTCCGGCCGCGGCGGGCTTGCCGGCGCCCGCCCCGCACGCTCGGCCCGACCCAGGCGCTGGATCAGCGCCACCAGTGCCGGTAGCCGTGCCAGATGGGTCTGGACGCGTCGTGCCTCGCGCCATTCGCGGGTGTGCAGGTGGCCGCGCAGACGGTCCCAGGGCAGCTGGCCAAGGTCGCCCAAGCCCTGCAGCAAGGCCTGGGCTTCGTCCCAGTCGCCGCGCTCGGACTGCCACTGCGCCCGCAGTTCCTCGGCCACCTGCGCGATCGCCTGCGGCCGCGTCAGGCGCGGCTGCAGGTCGATCAGGTGGTCCAGGTGCCACAGCAGGGTGGCCAGCAGCCCTTCGGCCAGCGCCGCCTGACCGCGGCAAAGGGCGGCCAGCCCCAGTTCCTGGGCGACGGCACGCAGCGGGCCGACGGCGTCGGGGTCGCCCATGTCGGCGTCCGCCGACGGCAACCTTCCGTCGGCAAAGGCCTGCACCCAGCGGCGCAGGTCCTGCAGACGGCGGTCGGTGGTGCCGGCGGCAGTGGTCAGGCCGGGTCGCTGCAGCCCGCGCGGCAGGCCGGCCGCGTGGGCGAAAGGCGCGTCGGGCGCGGTCACGGGCCGATGGGCACGGGCTCGGGCACCGCCGCCGGCGATGCCGCGTCCTGGGGCAGGGCGGCGAAGCCGGCGCGGCAGTCGGCCAGCCGCTGCGCCAAGGCGTCCAGATGCTGCAGTGCCTGCTGCTGTGCGCCGACCCAACGTGCGGCCAGTGCCGGCGGCAGCCACAGCCGGGTGCGGCAGCGGGCCTGCAGCGCGCTGGTCTGGGCCCGCCGCTCGTCGCGCAGGCGGGCGACGCGGTCCAGCACCTCGTCGACCTGTGCCAGCCGGGCGGCCACGTGCACCGGGCTCCAGCGCCGCTGCAGCGCCTGCTCCAGCCGTTCGGTGACCAGGCGCATCGGTCCCTCGGGCGCCCGGCCGCCCGCTGCCCGCGCCAGCGCCAGCTTGCCGGCGCTGTCGTCCGCCTCGTCCGCCGGGGCCTGGCGCTCGACGTCCAGCTGGGCCTCGAACGCATCGGCCGCCGCGTCGAACCAGGGCGTCGGCGGCGGCAGGGTGCGCAGCAACTCGGCGTCGACCCAGTCGGCCAGCGCCTGCACCGTCTCGGGCCGGTCCCCGGCCACGTAAGGCGCCAGCCAGAGGTCGAAGCCGTCGAACTCGGCGCGCCCGTCGGTGGCCGCCGCCGTGCGCAGCAGCCCCACGAACTGGCGCCAGCGCCGGTCCGAAACGACGAGGGACATCGAATGCACCTGCCGCCGCAGAGCCTGCAAGCCCCGCAGCGCCTCGTCGCCCAGCACGACCCGGGCGCTGGCCGCTGCGACGGCCGCGCGCTGGTCGGCCGTCAGCGTCGCCGGCCAGGCGTCGTCGGGCGGCGACAGGCGCAGCAGGTCGGCGAAGCGGTCGTCGCCGACCGGCACCACCGGCACGCGCAGCAGGAATCGGTCGTGGAACGCCAGCAGCGAGTCGTCGGCCGGCACCTCGTTGCTGGCACCCACCAGGCTGACCAGCGGCGTGGCGCGGCGACCGGCACCGTTGTCGAACTCGCGCTCGTTGAGCAGCGTCAGCAGGGCGTTGAGGATGGCCGAGTTGGCCTTGAAGACCTCGTCCAGGAAGGCGATGCCGGCGGTGGGCAGGTAGCCGTCGACCAGGCGCTCGTAGCGGTCGTCCTCCAGCGACTTGAGCGACAGCGGGCCGAACAGTTCTTCCGGCGTCGAGAAGCGGGTCAGCAGGCGCTCGAAATAGCGTGTGTCGGCAAAGCAGCGGTGCAGCCGGCGCGCCAACTCACTCTTGGCTGTGCCGGGGGGGCCGATCAGCAACACGTGCTCGCCGGCCAGTGCCGCCAGCAGCAGAAGGCGCACCGCGGTGCCGCGCTCCAGCAGGCCGGCCTCCAGCGCCGCCAGCTGCGCGCGCAGCGCCTGCGGCGAGGGCAGCGCGGTCATCGAAGCCCTCTCCACGTGGTGCATCCAGGGCTCGGTGCTTCGGGGCGGGCGGCCGCGTTCATGGCCGCCCCGGGATAGCACGTCGCAGCAGGAACTTGCGCGTGCAGGCGGCCCAGGGCACGCCCTCGCGCACCGCGCGGCACAGGGCCGGGCCGTCGGTGATCCAGGTGCCGGCCAGCGCCGTGACGCCATGCCGGAACAGCACGTCGGGCACGCAGCCGGCGCCAGGGCCGACCAGCGCCACCTCCTGCGCCTGCGGCGCCTGCGCCAGCAGCCCGTCCAGGCTGCGGTTCAACAGCGCACTGCTGGTGATCAGCAGCTTGTTGCAGGTCGCCAGGTCCTCCGGGTCCAGCGTGACGCGGTAGCCCTCTCGCGGCCCGGCCAGATCGGCACGGAGTTCCAGCACCGTCAGCCTGGCGCCCTGGGCCAGGGCGGGCGCGATCAGCGGCGGGAACAGGCCCACCATGCCGAGGTGGTCACCGGCACGCGGCGCCAGGCCGGCCAGCGATTCGGTGGCGGCGGGCGGGACGAAGCCGGCGCGGTCGAACAAGTGGCGGCTGAGCGCGTTCACCGCTGCCAGCCCCAGCGCGGCGCCGGCCGGCTCGTCGCCGAGCCAGCCCTGCGCCAGCGCCAGCGGGTCCTGGCCGGCAGGCGCCAGCGCGCGCAGCCTGGGCAGCGCGTCGCCCAGCAGCACGAAGCTCAGGCCGAGCGACCCGTCGTCGAGTTCGAGCAAGCAGAATTCACCGTCCTTGCGGCCCCGCGTGGCCTCGCGAGGCAGGTGCAGGTCGCGCACCGCCGGCACCGGCCGGCCCGCCAGCGATTCGGCCAGGTGCTGCAGCAGTTCGTCGGCGATCGCCATGCGCCGATCTTGCCAGCACTTCGCCGCCTTGCCCCGGTCGAGCGACTCGCGGCCACGTGTCACGACCCATCACCACCCTGGGCGCCCTGCCGGTCCGAAGCGGGTCAGCAGCGTGAAGCTCGTCGCGCATACTGCACCCCGCATGACATAGAGTGCGGGCTTGAAAGGGAGTCTATGGCGTTCCTGATACTGGGCCTGGCGTTGCTGGGCATGAAGGCGGCCGAGTTCGGCCCGGTGGCTGCATGGCCATGGTGGGCGGTGCTGCTGCCGTTCGGGCTGGCGGTGCTGTGGTGGGCGTTTGCCGATTCCACCGGCCTGACGCAGCGGCGTGCGATCGAGAAGATGGACCGCCGCAAGGCCGAGCGCCGCGAGCGCGACATGGAAAAGCTCGGCCTGGGCACCAAGCGTGGTGGCAAGGGCAAGAAGGCCGGGTCTTAGTCGCGCGGCAACGCGCGGCGCTGGTCCGCGCGCCGCACTGCCTGGCCGTCAGTCGAACCGGTCCAGCACCGCACCGACGCTGGCGCTGGCGGCGTTGTGGGCGAACTTGGCCAGCACGCCGCGCGTGTAGCGCGGCGGCGGCGCGGTCCAGGCGGCGCGCCTGCGCACGATCTCCGCATCTTCGACGTTCAGTTGCAGCAGCAACCGGTGGGCGTCGATCGTGATCGTGTCGCCCTCGTGCACGAGCGCGATCAGGCCGCCGGCGTACGCCTCGGGCGCGACGTGCCCGACCACCATGCCCCAGGTGCCGCCCGAAAAGCGGCCGTCGGTGATCAGCCCCACCGATTCGCCCAGGCCCTGGCCGATGAGCGCGCTGGTGGGCGCCAGCATCTCGGGCATGCCCGGGCCGCCCTTCGGCCCCAGGTAGCGCAGCACCATCACGTCACCGGCCTTGATCTGGCCGGCCATGATGGCGGCCAGCGCGCTCTGCTCGTCGTCGAACACGCGCGCCGGACCGGTGATGACCGGGTTCTTCAGGCCGGTGATCTTGGCCACGCAGCCTTCCGGGCTCAGATTGCCCTTCAGGATGGCCAGGTGCCCTTCGGCATAGACGGGCTGGGCGACGGGCCGGATCACGTCCTGGTCGGTGCGCAACGGAGGCACGTCGGCCAGCGTCTGCGCCACCGTCTTGCCGGTGATCGTGACGCAGTCGCCGTGCAGCAGCCCGGCGTCGAGCAGCACCTTCATCACGGCCGGGATGCCGCCGGCGTGGTGCAGGTCGATCGCCAGGTACTTGCCGCTCGGCTTCAGGTTGCACAGCACCGGCACCTTGCGTCGCATGCGCTCGAAGTCGTCGATCGTCCAGTCCACCTGCGCCGTGTGCGCGATGGCCAGGAAGTGCAGCACCGCGTTGGTGGAGCCGCCGGTGGCCATGATCACGGCCACGGCGTTTTCGATCGCCTTCTTCGTCACGATGTCGCGCGGTTTCAGGTCGGCCCTGACCGCCTGCACCAGCACCCGCGCGGCCTCGCGCGTGCGCGCGACGATCGGGTCCTCGACGTTGGCCATGGTGCTGGAAAACGGCAGGCTCATGCCCAGCGCCTCGAAGGCCGAGCTCATGGTGTTGGCGGTGTACATGCCGCCGCAGGACCCGCTGCCGGGGATCGCGCGGCGTTCAATCTGGCAGAAGTCCTCTTCGCTCATCTTGCCGGCGCTGAACTGCCCCACCGCCTCGAACACGCTGACGATGTTCAGGTCCTGCCCCTTGTAGTGGCCGGGCAGGATGGTGCCGCCGTAGACGTAGATCGCCGGCACGTTGGCGCGCAGGATGCCCATCATACCGCCGGGCATGTTCTTGTCGCAGCCGCCGATGACGAGCACGCCGTCCATCCACTGGCCGCCGACGCAGGTCTCCACGCAATCGGCGATGACCTCGCGCGACACCAGGCTGTACTTCATGCCTTCGGTGCCCATCGACATGCCGTCGCTGATGGTGGGCGTGCCGAAGACCTGCGGGTTGGCGCCGGCGGCCTTCAGGCCGTCCACCGCCGCGTCGGCCAGCTTCTGCAGGCCCGAGTTGCAAGGCGTGATCGTGCTGTGGCCGTTGGCGACACCGATCATCGGCTTGCCGAAGTCGGCCTCGGTGTAGCCCATGCCGTAGTACATGGAGCGGTTCGGCGCGCGCGCCACGCCCTCGGTGATGTGCTTCGAACGGCGGTTGGACTCGGCCATCGGGGGTCTCCTGTCAGTCGTCGTGGGCGCCCGTCATCGGGCCTCCCCAGGGGGATGTCCGACATTGTCGCCGCAGCAGGCGAGTGGCCGGCATCGACGGCGCGACCAGTGCCATGCCCTGCGCCCGCGGCGCGCGCGCTGCAGCGACAATCGCCGCCTGTTCGTGGAGAGTGAATCCGATGCTCGTGCATCCGCAGTTCAACCCGGTGGCCCTGTCGCTGGGGCCGGTCCAGATCCACTGGTACGGGCTGACCTACCTGGTGGCCTTCGGGCTGTTCCTGTTCCTGGCCTCGCGCCGCGCGGCCATGCCGCAGTTCGCCGCCGTCGGCTGGACCAAGCGCGATGTCGAGGACCTGCTGTTCTGGGGCGTGCTCGGCGTCGTCGTGGGCGGCCGGCTGGGCTATGCGTTCTTCTACAAGCCCGGGTACTACCTGTCGCACCCGCTGGAGATCCTGATGGTGTGGCAGGGTGGCATGTCGTTTCACGGCGGTCTGCTGGGGGCGATCGTGGCGATGGCCCTCTTTGCCCGCAAGCTCGGGCGGCCGTTCCTGCAGGTGACGGACCTGGTCGCGCCCTGCGTGCCCACTGGGCTGGCCAGCGGGCGCATCGGCAACTTCATCAACGGCGAGCTGTGGGGCCGTGCGGCCGACCCCTCGCTGCCCTGGGCGATGGTGTTCCCGCAAAGCGGCAGCGACGTGCCGCGCCACCCCTCGCAGCTGTACCAGTTCGGGCTCGAGGGCCTGTTGCTGTTCGTGCTGCTGTGGTGGTATGCCCGCCGCGGGCGGCCGATGGGCCAGGTGTCGGCGGCCTTCCTGGTCGGCTACGGCGTGCTGCGCTTCGTGGCCGAGTACTTCCGCGAGCCCGACAGCTTCCTGGGCCTGCTGGCACTGGACATGAGCATGGGCCAGTGGCTGTGCGTGCCGATGATCGGCGCCGGCATCGCCATGTGGCTGTGGGCCGGGCGGCGCGCACAATCGGCGCCATGAGACAGATCTTCCTGGACACCGAGACCACCGGCCTGTCCGCCGACAGCGGCGACCGCGTGATCGAGATCGGCCTGATCGAGATGGTCGACCGGCGCCGCACCGGGCAGGACAAGCACTGGTACCTGAACCCGCAACGCAGCAGCCACCCCGACGCCGTGCGCGTGCACGGCCTGACCGACGACTTCCTGGCCGACAAGCCGCTGTTCGAGTCCGTCGCCGACGAAATGCTGGACTACCTGGCCGGCGCCGAGCTCGTCATCCACAACGCGAGCTTCGACCTCGGGTTCCTGGACGCCGAGCTGGCGCGGCTGGGCAAGCCGCCGCTGACGCAGCAGGTGGCCGGCGTGGTGGACACGCTGCTGATGGCGCGCGAGATGTACCCCGGCAAGGCCAATTCGCTGGACGCCCTGTGCAAGCGGCTGGAGGTGGACAACACCAGCCGCGCCGTGCACGGTGCGCTGCTGGATGCCGGGCTGCTGGCCGAGGTCTACATCCGCCTGACGCGCGGCCAGGACAGCCTGGTGATCGAGGTCGACGAAGCGCAACCCGGCGCACTGGCCCTGGACGCGGTGGATTTGTCGGCCTTCGAACTGCCGGTGCTGCCCCCGAGCGAACACGAACTCTCCGCCCACGACGCGATGCTGTCCGACCTGGACCAGGCGAGTCGTGGGCAAACCGTGTGGCGCAGAGAACTGGCATAATCCAAGGCTCTCCGGACATCCGGACCCGGTCACCCGGGCGGTTAGCTCAGTGGTAGAGCACTGCCTTCACACGGCAGGGGTCGCAGGTTCGAACCCTGCACCGCCCACCAAGAGTTCAAATAGGAATCAATGACTTAGCGGCGCCCTCGGGCGCCGTTCTTCTTTGGATGTCCTAAGAGTGTCCTAAAGCGGGTCTCTGAACGCCTGTTGTTGCAGTCTTGCAGCTTGCCACGCTCACCTCGAGCGCGAACGCCAGATCGACAGCACGACCCACACGCTGTTGACGAAGGCCAGCACGAAGCCGAGCGCGCCTAGCGCCGTGAAGATCGGGATGCCCCAGACCTGCGGACCCGAGGTGACCGTCATCACCATCGACGAGCCGATGACGACCGAGGCGGTCATGATGCCGATGGTGATGCGGTTGATCGTGCGGTCGAGCTTGTCCACGAAGCTGTCGAGCCGCTTGAGATCGAGGTCGAGCCGCAGGCGGCCGCGGCGCGCATCCTTCAGCAGCCGCGCGAGGTCGCGCGGTATGCCTTGCATCAGGTCGAAGAACTGGCCGAGGCCCGCGCCGCCGCGGCGCCCGACTTCCGCCGGCGCGTAGCGCGCGGCCAGCGCGCGGTCGACGAAGGGCTTCAGCCGGTCGGCGAGGACGAAGTCCGGGTCGTACTGGCGGCCGGAGCCTTCCAGCGTGACCATCGCCTTGAACATCAGCGTCAGGTCGGATGGCAGGACGATGCCGTGCGTCCGCATCATCGCCGTGATCCGGCCGATCATCTCCCCGACCCGCATGTCCTTGATCGGGAGGTCGCCGTAGTCGGCCGCGAGGTCTTCGACGTCGGCGGAGAGCTGTTCCTCGTCGACCGCCTCTTCGCCGGCCCAGTCGAGCAACACGTCGACCATCGGCTCGCTCTCGCGGCGAGTGATCCCGACCAGCAGGTCGATGATCTGGTTGCGGCGCGCCAGCGACAGCCGACCGACCATGCCGAAGTCGATCATCGCGATGCGATTGCCCGGCAGGTAGATCACGTTGCCCGGGTGGGGATCGGCCTGGAAGAAGCCGTCCTCGAGAATCATCTTCAGCACGTTGTCGACGCCGCGCTGGGCGAGCAGCTTGACATCGAGTCCGGCCGCCTTCACCGCAGCCGCGTTCTCCGCGCTGATGCCGTCGATGTACTCCAGCACGATCATCGCGTCGCTGGTCCACTGCGCAAAGACCTGGGGGATCAGGACGTGCGGCTCGCCGCGGAAGTTGCGCCCGATGCGCTCGACGTTCTGTGCCTCGGTGGCGAGATTCAGCTCGCGCAGCATCGAGCGGCGGAACTCCTCGACGACGCGCACTGGCTGGTAGCGGCGCGCGTCGGGCACTTCCTTTGCGACGAACTGCGCGAGGTGCGCCAGCAGCCGCAGGTCGGCCTCGACCTTGGCCTCGATGCCGGGGCGGCGCACCTTCAACACGACCGCGCGGCCGTTGTGCAGGCGCGCGCGATGCACCTGCGCGATGGAGGCGGATCCCACCGGTATCGGGTCGAGATCCTCGAAGGCGGCTTCGTGCGGACCACCGAGCGCGCGCTCGATCAGGGGCAGGATGTCTTCGAACGGCACCGGCGCGGCATTGCTGTGCAGGCGCTCGAGCTCCTTCGTCCACTTCGGCGGCAGCAGATCCTCGCGCATCGAGAGCATCTGCCCGAGCTTGACGAACGTGGGGCCGAGCTCTTCGAATGCCAGCCGCAGGCGCTGTTGGGGTTCGAGTTGCTCGCTGCGCGCGACCTCGCCCCAATGCAGCACCTCGCCGGCGCGCTCGAGCAGCGAAACGACACCGAGCCGCCGGACGAGGTCGCCGAGCCCGTGGCGGATGAACACCACGCTGATCGCGTGCAGGCGCGAAAGGTTTCCCACCGCGCCGCCCTCGCGCACGCCCTACTTCGCTTTCTTGGTCTCTGACTGCTGGCGCAATGCGTCCGACAGTCCGGCGAGCAGCCCGCTGGTGAACATCGTCATGTTCGCACCGTACTGGCGCACCGATTCGAACCCCGGCGCCGGGGCCGTGCGATACGAGCCGATGCGATTTGCGAACTCGCTCATCACCTGGGCGAAGCGCACGCTTGCATCGGCGCCGACGCGCTGGGCATGCAGGGTCAGCTCGGCGAGCTCACGGCGCAGGTTGCCGGTTGTGGCATCGGCGACGCGATCGGCGACCGCGACGTAGTCGCGCTGCAGGTTCTGCAGCGCCGCAAACGCATTCTTCAGGTCGTTGTCGGAGAAGTCCCGGCCTCGCGACACCAGCGTCTGGAGGGCCGCGTGCGTCGCCAGCGACGAAGCGTGCAAGGCCTCATCAAGGCCGCCGATCGCCTTGGCAAACGCCTCGCGGGCCTCTGCGCTATCAAGCGCCGAATTCGACGGCGCGCCGCCGCTCATGGTCCGCACGACTTCCTTGACGCCCTCGGTATCGAGGCGGCCGCCCGCCAGCATCTGCGCGGTCAGATCACGCACACGCTCGCGAATAGCCTGTTCGTCGGCCTGCGCTTCAGCCGACGCGGAGGCTGGGCTGCCCTCCTTCGATGTGGGATCGCTCACCTGGCGCCTCCTGTGTATCGATGGGACACGAGGATAGACCATTTCTCTTTTGCGATGCCACAAGGAAGCCAACCCGTTGGCTGGCACTTGATCGCCCGGGCGGCGGCTTTGCTCCCGCCCGCGGCATGCCTGGCCGGCACTCATCGCAATTTCGTCACCTCCAACGTCACCACGCCTGGCGTCCAACCCCGGTCGACGTCGCGGCAGTCAGGGAAGCGGATCAGGTGATCACGCGGCAGCCCGGCCTGCTTCAGCTGCTCAATGACGACCGCCATGTCCTCCGCCGTGGCAAACCTCGTTCCGCACGCGACGCAGTGCGCCCGCTGGCCGACGACCAACGGCGGCGTCGCCCCGCCGCAGGATGCTGGATCGCGCACCGCAAGGAACACACCCGAACGGTCCTGCAGCGTACTCGGCAACTCTTCCAGCAGCGTGGAATACACCGAAGGCAGCCCATACTCGACCTCGCCTCGCCTCGCCTCGCCTCGCCTCGCCTCCCTCGCGAGCGGCAGCATTTCAGTTTGCCTGAACGCTCCGGTGCGCCAGCTTCGATTCGACGACCTCGTGGTACAGCCACGCATTGGCGCCCGAGTCGCTTCGGCGCGGACAGGCAATGCCCGCATGGGCATGCGGCCCTCGAAGAAGATCATTCGGCGCCTGGTCGAAAAGGTCCATGCGCTGACCGACCGAAGGATGGTGTGGCAAGAGACCACGGAGGTGGTGGGCAAGTTGAACCGAGTGCTGCGCGGCTGGGCGAACTACTTCCAAGTAGGGACCACCAGTGGCGCTTACCAAGCTCTCGACAACTACAACGCGCCGCGGTTGCGCCGGTGGCTGCGCATCAAACACAAGGTCAGACGACGCCAGGGAGGGGCCTATCCACCTCAGCACCTGTACGGGTACTTCGGGCTCGTAAGTCTGGTCGATTTGAAGCGCGGCCGGTCAAATGCGAAGGCGTGGCGACTTGTCCGAGAGCCGGATGCGGGAAATCTGCAAGTCCGGTTCGATGAGCGGGATGTGGAAACGGAGCTACGGCGAGGGTACTCGGGCACCGCCAGACGAAAGGGGCGGGAACAGACAAACCGGACCTAGCCCGGAAATTTCACCGTACCCCCGTGAAAGCGAGGACGGCATTGCCCGTGGAATGCCCGTTTATCGAGGTGTCGAATCTTGATG
>Ga0316195_10001253_pt1 | contig 11204 bp, 9 predicted proteins | sample Phised1_MG_FD_204937 | JGI IMG/M metagenome (GOLD analysis project Ga0316195, IMG submission 204937) | Coastal sediment microbial communities from Maine, United States - Phippsburg sediment 1 | ecosystem: Environmental > Aquatic > Marine > Coastal > Sediment | place: USA: Maine | collected... | reverse complement strand
AAGCGTAGAGATCCGGCATGTTCTTCTCGATCGTCTGCCAGATGCCGCCGTCGAAGTAGGTATTGCCCGGCGAAACGCAATTCACGCGTATGCCCTTGGCGACGAGGGATCGGCTCAATCCCTTGGCGTAGTGGATCAACGCGGCCTTGAACGCTCCGTAGGACCCGGCGGCGAAATCCACCTCGAAGCCGGAGACGCTCGAGATCAGCACGATCGAGGCGGCCGTCGACTTCTCGAGGAAGGGCAGCGCTGCCGCAACGGCATTGACGCTGTGCATCATGTCGACGCGAAACGACTTCTCCCATGTTTCGGCCGAGTCGCCGACGGCAAGCGCGCTCACGTTGCAGACCAGCGCGTCGATGCCATCGAGTTCGGCGGCGCTCGCCGATATCCAGTCGGCCAATGCCGGCCCATCGGCTACATCGATTGCGCGGCCGAATGCCTTGACGCCCTTGGCCTTCAACGCGGCGACCGCCGCGGCAATATCGTCGGCATTGCGCGCGCAGATCGACACGCTCGCCCCTTCGGCGGCAAAGGTTTCCGCGATGGCTCGGCCAATTCCCTTGCTTCCACCGGTGATGACCGCCCGCTTTCCCTTGAGTCCGAGGTCCATTTCAGTTCTCCTTGGTCTGTGGATGGATGGCTGGCTCGACCATCTCAAATTCAGTATCTCATCATGGCTTGCCATGGCAAGACTCTCGACGGCATCGGCAAGGATTTCACGAACGACTGCCAGAATCGGATTACTCGATTGACTGCTGGTGGTACGGCGGTGCCTGCCGTGAAAGTCGCCTGTCTGGCCGCGCGGCTTGGGCGTCAGCTGTGCGGCGGTCGACTCATGGGCCCGGCCGTCACTGGCCGACCCTGAACCGACATGCGCGGCGCTGAACTCGCCGCCGCAAAGCCGCCGGTCGTATCTGTGCTGCCCCCCGCCGAGGAGGCCCCGCCACGGAGTGCACACGGGTACGTGGCATAAAGGGCGATTGACGCACAGCGCGCCGCTTGAGACCGTGCGGTCACACCACCTCGGAAGCCTATCGTGCAAGCTATCGGCCGGCGCCCCAGCGGGCGCCCGATGGCGCCCCGGTTCACTTTGAGCGGCACCGACCGGAGCAGACCACGCCGTACTGCCTGGCACAGCAGCACGCGACCAGCTTCATCGCCCTGACCGAAGCCAGCACCGGCGCAGGGCTGCCGCGGTTCGTCAAGGACGAGTTCGACGCCTTTCTCGAGTGCGGCCACGGCAAGCTGCTGGCGTTCAGCTGCAAGCGGCGCGGGTCATGTCCGTCGTGCGGCGCGCAGCGCATGTCGCAGACCTCGGCTCGCCTGGTCGACCACGTCATCGCGCACCTGCCGATGCGGCAGCGGGCGCGTCGATGCCGATCCCGTTGCGCTTGCTGCTAGCCGCGCCGCCGGAGCTGGTTACGCCTGTGCTGAAGGTGGTGCAACGCCTGGTCACGCGCCATCCGCGGGCCCGCGCCGGGTCGAAGGCCGACGAAGTTCAAGGTGGCGCCGCGACGCTGACCCAGCGCTTCGGATCCCCCACCAACCTTAACGGCAACCTAGGCCGGAGGACGCTCCCGGCAGCGCTGTCAAGACCGCGTCCGCACTAATGATGGCGGCCGCTCACAATAATGATGCCGCGTTCACTGAGTTGACCGCCGATGCCGTTGGCCGCCGACACCGTCAACTCGTGCCGACCTTCGCTGAGTTGCGCGACCAAGGCGTAGCCAAAGCCCAACTGGCCATCGAGGTTCGATGACCAGGAAATCTCTTGCGGCGCCAGCGCGCCGTAGCCACGGTTGTCCACGCGCACCGCCAACGCTACAGCGCCTGCGGGCACGGGGCAGTGGCTGTCGGGCAGATCGAGCAGCAACTGCCGCGGGTTGCGTGCGAGTGTGAACGCCTCGGTGTCGGCCTGGCTCGAACGCAACTCGGCGGTGCCAATGGCGCGCACGCGGCAGCGCTCGCCGCCGGGCAGGTTCGCAGTGTTGAAGGTGACTTCGATGCGCTCTGGGTTCATCGTCACCAACTGCCAGGTCTGGCCATCGTCGGCGCTGAACAGCACCAGCACCGAAACATGTTCGCGCGGATGGTTGGCACACACGCGCACGGTTAACTGGCCCTCGCGCATCTGCGGCCCTTCGATGGTGACCGTAGGCGCTTCGCCCACGTCGACCACATGCACGGGCTGGCCTCCACGGTGGAAGGCAAGTGAGGCGACCGCCTCGCCCGGCCACTCGATGACCTCGGTCATGTCCAGCCAGGGCTCGCGCTCCAGCGGTACCGCATCGCCGCTGCAGCAGCTGCAGCGGCCACCGCCATGGGCCGCGACGTACACGCAGTGGTGCGTGGCCAGCACCTGATGGTTGGCGTCTCGCAGATCTATCGAAACCGGTGATGGCGCACCGGCTGGCCGGGTGGGCGCAGCGCCGGCGGCCTGCACATGGGCCACTGTCTTGAACTTCACCTGGGCGATACCCGCCACCTCGCGGAAGTAGCGAAAGTCAACCACTAACAGCGAGCGCAAACGCCGCGGGTCGACCGGCGAAGACTGATGCGTGCTGCGCGCGTCGAAGATCTTCTGGTAGGTGTAAGGCGATATCCACTGGTTGCCGCCATAGGACATCAAATCGGCGCTGCTGGCGGGGTCGAATAAGGTAGGCGGCGAGGTGCCGGTGTCGATGCCAGTCTCGCCAATCGAGGTCGAACTGCCGCCGTAGTTGGGGTAAGCCGTGTCGTTACTCGGGTCACCCGAGACGGCGACGTGTGAACGTCCGTACAGGTGGCCCAACTCATGCGCGAAGGTGGTGGCGTAACCTACAAAGCCACCGCCCGCGCCGCGCCCGCAGCCTGAATTGATGGAGCCTGCGCCGGCTGGAATGGCCGCGCTGGGCACCATGCCGTAGACGATGTCGCCTAGTTGGAACAGGGCCGTGAAGATGCGCGTGACGTTCAAATCGGTGAGCAGGTTGCCCCAAGCTGGGTTGCAGCCACCGTTGGTGGCCGCGGTGGCGAACGCTGCGCTGCTGGTGACTTCGGTGCCGAGGATGGTGGTGTCGAAGTACGGGAACGGGAGCATGCGTTCGGCAACGCCCAGCGTGCCCAGCATCGAAGCATCGCTGGGCCGCGTGACGTTGCCGTTGGAATCGGTCCAGTTCACTCGCACCAGGCACACCTTGGGGGCTTGAACGTCGTTGAACCATAGGTACTCGTGGTGCTCGGTCGCACGCGACGATGTCGGCCCCTCGTCGGAGGGCCACAGCTTCACGCTGACGAAGAGACGGCCCGGCCGGCAGTAGTACGCAGGAATGCTGAAGTTCAGCGGGCAGTTGATGAAGATCAGCCGGTAGTCGGTGCGCGCGCCGCTGCCGCCGGTGATGGTTTGCTCGCGGTCCCAGGCATTGCGGTCAATGCGCGCCACAGGCCCGATGCGGGCACCCGCCGCGCGCGTCGGCTCGGTGCGGAACAGCACCTTGTCGCCGACCGAAAGCACCAGTTCGCCGGTCGCGGCGCGGCCTGTCAAATCGTCGCCGCCGAACACGCCTTTGCGTACGCTCGGGAAAGCGCGCACGACCATCGACTTCCACGCCACCAGGGGCACGGCATTGTTGGTGCCGTAGCCTCGCGAGGCCGAGCCGTTGTATTGCGTGGACTGCGTGTACTCAACGCTGTCGATCGCCAAATGCGCGCCGATCTGCAAGCCCAGGCGTGGGTCCTCGGGGTTCATCGTGGGGAGGAAGCCGGGGGGCAATTGCTGCAAGTCGCGCAACGCCAAAGGCTGGGCGGAAGCCGCCGACGCCGGGCTGATGCGCGCGGCCACAGCCTCGGCTACAGCCGCAGTGATTGCGTCAAGCGTGGTGGAGTCCAAGTCGCGGGCCATTGCAGTACCTCCGGGTAAAGACGCTGGCCGTGTGCGGCGCACCAAGTAGCCAGCCTCAACGTTGCATTAGGTGCGTGCGGGCCCGCGGTGGCCAATCCCTAAGTACGTCGAACGGTGGTGCTGCGCGCGTGGCTCTACCGGGCAGCGCATCGCGGTCGCAGCACATGCCATGGGCACGTGGACGGCAGCGCGACGTCCTCGGCGTCGCGCACCTTCGCGTTATCGACCGGCATCAGCGCGATCTCGTCCTCGTGCTGGTGTCAACGCTGAATTCGGTGCATTCTTCGGCCACCGGGACAGACTTGCCATTGGCAATGCCAATTCCTTCGCCGGCGGCATCACGCCGGAGCGCTGCAGATCCGGCAGCGCCCGAAGAGGCTCGCCACCCGGCCTTCAGCGTGCCGCCGGACACGGCCCAGGCTTCTGCCGACAGACCGCCGGCGGCAGCACGCCTGCTTCGGCATGCAAAGTGTGGCCGAGAGCCCGCGCCATGCGCTCCTGTTTTGCCAGCGGACCGCGATGAGATCGCCCCGCGCGCTTCACGCCTGGCCGTCCTCAGCCATCCGCGCGGCCAGGTCGGCGTCGCCCAGCCACAACCCGGGCAACGCGCGGCCCTGGGCGTTAGAAACTCTTATGCCGGAATTCCTATGCTTACCGGCTGCGAGACGACCGCTCTAGAGCCGAAGGCCGCGACTGTCGGCATCTGGTCGGGGCCAGATCTACCCAGGTGACAGTTGTATGCCATGCCAGTTCGACCGGCAGGACTGCGGCATCGAGATCAAGTTCGCGTAGACCCGCCACCCGAACCGGGAGTCCGACCGCCGAGATCGACAGCCGAAGAGCAGTCATTGGCCGGTGCTTTCTCGGCCGCCACACCAACGCGGCCTCCTGCTGCGCGCACTCCAGTGGCGCGTTCACCAAATGCGCAGTGCCGTAGCGCCGGGGTTCAGCGCTTGCGCCAAACGCTCGCCAGCCAGGGCTGTTGCTCGATCGGTAGGCCCGGGGGACGGTAGAAGTGGTCCAACTCGTCGAAACCGGCGGCTGTCACCAACGCGCACCAAGTGGGCCAGTCGTGGAATGCGCCGTAGCGCTCACCGTTCCAGCCCTCCTGGCCATCGCCGCGCGGGTTGGAGCTGAACAGCACGCCGCCCGGCCGCAGGCAGGCCTGCAGTTGTCGCAGCACCTGGGGCAGCACCTGGCGGGGCACATGGAACAGCACGGCATTGGCAAACACACCGTCGTAGCGCTGCGCGGGAAGTTCGAGCTGCAGGAAGCTCTGCTCCAGCACCTCGCACCCGCTGTGCGCGCGCGCCAGCGCCGCCGCCCTGGGCGCGCCCTCCAGACCGACGGCGCGGTGGCCCAGCGCCTTGAAGGTGTGCAGGTCGCGCCCGGGCCCGCAGCCGAAGTCCAGCAGGTCGAACGGCGGTGGCCCCAGCATGTGCTGCAGCAGCGCCGCGATGTTCTGGCGAACGTCGTGGTCGCGCGTGCCTTCCCAGTAGCTCTGGGCGTGCTGCTCGTAATGCGCCAGGGTGCGTGCGGCGATGCGCTGCAGGTCTTCGGGACTCAGTGGCATGCCGCATCATTTCATGCGGCGAGTTCGCGATCCGGGCCGCCGACCGCGACATGCTTTCAGCCGGTCGGCTCGTCGACGTGGCAGGTGCTGCAATTCATGCTGTTGCGCAGCGCACGCAAACGCTTGATGGCGCCGCTACGCTCGTCGAACTCGGCCACCATCAGGTCGAGCGCGGCCCGCTGCTCGTGATCTTCCACCGGGAGCCAGGGGGTGCCGAGCAGTGCCCACTGCGCATCGCTGAGCAGCAACTCGCCGGTCAGAAATATTTGCCGGCCCGACGCGCCGGTGCCAAACGACGTGGCCACCGCCTGCCCGGCATCGCCGGGCCGGCAAAGGCCGTGCGCCATCGTTTGGTCGAACACCAGCAGATCGCCGGGCGCCAGCGCCAGGCAAACGCCCGCATGCGGCATCACGAAGTCGACGTCCGCAAGGTCGAGCGTGAGTATCCAGAACAGGCAGCGTGACCAATGGCGGCTGACGTCATTGTGAAAGCCCGCGCCGCGCGCTGCCAGGTAGTCGATGCGCGTGGCCACGCTGCGCTGGTAGTCCGCGAGATCGCGCCCCAGCACCCCCGTCAGCTGCAAGGCGCTTGCGATGTGGCCTGTCAGGTCGGACACGCGTGGCACCGTGGCGGCCAGATCGGGCCAGGTGGTGGCGGCGTAGTCGATGTCCGATAACGTCTCGATGCTGACGCGAGCGTCACCTGCGGCCGCCAGACTGGCCAGAGAGTCAGCATCGAGAAACGTCGTGCGCACGATGTGCACCCAGCCATAGGGCGCGCGCGCGTCCCAGGCATGCTGCGGCTCGTCGCTTCGCACCGCGAAGGAACGAAATGGCGCCGGCACCGCATGCACGTTGGCTGCGATTACGCGGTGCGAGAGAGACGCGGCGTTCGGGGGCACCCCTGTGATTGTCGCCCTGGTGGCGACGCACGCGCTGCACGTGGCGCCATCAGCCAACGGAGACTAGAGTCGACCTGTCTACAACCGCCGACTTCGGGACCCCACCATGAACCGATTGCAACAGGAACTGCAGCGCCTGTATGCACCCCAGGCCGACGCACGCCTGGGCCTGGATCTCGGCGCCGGCGGCCTGATCGATGCGCAAGGTCGGGTACGGGCGATGGTGCTGGAACTGGGCAGGCCGGCCGATTGGGCCGCGCTCTCGGCAGTCTGGAGTGGCGTTCAGGCCGATCTGGGGCTGCCCGCGCCGGCCATCGCGCTCAACGGCAGCGATGGCTGCCAGCTCTGGTTCTCACTCTTGGAGTCGGTGCCCGTGCCACAAGCCGCGGCGTTTCTCGACGTCTTGCGGCGCCGCTACCTGGGCGACATCGCGCCCGTTCGCGTGGCCATGCTGCCCGCGTTGGATACCGCGTCAGATGGGCCGCCCCTGCATGCCCGGCTGGTGCCCGCCTTGCAGGCCGACAACAGCCTGTGGTCGGCCTTTGTCGCGTCCGATCTCGCGCCGATGTTCGCCGACGAACCCTGGCTCGATATGCCACCCAATCCCGATGGCCAGGCGCAGTTATTGGCGCCGCTGAAGAGCATCTCGCCGGCGGAGTTCGAACTGGCGTTGCAGCGGCTCAGATCGGTTGCGGTACCGGCTTCACCCGGGCCGGCATCGCATGCTGCTGCGCAGGCGGCCTCGCTCGATCCGAGGCGCTTCTTGCTCGACGTCATGAACAACGACAGCCTGGACTTGGCCCTACGCATCGAGGCGGCGAAGGCACTGCTGCCCTACTCTTACGCTGCCCGTGGCCAGCGGCAAGAACGGGATGAGTGACCGACTGTCTTGACCGGAAGCTTCACGGCGTCGCAACTTCCGCGTCGGCTTTGCTGCGATGAAGTTGGCAAGGCGACAGGTTCCTGTCGGCCCACAACGGCCAGTCGACACGCCGAAAGGATGGCCGCAAAGATTTAATCGATACTCGACCGTTCCGTCCGCGCCGCAGGCCGGTTAGCGAAGGAACATACGAGCTGCCCATGCGCGCTGCACTTCGACGACGGCGGCATGAGTGCTGGACCGTGGCGCAGGACCCAGGCAAACTCGGCTTGGCGTTGCATGCAAGGAGAAGCCGGTGAACGAAGTCAAGGTCTACAAGGGCCAAGGCGTGTCAGTGCAGTTCAACGCGGCGCGATGCATCCATGCGGCCGAATGCGTGCACGGGCTACCAGTGGTGTTCGACCCGAAGGCGCGGCCCTGGATCCAGCCGGGCAAGGCCAGCGCCGACGAGGTGGTTGCCGTGGTGGCCCGGTGCCCAACAGGCGCGTTGCAGGCAAGACATGACGATGGGCGTGCTGCCGAGGCGGTGCCGGCCCACAGCGAGCTGCGCATGGTGGCCGACGGACCGCACCATCTGCGCGGTGACATCGAAATACGTGATGGCAGCGGTAAGGCATTGGCCCGCGAGACGCGCCTGGCACTATGCCGCTGCGGGGCCTCCAGTAACAAGCCATATTGCGATAACAGCCACGTCGCCAGTGGCTTCAAGGATGAAGGCACCTGCACTATGGGCGAGATGGTGTCCGTGGCCAACGGGCTACTCACCTTGACTCTGTGCACTGACGGGCCCGTGCAGTGCGACGGCCCGGTCGCCATCTTCGATGTCTTCGGTGAGCCGGTCGCGACCGTGCAGCAGGCCTGGCTGTGCCGCTGCGGCGCATCGAAGAACAAGCCCTATTGCGACGGCAGTCACAAGGCGATCGGCTTCCGGTCGTAGCCAGGTTTCGTCATGGCAGACTCGTCGGCGTCGGCTGCATCCATACGATGGAAGACGGGCCTCCAACTCAAGGGTGGGAAGATCGCCGACAGTGCACTCGATCGACTTCGCGAACGCAACCAGTCCGCGCGCGGTTTCGCTTGTCGGTCGATTGGCAATCTTCAGTATCTACTTCGTTGTGCCCAGACGGACAAAGCTGCCGAAGGCGGCTGGCGCCTGCTCTGCGCCGCGTTCGTGACACCAGCCCTGCTCAAGGTCGCCGCAGCGCCCGCGGACATACGTCAGCGCAGCCTGCGCAGCACGGCGTTCGTCGCGTTGACATCGAACCCGGCCGGGTCAAACGGTCCGCCACTCCACTGCCACATCGCGGCATGGTCGTCGTGGCTGGGATCCGCGATTGCCTCCAAGAACTCGGAGTAGCCGCCGACGCCGCCCACGTCCTCCGGCGGGCAAGCGTTCTGTCCCGCGATGCAAACGGGCCAGGTGTTGAATGACTCGTCGGGCAGGAGGCGGTTTTCAACGGTCACGGTGTGGCGCCAGTTGTCGCCAAAGTCGTAGGTGTACCTGAACCCTGAGACTGACTCGCCAAGGACGGCGCCAACCTTGTGGCGCCGATCGTCGAGCGTCGGCGTCTCATAGATGCCTTCGTCGTCGGGGATGCCGTAGCGCTTCCCGTCCACCTCGAACTCGTGGAGGTGACTGTTGGTCCAACCCATCGCGGTTTGAATGACGCGGTCGAGCTTGGCCATGGTCAGTGTGTCTGGAACCCAAAGCCGGCGCCAGACCCGTGGCTCGACCTCGTCGAGTTCGATGAGGAGTTGGTAGACGCGCTTTGGAGCGGTGGGACTCGATTTCGTAGCCATGGAGATAGGCTATCAGTCGGCCCCGACGTTGGCCAGCAGCAGAAGTCGCGCGCAGCGCTTGCCCCTTTCAGCGGCTGGCGAGAATATCCGGATAGTTCCGAATGCCCTGAGGGAGAGAACCCATGACCACTGAAGAACAACGCGCCCTGCTCGCCGTGGCCTTGCTGGCTGCGTTTGCCGATGGCGACAAGTCCGAGGCCGAGCGCGAGGAAGTCAAACGCATTGCCACCACGCTGGGTAGCCAGGCTGCTGGACTGAACATTCCGGCGCTGATGCAGGACGTGCTGCTCAAGCGTCTGGGCCTGCCCGAAGCTGTGGCCGCGCTGAAGACGCAGGAACAGCGCCAGCTGGCCTACGAACTGGCCGTGTGTGTATGCGACGCCGACGGCTTGCAGACGACACCTGAGCGCCAGTTTCTGGCCAGCCTGAAGGCCGAACTCGGCGGCGCCCTGGACACGGCATTCGAGGCCCAGGCCGATGGCTTGGCGCGCGAGACCGATGCGCCTGTATCCGCGAGCGCTGGCGCAGCTGCTGCCACCACTATGGACCGCGCTGCGCTGGACCAGAGCATCTTCAAACGCGCCGTGCTCTGCGGCGCGCTGGAGCTGCTGCCGCAAAGCTGGGCCAGCATGGCCATCATCCCGCTGCAGGTGCAGTTGGTGCATGGTGTCGCGCAGGCCCACGGCATTACCAACATCGACGCCGGTATGGTCAAGGAATTCATCGCCACGGCTGGCGTGGGACTGACCGGGCAGTACCTCGAGCAGTTCGGCCGAAAACTGGTGGGTGGCCTGCTGGGTACGGTGCTGGGTGGGCTGGGGCGCGGCGTGGGCAGCCTGGGCACGGGCATGGCGATGAGCTTTGCCACCACCTACGCGCTGGGGCAGTTGGCCGTGCGCTACTACGGAGGGGGTCGGCAGATGAGCGCTGCGCTGTTGCAGCAGACGTATCAAGACCTGCTGGTCAGCGCCAGGCAGTTGCAGCAGCAGGCGTTCCCTCAAATCCAGCAACAGGCGCGCATGCTGGACGCCGGCAAGGTCTTGGAGATGGTGCGCAAACCGATGGCGTGATGCACGCTGCTTTCGTCGCGTCCGCGACACCTTGCCGAAGATCGAACCACAAGAACAACGGCATGCCCACCAGGCCATCCAGCCTGAGCCATGAAGACACGATTGTGGGTATCCGCCGCGACCGGCAGGTTCAGCGCAGCAGATCCGATGAGCAAGCACCCGCCCACGAACCACAGCCGAACCGCGGCAGCCCCGCGCAGAGGGCCGCTACTTCGCGCAGAGCTGACCCTCAGTCGGGCTGGCCGAACAGCGACTGCAGCAGGTCCTCTGCCCTGGCCTTTCCCTCGGGCGTGAAGACAACCGACTTCGCCTTGCCCACCGGATTGGAAATCAGCCCGCGCGCGTGCAGCCGGCCCATCGCATCCCAGTCGAAGGACTTCCATGCATGATCGCCCTGGTGCAAGCCCAGCAGTAGCAGCGCCAGCACGGCGTCGTCGATGCGGTTTTCGTCGAGCTTCATGCAACCCCCCCAGCCTTCGGGTCCAAAACAGGCAAGTGCTTATTCATCGCTCACCTCCGAATCGAGCTGCAACGCGTGCGCCTCGGCCTCGGCCCGGTCACGTCGCGGGGAAGGCAAATCTCTCCAGCGGGAAGCAAAGCTCACCATAATGTGCTACTGATCGTGACTGGAGCCAGCCTTAACTACGGGCAACCAGCCACAAGGCCCGGCGCGCCAAAGCTGGAGTCAGCCATGGTGCCGAAAACCAACGCGCACGCCCCAAAAGTACCCGGTTCCGGGTCCGTGTGCGGTCTCGATTGAGACCGGGGGCTTAGCTCGAACGTTGGCCTCACCAATAGCGCCCTCTTCGCCCTCTCAGCTGTGAACACTGCTACTCCCGAACTTGAGCGCTTCGTTCAGGCCCAAAAAGACAGCTACGCTCAAGCGCTTGCCGAGCTTGTCGCAGGACGGAAGCGAACTCACTGGGTCTGGTACGTCTTGCCCCAACTGCGTGAACTCGGAAGGAGTCGAATGGCTCGGGAGTTCGGAATCACGAGCCTCGAAGAAGCCGCGGAATATCTCGCACATCCTGTCCTTGGCCCGAGGCTCGTGGAATCGGTGAACGCCGTCCTGCTGCACAAGAATCAGAGCGCTGTC
>Ga0316195_10001251_pt1 | contig 11220 bp, 9 predicted proteins | sample Phised1_MG_FD_204937 | JGI IMG/M metagenome (GOLD analysis project Ga0316195, IMG submission 204937) | Coastal sediment microbial communities from Maine, United States - Phippsburg sediment 1 | ecosystem: Environmental > Aquatic > Marine > Coastal > Sediment | place: USA: Maine | collected... | reverse complement strand
GCTCTGCTGCTACCGTTCGACTTGCATGTGTTAAGCATACCGCCAGCGTTCAATCTGAGCCAGGATCAAACTCTTCAGTTTAAAACTATTTACGGATAGCTCCGTGTAACTTTTTTGAAGAGAGTAAACCTAACTATTAACGTAAGTTAAAGTTTTGGTCACTCTAATCGTAATGATACGAAATCATCATCGACATGAGTGCCCACACAAATTACCTAATCAATTGTAAAAGATCGTATCAACCAGGGAACGCCCAGTGATTGTGGCCTTATTCAGACCGGTTTCGCTGTGCCAGAAACCTTTCAATTTCGGTGCACTTTCTAAAAGCGAGGCGCGAATTATAAGCCCTTTTTTCGCGACGTCAACGACTTCCGCAGCATTTATTTCGAAAAATGCCGCCAGGTTGCTTTCTGCCGGATTACCAGGGTTTACATCCTGCCCTGTCGGATCGTCCATCAAGCGTTGTAAAAACAGTCTCAGGTTCGACTCGACGAGGCGCGCATTATAGGGGCTTAATCGATCCCGTCAAGACTATTTTCAAGAGTTTTTCCAGGCCGCCTGCCAGGGCCCTTTATTAATGCCTACAATCACGGCGTTCAGGCCCGGGTTAGCGCAGTCTGATCTACAAATCTTCGTTCTTGAATGGCCCCTTGAACAGGCTGAAATCGGCGAGACCACCCGGCTGCGAGCAAGATATTAAAACTATCACCAGCAAGCCACTGGATATTGTAGCGCTCACCCAATAGCGGGGTCAGGTCAGCGAGATCCGCGCAAACTTGCGCTTGCCCACCTGGGCGACGACGACGGTGCCGGATTTCAGGTTGAGATCGCGATCGGAGACCTTGTCACCGTCAAGCTTTACCGCGCCCTGCTGAATCATGCGGAAGCTCTCCGAGGTGCTGGCAGTCAGACCAGCCTGCTTAAGCAGGGCGGCAATCGCAATACTGCCCTGCTCCAGGGTCAGCTCCACTTCAGGCATATCTTCCGGCATGGCACCGCGAGTAAAGCGCGCGATGAACTCCTGCTTTGCCGCCGCAGCCGCCGCCGGGCTGTGAAAACGGGCGATAATCTCGTCTGCCAGCAGAAATTTGATGTCGCGCGGATTAGCGCCCGACGCTACATCCTCCCGGAAACGTTCGATTTCGCTCAAGGGACGAAAACTGAGCAACTCGAAATAGCGCCACATCAGTTCATCGCTGATCGACATGATCTTGCCGAACATATCATTCGGCGCATCCTCGATCCCTATATAGTTGTCCAGCGACTTGGACATCTTTTGCACGCCATCCAGTCCCTGGAGTATCGGCATCGTCAACACGACCTGGGGCTCCAGGCCCTCGCTTTTCATCAACTCTCGCCCAACCAGGCAATTGAACTTCTGATCGGTTCCACCGAGCTCGACGTCGGCGCGCATCTCCACCGAATCCCAGCCCTGGACGAGTGGGTAAAGAAACTCATGGATCGAGATCGGCTGGTTATTGCGATAGCGCTTCGAGAAATCGTCCCGTTCCAGCATGCGCGCGACGGTATGGCGCGAGGCCAGTCGAATCATATCCGCGGAGCTGCGCGGGCCGTGCCAGGTCGAGTTGAAACAGATCTCGGTAGTATCCGGGTCGAGAATCTTGAACACCTGCTGCTGGTAGGTCTCGGCGTTCTGGCTTATCTGCTCGGGAGTCAACGCCGGGCGAGTCGCCGATTTTCCGGTTGGATCGCCGATCATGCCGGTGAAATCGCCAATCAGGAACATGATATGATGCCCAAGCTCCTGGAACTGGCGCATCTTGTTGATCAAAACGGTATGCCCGAGATGCAGATCCGGGGCCGTGGGATCGAAACCGGCTTTGATTCTCAGCGGCTTGCCGCGCTTGAGTTTTTCTTGCAATTCGAGCTCAAGCAGGATTTCATCGCACCCACGTCGTAACTCCTGCATTGCATCTTTTTCTGAAATCATGCTATATACCTGTCTGGAGATAACGTTTTGAAATCATTACCTCAATTTAACCAATAACTTAAACCAAAGACCTAATGAGCTTTCAAGATCTCGATTTCAAATCTGGCCGAGCCGGCATGGCAAGGTCCGGGAATCCTGCGGCCCTGTTGTCCAGTTTTCCACTCAATTTACTGGTCAAGTTGCTCATGGCTGCTGGCGTGGTAATGCTGCTGGGATTTAGCGTATCCAATTGGCAATCCACGGCCGAGGCAGCGGATTCTACCGCCAAGTTGGTTCGATTACACTACTCACTGCCCCTGCCCGCACCCGCCCCCTCGCTGGAACAGGAGCTGGCCGAGTCGATTGAAGCGGTCGAACCGACGCAGTGGCAGAGCGTTACCGTTAAATCCGGCGACACACTGGCCTCCATCTTCGCCAGAAATGGCATCAGCTCGGTTACAACACATAAGATAGCTACGCTGAATGAGCAAACCCGCAAGCTACGCTACATCCAGCCCGGCGACGAAATCAAGTTGCTGCTCGACGAGCAAAATAACCTGCGGCAAATGAAGTACATTGCCGACATTACGCGCACCCTGCTGATTCAGCGTAACGAAGAGCAGTCATATACCAGCCAAATCATCAACTACCAGCTCGACGCCTACCCGGTTTATCGCGAGGGCGAAATCGATAGCTCGCTGTTCGAGGCTGCAGCCAACGCCGACATACCCGAAGACGTGATCATGGACCTGGTGGCGATTTTTGGCTGGGATATCGACTTTTCCCTGGACATTCGGCGTGGCGACCGCTTCGGCATCGTCTACGAAGAACTGTACAAAGATGATGTCAAGATTCGTAACGGCCGCATTTTATCGGCCGAGTTCATCAACAACGGTAAAACCTACAAGGCGGTTTACTATACCGACCCGAGCGGAAACAGCGATTACTATGCGCCAGACGGCAAGAGTATGCGCAAGGCTTTCCTGCGCAGTCCCGTGAAGTTCTCCCGCATCAGCTCGCGCTTCAGCAACAATCGCTGGCACCCGGTATTGTCAAAATGGCGGTCGCACAAGGGCGTCGATTACGCTGCCGCGAGGGGCACTCCGGTGCGCGCGTCCGGGGATGGCAAGATAGTTTTTGCCGGCACCAAGGGCGGCTATGGACGACTCATAGTAATCCGACATGGCGGCCGCTACACCACGGCTTATGGGCATTTGCACCGATACGCAAAGGGCGCGCGTACCGGCAAGAAGGTCAAGCAGGGCCAGATCATTGGTTACGTTGGCAGCTCCGGACTCGCCACGGGCCCGCATCTGCATTACGAATTTCGCGTCAATGGCGTGCACCGTAATCCGCTCACGGTAGCACTGCCGGAAGCCCAGCCGGTGAACGACGCGTATCTCGACAACTTCAGAGAGAGCACACAGGTATATCTGTCAATGTTGCGATTAATGGATCGCACCTTGGCCGAAAACACGCAGTGAGTTCCGCTCAGCGCAGCGAAATCTATGTCGGACTAATGTCCGGTACCAGCCTCGATGGCGTCGATGTCGCTGTCGTCGATTTCGGCGAATTTCCGCCTCGACTGCTGCATTGCGCCACAATGCCCTACCCGTCTGCGCTACGGCAACGCCTGCTCGATTTATGTCGCACACAAACGACGTCGCTGCACAACCTGTACAGCCTCGACGTCGAACTGGGTGAAATCTATGCGCAGGTCGTCAATTCTGCGCTCGCAGATATCCAGCTCGCCGCCGGCGAGGTCATCGCCATCGGTTGTCACGGACAAACTATCCGCCACAGCCCGGACTCGGCGTTTGCCTATACCGCCCAGATCGGCGACGCAAGCCGAGTAGCGGTTTTGACCGGCATCGCGACGGTGGCTGATTTCAGGCGCAAGGATATTGCGCTGGGTGGACAGGCGGCGCCACTGGCCCCGGCCTTTCATCGATACCTGTTTCGATCCGACAAGGAAGATCGCGCTGTAATCAATATCGGCGGCATCGCCAATATCACCTATTTGCCAGCAGATCAGGGCACTGCCGTACTCGGCTTCGATACCGGCCCGGGCAATACGCTACTCGACTACTGGTGCCAGCGACATACCGATGCGGCATACGATGCAGGTGGCGCCTGGGCGTGTAGTGGTTCAATCGATACCGAATTGCTCGCTCGCATGCAAGCAGGCGAACCTTACTTTCAGCTTGACCCGCCAAAATCCACTGGCACCGAGTATTTCAACCCGGAATGGCTCAACCAGCAGCTTGAAGACCGCGCCGCTGCCGCCGACATCCAGGCCACCCTGGTGGAATTGACGGCGCTCACCATCGCAGACGCGATCCGCAAGTTGCCGAGCTATCCGAGCCGCAGTTTCGTTTGTGGGGGCGGCGTTCACAATCACTACCTACTGGAACGCCTGCAGCTAGCGCTGCCCGGGAGCAAGGTTGAAACTACAGCGGCGCTCGGTCTCGACCCTGATTTTGTCGAAGCAAGCGCCTTTGCCTGGCTGGCGCGCGAACGAATCAATCTGCGCACCGGTAATATTGCCGAGGTCACCCGGGCAAAACATGACAGCATTCTTGGCGCTGTTTATGCTGTCGACTCACTCACCAGTTAAAACAATTCGGGTGTGAAGTAGTTGGCACAATTAAGCCAACCTCCGGCATTGCGATATCAAAACCAGGCACATGGTGATATCATTCCGCATTAGTTATCCACAGGCATATCGATGAGCGCCACAAGGACCATCTTTGCAGTTTCAGCGCTTTTATTGGCGATAGGCAACGCCAATGCGGAGTTCATCGGCTTCAAAATCGGCGCGCAGCAAGTCAGTCAGGGCATCGGCACCAGCAGCATCGATATCGTCGACGACCTTGGGACCGAGCAAACCGAACAGTCCTCCATGATTCTCATCCTGGAACACCCCATCGCGGTATTGCCGAACGTGAGATACCAGGGCTACAGTCTCGATTCCACCGACAACCGTTCTGCCACGGATGAAGGCAGTTTTAATGGCAACGCACTCAACGCCGCTAACGGCGCTGCAACGTCCTTCGATCTCAATCATGACGATGTAGTACTTTACTACCAGTTGCTCAACAACTGGATTGATCTCGACATGGGTGTAGATCTGAAGCGTTTTGATGGTCAGGTCTCTGCGATCGAGCCCACGGCCGGCAATGTAGATGTTGATGAAACCATACCTTTGCTGCACCTCTCAGCCAGAGTAGCACTGCCGCTTAGCGGTCTCTACGTTGGCGCCGATATCAACGCCAATTTTATCGATCTGGGGATCACCAACAGTAGTGCGCAGGATTCGACCTTAATGCTTGGCTATGACTCGGGCAACGGTCTCGGCATCAGGGGCGGTATCAAGTCATTCTCACTGCAGCTGAATGACGCTAATACTGTGAACACAGATCTCGAGTACGATGGCCTGTTCCTGAACGGCTATTACAACTTCTAGCGTAGCTGCTGAATTTCAGCACAAGCCCGGTTTTCCATCAGTATTGATCCCTCGCTTTGCTGCGAGAAGGCATTAGCAGATTTGCTGAGATCCCCGCCCGCGGCAGTGCAGAAACTGAAAACCAGTCCACATGACGATATCCCGGCGGTTACCAGGGCCGCCCGGATGACGCCGGTTACGACATTGGCCAGAGGCGTTGGGGAAACACGACTATTGCAACATGCGGTCGACGCATCGAGTGCCAGGCCGTGGCCCCCTGCCTGCAGGGAACCATGCACAGGGTATCGGGATACCTGGGAGATGCATTGATTTGCTGACCGAAATCAGCGCGGGGCAGTAACCCTAGATCGAGAAGGAAGCCCCACAACCGCAGGTCGATTTCGCATTCGGGTTATTCACAACGAACATAGCGCCTTCGAGACCCTCGACGTAGTCGACCTCGGATCCAGCCAGGTACTGGTAGCTCATCTGATCGATGATGAGCGTAACCCCATCCTTTTCGACCGTCCGGTCTACCGGCTTTACTTCCTCTTCCAGGGAAAAGGTGTACTGGAAACCGGAGCAACCACCGCCATAAACCGATACGCGCAGCATCAGGTTTGGATTTTGCTCCTCGGCCTGCAGCGATTTGAGCTTTTTCACGGCGCTGTCCGAAAATCCAAGCAAGGTCTCGCCGGACTTCGGTCCAAGGGCCATGCCGAAATTTGCATCGATGATTACTTCCATTACTCCACCTGTTAAATCTGCGCGAGAGGCAGATTGTACCACTTTATCTCAGCTTTCAGTTAATACCGGGGCGGCATCGTCGGTCGCGCGACGATTCGACTTGTCCTCCAGTCGTTTCGGCAGATTGCTACCCTGGGGCTGGTGAACCAGACCGCCGTTTACCTCGGCACCGATCGCCATTTCGATAAGGTTATAATAGACGCTGCCCTTGATTCGCGCCTTTGGCGCCAGCTCCACCCGGGTAGAGCCGAACACGTCACCGACGATTTCACCGTTGAGCACCATGTTAGGCACGGTAACCTCGCCTTCGACACGGCCAAATTCACTTAAAATGAGCAGGGCAGTAGCGCCCTCTTCGGCGACAACATTTCCCTTGATGGTACCATCCACGTGCAGTCCGCCTGAAAATACCAGGTCGCCATTGATTACGGTGCCCTGACCCACAAGTGTGTCGATACGCGCCGCACTAAATCCCTTCTTTCTTCCAAACATTCATACACCCTCGGACAGAACTTCCGTCCATGAAATTGTTTCTGAAAAAGCCTCGACCTTTTTCGTGGTGGGTTTGATGCCTATCTTTGCCTCGAAAGGCTCGAAGCCTTCCGGCAATAGGATATCGCCCTCAAACACCTGAAAATAACGAAACGCAAACTTGGTGTTCTTGTCCGCATCTTCAAGTACCAGGTCCGTAAAATTCAGCTCGCTGACGTTACCGCCACTTTCACCACGAATCAACAGCTCAATGTTTCCACTTACCTTTTTAGTACTTTTTCCGCTTTTCGTCAGGATCAATTTGTAACTATATTCGTTTTGATTGCTTTTTCTGCGCACTTCGAAGGACTGCAGGTTGACTCCAAGCGCGGCCTGCGATGGCGACACGATGCCTTGATAGAACACCAGCTCCTCTTTCTGTGCCAGCAATTCCTGCTGCAGCTTGACCAGCTCCTGGTTGGCCAACTGATAGGCTTCCCGCTCGATCTTGCTACCGCCTTTCAGATGGGCGTTATCCTGCAAAAGCCGATGATTGCGGGATTCCAGTTCACCGATACGGCTAACCAGAGTTTCACGTTCCAGCAGCACGCGCTGTAACTCCCAGGACTGGTAATAGTTACCAAGGAAAAAAGCCAGCACAAGGCAGCCGATCATTACCGCCAGGCCCAGCCATATCTTCCAGGGCCGGTGCTGCCTTACCTGGAAACCGCCATGCGCCCTGCTCAAGGCATCATCCCTGGCGCTTCCAGTCCGGCGGTCTCATCGAGGCCAAACATCAGGTTCATGTTCTGAATCGCCTGCCCGGCAGCCCCTTTTACCAGGTTGTCCTCGACCGACAGAACAACATACTTGTGCGCGGCTGGCAGATAATGAACCGCCAGGCGACACAGGTTGGCGCCACGCACGCTGCGCGTCTCCGGATGCGAACCGGCCGGCATCACGTCGACAAAGGGTTCCTCGCGGTAATATGACTCGAAGCACGACTGAACCTCGCCGGCATCGGTAGTGGCGTTCGCATACACCGTCGAGTGGATGCCACGGATCATCGGCATCAGGTGCGGTGTGAACACCAGATCGGCACTGGCATTGAGCGTTTGCAGCACCTCGCGAATTTCGGGCAGATGGCGGTGACCCTGCACGGCATAGGCCTTGACCGATTCGGTAACCTCGCAAAACGCACTGCCAAGGCTCGCCTTGCGACCGGCGCCACTGGTTCCGGATTTGCAGTCGGCGATAATCGACACGGGATCAATCATTTCGTAGGCCAGCAGGGGCAATAACGCCAGTATCACCGACGTTGGATAGCAGCCCGGATTCGCCACCAGCCGTGCGCCCCGAATTTGTTCTCGATTCAATTCCGGCAGTCCATATACCGCCTCGGCGACCAGCGCCGGGCAAGCATGGGTAGCACCGTACCATTGCTCCCAGGTGGGGATGTGCTTGATGCGGAAGTCAGCGGCCAGGTCGATCACTCGAATGCCGGCCTCGAGCAATGCCTCCGCCTGCGCCATCGCCGTTGTATTCGGCGTAGCAAAGAAAACCAGGTCGCAATCACGATAAGCGTCCAGCGTCGGCTCACTGAATTTCAAATCCAGGTGGCCGCGCAGACTTGGGAACAGGTCCGACACCGCGCTGCCTGCCTCTGACCGCGATGTAATCGTTTCCAGCCTGGCCGATGGATGCTGTAACAGCAACCGCACTAATTCAACCCCGGTATAACCGGTGCCCCCCACTATTCCAACCTTAACCTGCATATGTCACCGATTTCCTGCTGCGGACTAAGCATAGCGCAAAGTTAAAGCGTCGCACTCCCGTCGGTCCGCCTGATTTAGCAAAAACATAGCCTTTCCCGGACTTGCACCCGGGGACAGCACGGACCAGGGATTCGTGCTGCGCGCAACTGCGCCTTTTCCGCGCCGCCGCAAGGTAAAACGGTGAGATATCCAGGTTAATCATTTTATTGTGCAATTCATACCGCTAAAATGGGCACAGCATTATACATCTACCCAATTCCGAGACCATTGAAAACTGGCGCACGCCGTTCGATCACCGGGTTGGCAGCGGAGATTCTCACGATGATATGGGTTAAGGCGTTTCACATCATATTCATGGTCGCCTGGTTTGCGGGATTGTTCTACCTGCCACGCCTGTTTGTGAACCACGCGATGGCAGAGGAGGAGGACGTCAGGGCACGACTGGCGCTGATGGAGCGCAAACTATACCGCTTCATCACGCCGTGGATGTTGCTGACCATCGGCTTCGGGCTGTGGCTGACCTTCGACTATGCCTGGGCGGCCTACGCGAACATGTGGTGGCTGCACATCAAGCTGGCGCTGGTCGCTGCCCTGGTCGGCTACCACTTCTACTGCGGCCGAATCATTCGTAATTTCGCGCAAGATCGAAACCAGCGTTCCCACGTCTGGTATCGCTGGTTCAACGAACTGCCGGTGCTGGTGCTGTTTACCGTGGTGATACTCGCGGTGGTCAAGCCATTCTGATACGAGGCCATTGACCGGGACGCGCCAAGTCGAAGCGGGGTCCTGGTTTGTTTACCGATTGCCCCATGCGGCGCCGGGTCACTTGCCGGCGCGGATCAACCCCCCGAGGCCGCGTTCATCCAGCCTGCGGGCATAGAGTTCACGAATAAGGGTCGCATTCGGGATCACCAGGGCCTGTTGCAGCAATTCCTGCAGCTCGTCATAGCTGAACGAGACAATTACCTTTTTCGCCCGCAGCAGGCTACCAACGCTCATCGAAAGGCTGTCGATCCCCATACCCAGCAAGGCCATAACGCCGAGGGGGTCGCCGGCAAGCTCGCCGCAAACACTGACCGGCGTGCCAGATTTCGCCGCACCCTGCACGATCTGGCACATCGCTTTCAGGACGGCCGGGTGCATCGATGAGAACAGGTCCGCGACGTTTTCATTGTTGCGATCGACCGCCAGCAGGTACTGGGTCAGATCATTCGTCCCGATCGATACGAAATCAACGAGCGCACAGATATCCTGGATCTGGTAGACCGCCGATGGCACTTCGATCATTGCGCCGATTGGAGGCAGCACCAGCTGCAGGCCCATTTCTTCCTCGATTTCGTCACGCACGCGCCTGATCAGCACCAGGCACTCTTCCAGCTCGGCGGTCCCACTGATCATCGGCAGCAGGATCTGGAGATTGCTGACGTTGACGTTGGCGCGGATCATCGCGCGCACCTGGGTTACGAAAATTTCAGGATGATCCAGGGTAATTCGCACGCCACGCCACCCCAGAAAGGGATTCGCCTCGTTGATCGGGAAGTAGCTCAACGGTTTGTCACCACCGACATCGAGAGTCCGCAATACAACCGGCAGGCCTTTAAAGGTTTGCAACACATCGCGGTAGATCTGGTACTGTTCTTCTTCGCTGGGAAACCGGTCCCGAATCTGGAACGGAATCTCGGTGCGATACAGTCCAACCCCCTCGGCGCCGCTGCGCAGGGAGGGAGTGTAATCAGACATCAAACCCGAGTTCACCAGCAGGGTCACCCGGTGCTGGTCAGTCGTGATCGCCGGCTGGTTTTTCAACTCCAGCAAATCCTGCTCAATAGCCGCTTCTTCTCGCAGGTACTTGCGATACTCGGACAATATCGACCTGTTCGGGTTGATGATCGCCGAACCGCTATAGCCGTCGACAATCAGATCAACCCCGTCGAGCCGTTTGACCGGCAGGTTGGGTATACCCATTACCGCCGGTATGCCGAGCGCGTGCGCGAGAATAGCCACATGCGAGGAGCTGCTGCCATGGGCGGAAATAATGCCGCTTAAACGATCCAGCGGAATATCGGCCAGATCAGTGGCGGTGACCTCGTCGCCAACCAGTATCGTGCGCTCGGGGAAGTCAATGACCTCGCCCTGCTCCTGCATCAACTTGCGCAACACTCGCAGTCCGAGGTCACGGATATCGTTGGCTCGCTCGGCCAGGTATCGGTCTTCCATCTGGCTGAAAACATGCGCATGCTGCTCGACCGTGTCACGCCAACTGGAGGGCGCCCAGTTTCCCGCCCGAATGCCATGCTCGGTATCGTCGATCAGTGATCCGCCACTCAGCATCTGCGCATAGGCGATAAACAAGGCGCATTCCTCTTCGGGCAACGAGCTGCGCATCAGTTGCGCCTGCTCGGTGAGCTCCTCGCACACCTTGCGCACCGCTTCCCGAAAAACCCGCAGTTCGGCGTCGACATCCTTGGTCCGCTTATCCGGCACAGAACCGAAGTTAACGCCACGATTCAACACCAGAGCCACGCCGATCGCCATGCCCGGGGCACCGGCGACACCCTTGATCACGTGATCCGAGCGATCGCTACTCAATCGGCCCTGGCTTTCTGCACGTTCGATCGAATTCGCCAGTTGCGCCGCCAGCGTCGTCAGGAAGGCTTCTTCATCTTCGTTAAACGCGTTTTCTACACGCTGAACCGAGATGACGCCAAGCACTGCACGGTGCGCAATAATGGGCACGCCAAGCATGACCGGGAAATCGGTCTCTCCGGAACCGGGCACCAGCATGAATTTCGGATGCTCTGGCGCATTGGTCAGGTTCATTGCCTCGGCGCGCGCCGCGATGGTTCCGATCA
>Ga0316195_10001249_pt1 | contig 11223 bp, 8 predicted proteins | sample Phised1_MG_FD_204937 | JGI IMG/M metagenome (GOLD analysis project Ga0316195, IMG submission 204937) | Coastal sediment microbial communities from Maine, United States - Phippsburg sediment 1 | ecosystem: Environmental > Aquatic > Marine > Coastal > Sediment | place: USA: Maine | collected... | reverse complement strand
AATGGCAGCCGCATTGAAACGATCCGTCAGTCCGATGGCATAGGCGCTGGCGATGCCGCCGGCTGAACCGCCGGTAATAAAAAGGTTGTCGGGGTCAGCGATACCCTTCTCAAGCACCGCGTCAACGCCCGACATGTGGTCCGCGAAATCCGCCGGGCTCGAATATTTGTAGTGCAGCAGCATTGCGAAGTCCTCGCCATAACCGGTACTGCCGCGGTGATTGTCGTAGAAGACGATGTATCCTGCCGCCGCCATGAGCTGCATTTCTGCCGAGAAATACGGCCCGTACGCCAGTGCCGGCCCGCCGTGAATTTCGAGTATCAGCGGATACTGGTTGCCGGCTTCGTAGTCAGGAGGAGTGATGTACCAGCCCTGTATCTCCTGCCCGTCATACGAGGACGAGTAGACAATTTCGGTTACGGCGCCGAGGGTACGATCACCCAGCAGATCTTCATTTAGATGAGTAAGAACGCCGCTGTCCTTGCGCCCGGCAACGGCGACATCGGCTGGTCGGTACGCGGATCCGTAAGTGTAGGCAACAGTGCCATTGGCAGCGACCGTAAAGCTGCCGCTGGTATACGGTCGGCCGAGGGACGTACTCCCCAGCCCGTCAACCACCGGAGTCCGGTCACCGTCGAGGTCGACCCGGGCTACCTTGCGTATGCCCCGGTCGTCGTAGAGGAAATAAATGCGCCGGCTACCGGCCCAGCTGATGTTACTGACCGCACGATCCAGGTCCGTCGTCAGGGCCCGATCCTGCGTTCCATCCACTGCCATCACATGCAGGACCTCGGGATTGAACGACACGTTGCGATTCACGTTCGAAATGTAGGCAATATGACGACCGTTTGGCGAGACCGTCGGCGAACTTTCGCCGCCTTGGCGGTCGGTAATCTGCGCAAGCGTGCCGTCGGCGACGGCGATTGAAAAGATGTCCGATTCGCCGGATTCCAGTTCCCAACCCGGGTGCCTGTTTGCGGAGAAAACGATCCTCGCCGAGTCTGGCGTCCAGGAGAGCGGACCGTCGTGATTGAAATTGCCGCTCGTCAACTGCCGTGGCGTGCCCCCGTCTGCCGGTACGACGAAAATATGCTGATACGCGGGCTCAAGGAAGCCCCGCCCGTCCCAGCGGTAACGTGCGGAATCAATAACCTTGACGGGCTCGGACCATTCGGCCCCTTCGGGCTTCGGCCGCACCTTTGCAAGCGGTTCGGTTTTGAACGCGACCGGCATCGAAAATGCCAGCCAACGGCCGTCCGGGGACCAGCTCAGGTCTGCTGGCGACTCCTGCAGATTCGCGACCAGAGCGGTCTGGCCAGCATCCATCCAGCGAACGTAGATGCCGGAACCCGAATCCGTCGACTGCACGTAAGCCAATCGGTCACCGTCCGACGACCAGCGCGGCGAGGCCGCGCTGCGGGTGCCTGATACCAGTGGCCGGTGGCCCTCACCGTCAACATCGATAACCCACAGGTTGGTGCGGGTGCCATCGGTCATGATGTCATGGCCACGACGCTCATAAACAATACGCGAACCATCCGGGGAAATTCGCGGATCGCCGGCGTATTCGAGCTCAAAAACGTCGGCTGCCGAAAACACCTTCAGGTCATTCGAAAATGCGGGCGCGGACACCGACAGCAGCAGCGCCAACGCAATTGAATTTCTCATGGATACTCCTCAGAGTCTGTATTGTGAGATCTGGACTTCGGGCCCGTAATCCGCGTAGTCACCATCCGTTCGCTTGCCACGAAAGTCCGCCCAGCTGATGGTGCGATAGCGCGCCGGACGGTCTGCCGTGACTGCGCTGGGCACTGGACTCACCTGTGTCTTTGCCGATGGATTGAAAAAAAACGGAATGCTGTATCGGTCGGTCTTTTCCATAGCCAATACACGGTGAATGGCCGCCTGGTAAATGTCGTTCGACCAGACCTGCATCATGTCTCCGGTGTTGATGACAAATGCACCAGGTACAGGGGGGATGTTGTGCCAATAGCCGTTTTTAAAAACCTGCAGTCCGCCTGTATCGTCCTGCATCAGGACTGTCAAAGCCCCGGCGTCGGTGTGATGATGCACGCCAAGATCGGCAACCGGCAAATGCTCGATATTCGAATTTTTTAAAGGATCGGCTACCGGGTAGTAATTGAGCCTGACAAAGCCCGTATGGTCTTTTTCGAAATCGGCGCGCATGAAATCCGCTGGCAGATCCAGGCCGACACAAAACGCTTCAAGCAAGGAAAGGCCCAACCGGGTGACGGCGTCAAGGTACTCCGAAAATACCGCTTTGATTGGCGATGTAACGTCCGGCCAGCGGTTTCTTGAGGCATAGATCGGATCGACGCCATCTGTCGTGAAATCAAACACTTCCTTCTTGTCGCGCTGGTTCTTGGTCAGTTCATTGTTGTAGTAGCCCCAGGGATTTTCGCGGCTTCGAAGAACGGAATGCTTCGTCTCGGCCGGCAGGCGAAAAAATGCCCGGGTCTCCCGCCACGTGGCGTCGATCAGGTTTTGCGCAACGCCGTGATTTACAACCTGAAAAAACCCCCATTCCCGGCAGGCCATGGCGATTTTACGGACCGCATCGCCGGCGGCAGGTGGCGACGCACCGGTGATTACTGCGCCAACATCGATGACGGGCACCCGCTCGACAAGGTCCCCGGATTCGGCGATCGGGTATTTATCAAGGTCCTCCCGCAACTCGGTCATCGCTCAGTTTCTGTGGATTGCACAATAAGGTAATTGCGCTTTATATCACACAGAACTGTCAACCACGGGAGCGTGTCAGTCCAGGAGTTCCAGCGAATCCAGCGCAATCTGACCGGCCGGCGACATGATGTAGCGGTTAAATCTCCAGCCGATATAAAAGCTGCCGGTTTCATTCGGATTCTCGGAGACGCTTATCTCCTCGGGATCGATGTCGCGTTTTATACGCGCACTCAACAACGTGGCAATGCTCGGTTTCTCTGCTGCATATACGATGTTCATGGCGTTCTCCTGCAAAGGTTTCCCTGACTACGCCTGCAGATTACGCCGCGCTCGCTTAACGCCGCCTTAAATATAAGTGAATGATGGCTGAATGGAATTCTTACCCCTATTCACGCAAATAGGCATCCGTACCATCGAGCCAGTCTTCCCGGCGCGGTGCCCACATGTCCATTTCCTCGACGTCGCCGAGGGCCGTTGCCTCATGCGGCAAATTGGCCGGGATAACAATTACGTCGCCGGGCCCGAGCTCCATCTCCTGCGCACGATCTTCGCCAAGCACGAAATGCATGCGGCCCTTGAGAACCTGCGTTATTTGCTCGTTGTGGTGACTATGCATGGGCACGACGAATCCGTCGTCGATGTAAATCTTTGCAACAGTCATCAAATCGCCGGTAACGATTCGTCGTTTCATGCTGGGATTGACAGTCTCGAGCTCTACTTCCTGCCAATTAATGTTTTGCACGCTTTCCGCCATACCCATCTCCTCAATTCACACGTGACACTGAAATATTGTCCACCATGATCGCACCCTTTTTTGAACGATCGAAAACGAACCGGACCTGCGAAATCAGTGACGCATCAAATTCCGGATTCGCAGCGACAAAATCGGCCATTGGCAATTCGAAACGGCGAAACAGCACTTCTGTCGGCTCGGTATCGTCAAGGAATCCTGCGCGTGCCGGTAAAGCCTTGATTAACGGAAAGAGAAACGAATCGTGGCTGAGGGGCAGCGTTGAGCTGTTGCCTTTCGCATCACGCAATTCGATGCTCCAGTCAAGCGTCTTGCCAGCCGATTCCGCATCGTTGGAATCTTCTGTCGCGCCAATGTCCGGTTCCTCGTTGCCCTGCCAGTCATCCGGCATTGTTGCGATATCGATCGCCGAAATTGATGCCGTCAGGGAATCTCCGGTAAACGGCACTTGCCGGCTGAATGCGACCCACGCCGTTTCATCGCTGAAATCGTAATCCCAGGCAACAATCAGCGAATGACTGTCGAGCCTGTCGTCCTTGAGCGAGTTACCGACTTCATACCACTTGCTAAGGCCGGTTGCCGTAATACGTCCGCCCGGCATGGTGGCAGGGTCGATGTCCTCCTCAAAATCGGCTATCACCGCCTCTGTCGTGTCCGAAAACCGGTTAATAAAAAAAGTCTTCGGTAGCCACGACGCCGCATATCGCGCGTCTTTGAAAATCGGCAGGTACTCGTCTCTACCGTTCAATACAACTTCGAGAAACGCACTGAAATAGACGCGCGCCACATCGCGTTGCGCTTCGGCGTCCATGATCCTGCCCAGATCGAGAGACCATGCCCTGAACAGGCCGGTGTCCATGTTTTCCCAGGTCGTATTGAACTGCCCATGGTTCGCGCCAACAACGTAAAGGCCCGCACGAAACCGGTACGCGTCGCCGGAAAAAGAGACTCTGGAATATTGTGCAATGCCTTCGAATGACTGCACATCACCATCCATGCTGCCGTGAATCGTGAAGTAGTTGACGTCACGCACCGGCGTTGGCCGGTCACGCGGCTCGTATTGACCGTATACCGGCGCGATGGCTATCACTCCGCGCAGATTAAAGTTGAAATTGAATTCGACGGTTGCATCGTCAGGATAACGATCGAGCGAATTGAATGCCGCGGCGATGCCGACCGCTTCGCCGCCGCGCGAATGACCGATCAGCGCCACCCGCTCCATGTCCACCTTGTTCTGGAACTGATGGCCTGGTTCATCGTTCCAGTCTCGCCATTGGGCAAGATGCTCAAGGAGTAACCAGCCACGGGCATCGTTTTCCTCTTTCAGTCCGGGTCTGTCCGCCATGATATCTACGCCGGCCGAGATCGCGTAGTTAATGAAATTCTCATCGACTGACGCGAGAATGATGCCGCGACTGGCCAGTAATTTGCCCAGGTAGCCATAACCGGGGTCGGAAAAATCCTCCATACTGTGATTGCCGTGAACGATCAGCACCAGCGGGAACGGCCCGTCGCCATCCGGCAACCAGACGCGCCCCTGCAGTGGCAGCTCCGACACCCCGAAACCCCAGTAACTCGTGCGGAGCCAGCCCGACACGCCCTCCCAGTTGTCGATAAAACGGGTGCCGTCTACGCTCCTCGCCACCACATCAACCTCGTCGCCAAACTCTTTGCGATGTCGATCCTTGCCGCTACCGTATGTCAGCGTTGCAACGTGGAAATCACCGGGCGTTGCCGGATTTGGCAGATCAAGTGTCCTGTCGTCCGCAACGTAGGCTTCAACCAGCGGGTTTGCCGGTTCGATATCACTGAAAATTGCGTATGCTCCGAGCACGAACCCCGCGACGCCAAGCGCCAATACACTGATCGTGACCCGTTGACGCGCCGGGTGAAATCCGTCAGCACGCAAGACAGCTATTGCCGCCCCGATGCAGGAAAACACAAGTATCAGAGCAACGCCGGCCAGAGCGCTGCTGAGTTCGCTGCCGGGGAAAACCGACATAACGACAATAGGTGCGAAGACCGCAAGCGCCAGCCGGTAGACCGTCGGGATCCACATGATCAGCGCGGCAACAAGTAGCGCCGCGACGCCCACCAGGATTGAAAGTCCGACCCAGACCACGTACGCCGGCAACTTCTGCCAGGTAAAGTCCTGCAGAAAATAAGTAGTAAACAGGAGCCCTGTAAGCACGGTTCCCAGAACATACAAAGCGACTGCGGCGCCATGCCACGCAGCATCGGACGGCGCAAGTGAACGCACCATAGTCCGCCCGATACCACGAGCCCGTTCGACTATTCTCATTATTTTTTCCCGCGCCCGTTCCGCCGACGCACAAGGCAGCATATTTCGAATTCGAACCTATTGCGAGGGGTTGGCCTGCCGCGGGAGATGCGGGAAAGCACTGGCGACCCGTCAATTCGCTGTGTTCAGTGAGGCTTCAGGGAATCCTGATCAGCGCGAAGGAACGCCGCTGGGTACGCACTGGTTCGACGATACGCAACCGGCAGGTCAGTTCGTCGATGATATTTCCGCGTACGTCGACAGGAATTCGAGTCCCTCTCTTAATTCATTGCGATTTATCGTGGCGCGGGTCACTCCACTGTAGTCGGCCACCACCCACCTGACTTCATGTGACTCGCAATACGCCCACAGCAGGCGACCAATCTGCCAGACGTCGTCACGCCGGCCGCAGTGCGGGCAACCGCTCAGTTCACGACGACGATGCAACGGAAATGGAATGATATTGTCTGGATTGGCTGCCATGCACCCAATAATTGCGAATGGCGGCCGGTGAGACTGTGAACAAGCTCTCAACGGCTATCCTGATGACTTCCTTTGTTGTCAATCTGAGAACTGTGTCAGCAAATTGCCGCAGGGGGCGCTCTGCGGTATCGTGGGCGCAGCCAATTCTGAAGGACACATAATGAAAAAGTTGACGGGCATTTTGCTGCTAATCGTATTGACGGGCGGAGCCGCCATTGCTCAAACCGGCGACATTTCCTGGAAATCGACCGAAGTCTCACCGGGCATTTTTATGCTCGAGGGTGACGGAGGCTTCCCGGGCGGCAACCTGGGCTTGCTGGTAGGCGATGACGGAGTTGTGCTTATCGACGATGGCTTGTCCGCTTTCTCGGATATGACCGTCGCATCGGTCGGGAAATTGGCCGGCGCACCGGTCAATTTTGTAATCAATACCCATGCGCATGGCGATCACACCGGCGCCCATGCCGCGCTGGTTGGAAAAGGTGCAACGGTCGTTGCGCACGACAATCTGCGCAGAGCGCTGCTGGTCGACGATCAATTTGATCAACGCGGCCTTCCCGAGCTGACCTTTAACGACTCGGTGACCTTTCACCTGAACGGGCAAACTGCCTACGTATTCCACATCAACAGTGCGCACACGGACGGCGATGCCGCCATTCATTTTACCGACGTTAACGTCATCCACGCCGGTGACGTGATGTTTAACAAGGTCTTTCCGTTCATTGACCTCGATGGCGGCGGCAGCGTGCCGGGATATATCGCCGGCCAGAAAAAGTTACTTGCGATGGCTGACGACGCGACCAAAATAATTCCGGGTCACGGTCCACTGGCGAACAAGGCCGACCTGCAGGCTGCCCTCGATATGTTAATTGACGCACAAGCCAGGGTGAAAAAACTGGTCGACGCCGGCAAGTCGAGAGAAGATGTGCTCGCCGCCAATCCGCTGGCGCCTTACGCGAGCTGGTCATGGGATTTCATCACGACGGAAGTCATGACCAATACCCTCTATACGTCGCTAACGAAGGACTGATAACGGCGCGGCAGTGGCTTCGCCCGCCCTAGTCCTGTAGTGCTTCCTGCACGGCACGATAGGCCTGTGAGATAGCGGTATTGGTGTCCGCTGACGCACCGGCATCCGAATTGGCAATTGTGATTCGACCAAACGGCTGACGACCTTTTACCCAGGGCTTGTCTTTTTCCGACGCATATTTCGGTTCCCACAGCAGCCCGGGGCTGTATGAATAACCGTGAGCCCAACGATTGACCGTGATACCGCTGATGTCACGCTCCGCATCGAAACCTGCACCGCCCAGCGCCTGATCCAGCTGATCGCGCACGTGATGTTCAAATGTCGAGAACGGGGTCTCCAGCAATTTGCGCCGGCCTGCCCGCCACTGTTCGGGACCCTGGATGTCACCAAAGTAAGGTACGTAACACATGTGCAATATCATTGGCTGATCAGGATTTGCGCTAAAACCGTAGTCACCGATTGATACCGGGTAATCCAGTTCGACCTGCTTGAAGAAGTCGTTCGTATAAAAGACAAATCGAACACCCAGCTCGGCAAAGGCGCGCCAGTTTGGAACCATCACTTTGGTATACGTGAGCGGAATCTTGACGTTGTACGCCAGCCCGCTCCGCTGTTCCTCCGGCAGGTCGGAACAAATATAAGGAATGGCGCTGTTGTAACACGCCATGATGCATTTCTTGGCGCGGACCGTGTGTGCATCTCCGTTATGCACGTAGGTGACATCAACAGCTCTGGAATCGGTCGTATGTGCCGCGTTGACCGCCGTGCTGTTCAACCGGATCCTAACCTCGGCGCCTTCCTCATCGAGCTTCGAGTAGTCGAGGCGCGACAAAACGCTGTCCTCCATTGTCGAACCCGGTAACGCCTCCGGAATAAGGCTGCGTACCAGGAGGCGCGCAACCGATGCATTGCCATCCGGAAAATGGAAAATATACGGCTCACTGCCGCGCCCGCCCCGCCGCGGCAACGTATGTTCCAGGCCCGGCATTCCGCCGCCATCCGTATAGCCAAGAATATAGATCGCCGGAACCTCGTCCATGCCAACACACCAGTAACTCATTCCCCAGCGCTGGTACATTTCGAGCACCTGATCGTCAACTTTTACGTAGTCGCGCAAATAACTGCGATAGCTGATCTTGCTGAGTAACGCGACCTTTTCCTCGCGAGACATTCCCGGCAGGTAATCGCGTTCCTCAGTAAATGCGCGCACCAGGTCCGATCGCGCCTTGCCCGTCAGCGGTGCCTGCGCTGCGAATTCCTCCCAGGGAATACTTCCGTAACCGGCAACCATCTTGCGTTGACCGTAGGTTGCGCTGTCAAAGGCAACTCCGTAACTCAGGCCCATTGAGTCGTACAGGTCCTGATCATAGTAATCGTAGAACTTCTCCAGGTTTATGCCGAGATCGGCAAGGAGATCCCTGGCTACCTGGGTATACTCGGACGGCGTGTCAATCGACTCCGTACCGCCATAGCCGATGCGAGCTTCGCCATTGATCTGGAACTCGTTGCGTTTTGCATGTCCGCCAAAATCGTCGTGATTGTCGAGCACCAGGACACGTGCCCGCGGGTTTTCCCGGCGATAGAAGTGCGCCGCCGACAAACCGCTGATACCGCCGCCAATCACAACCAGGTCGACGTCCTCCTCGACGGAATTGGTCGGCCAGGTTGCTCCGGAGACCCGCGCATGCATTGTTTCCCAGGCGCCATCATGACTGCCGCGCAAACCGGTTTTGGCCGGTGGATAGTAGTTCTTGCCCAAGGAAAAGCTGCTCGCGTCCGCACCGAATGCCTCAGTCCAGGGACTGAGCAGAGACGCCCCGATAGCGACCTGCGTGCCGTTCAAGAAATCCCGCCGTGTCATTCTGTCTTTCATTGTTGTCCCCCGGTGTGCGCTGACAGCACTCTATTAGATGTGTCGATCCATTAAAAGTCCGCACAAAGATTAAGCCGGCAATTGTCTTTGTCGCTGTCGACAACTAATCTTCGGAATGCCATCTCCGGGGGGGGAACCATCGATGACCGTATCGCAGAGACAACAGCGCCGAAATATACTGAAAGCCATGGGAGTCGGGGCATTGGCATTTTCCGCAGGTGCCTGCGCGCCGCTGGCGCCGCGCCCGCCGCAATACCCGCGAGCATTTTCCCGGAAACCCTGGGCGGCTCCCCGAATATCGATGGACAGCGTCATCCGCTCCATTGTCGGGCATCGACCCTATCGCCCCTCCGGCTTCAACGTAAGTCGGGAAACCTTCGACGAAAAGACGGTCGTGCATAATTATGGCCACGGCGGCGGTGGAATTAGCCTGTCCTGGGGCTCGTCTGCACTGGCGGTTCGCGAGACCCTGGGCATGAAACCCGGCGAAGTTGCCGTCATCGGCAGCGGCGTGATGGGCCTGACCAGCGCACGTTTGCTGCAGGACGCCGGCTGGCAAGTCACTATCTATACACGCAATGTTGCCCGTCACACGACCTCAAACGTCGCGGCCGGTGAATGGTCGCCATTCAGCGTCCACAATCCCGACGTTTCTTCGGCAGCGTTCAAAGCACAACTCAATTGGGCGGCTCGTATCGCTCATCACGCCTATACCAACCTCGGAGGACCCGACTACGGTATTCGCTGGCTCGAAACCTACACGCCAAGCAATTCGCCGGACGCCGACGATGGCAGGGAAGAATTCGCCGACCTGTTCTCTTACAAACGCGTCCTTGGTCCGGGCGAACATCCATTCCCGACGCCATACGCGCGAACCTTCGTTACGATGCAGATAGATCCTGCCGTCTTGCTGCGACGGCTCATTCAGGATTTCCAGATTTCCGGGGGCAAATTCATCATTCGCGACTTCAAGGATCGCGCGGATGTGCTTTCCGTTCCGGAATCCGTCATTTTTAATTGCACCGGGCTCGGCGCCGCAGTGTTGTTTGAAGACACGGAGGTAGTACCGGCAAAGGGTCAGCTGGTTTACATACCGCCCGACCCTGCGATCGATTACATGACGCTGGGTGCCGGCGAAGACAAGGGTATGCTCTACATGTTTCCAAGGTCCGACGTCATCGTTCTCGGAGGAACCTTCAAACTGGGAGACTATTCAACGCAGCCGGAGCAGGCAGAGACAGAACGAATCGTCAACGGCCACCAGGCGTTTTTTTCCGGCTTCGGCTAAGCATAGTTCACCAGAAGCGCGGCGTAAGATCGACAATATTGAATCCCGAGGAATTATCTTCTGCAATCAGGGATTCCGGATAAAGCGCCCGGCATTCTCGCCTTGCTTTGGCACGATTCGCGGATATGAATTCCCGTTGTACGTCCGGATTGTCGATGGTACCGAAGGCTGTGGCGTGAATTTGACGGTCTTTCTCCTGATAACAGCGTGCAAATTCAGCCTCTACGACGGGATCCGGAAATTTGTCCGGATTCGAAGTGCCGAAATCCAGGACCAACGTGACATCGAAAAGGACGAACATCACGAGTAAGGCCAGCGCCGGAAAACCGATTATCTTGCCTGCATTCACAGCCGCAGATTCTGCCACCTCGCTGGTCGTCAATACATAGCGATTTCAGGCTTTCATGCTATGCTGCCGCCCAGGTGACTGGAACAATAAGATTCACCGGCAACGGAGGATAAGAATAATGCGCGTCATCACCATAACCCTGCTTGCTTTGGCGCTGGCGATCCCGCCAGCCAATGCCCAAATCCCGCCACAGACCATGGGCAAGTCGGAAAAAATGTCCGACCCGGGCGTCAACTGGTTTATTTCGGTAGCAGACGACGCAGCCTATGTCTTTGACGCGGCAAGCGGAGAGATGCAGGGCCTGATATCCATTTCCCGCAATACACCGGTGGTTCAGCCGAGCATGGAAAGGCACGAAATCTACGCCGCCGTTTCTTATTACTCGCGCGGCAGCTACGGCGACCGGACGGATCTGCTGACAGTGCATGATTTCGAGAACCTGTCCCCCGTTGCCGAAATCGACAT
>Ga0316195_10001248_pt1 | contig 11226 bp, 9 predicted proteins | sample Phised1_MG_FD_204937 | JGI IMG/M metagenome (GOLD analysis project Ga0316195, IMG submission 204937) | Coastal sediment microbial communities from Maine, United States - Phippsburg sediment 1 | ecosystem: Environmental > Aquatic > Marine > Coastal > Sediment | place: USA: Maine | collected... | reverse complement strand
TGGTCGAGCCGGCCGCGTAGTAGCCGAGCCCGGGCGCATACAGCGCATGCTGCATGAACTCTGCGAAACTGATGCGGCCACCCGCCGCCGCTATCCGCTCACGGATAAACGCAGCAACGCGCTCGCTGTGCGCGGCACTCATTGCATCCGGAGCTGGCAGTGTTGGCGGCTGGTCGTGTGGCATGTCAATATCACGTGATGATTGAGAACAGCTTCAACGACAAGGTCGTACTCGTCACGGGCGCCGCCCGTCGTATCGGCGCGGCTATTGTGACATGCCTGCACGCAAACGGTGCGCGCGTTGCCATTCACTACCGTGGCTCGGCGGCAGAAGCTGATGCGCTGGCAGCCGCGCTCAATGAGGCCCGCCCGGATTCGGCAAAGATCTTCCAGGCCGACCTGCTGAATATCAGCGAAATACCAGGACTGGTGGCCGCCGTCATCGAATGGGGTGGCCAGCTCGACGGGCTCGTCAACAACGCGTCGACCTTCTACCCGACACCGGTGGGCACAATTACCGAAGAGAACTGGACCGACCTCGTGGGCAGCAACTTCAAGGCACCGTTGTTCCTGTCGCAGGAAGTTGCGCCGCACTTGAAGAGCGCAGGCGGTGCCATTGTGAATATCGTCGACATTCACGGGCAACGGCCGCTGAGCCAGCACCTCGTTTACGGCCCGGCAAAAGCCGCCCTGGCAATGTTGACGAAATCGCTGGCCAAGGACCTCGCACCGGACATCCGCGTCAACGGCGTGTCACCCGGAGCCATCCTGTGGCCCGAAGACGGCATGACCGACGCTGTGCAGGAAACCATCCTGCAGCAGGTGCCGCTCCAGCGAGCCGGAGACCCGAAGGATATCGCCGGCTGTGTGCTCTACCTGCTCCGGGACGCGCCCTACATAACAGGACAGATTATCGCTGTCGACGGCGGCCGTTCTATCGGCTGGTAGCTAGTACGCCCCGGCGAATTCGCGTTCCGGACGTCCATCGTATTCGGGTAAAACGACGTCGGTTGGTAACACGGACTTCTGCAGACCGCCCGGTGCAACGGCAACGGGGCAACCGGCGCCGGTCACAAACGACAGGGCGGCAATAATGTTCGGGTCGTTGTCCGCGCCCGTTGCAATACTGAGATCGTCGGTTGCCGGACAGTCTACCGGCAGACCATCAAAATAGTCGCCGAAGCCCGCCGCGTTACTCTTCTTGAAGGACGTGGGCCGCAGGATCTTGTCGCAGAACTCCAGACCGACCTGGCCAACCGGCTTGCCGAAGGTGTTTTCGCCTACGATATAGACGCCGCCGTTAACGAACGGGTCCAGGCCATTGATAACCAGCTCGCTGGCCGAAGCTGTTCTCTCAGTCGATGCGACAACAATCAGGCGGTTGATGTCGATAGAGTTTGTGCGACGCGCGAAGTAGTCGATACTGTTGTTGGCCGCCGCGCGGTCCGCATTGAATTCAGTGTTCGAAAAAACCTGTCCGTCCGCGGCAAAACCGCCCAGATAGTTAGCGAGCAGGTTGGCCGTGTCAACGAGGCCACCGCCGTTGTAGCGCAGATCGATGATGACGTCCTCAACGCCCGCGGCGATAAAGTCTCCGAAAACTTTATCGAAATCGCGAAGCTCACCGCCGGGCACATAAGGCAGGCCATCATGGGCCGTGCTGATGAACGTCGCGAATTCCATGTAGCCCACTGGCGGCTGACCGGGACCCACGTCAATGATCCGAAACTGGGGAATCGGATCAATCGTGACGATGTCCTGCGTCACGGAAACCGTATAGGTGCTCGTATCGAGGTTCTGGACTTCAAACAGGACCGTATCGATATCCAGCGCGGCATTGAGCCCTTCGTTTGCCTGAATTTCGGCGATCGTCCTCCCGTCGATACTGAGCACGGTCTGACCACGGGAGAAGTTTCCAACGAGACTGGCGGGACTGTCAGCAAAGACGCGCGTCAGGCGCATTTCGCCATTTTCAATACGCCAACCAAAACCGAAGCCCAGATACTTGCCCTCGCCATAGTACTGCTGGTCCGCCTGCAGGGACCCAACGGAACTGAAGCGGTCGAGCGGTCCGCCGGTCGGCCTCTGTGGACCCAAGGTCCGGGTTACCTGGGTTACGAGTTCCTCGGGCGTTGCATAATCGGCGATATTGATATTTGCCGGCAGCAAGTCGTTCCACAGGTACCAGTAGTACAGGGCGTCGAGAACGTAGGCTTTCTGGCCGTCGATACTGCAGCTATTCGGACCAGCCGGTCCGGAGCCGTCGCTGCTGCAGGCCGTAAAGGAAAGGGAGGCCATTGCCAGGAGGATGATCGGTTTGCGCATGAATAGTCCTTTATAGAATAACGCCGACGACGTCGAGAGGATGACTCGCCGCGTCGAATTCCTGCCAGTGCTCGAGCATTGTCTTACCGGTCACCGGGTGCACAAGGTCCGGTGAGAGTTCAGCGAGGGGCCGCAGCACGAAGCTGTACTCAAGAACATCCTTGCGCGGCACCCTCACGGGCGGCGCGTCAATTACAAGGTCATTGTAGAGCAACAAATCGATATCGAGCGGACGTGACTCCCACTTTCCGCTGTCACGATCGCGTCCGGTGAGCTTATGTATAAGCTCGATTTCCTCGCAGATTGAAACGGGTGATTCATTTGACTCAAAGCGAGCGACGAGGTTCAGGAAATCCTCACCCTCAAAGCCAACGGCCTTGCTGCGGTAAACGGCCGACAGCTCCAGCTCGCCATAGCGCTCGCGCAGCTCCCGAATACCGAGATGCAGGTTCGATTCCGGGTCGATGTTGCTGCCGAGCCCTACGTAGACGGTTGCCATGAAGCGTTATCCGGGCGCCTGGCCACGCTCGATTTCGATGCCAACGTCCTTCGAGCCGCGGATCGCGCCTGGCTTGTGCACCCTGACTTTTACCCAGGCCACGTCAAATTCGTCGCGGACAATGCCCGCGATGCGCTCGGCCAGCGTCTCGACAAGCTGGAAACTCGAATTGCCGACGAATTCCTGAATGCGTTTCGCCACGCTCTTGTAATTGAGCGTGTCCTCGACGCTGTCCGTTGCGGCCGCCCTGGCTATATCAGCACTCATCTCGAGATCGATGATCACGGTCTGGCGGATCTTCCGCTCCCAGTCCCAGATGCCGATGATCGTGTCGATCTTGAGTTCGTCGAGAAATATCTTGTCCATTTCGATTGTCAGTCCTGTGTCAGGTTCCGCCAGGAACACTCAATGTTTCTAAAGACCAGCGTGCCTGCGCCTTTATATCAGAGGCGGTGTCAGCCTCGCTAAGACGCAGCGCTCCCGCTACGGCGATCATCGCACCATTATCCGTGCAAAATGCGAGCCGTGGGTAATGCACCCTGCCCTCAAAACGCTCCGCCATCTCCTTGCGCAGGAGCTTATTGGCACCGACGCCGCCGGCGACGACGATCCGCTCCAGCCCCTCTGCCCTGGCCGCCCTGATCGACTTCGCGATCAGTGTGTCGACCGCAGCTCGCTGGAACGATGCAGCGAGGTCGGCGCGCCGTTCATCCAGGCAACCGTCGGCTTCGGCCCTGCGAACCTCAAGCATGACGGCCGTCTTCAGGCCGCTGAAACTGAAATCGAAGTTCGGTTTGTTGAGCATCGGTCGCGGCAATTTGAACGCCGCGTCATCACCGTCCTCGGCAAGCGCCGCCAGCGCGGGCCCGCCCGGATAGCCCAGACCGAGCAATTTCGCGGTCTTGTCGAAAGCCTCGCCGACAGCGTCGTCCAGCGTAGAGCCAAGCACCCGGTAGTCCCCAAGCGCCTGAACGGCAATCAGCATGGTATGTCCGCCCGACACCAACAGTGCCAGAAACGGGAATTCGGGGGGCTCATCCTCCAGCATCGGGGCCAGCAGATGGCCTTCCATGTGGTGTACCGGAATGACCGGGCAGCCCCAGGCCAGGCCAAGGCCGTTGGCCATGCCGCCTCCGACCATCAGGGCCCCCACGAGTCCGGGGCCGGCCGTGTAGGCGATGGCATCGGGCCTATCGATACCCGCCTCGCTCATAACTTCTTGAATTAATGGCAAAAGCATGCGGATATGGTCGCGCGAGGCGATTTCAGGTACGACGCCTCCGTACACCGCATGCAGGTCCACCTGGCTGTGCAGAGCCTCGGCGAGGAGTCCGTTTTCGGTGTCGTACAGCGCGACGCCGGTCTCGTCGCAGCTGGTTTCCAGTCCTAGGACAATCATGAAATAGGGTACCGGACACCGTATTTCCCGGTTCCGGCCGAATCAAAGGGTCGACAATGATAGTCTGGAAATAGGGTGTCCGGTACCCTATTTTCCTTTGCAAACGGCCAAATCCGGCGCTATCATACGCGGCTCAGTCCCGGCCCTAGCGCCGGGTTTATTTATGTCTGGACGGAATACCTGAACAATGCCAAGTGTTCGCGTAAAAGAAAACGAGTATTTTGATGCTGCCCTGCGGCGCTTCAAGCGTGCCTGTGAAAAGGCTGGAATCCTTACCGAGCTTCGTCGTCGTGAGTTCTACGAGAAGCCAACCCAGGAGCGCAAGCGAAAGAAAGCAGCCGCGGTCAAGCGCCACATGAAGCGCCTGTCTCGCGATGAAGCCAAGCGCAAGCGTCTCTACTGATACTCCTGTGCGTCGCGTTCGCGGCGCACGCAATTGATTTCTTTAAGCCATGTCGCTGAAGAACAAAATCACCGAGGACATGAAGTCCGCCATGAAGGCCGGAGAAAAAGACCGGCTGAAAGTGGTGCGCCTCATGCTCGCTGCCATCAAGCAGGTCGAGGTCGACAAACGCATCGAACTGGATGATGCCGCTGTGCTCGCGGTGCTGGACAAGATGGTCAAGCAACGCCGCGACTCGGTAGACCAATTTGAGAAAGGGAATCGCGAGGATCTTGCTGCCATTGAGCGTGCAGAGATCGTGGTTCTCGAAAACTACCTGCCCGAGCAGCTGTCGGCTGAGGAACTCGCCGCGATGGTTGACGAGGTCATCGCCGCTACCGGCGCCGAGGGTATGCGCGACATGGGCAAGGTCATGGGCCAGATCAAGGCCAAGGCTGCCGGCCGTGCTGATATGGGTGCGGTGAGCGCGACGGTAAAAGAGCGCTTGAACGCCCTCTAGTTGGCACCAAATTTGCGCTCTGGCATAGCGGTTTGAATAGGCTATGCTAAAAAAAACAAGAACAATCCCTCAAGACCCGACCGTTGCCGGGTGACGTTTAGACTCATATGGCTGGATTAATCCCTCAGGACTTTATCGACGATCTGGTTGCGCGCGCCGATGTCGTCGAGGTTATCGGCCGCCGGGTACAGCTCAAGAAAGCGGGCCGGGAATTCAAGGCGTGCTGCCCGTTTCACGATGAGAAGACGCCCTCGTTCACGGTAAGTCCCGGCAAGGGTTTCTATCACTGCTTCGGCTGCGGCGCTCACGGTACCGCCATCGGTTTCCTGATGGAGTTCGATCACATGAGTTTCGTCGAGGCGATCGAGAGCCTGGCTGGCTCGATGGGTGTCGATGTACCTCGCAGCGAAAGCGACAAACCGGCGCGGCGCTATGACGAACTGTTTTCTCTTCTCGACACTATCTCGCGGCATTTCCAGGACTGCCTCAAGGACTCGCCACCCGCCGTCGAATACGTGAAGAATCGCGGCATCGATGGCAGCACGGCCAAGCGTTTCGGTATTGGCTATGCGCCGGACGGCTGGAGCAACGTCCTCGACAAGTTTGGCCAATCAAGCGAGGCCACGCAGCGACTGCTCGCCACGGGAATGATTATTGAGAACGACAACGGCAAGCATTACGACCGTTTTCGTGATCGCATCATGTTTCCGATACGCGATGCCCGCGGCCGCACGATTGGCTTTGGCGGCCGCACACTTGGTGATGGCGAGCCGAAGTACCTGAACTCACCCGAGACCGTCCTGTTTCACAAGGGACGCGAACTCTACGGTCTGTACGAAGCACGCCAGGCGCTGCGCAATATCGAGCAACTGGTTGTTGTCGAAGGCTACATGGACACGGTTGCCCTCGCCCGCCACGGCATCGATTTTGCGGTTGCGACGCTGGGTACGGCCACAACCAGCGACCACCTGAATCGGCTCTTTCAGCTGACAGAGAACGTGTGTTTTGCCTTCGACGGCGACCGGGCCGGACGCAAGGCCGCCTGGCGCGCCCTCGAGAACGCACTGCCGCAGATTCGCGAAGGCCGGCAGATCCGTTTCATGTTCCTCCCGGAGGGGCACGACCCCGACTCCTACGTCAATGAATTCGGGACGGACGCGTTCCTCAAAGCACTGGATGAAGGTCTCGCCCTGTCTCAATTCCTGATTCAGGAACTGGCCAGCCAGGTGGACATGAGCACCGTCGACGGCCGCGCACGCCTGGCGGAACTCGCCCGGCCGCTCGTTAACCGAATTCCGCAAGGCGTGTATCGGGAGTTGCTGGTGGAGAGCCTTGCCGAGGCCGTCGGGCTGACCGCAGCCAAGCTTGAGAAAATGCTCTCGAGTGACAAGAGCAGCGGGCCGTCCGCCTATGCTGCCGGCGGCCTGGCGAAATCCCGGTCGAGGAAGCCGATGTCGGGTCAGCCGTCCGTCATTCGTCATGCGCTCACCCTGTTGCTGAACGAACCGGCGGCGTGCCTGAAGCTCGATATCGAGAAATTGGCCGGTGTGAATCGCGCTGGCGTTGAATTGTTGCGGACGCTCATTGAAACCGTGCAGGCGGAACCCAATATAAGCACGGCTGGATTACTGGAGCGCTGGCGGCACCATGAGGAAGGCCGACATCTCGGCAAACTCGTGGCCTCCGAGGTCCCGATGGACGACGACTTTGATGCCGCCGCGGAACTGGACGACTGCCTGGAGCAGCTGGAGACAGCCGGCCGCAAGGAACGAATTTCATTTTTAATTGAAAAACAACGAGTTACCGGTTTGTCCGCTGAAGAGAAAGCCGAACTACAGGAGCTGTTGAAAGCAGCCTAACTTAATGAAAATCATGTAGATTCTGCTCTTTCTTAGGAGTAGAATTAATCGTTTGCATTTTTTACCCGCAGGAATTGCCGTCTTGACTGAGAAAAAAGCACCCGCACCGGTTGTTGCCGTGAGCAAGCAGGCTCAGCAACTCAAAGATCTGATTGCACGAGGCAAGGAACAGGGTTACCTGACCTATGTCGAGGTCAACGATCACCTGCCTAACGACATCGTCGATCCAGAGCAGATCGAAGACATCGTTAATATGATTAATGACATGGGTATCACGGTGTACGAAGAGGCGCCGGAGACCGAGTCGAAAACGCTGACCGACACGCCGGCCACCGACGAAGATGCCGTCGAGGAAGCTGAGGCCGCCCTTGCGAGCGTCGATGCCGAGTTTGGGCGCACGACCGACCCGGTCCGCATGTACATGCGCGAAATGGGTACGGTCGAGCTGCTGACACGCCAGGGCGAAATCGAAATCGCGAAGCGCATCGAAGACGGCCTGAACCAGGTTAAGTATCACATGGCTCATTTCCCGCCGACCATCGAGGCTCTGCTCGAAGTCGCTGATCGGGTTATTGGTGGTGAAACCCGCATGCAGGACTTCGTGGTCGGCTTTATCGATCCGAACGAACCCGACGAGATCAAACCGCCCGCGCCGAAAACCGACGACGATGATGACGACGACGAAGTCGTCGACACGGGGCCAGACCCGGATGAGGTGAAGGAACGCGTCAAGGTCATCCGCCGGCACTTCAACCGGTCGATGAAGTACCTTGATAAGTACGGGCAGAAAGACAAGCGCACCGTCAAGGCCCAGGACGACAGCGCTCTGCAGATCATGGAACTCAAGCTGGCACCTAAATTGTTCGATGCGCTCGTTCGCAATCTGCGCGATGTCGTTTCGATCATTCGCAGCCAGGAACGCCTCGTCATGCAACTCTGCGTTCGCGATGCCGGCATGCCTCGCAAGGACTTCCTGTCGAGCTTCCCGAAGAGCGAAACCGACTTCACCTGGATCGACAAGCATATCCGTGCGAAGCGCAAGCATTCGTCAGTCCTCGCCAAACTCAAGGACGACGTTTTGCGGGCACAACGCAAACTGGTCGCCGTGGAAGAAGCAACCCGTCTGTCGATTGCCGAAATCAAGGAAATCAATCGCCAGATGTCGATCGGCGAAGCCAAGGCTCGTCGCGCCAAGAAAGAAATGGTCGAGGCAAACCTCCGCCTCGTTATTTCGATCGCGAAAAAGTACACGAACCGCGGCCTGCAGTTCCTGGACCTTATCCAGGAAGGCAACATCGGCCTGATGAAGGCTGTCGACAAGTTCGAATATCGTCGTGGCTACAAATTCTCGACATACGCCACGTGGTGGATTCGCCAGGCGATCACGCGTTCGATTGCTGACCAGGCGCGCACGATCCGTATCCCGGTTCACATGATCGAGACGATCAACAAGCTGAACCGCATCTCACGCCAGATGCTGCAGGAAATGGGCCGCGAGCCGCTCCCGGACGAGCTGGCCGAACGCATGGAGATGCCGGAGGACAAGGTCCGCAAGGTACTCAAGATCGCGAAAGAGCCGATTTCCATGGAAACGCCGATTGGCGACGACGAGGATTCGCACCTCGGCGACTTCATTGAGGACCAGACCGTTCATTCGCCGGTCGATTCGGCCACGACGTCCGGCCTCAAGGAAACCACCCACTCGGTTCTTGCCGGACTGACGCCGCGCGAAGCCAAGGTTCTGCGCATGCGCTTCGGGATCGACATGAACACGGACCACACGCTTGAGGAAGTCGGCAAACAGTTCGACGTTACGCGTGAACGTATTCGCCAGATCGAAGCCAAGGCACTGCGCAAACTCCGGCACCCGACACGCTCGGATCAGCTCAGGAGCTTCCTGCTGGAAGACTAGGCCGTCCCCGTGGGAGTGGCTTCAGCCGCGAATACCCGTAGGAGTGGCTTCAGCCACGAACAAAATGAGCCGGGCATAGCCCGGCTTCTTTTTGCCTAAAGAATTTCGAGTGCCTTTCTACGTCGGGTATGGAAGTCCTGTTTTTCCACAACCTCGAGGAAGCGATCCTGTGGCAGGGCCTTGCTATAGAAGAAACCCTGCACGAAATCGCAGCCGTTACGACGCAGGAAGTCGAGCTGCTCGCCCGTCTCTACACCCTCCGCAATTGATTTCTTGCCAAGCTCTTCGGCCATGCGAATGATCGTCCGGCAGATGTTGTCCGAGGTTATGCCGCTGCCTATCTTGTCGATAAATGATTTATCGATCTTGATCACATCAAACGGCATTTGCTGCAGATAGCTCAACGAGGAATAGCCCGTTCCGAAATCGTCAATCGCGACCCGTACACCAGTACTGCGCAGTGACTCGAGTAACTGGATCGCCGTATCTCGGTTCTGCGCAACCGCCGTCTCCGTTACTTCCAGCTGCAGGTAGCCCGGATGAATTCCATGGCGCCGCATCGCTCCGAGGACCGTTCGCCGGAAATCGGTCTCGCGCAACTGCCGCGCAGACACATTAATTGATACGGGTCCAGGGTGAAGGCCACGATCGAGGATAGCGCAAAGATCCCTGCATGCCTGTTCGATAACCCATGCGCCGAGCTCAATAATCAAGCCCGACTCCTCTGCAAGAGGAATGAACTCTTCAGGCGAGATCGCCCCCTCCTCGGGATGCGTCCAGCGCAGCAGGGCTTCGGCGCCGCTAATTTCACCGGTATTGATATCGAACTGCGGCTGGTAGTGAAGCTTAAGCGAATCGTCGCGAAACGCCTGGCGCAGATCGCGTTCGAGGCCAATCTTGCGCCGGCTTTCGGCATTTAGGCGCTCGCTAAAGAACTCGAACCGGTTGCGGCCTGCATCCTTGGCCCGATACATGGCTGCGTCGGCGTTCTTCAACAAGGTCTCCACGCTGTCACCGTCTTCTGGGAACATGACGATGCCGATACTTGCACTCACGTAGTGTTCCATATCCTGAACGGTAAACGCCTCACCGAGTTTTTGAAGCAGGCGTTCCGCCATGGCACGAACGGTGGTTTCGGTGCGCACGTTGGGCAGGACAACAACGAACTCATCACCGCCGAGGCGTGCAACCGTGTCCCGCTCACGCACCAGCGACATGATTCGCTTCGCCGCCTGAACCAGAACACCATCGCCAATCGAATGACCGAACATATCGTTGATTTCCTTGAACCGGTCGAGATCAAGGAAAAGTAGCGCTCCTCTGTGTTCGTCAATCCGCGCACTGGATATATGCCGATCGAGACGATCCTTAAGGAGTTGCCGGTTCGGCAGGCCCGTCAGGACATCGAAGTGGGCCTGTCGGTACAGGGTTTCTTCACGCTCGACACTCGACAGCGCCACGGCAAATCTGCCCGCGAGATCCACAACACGCTGCATGCTGTTCTGGGACATGTCGGATCGTGATTTGAACCCCAGCAACAAAACACCCTTGAGGCCTTCGTTAAGGATAACCGGGATCAGAACCGCAAATTCCAGCCCATACGCGGCAAAACGGTCCTTATAAGGTGCATCCGCCGTGTCAATTTCAGCAATGTCGACCTCGCGTGGCTGGCACCACTGTTGACCGATGTCACTCGGCAGGTCGACACGTTCATGCAACAGATTACCGTCATACAGGGAGATCATCTTACCCTTATTCGACGAATCAACATCGCGCGCGATGACTGCTGCCGCATTGCATCGAGTCAGGTTTAGCAGGTGCCCGACGACATCTTCGGCAACGTCCTCGAATTTTGTGCCGGACAAAATCATGCGGTCGATTCCCGACATTGCCTCAAGGGCTGATATTTGTCTGCCGAGACGCGACGCCATGTTATTGAACGCATCAGCCAGCCATTCAAATTCGTCGCCGGTCCGAACTCTGACTCGCGATGCGAGGTTGCCACCAGCAATTTGCCTTGCTGCAATCGTAAGGTGCTGAAGCGGAACCAGGCTGCGCGACACCAGGTTGAAAGTCAGTACGACAACCAGAATAAGGACCAGAATGATGGCCGGAATAAATACACGCCTGAAGTCCGCGCCGGAGCGCAACGCAAAGGTTTTGGGTGTCATCGCAACGATATCAAATGCCGAGGCTGCGAGCCGACCATCCAGGAACAGCTGCCAAAGCGATGCGTATTGCAATTCGCCGCCATGTTCCCATTCGCCAAATACGGCACTGCGGTTTTCGGCCTCGCCCACAAGGTACCTGTGAACACCATCTTCGACCGA
>Ga0316195_10001247_pt1 | contig 11231 bp, 11 predicted proteins | sample Phised1_MG_FD_204937 | JGI IMG/M metagenome (GOLD analysis project Ga0316195, IMG submission 204937) | Coastal sediment microbial communities from Maine, United States - Phippsburg sediment 1 | ecosystem: Environmental > Aquatic > Marine > Coastal > Sediment | place: USA: Maine | collected... | reverse complement strand
CTGCACGGCCTGGGTAATTGACTGGCAGGAAACCACCTGGTTGCTGCTTCCCCAGGAATTACTGGAGACCGTGCTCAATCGACTCCGAATGTTTGTGCTGCGCTCAGACGTCCGGGTGGAAATCGCAGCAAACGCTGCAACAACCGTCAAACTGCCTGCACAAAATGCTGACACAATTAGTGAGAAAGGTAGTTTATATTATTGTTTTTATGATGAAAGTTCAGTTACCCTGATGACACCGCGTATCCCCGGCATGGGCCTGCGCATTCACGCAAGCAACGCTGCTCAGCCTGAACCGGGCATGGATGCGGAATGGGCGTTACAGGCCATCCGTGCCGGCATACCAACTATCCGCAAACAGACCTCCGGGGAATTCGTCCCGCAGATGGTGAACCTCGATTTGCTGGGCGGCATCAGCTTTTCCAAAGGCTGTTACGTGGGACAGGAAATCGTCGCCCGCACCCAGAACCTTGGCCGAATCAAACGCCGGATGCTTGCCTATAAAGTTCGCACGGCAGCTGGCGCACAACCCGGCGACCCGGTTTTCGGCAGCGCCGGGGCGACAGCCGGCCAGATTGTTAATAGCGAACGATCCGACTCCGAACACCTGGAGCTGCTAGCCGTCATAAAGCTCGATTGCCTGGGCCAGCAACTGAGCCTGCGACCCAACGGGGAGGATGGATTAGCGCCGTTGACCCTGCCCTACCCTGTCCCCGAATGCGCCGCCTGAACCACGGAAGGCAGGCGGCAATGACCTCACTTGCTGTCGGACGGATGGATATCTGTTACCTCGATATCCGCAGGTGAAAATTCCCGGCCCAGGAACGAACTGCCTACGCGGGCAAAGCGCGTTGCGCCGTCCGTTGCGACCAGGTTCACCCGTTCGGTGCCGTCGGAGCGAGGGGCTGCAAGGTTCAGCTCCGCGAGCACCGACCTGACAGCGGCTGCGGTTGTCGTCGCGGAATCGACAATCCTGATGCCATCGCCCAACGCACGGGCAATAGGCCCGGCGAGCAACGGGAAATGCGTGCAGCCCAGTATCGCGACGTCCGGTCGCTCATCGATCGAACGCGCACCGATCCCGCCGAGGTACTTGCCAGCCACCGCGTCCGCAATGTCACCCGCGTGCCAGCCTTCTTCAGCCAGCGCAACAAACAGCGAACAGGACAACTCCTCGACGCAAGCACGCGGATCAAGCGCACGAATTGCCTGCGTATAGGCGCGGCGCTGGGTAGTCGCTTCAGTGGCGAGCACCAGGTAGCGATGCCGGTCGCTCATGCCAACGGCGGCCGCCGCGCCGGGTTCCACCACCCCGATTACGGGGATTGGCGCCAGCCGCTCCCGCAGCGAATCGAGCGCGACGGCCGACGCCGTATTGCAGGCCACAACCAGCAGTTTGATTCCGCGACGAACCATGTAATCGGCTGCGTGCGTGGCATAACGCTGAACCGACTCAGGGCTTTTCGTCCCATAGGGCAGTCTCGCCGTATCCCCGAGATACAGGAGTTGCTCATCGGGCAACAACTCGTGGATCGCGCGCAGCACCGTCAGACCGCCTACGCCCGAATCGAAAATTCCGATGGGCAGCCGTGCCCGGTCAGCGGCTGTGATCATCCGCCCGAATCCTGCTGTTCCCGCATGTGCGGGAACAGGATGACATCGCGTATAGACGGCGAATCCGTCAGCAACATGACGAGGCGGTCGATACCAACACCGAGCCCTGCCGTTGGCGGCAAACCATACTCCAGTGCCGTAATGTAATCACGGTCGAAAAACATCGCTTCCTCGTCCCCTGCGGCCTTGTCCTTTGCCTGAGCCGCAAACCTCGCGGCCTGGTCTTCAGGATCGTTCAGCTCCGCGAAGCCATTGGCGATTTCGCGGCCTGCAATAAACAACTCAAAGCGATCCGTCAGCCATGGATCGGCGGAATTACGCCGGGCGAGCGGCGAAACCTCCGTGGGATAACCGGTTATGAATGTCGGCTCTTCCAGCAAATGCTCGACAGTTTTCTCAAATATATCGATCAGCAAACGGCCGGAACCGGCATTTGCCGCATCGCTTATACCCATCTGCCCGCAAACTGAGCGCAGATAGTCGGCATCGCGCAAGCGGTTGCGATCGATATCCGGATTTTTCTGTATGACCGACTCTTCAACGGACATACGCGCAAACGGCCGGCCGAGATCGTACTCCCGCCCCTGGTAGGTGAGGCGGCCATCGCCGTTGAGGGTCTCGGCCAGATTCTTCAGCATGCTCTCCAGCAGCGCAATCAGGGTGTCCTGATCCGCGTACGCCATATAGAGTTCGAGCATCGTGAATTCCGGGTTGTGGCGCGTTGACAGCCCCTCGTTGCGAAAACTGCGATTGATCTCATACACGCGCTCGAACCCGCCAACGACCAGCCGTTTGAGGTACAGCTCCGGGGCGATTCGCAGATACAGTTCGCGGTCGAGCGCGTTGTGATGGGTGACAAAAGGCCGCGCAACAGCGCCGCCCGGCACTGGCTGCATCATCGGCGTCTCGACCTCCAGAAAATCCATCGCATCCAGATAAGAACGCAGAAACTGCACGACGCGCGAGCGCCGGAGAAACAGGTCACGCGACTCCTGGTTCATAATCAGGTCTACATAACGTTGCCTGTAGCGCATTTCCTGATCACTGAGGCCATGAAATTTCTCCGGCAATGGCTGCAGCGACTTCGTTAACAGCTGCAAGTCGGCAACCCGAACCGAAAGCTCGCCGGTCCTGGTACGAAACAATGTGCCGCTGGCGCCGACAATATCGCCAAGGTCCATTCCTTTAAAATCTGTGTATTGCCCTTCCGGCAACGCATCCCGCTCAAGGAACAGCTGCAGATTGCCACTCCGGTCGCGAATCGTCGCAAAACTTGCCTTGCCCATAATGCGCCGGGTCATGATCCGCCCGCCCACGCGCACTTCAACCGCAGCATCGCGCAGCGATTCATTGCTATATGAGCCGTATGATTGCTGCAACTGGTCGGCAAGCGCAGTGCGCCTGAATGTATTTGGAAAGGCGAAGCCCTTTGCGCGCAGCTCGGTCAATTTGCGACGTCGCTCCGCAACCAGCTTGTTTTCGTGCATGTCATTCTCTGCCATTCGCAATTCCTGCCGCCGCCGGGTGTCAGACACCCTGCTTCAGACTCGCCTCAATAAATTTGTTAAGTGCACCATCGAGCACTGAATCCGGATCGCCCGATTCGACCCCCGTGCGCAAATCTTTCACGCGCGACTGATCCAGCACATACGACCGGATCTGGTTGCCCCAGCCTACATCGACCTTGGCATCTTCGGCCGCCTGCGCGACCGCGCGACGCTTCTGATCCTCGTACTCATATAGCTTGGCTTTTAGTTGCTTCATTGCCGTCGCACGATTTTTGTGCTGCGAACGGTCGTTCTGGCATTGCACGACGATATTGGTGGGCAAATGGGTAATCCGCACAGCCGATTCGGTTTTGTTAACGTGCTGACCACCCGCACCACTGGCGCGATATACATCGACGCGCAGGTCTGCCGGATTGATATCGATCTCTATATCGTCGTCGATCTCGGGCGAAACAAACACGGATGCAAAGGACGTGTGACGGCGATTGCCTGAATCAAAAGGCGACTTGCGCACCAGCCGATGCACACCCGTTTCGGTGCGCAGCCAGCCGAAAGCATGGTCGCCGGTTACCTGTATCGTGGCGCTCTTGATGCCTGCAACTTCTCCCGGCGACACTTCGATGAGCTCTGCCTCGAACCCGTTAGCCTCAGCCCAGCGCAGGTACATTCGCAGCAACATTTCCGCCCAGTCCTGAGCCTCGGTACCGCCGGCACCGGACTGAATATCCAGAAAGGCATTGGCAGCATCGTGGGTACCGCTGAACATTCTGCCGAACTCGAGGCGCTCGATGACCACCGTCATCGGCTCAAGATCGGCTGCGATCTCCTGCTGGGTCGCGATATCGCCCTCATCCACTGCCATCCCCAGCAAACCAGCGGCATCATCCAGATCGTGACAGACCTTGTCGAGCGGCAGCAACATCGCTTCGAGGCGCGCCCTCTCACGCCCCAGAGCCTCCGCCTTTTTGGGGTCACTCCATACGTCCGGATCCTCGAGTTCCTGGCGAAGCTGGTTCAGGCGATCAAGCTGATTATCGAAGTCAAAGGTACCTCCTAAGCGCACTGCTGCGCTCACGGAGATCATCGATAGCAGGTTGAAGCTGATTTAATTCCATTCCGGTTTCCGGTTGCTGTTTTTCCAAGGAGGCGCAGGGCGGCGTAATGCTAGACGCAATCGATATGTTCCACAACCAATTGCGCCGAGCGTTGCCGACGAAATTCATTTACATCCAGCCTGTAGACCGCCCGACATGTACCGCCTCTGGCAACAGGCAACAATTCGCTACGATTAAAAGCGATTGCGCCGATTAACTGATCACCACCTTCCGGAATCAATTCAAGCTTGAGGTGAGACTCGCCGACGATCTTCTGCCCCACGACCCTAAAATGTCCGTCAAACGAAGGCTCCGGAAATGCCTGACCCCATGGGCCCGCGACCCGAAGTTCCTCCGCGAGCTGTAGCCCGATATCCGGTGGCTCAAGTTCTCCGTCACTCCATAGCCGCGCCGTGTCGTCGATTGCATCGGTATGCCGCGCGACTTCTGCAATGAATGCCGCCCTGAACGGCTCCAGCGACTGTGGCGGCAGGCTCAGACCTGCCGCCATCGCATGACCGCCGAAGCGCGTTATCAACCCTGGATTTTTGGCGTCGACGGCCGCCAGGACGTCCCGCAGATGAACCCCTCCGACGGAACGGCCCGAGCCTTTGAGGTTGCCGTCGGCCGAACCCGATGCAAAGGCGATTACCGGCCGATTTACCCGGTCTTTTATGCGGGTGGCGACGAGACCGACGACGCCGGGATGCCAGGTCGGATCGAAAAGACACACGCCATTTTCGGCATGTGCAACGGAAAATCCTGCGAGCTCGTCCATCCGCAGCTCCGCGTCGTCCTGCATTTTGCGCTGCAGTTCGCGACGCTCGGCATTCAGCTGGCTCAGCATGCCGGCATACTTGCCCGCACGCTCCGCCGTGCCCGCCAGCAGGCACTCGATACCAATCGACATGTCATCAAGCCGGCCTGCCGCGTTAAGCCTGGGAGCAACGGCAAAACCAAGATCCGCTGCAATCGCATTCGCGGGTGATCGGTTTGCCGCGGCAAACAGTGCCGCAATTCCCGGACGGGCACCACCGCGACGCATACGCGCAAGCCCCTGGGCAACGAGTATCCGGTTATTGAAATCCAGTGGCACAAGATCGGCCACGGTACCGAGCGCGACCAGGTCCAGACAGCCAGCGCAAATGGCACGTGCATCGGCCGCGCCTATCAGCCCTTCTGTCGCCAGGCGCTGCCCCAGCGCTGCCATCACGTAGAACGCAACTCCCACACCGGCCAGATACTTGCTCGGGAATGAGTTACCGGGTGCATTCGGGTTCACGATAACCTTCGCCGCCGGCAATTGCTCGCCGGGCAAATGATGATCGGTAACAATCACATCGATACCGAGTTCATTTGCCGCAGCAACGCCCGCAAGGCTGCTGATACCGTTATCCACCGTAATAATCAGGTCGGGGCGCAACTCCGCCGCTTTATGCACGATGCCGGGAGACAATCCATAGCCAAATTTTTCCCTGTCGGGAACGAGGTACGCGGGCTGTGCATAGCCGAAGGCGCGCAAGCAATTCATCATGAGCGCCGTTGCCGTTGCGCCATCCGCATCAAAATCGCCAACAATCAGCACCTTTTTGCCGTCGATTCGCGCCCGACACAGACGATCGGCCGCTGCATCCGTTCCGTCCAGCCTGCTTATCGGGACAAGCCCGGCGAGCGATGTATCGAGCTCGGCAGCCGACGTACCCCTGGCGGCATATACGCGCCGCAAAACCGGGTGCATTCCGGCCGGCATCTGCGCCAGCGCATCTTCTCTTACGGGACGACGGGAGATTTGTTTTAATTCATGCATCAGGAGCCCAGCATATATTTTCAATGGCACCGTGTAACAATACGCAGGCAAGAATGCCGACCCGCACGCTCAAGGAAAATGTTCAATGAAATTTACGGCCGACGCAGCGACCGGCAACTTCATTCGCGCCTATCAGCCAGGGCAGCTTACTGTGCGTAATGAAATTATCCATTGCAACGCTATCATTTCGCACGACAGGATCATTACCGACTGGCAACCGGCAGCGGTGCACGAGATGAGCATAGCGGATTTCAGATCAGCACTCGAGCTACGCCCCGAAATAATATTGCTGGGTACCGGCAACAAACAGAAGTTTCCGCACATCGCCCTGCTCACTCAACTACTCCAATCAGGCATAGCCATAGAGGTCATGGAGACCGGGGCCGCATGCCGAACCTTCAACGTGCTGCTCGGCGAACGTCGCGCAGTCGTTGCTGCCCTGCTGATCGACTAAGTACGGTTCGCAGACATTCAGCGCGACGGCAGATAAATGACAGGATCAACGGGCTGCCCCGCCCGACGAATCTCAAAGTGCAGCACCGCAACGCCGGCGGCATCCTCGCCCATCTCTGCGACAACCTGACCAGCAACAACCTTGTCGCCTTCATGGACCAGTAATGCCGAATTGAAACCGTAGGCACTCAACCAGGACTGGTTGTGCTTAATGATCAGTAATTGACCGTAACTTGCAAGACCGCTTCCCGCATAAACGATTTCGCCCCCGGCAGCGGCGCGCACCGGCTGCCCTGCCTTGCCGGTTATGCGAATGCCTGAAGCTGTTTTTGGCGATTCACCGTAGCGCAGATAGAGCCGCCCGTCCGTTGGCCACAACCAGCGCGGGGCAGGAACGACGGCCGCCTGCGGGACTGATGCACCTGAACGGGGCCCTGCGGCCGGCAGCGAGCCAGGCGCCTGCAGAAGCAGACGCTGGCCTGGCCTGATCATGGAGCCGTCGCCCAGGCGATTCCATTGAGCAAGCTGCCGGTAATCGAGGTTATAAGATCGCGCGATCGAATAAAGGGTTTCGCCCGCCCGGACGGTATGGTATTCCGGTGTCCGGGTCAGTGCATCGCTGCTGCCGCAGCCATCCAGCTGCAGGCTCAGAACAATAAATGCAAGATAAACCGGGACTCTTTTCAACGGTTAAAATAAAAATAGGCTGCAACCACGAGAACGACGGATATCCAGCCCAGCAAATCGACATAGCGCCTTAACGTATGCTCAATGCGCTCGCCGCCCCAATACAACAAACCCGCGACAAGAAAAAATCGCGATGCCCGACCGCAGACAGATGCAAGGACGAACGGGACAAAGGACATTCCCATCGCACCAGCCGCTATTGTAAATACCTTGTAGGGAATGGGTGAAAAGCCTGCGACCAGCACGGCCCAGAACCCCCAGTCCTGAAACCACTGCCTTGCAATCCCATAGGCCTCCCAATAGCCGTAACGCTGCAGCAGCGGCTCGATCAGCTCGATAGCAAAGACGCCGATCAGGAAGCCGGCTATGCCGCCGAGCACCGAAAAAACCGTGGTTAAAGCAGCCAGCGACCATGCCTTGCGCGGCTGCGCCACAATCATCGGCATCATCATAAAATCGGGCGGTATCGGAAAGAACGATGATTCCGCAAAACTCAGTGCAGCAAGATACCAGGGTGCTTTAGGATGCCGGGACCAGCGCAGCACAAGCTCAAAAAGCGGAGAAAATATTTTCATTCAGGAATTGCCTCTGTCCTTACCTTCGAGCATTGGCACGAAGGAAACAGCCGTCAGCTGTTCTTTCTCAAATCCGTTCTCGGTACGCGTGATTCGCAACAAGTGCTGATAGCCGCCCGCCGGGCCCACCGGCAGGACCAGGCGACCGCCCGGAGCCAGCTGGTCAAGCAAGGCATCGGGCACTGCTTCGGGTGCTGCGGTGACAATAATACCGTCAAACGGAGCCTGACCCGGCCAGCCACGAAAACCATCGTCGTGCCTGTACCGCACATTGCCGATGCCCAGCGAATTAAGCCGGTCGCGAGCAGAATTCATGAGCGGCAAAATTCGCTCGATGGTATTGATCTGGCGCACCAGCGGGGCAAGCACGGCCGTCTGATAACCACTGCCCGTTCCAATTTCAAGCACCTTATTCATACGAAGCAGCGAATCCCCGTTTTCCAGTAGCGCCTGGGTCATAAAAGCGACGATGAAGGGCTGCGAGATGGTCTGGCTTTGTCCGATTGGCAATGCGCTGTCCTCGTAGGCACGGCTCGACAGCGCCTCATCGACGAACAGATGACGCGGAACGTTACGAATACGCTCGAGAATTTCGGCATGCCGGATACCTTCGTTCCGGAGGCGCTGCACAAGCCGGTCGCGCGTGCGCGCCGACGTCATGCCGATACCCTGAACAGTGCGATCTGCGTTCATATTTGATCCAGCCATGCCCCCAGGGTATCGATCGCATCGTAACGCGTAAGATCTACCTGGATAGGTGTAACCGAGACAAAACCGCTCGCAACCGCGTGAAAGTCGGTGCCGGGCCCTGCATCCTGACCCGAACCTGCCGGACCCACCCAATAAATCGGCTGCCCCTTTGGATCCGTGGCCTTGACCACGGGCTCCGCGCGATGCCGAAAACCCAGCCGCGTGGCCTGAAATCCGCGCAACTCCTCGTAAGGCACATCCGGAACATTGACGTTCAATATCGTATCGGCCGGCAGCGGATGGTTTTGCAGACGCTTAATAAGTGCGCAGGCGGCCCTCGCAGCCGTATCAAAATGCAGCAATGCCTCACCTGTCAGCGACACCGCGATCGCCGGCAAACCCAGGAAACGCCCCTCGATGGCCGCTGCCACGGTACCGGAATAGAGCACGTCATCGCCCAGATTCGACCCGTGATTCACGCCCGCGACGACCATGTCGGGCTCCTGATCAAATAAGCCCGTAATGGCCAGGTGCACACAGTCAGTGGGGGTACCGTTTACGAAATACACGCCTTCGGGTGTTCTGGCGACCCGCAACGGAGTGTTCAGGGTCAGCGAGTGGCTCGCCCCACTCTGGTTACGGTCCGGCGCTACAATGACAATATCCGCCAGTTCGCCAACCGCTCGGGCGAGTGCGGCCAAACCTGCGGCATGATAGCCGTCGTCGTTACTCAGCAATATTTTCATAGGACGCGCGTGGGCACAAAAGATCGCAAACATAGCAATTCGGACGGCGATTCGCTATTCCGTGCTGCCGTAGAGGACGTCAAACCGCTTGCCGTTCGCAAACGGCACGAGTTGTCGCGCAAGCCTTCAGCCGCCGCTCGCGCAAAACCCAAAGCACCTGAGCTGCAACCGGACGGCATCTTCGCAAGCGATATGGCCGGGCAAACGACAGAGCCGGGAGAGGAACTCACCTTTAGACGGGATTCAATCAGCCTGGCAACCATGCGGGACCTGAAACGCGGCAAAGTACCCCGCAAAGAAGCGCTCGACCTGCATGGGATGACGAGCACGGAGGCACAGGATGCGCTGCGCGAGTTCATCAGCTTTGCCCGAAGCAACCGCTTCCGCTGCGTGCGGGTAGTGCACGGCAAGGGACTGGGTTCCGGCAACCGGGGCGCTGTGCTGAAAACACGGGTCAACCATTGGTTGCGGCAATATCCGGAAGTGCTGGCCTTCTGCTCGGCACGCCCCGCAGAAGGCGGAACCGGCGCAGTCTACATATTGCTAAAAACACGCTAGTCTTTTTTCTTGCCGAGTTTATCAACAAGCCGGGACATTGCCGCCTGGGTCTCGGCGCTGAACCAGTAATCTGCTGCTGTAGACGCATAACTTTCATTGTCCTGCGCCTTTGCAATGACGACGGATTTGGCATTCAGGCGGGTTGTGTTCATGGCCTGCGGCGGCAATACAAGCATCTTCTCACACCAGGCCAGGGCGGCGGCGACAGCCTGGTCTGCCCGCACCAGTTCATCAACAAGACCAATTGCCAGCGCCTGATCGGGCGTCAGCAACGCACCGGTCGAAGCAAGCGACATGGCCTTGCGTCCGCCGATGACGAATTCCAGCATAAACAAAATATTAACGGGCACGGGCAACCCAACCTGTACCTCATTCAGGCCTATGCCGTATTCACCTTGTGCGGCCACCCGGTAATCGCAATGCAAGGCCAGAATGGCGCCGCCCGCGGGGGCATGGCCGGTAATGGCTGCCGCAACGGGCACGGGACTCGCCGCGATTACGCTCATCAAACGAAAGAAACTTGCCCAGAACGCGGTGATCTCGTGACGGCTCTTGCCGAGCAAGGCGGGCACATCGAGACCGGCACTGAACAAACCTTCGCGCCCCGATATAACGATTGCGCGGGCGCCGCTCGCTGACAAGTTACCGTAAACCCGGGTCAATTCATCAACGAACTCCTGGTTCATCGCGTTCACCGGTGGCCGATCCATTTCGATTTCCGCCACCGCACCATGCTCGTGAATCTTCAGCATCACTACTCCCCATTCATGCCGCTGAATCGAACGCGGCAAGATCCGTGACATTCAGCAATTCGTTCAGCACGGCCGTGGCATAGCTGCCTGGTCCAAGTGCAAATTCCAGCACAAGCTGTTCGTTTTCCCAGCGCCACTCAAAGTCACCCACGCGGGCGCGCAGAACACGTCGTGACATCTGTGAACCCGCCGCTTCCAGCAGGCCGGTGACACCCGGAAATCCCTGAAAAAATTCCAGCGCGCGCGTACCATCGGCGGCTGCCGGCGCCTGCCGGCCCCACAGGAGCCCCGCCGGCTGACGCTCTGCCACAAATACCGACTGATCATCCTCGGCGACGCCGCGCGGCCGGTCAGAAATCTCCACCTCTCCGGGCAACGCCTGCTGCCAGGTCCCCGCAACAACGCGGGTCGCAAGGTAGCCATTGAACAAAGCACCTCGCAAAGCCGAAAGCGCGAAAGCCCTGTCGTCACGATCGAGCCTGCGCAGATCTCCGGCATCATTCAAGAGCAACAGGTTGGATGCCATATGACCAAAGCGCTGCGGCCCGAAATAATTGGGGACGCCATGCAGAGCCACATGGCGCAGGCAACTCTCCAACTGATCGCGATCGGAAATCCTGCAATGGCGCAGATGCAATCTGAAGCGGTTATAGCTCAACTGACCCGTGCGCAATTTACGGTCATGCCGCACGGCTTCGAGCACTTCAAATCCTTCCGCCGAATCGATTTGCCAATCCGGATCGGGGG
>Ga0316195_10001246_pt1 | contig 11235 bp, 6 predicted proteins | sample Phised1_MG_FD_204937 | JGI IMG/M metagenome (GOLD analysis project Ga0316195, IMG submission 204937) | Coastal sediment microbial communities from Maine, United States - Phippsburg sediment 1 | ecosystem: Environmental > Aquatic > Marine > Coastal > Sediment | place: USA: Maine | collected... | reverse complement strand
TCGCCGGCCTCCGTGGCCTCGCCATCGTCTTCGGACGCTCCGGCAAGCTCGCCGTCTTCCATCGCTTCGCCGTCCGGGTGCTCCTCGCGCTGGCGGCGTCCACCCCGGCGGCCACGGCGGCGGCGGCGCTTCTTGCGTGGTTCGCCGTTTGCATCCGTTTCGCCATTGCGGTCTTCGGCTTTGGCCGGTGCGCTGTCATCGGCCTCCTCGTCTTCCTCGTCCTCGTCCTCGATCACCGGTTCCTCGTCGGCGGCCTCCAGTTCGTCGCCCATCGCGACAGCCGTCAGCGAGGCGGCCGGGCGCACGGCAGGTCCCTTGCGGTCCGGCTTGCGGTCGATGCGGCTTTCGGCCTGGGCGCAGTCGCGGTCCGGAATGATCCAGATCGAGATGCCGTAGTTCTGCTCAAGCGACAGCAGGTGATCGCGCTTTTCGTTAAAGATGTAGATGGCCACATCCGGATGCACCCGCACGTCCAGGCTTTCGGCCTTGCGCGAAATCAGGTGCTCCTCGATGCCGCGCAGCACCGACAGCGCACAGCTCGACACCGCCCGGATGACCCCGGTTCCCTCGCAGTGCGGGCACTGCCGGGTGGAGCTTTCCATCATGCCCTGGCGCAGCCGCTGGCGCGACATTTCCAGAAGGCCGAAGTGCGAGATGCGGCCAACCTGGATGCGCGCCCGGTCGTTCTTCAGCGCATCTTTCAGCTTGCGCTCGACCGCCCGGTTGTTGCGGTTCTCCTCCATGTCGATGAAGTCGATGACGATCAGGCCGGCTAGGTCGCGCAAGCGCAGCTGCCGGGCGATCTCCACGGAAGCTTCGAGGTTGGTCTTGAGCGCGGTGTCTTCGATATTGTGCTCGCGCGTGGCTTTGCCCGAGTTGATGTCGATCGACACCAGCGCCTCGGTCTGGTTCATCACGATGTAACCGCCCGACGGCAGCGTGACGGTGGGCGTGAACAGCCCGTCGAGCTGGCTTTCAACCTGGTGACGGGTGAACAGCTGGCGGGTGTCCTTGTACAGCTTCACGTTGCGCGCATGGCTGGGCATGAGCATCTTCATGAAGTCCTTGGCTTCCTTGAAGCCTTCCTCGCCCTCCACCAGAATCTCTTCGATGTCCTTGGAGTAGAGGTCGCGGATCGACCGCTTGATCAGGTCGCCTTCCTCGTAGACGAGTTTCGGCGCCGACGACTTCAGCGTCAGTTCGCGCACCGATTCCCACATCCGCAGCAGGTAGTCATAGTCCCGCTTGATCTCGGTCTTGGTGCGCTGCGCGCCGGCCGTGCGCACGATCAGCCCCATGCCTGCCGGCACCTCGATTTCCTTGACCACGTCCTTCAGACGGCGGCGGTCAGCCGGATCGGCGATCTTGCGCGAAATGCCGCCGCCGCGGGCGGTGTTCGGCATCAGCACGCAATAGCGTCCTGCCAGCGACAGATAGGTAGTCAGCGCCGCACCCTTGTTGCCGCGCTCTTCCTTGACGACCTGGATCAGCAGCACCTGGCGGCGCTTGATGACTTCCTGGATCTTGTACACCTTGCGCGGTGCGCGCTTGCGCGGCTTGGGGGCGGAGGCAGCCGCTTCTTCCTCGGCATCCTCGGCGACGGTATCAACTTCTTCGTCATCGCCATTGTCGTCGTCATCGTGTTCGTCGGCTTCGGCGTCCGATGCGTCGGCTTGGACTTCTGCGTCCATGCCGGCGTCATCGTCATTACCGTTGCTGGCGTCGCCATCGTTGTCGCCGGCGGCATCGTCGTCTGTTGCCTCGCTGGCGACCTTGTCATCATTGGAGCGGGCTGCGCGGGAGCGGCGGCGGCGGGGCTTCTTGCGTTCGCCCTCGTCGTCTTCCTCTTCCTGGGCAAGCCGGGCGTCCTCGGCTTCTGCCTCGAGCAGCGCCTGCCGGTCGGCCACCGGGATCTGGTAATAGTCGGGATGAATTTCGCTGAACGCCAGGAACCCGTGCCGGTTGCCGCCGTATTCAACGAATGCGGCTTGCAGCGACGGTTCTACACGGGTGACCTTGGCGAGGTATATGTTGCCCTTCAGCGGGCGGCGGGAGGCGGACTCGTAATCGAACTCTTCGATCCGGTTGCCACGCACCACGGCGACTCGCGTCTCTTCCGGGTGGGCGGCGTCGATAAGCATCTTGCTGGCCATAACGGCAAATCCTCGTCGCCCGACGCCCCGCGACAACGGCCAGTCGCGCATCCGGGCGGCGCGGCTGACTGAATGCGGAGAGTCGTGCGATAATTTTGGCTGGTGGCGCGCAGTTGCCATGTTGGCGACGCAGCCGCCGCAACCCGTCCACGAAGGGGGGCTGTCTGGCTGGCCGTGTGTTCTGGCGCGCTCATTCCGGTTTCCACATCATGTTTCCGCGCCTTGAGGCTGGCGAAAACGGTTCACTCGACCGCCACTGGCTGGGAACTCTGATACACATGGCCACAAATGGCCGGAGAGCACCGCAACCGCCGGGCGGAGACACTCGCAGATCGGAAGAAGTGGCTATAGGTGCAGCCCGGAACTTTTCCGACGCGGGAAATCTGGTCCTCAAGACGTGGGCCGTTGCCGTCATAGGGCACGGGATTCCACGCGTTGGGAACAATTGACCTTGTACCACGAAGTTACCCTGCCGCAATAGCAGAACTTCATCTTGCCGCAAGGGCAGCTGAGCGCAGCCTGCGGCACACAGCAAGGTTCACCTGTAAACAGATGGTTAACCATCGCTCAAATACAATCCCGCGCGACAAGACCGGATGAAACCGCAAGCTGGACGGGGAAGGGGTCGAGACGGTGCTGACAGTGCCCGCGGCCAACAGACTGACGCGACGGCTGCTGCCACTAGTGATGGCGGTGGTTGCGCTTGCGTTGGCCATCTTTCTCGCATTCTCGCCGGTGCAGGCCCAGTCCAGCTCGCCGGCGGCGGAGGTGGTGGCGGCGCGTGTGGCCGGCACCGACGTCCGCACCCGCTTCATCGCCGACATCGACCGGCCGGTAAGCTACTCGGTCTACGTGATAAGCGATCCCTACAGGGTGGTGGTAGACCTTCCCGATGTCCGCTTCGCCATGCCGGCCAGCATGGGCGAGGCTGCGAGGGGACTGATCCGCGAATTCCGTTTCGGCCAGATATCGCCGGGCAAGTCCCGCATTGTCATCGAAACCACCGGCCCGGTGCTGATCGAGAAGTCGTTCGTGCTCAATGCGGCCAACGGCGAACCGGCGCGCATGGTGGTCGACATCGTCCAGACCGACGAGCGCACCTTTGCCAGGGTAAAGGCCAATGAACAGCCGGCTACCGCCGAAGTCCCGCGCATTGAGCCGGCTTCCGCTCCCAGCCCCGCTGCTGACAGCCTGGCCGCCCTGATGGCGCGCGAAGGCATTGCGCAGGACGATACGGCCCGCGTGGTGCCCAAGCCCCGGCCGAAACCGTTGCAGCAGCGCGCGGCGCTGTCCGACCCGGCGACGGATACCGCAATCCCGGCCGCGCCAGCGCCTGCCGCCCGGCCCGTCGTGGTGATCGATCCCGGTCATGGCGGCATCGATGGCGGCACCGTTTCGGCCTCCGGGGTGGCAGAGAAGGACGTGGTGCTGGACTTTGCCCGTGAACTGCACAAGGCGCTGGAAAGGACCGGCCGCTATGAGGTGCACATGACCCGCAACGACGACACCTTCATTTCGCTGGGCAAGCGGGTGAGGATCGCCCGGGGCCACAAGGCTGACCTGTTCATCGCCATTCACGCCGACAGCCTTCGCCAGCGCAATGTGCGTGGCGCGACGGTCTACACTCTGTCAGAAAAGGCGTCCGACGCTGAGGCCGCTGCCCTGGCTGAAAAGGAAAACGCCGCCGACTTCATCGGCGGCATCAACCTCGGAGAGGATATTGACGAGGAAGTCAGCGGCATCCTGATGGACCTGGCGCTGCGCGAAACCAAGAATCACTCGATCTATTTCGCCCGCCGGGTGGTCAAGTCGCTCGGACCGATCACCCCGTTGAACAACCGCCCGATGCGTTCGGCAGGCTTCAAGGTGCTGAAGGCGCCGGATGTGCCTTCGGTGCTGCTCGAACTTGGTTATCTCTCCAACCGGCACGACGAAAAGAACCTGGTGTCGGGCAAATGGCGCCAAAAGGCCGCCAGCGCCGTGAGTGACGCCATTGATGCGTTCTTCTCGCCGGAAGTGGCGGCCCGCCAGTCCGCAGCGCAGTAAGCGCCTCCAGCCGCTGCCGCCGCGGCTCTGCCACAATGTTGCTGTTGAACGGAAACGATGCGCGCCGGGTTTGATTTGGCCGCGCGGATGAAGTATTTCCGTGAGGACAGGAAAGACCGGGGTTTCCGAAGGCAACATGCTCAGATTCTTCAAGTACGTCTTCACGTTCGGCATTGCGATGACGGTAGCTGTCGCGGTGGCCGTGGCGTACATCATCTACGATGTCTCCAAGACCTTGCCGTCGCATGAGAGCTTGGCGCGGTACGAGCCGCCGGTGATGACCCGCATTCATGCCGGAGACGGCTCGCTGCTGGCCGAGTATGCCAAGGAGCGGCGGCTCTTCGTGCCCTACACGGCTATCCCCGAGCGTCTCGTGCAGGCCATCATCTCGGCGGAAGACAAGAACTTCTTCCATCATCCCGGCGTTGACCCGGAAGCATTGCTGCGTGCAGTCGCTGTCAACGTCCAGGCCATGCTGACCGGCTCCAGCCGCCGCTTTATTGGCGCCTCGACCATCACCCAGCAGGTGGCCAAGAACTTCCTGCTGACCAACGAACGCACCATCCAGCGCAAGCTGAACGAGGCACTGATCGCCATCCGCATGGAGGGTTCGTTCTCCAAGCAGCAGATCATGGAACTGTACCTGAACGAGATTTTCCTCGGTCAGGGTTCCTACGGCGTTGCGGCGGCATCGCTCAATTATTTCGGCAAGTCGCTGAACGATCTGGATCTGGCGCAGGTGGCCTACCTGGCGGCACTGCCGAAGGGCCCGTCCAATTATCACCCGGTGCGCAACCGAGAGCGCGCCATCGAGCGGCGCAACTGGGTGCTCGAGCGGATGCAGGAGAACGGCTATATCTCGCTGGCCGAGATGAAGGAAGCGCAGGCCAGGGACATCGAGGTAACGCTGCGCCCGTTCGGCGCCAAGCAATTCGCAGCCGAGTACTTCACCGAGGAAGCCCGCCAGGCGGTGGAACGGATCTACGGCAAGGAAGTGCTGCGCACCGGTGGGTTGTCCGTTCGCACCACCATTGATCCGAAGCTGCAAATCATTGCGCGCCAGGCGCTTGCGACAGGGCTGATCAAGTTCGACCGCAACCATGGCTGGCGCGGTCCTGTCGGCACCATCAACGTAACCGACGACTGGCCGGCGAAACTCGCGGCGATGAAGCAGTTCTCCGACGTATACCCGTGGCAGCTCGCCGTTGTGCTCGAAGTCAGCGACGAGCAGGCGGCGATAGGTTTGCGGCCGGCGCGTGCAGTGAAGGGCAAGGCCTCCACCAGCGGCAAGCAGGGCGTCATCCCGCTTGAAAACCTGACATGGGCCCGCGAGGCTCGTGGCGTAGGCGAGAAGGGCGCGGTCCTGCGCGGCGACAAGATCACCTCGGCAACGCAGGTCCTGAAGCCGGGCGACGTGGTCTACGCCGCGCCGACCGGGCAGGGCGACACCTTCCACCTGGTGCAGATGCCGGAGATCGAGGGCGGGCTGATTGCCATGGACCCCCACACCGGCCGCGTGCTGGCGCTGGCCGGCGGTTTCTCCTACAGTCGCAGCCAGTTCGACCGGGTGGTGCAGGCCAGGCGGCAGCCCGGTTCGGCCATCAAGCCGTTCGTCTATGCAGCGGCGCTGGATAATGGCTATACGCCGTCTTCGACTGTTCTCGACGCACCGGTGGAGATCAAGCTGCAGAACGGCGAGACCTGGAAGCCGTCCAACTATTCCAACAAGTTCTATGGTCCTTCGACATTGCGCCGCGGCATCGAGTTTTCGCGCAACGTGATGACCGTGCGCCTTGCCCAGGACATGGGCATCGAGAAGTTCACCGGCCTGACCGAACAACTGGGCATCTATGACCGGCTTGCCCCGATGCTGGCCACCTCGCTCGGCTCGGGCGAGACGACGCTGCTGAAGATGACGGCCGCCTATTCGATCCTCGCCAACGGTGGCAAGAAGGTCGAACCGACACTGATCGACCGCATCCAGGACCGCTATGGCCGCACTGTGTGGCGGCATGACAAGCGCGAGTGCACCGGCTGCAATGCGCCGGAATGGAGCGGTCAGCCCGAACCCGAGTTCATCGAGATCCGCGACGAAGTGATGAACCCCTACACCGCCTATCAGATCACCTCGATGCTGGAAGGCGTGGTCGAACGCGGCACCGGCAGCGCGCTGCAGCAAGTGGGCAAGCCGGTTGCCGGCAAGACCGGCACCACCAACGACGAGCGCGATGCATGGTTCATCGGTTACACGCCTGACCTGGTGGTGGGCGTGTATGTTGGCTACGACCGGCCGCGGCCGATGGGCAAGGGCGAGACCGGCGGTGCGCTGGCCGCTCCCATCGTCGCCAACTTCATGAAGATGGCATTGCACGATACCCCGGCCATTCCGTTCCGGGTTCCTGCCGGGGTGCGCCTTATCCCGATTGATCCGAAGTCCGGCAAGCGTGGCACCTATGGCGAGGACACGGTGATCCTCGAGGCTTTCAAGCCCGGCGAGGAGCCTCCGGCCCGGCAGCGGCTGGTGACTGGCGGCGATGCGCTTGCCTCAAGCGGCATCAATGTGGGTCGCGACGGCACCATTATCCAGGGTGGCCAGGGCGGCAGTGACGGCGGCGCGGCGGCGGTTTCCGAAGGCGGGTTGACGACCGGTACCGGCGGCTTGTACTGACCAGCCTGAAACATCATCTCCGACGAATTCACAACCACGGGATCAGCGCCGCATGCGGGCAGAAATCGAACAGCTTGTCGACGAAATGAAGCAGTCCATAGGACTGCTGAGGAGGCATCTTTGACTGGGATCAGGCACTTAGAGACCTCGATCAGCTGAACGCCCGCGCCGAGGATCCGGACTTGTGGAACGATCCGGAAAAGGCGCAGGCCGTGATGCGCAAGCGCCAGGATCTTGAATCCCGCATCTCGACGGTGAAACGTCTCGAACAGACCATCTCCGACGGTATCGAACTGATCGAGCTGGGCGAGATGGAGAACGACAAGTCCGTCATCGAGGATGCCGAGAACCAGATCAAGGCGCTCGAACCCGAGATTGCCAGGCTGGAGATCGAGACGCTGCTGTCCGGTGAGGCTGACTCGAACGACAGCTTCCTCGAAGTGCACGCCGGCGCTGGCGGCACCGAAAGCCAGGACTGGGCATCCATGCTGATGCGCATGTACACCCGTTGGGCTGAACGGCAGGGTTACAAGGTCGAAATCATCGAGTTTCATGACGGCGAAGAAGCCGGCATCAAGTCGGCCACCCTCAAGATGTCGGGCCACAATGCCTATGGCCGGCTGAAGACCGAAAGCGGCGTGCACCGGCTGGTGCGCATTTCGCCGTACGATTCAAATGCCCGCCGCCACACCTCGTTTGCCTCGGTTTGGGCCTACCCGGTGGTCGACGACAACATAGAGATCGAGGTGAACGAGAGCGACTGCCGCATCGATACCTACCGGGCATCGGGTGCGGGCGGCCAGCACGTCAACACCACCGACTCGGCGGTGCGCATCACCCACATGCCCACCGGCATCGTGGTGCAGTGCCAGAACGAACGCTCCCAGCACAAGAACCGCGCCACCGCTTGGAACATGCTGCGCGCGCGGCTTTACGAACTCGAGTTGCAGAAGCGCGAGGAAGAGGCCAATGCCCAGGAGGCCACCAAGACCGACATCGGCTGGGGCCACCAGATCCGTTCCTACGTGCTGCAGCCCTATCAGCTGGTTAAGGACCTGCGCACCGGCCACGAAAGCACCAACCCGACGGCGGTGCTGGACGGCGATCTCAACCCGTTCATCGAGGCTTCGCTGGCGCAGCGGGTGCACGGCGGCGGTCCGGACGACGTGGCGGACATTGATTGACCTGGTGAGGTGACATCATGAAGAAACCCGCCACCATCCAGGCATTGGAAGAGTTCGGCCGGGTGCGGCTGTCGAAGCACTTCTTCATGCGTGACTTCCTCTACTCCGACATCACCAATCTGCACGGCGTGCCGAACATCCCCGATGATCCGGACCTTGCCATCGCGGCGGGCAGCAGGTTGTGCGAGGAGCTGCTGGAACCTCTCAGCGCCACCTTCGGGCGCATCGCTGTGCGTTCGGCCTATCGCTCGTGCGAGGTTAACGGGTACGGCTCGGCGCAGCAAAAAGCCGGGAAAGGTGCCTACAAGTGCGGCTCCAACGAATACAATTACGCCGACCACATCTGGGACCGGCGGGACGGTGAGGGCCGGATGGGCGCCACTGCCTGCATCGTCATTCCGTGGTTCGCCGACCGGTACGGGCAGGGTGCCGACTGGCGCGCCCTGGCCTGGTGGATTCACGACCACCTGCCATACTCATCGATGTATTTCTTTCCGAAGCTCGCCGCCTTCAACCTGCAATGGCGAGAAGAACCCGAACGGCGCATCGACTCATATGTCACGCCAAAGGGATGCCTGACCAGGCCCGGCATGGACAACCACGAGGGCTCTCATGCCGAATGGTACGAGGGCTTTCCGCAGTTGCAGGCGGTTTGACCCGGCCTTACTCGGCAGCTTTGGGCTTTTTCACCGGGGCGGGGGCAGCATAGTCCTGTGGGTCCGCATCGTGGCCGGAAGCGGGCAGGGCATAGACGTTGTCTGCCGGGGCATAATGGTCGTAGCCCTGGTAGCCATGGCCAGCCCAGCCGCCATAGCCGCCGTGTTCGTCGAGCGGTTCGGACAGCGGGTCCTCGACGCGTCGGATCTTGCCGTCCACGTGGGCGCCGTTCTCGATCGACAAGGTCTGGTTGATCACGTCGCCCTCGATGTGGGCGCCGGCGAAGATGTGGATGTGGAGCGCCCGGATCGGGCCGATGACGCGGCCGCGAACGATGACCTCTTCGGCGGTGATGTCGCCATAGACCACGCCGTTTGCATCAACCACCACGGCGCGGGCACGCACCGAACCATTGATGGTGCCGTCAACCTGCAACTCACCGCTGGTCGACACGGAGCCGTCGATGACCAGGTCCATTGACAACAGGGACGGGCCGGAGCGGTGGCGCTGGCGGCCGCCGGAGGATGTTGCGCCCTTGGGCGCCTTATCGCGTGATTTCCTGAAAAACATCGCGGGCCTTCCAAAACCGGAGCGGATCGATTGCACGGCCGCTCACACGTGTTTCGTAATGCAGGTGCGGACCGGTGCTGCGGCCCGTATTCCCCAATTTCCCCACTATATCACCGGCTTTCAGCTTCTGGCCAGCGCGAACGAGGATTATGCTTAAATGCGCATACCTTGTAGTTATGCCATTTTCGTGGCGAACCTCGACCAGCTTGCCATAACCGCCGTTCCAGCCGGCCTTGCTGACCACGCCCGGCGCAGACGTTTTCACCGGCGATCCGACTGGTCCGCGAAAATCAACCCCGGCATGCATGGCCGGACGGCGCTTGAACGGGTCCCGGCGCAGGCCAAAGCCGCTCGACATCTCGTTTTCAGGCGGCATGGGCCGCGACAGCGGCAGCCGCGACGTGTGGAACTTCAGCCGTTCCCACGTTTCCAGTTCCTGCGACAGGGCGTTGACCCGTGAGGCGATGAGGGTCGACTCCATCTGGCTCGCGGCCGCGATGTAGGGCCCGCCAACCCCTTCCGGCACATAGGACGACGATGATGCAACGTCCGATGCATTCACCCCCAGCCCGCGATAGACAGCCGATATCTCGGCATTGCGGCTTTCCATGTAGCTGACCACGTCCTGCAGCAGGCCTGCCTCGCGGGTTTCAATGCCGGCCATGTACCGGCGCAGGTCCGCCAGCGGCTGGACTGCCTGCTCGGGCGTGGTGAAATCGGCGGCGTAAGTCTGCACGGCGCTCGGCGGGGCCGTCAGGTTGCCCTGCTTCTCCTGATCGCCGCGGGTGCTGGTGCCGGCAGGGTTGTTGCCGTCGCGCGGCGCAGGCAGCCAGTTGTTCTGAAAGAACGCCGCCAGTTGATCGTGCCGTTCCACCAGCCTCTCATACTCGGCGCGTACATCGTCAACCTTGGCGAGATAAGCCTTCTGATCAAGCAGCAGGCGCCGGTTTAACTGGTCGATGGTGGCGCGCAGTTCGCCGACCCGGTCTTCATATTCCAGCCGGGCGCGGTACTGGTCCCGCTCCTTGAGCGCCAGTATCTGGTCCTTGAAGGCGACGTTGACGGTTGCATACGCCACCCAGAACAGACCGGCGAGAAAGCAGGTAACGGCAGCGAGTTGCACCCAAGGGCGCAGGGTGATGAACTGCACCTCGCCTTCCGATCGCAGGTAGATCTGGCGTTCGCGAAACGCATAGGCAATGCGCGAGAACACCCCGCGCCGCTTGCGTCTGCCGTGTTGCCGCCTGGCGTGCCGCATTCGCCCTTCCTGTTCCCCGCGGTTTCCCGGGCGCCTTTCAACGAATTGACCCCGCAATCATGCCGTTGCCGGCCTGTCACGGGACATTGAGACGCTCTTGTGGGCCGATTATGCGGCGAAAGCCAGAAATATCAACCTAAGCTTGAGAGCTCATGTCTGGCTGCTCTTCCAGGTGATCTCACAGCGCCTTTGCGGCCTTCAGCACTTCTTCCGCGTGACCCGGCACTTTCACCTTGCGCCAGACCTGGGCGATCTTGCCGCCGGCGTCCACCAGGAACGTGGTCCGTTCGATGCCGAAGTACTTCTTGCCGTACATGGATTTCTCGGCCCATACGCCGAAGGCCTTCAGGCTGGCAAGTTCAGGGTCGGAGCCGAGCGTTACCGTAAGCTTGTGCTTGGCCACGAACTTGTCGTGCTTGGCGGGCGGATCGGCGGAGATGCCGAGCAGCTTGATGCCGGCCTTGTCAAACTCGTCCTTGAGCGCGGAGAAGCCCACGGCTTCCTTGGTGCATCCCGGCGTGTCGTCCTTGGGATAGAAGAATATCACGGCCTTGGCGCCAGTCAGGTCGGCGTTCGAAATCCGCCCGCCACCGTTGGTGTCAAGGTCAAAGGCCGGCATGGCGTCGCCGGCGTCCGGGGTCGTGGTCATTGTCACCTCCAGTTTGGTAAACGGTTGATAAATGTATGCATCGCTATAGT
>Ga0316195_10001245_pt1 | contig 11241 bp, 10 predicted proteins | sample Phised1_MG_FD_204937 | JGI IMG/M metagenome (GOLD analysis project Ga0316195, IMG submission 204937) | Coastal sediment microbial communities from Maine, United States - Phippsburg sediment 1 | ecosystem: Environmental > Aquatic > Marine > Coastal > Sediment | place: USA: Maine | collected... | reverse complement strand
TAAAGACAATTCATTTATTAAACCAAACGAACAATATAAAACCAGCAATTTTCAACAAGAACGTGAACGAATTACAACTGAGTTACGTAATCACGGTGTTTATCATTTTAACCAAGACTATGTAGCATTTGAAATTGATACAATAAATACCAAAAAAAGGGTAAATGTTGAAGTTCAAATTCAAGAAAGAGCCATAAGAATACAAGATTCTATTGCCAGAGAACCGTTTAAAATTTATTATGTAAAAGATGTTAATATTTTTACCGATGGCACCTATGAAAACAGAAATGAAATTAGAACAGATTCAATAACCTATAATAATTACAATTTATATACTATAGGAAAAATGCGATTTAGACCCAAAGCCTTAACTGATGCCGTATTTATTGCACCCAATACGCTTTTTAAAGATATTGACAGAACGCGGACCTATAGATATCTAAGTGAGTTAAGAACCTTTAAATATCCGGATATAAAATACACAGAAAATGACGACTCCACACTTTCAACAGACATTTTTTTAACACCTCTCAAAAAATTTAGTTTAGGTTTTAGTACCGAAGTCACACAAAGTAATATACAAACACTTGGACTAGCTATTAATCCAAGCTTAATGATTAGAAATATTTTTAGAGGGGCAGAAACTTTACAAATATCTGCCATTGGCTCCATTGGTTCTTCAAAAGATGCTTCAAACAGTACCTCTTCACAATTTTTTGATATACATGAAATTGGGGCCGATTTGAAATTAACAATTCCAAGATTTTTTTCACCTTTTAATACAGAAAGAATTGTTCCTAAATACATGTCTCCAAGTACTCGAATCAGTCTTTCAACAACCAGCCAGACCAATATTGGTTTAGATAAACAAACTTTTAATGGAATTTTAAGTTATAATTGGCATCCATCACCCAAATTGACAGACAGACTGGACTTGTTTAATGTGCAATATGTAAGAAATCTAAATATTGACAGATATTTTGAAGTTTACAGCACCTCCTATAATTCATTAAACCAAATAGCTAAAGATGTAAGTTATGACGATCCAGATTATATTGATGCTAATGGTAATTTGTTAATACCGGAGGGCACGGACGCATTTTTAGAATATACCTTAAGTACGCCTCCTCCAAGTGAAATTTCAGAAGATCAGTTAAAAGAGGTAAACAGTATAGATGAGCGTAAAACCAGATTAACAGAAAATAACTTGATTATTGCTTCAAGCTATAGTCTTGTAAAAGATACCCGTCAAAATTTATATGATGAAGATTTCTCAATTTTTCGGGTAAAATTAGAAATAGCAGGAAATTTACTTTCAAGTGCCGCCCGGATTATAGGTCTTGAAAAAAATGATGCCAACCAGTATGAAATATTTGGTGTGGCCTACTCACAATATGCAAAAACAGAATTAGATTTTATAAAACATTGGGATTTAGGTAAAAAAAATGTACTTGCAGTGCGCAGTTATGCCGGCATTGCTATTCCATATGGCAACTCCAAGAGCATTCCGTTTTCTAAAAGTTTTTTTGCCGGTGGTCCCAATGACAACAGGGCATGGACTGCCTATAATTTGGGCCCAGGACGCAGTGAAAGTTATGATGAATTTAATGAAGCCAATTTTAAATTAGCCTTTAGTGTTGAGCAACGATTTAACCTTTTCGAAAAAATAAATGGCGCCGTATTTGTTGATGCCGGAAATATCTGGAATGTTTTAGATTCTGTAGATGATCCTAATGCGGTGTTTTCTGGATTGAGTTCATTAAAAGATATTGCCATTGGATCTGGTTTTGGTTTAAGGTATGACTTTAGCTTTTTCGTGTTTCGTTTTGATATAGGTTTTAAAACTTATGACCCATCCTATCCTAATAATGACAGATGGTTCAATGATTATAATTTCAGAAATGCGGTCTATAACATAGGTATTAATTATCCATTCTAAAATTTAATCATCCAAGTAAACTATAACGTTTTAGTGATATTTTAAACGTTACTAACCCGAAAAAACCATCTATATAAACAAAAATTCACTACTTTTGAGTAGTTAAAAACTTTATAAACTAATTCAATTAAAATGGGACACAATATAAAACCTGGAGTTGCAACAGGCAGAGAAGTTCAAGCTATTTTTAAACTAGCAAAAGAAAAAGGTTTTGCCTTACCAGCAGTAAACGTCATTGGCTCAGACACTATTAATGGTGTTTTAGAAACAGCTGCGGCTTTAAATGCTCCAGTAATTATCCAGTTCTCTAATGGTGGTGCTCAATTTAATGCCGGCAAAGGCTTGAATAATGACAACCAAAAAGCGGCTGTTGCAGGAGCCATTGCAGGAGCGAAACATATTCATACCTTATCAGAAGCTTACGGTGTTCCGGTTATTTTACATACTGATCATTGCGCAAAAAAATTATTGCCTTGGATTGACGGATTACTTGATGCCAGTGAAAAACATTTTGCTGAAACCGGTAAACCTCTTTACAGTTCCCATATGATTGATCTTTCAGAAGAGCCCATTGAAGAAAACATTGCGATATGTAAAAAGTACCTTAAACGGATGAGTAAAATGGGAATGACTTTAGAAATAGAATTGGGGATTACTGGCGGTGAAGAAGATGGAGTTGACAACAGTGATGTTGATGATTCAAAACTTTATACACAACCTGAAGAAGTGGCTTATGCGTATGAAGAATTAAGTAAAGTAAGTGATCAATTCACTATTGCTGCTGCTTTTGGTAATGTGCATGGTGTTTATAAGCCAGGCAATGTTAAATTAACACCAAAAATCTTAAAGAATTCTCAAGACTATATTACAAAAAAATATGGTGTAGGTCATAATCATATTGATTTTGTTTTTCATGGTGGTTCAGGTTCTACAGTTGAAGAAATTCGCGAAGGTATCAGCTATGGAGTTGTAAAAATGAATATTGATACAGACATGCAGTATGCCTTTATGAGTGGGATTAGAGATTATATGAAAAAAAATGAAGCCTACCTGCAATCTCAAATAGGAAATCCTGACGGCGAAGATTCTCCAAATAAAAAATACTACGATCCTCGCGTATGGTTACGCTCAGGAGAAGTCACATTTGTGGAACGATTAAAAAAGGCGTTTGAAGATTTAAATAACGTCAATACTCTATAATATTTTCTTTAGGCCTAACCACAAAATTAAAAAAAGGTTTAATTTTGTGGTTAGGCCTTTTAGTTTTATCTATTTTAGTACAACAGAATATGAATTTAAAGCTAAAAAACCTTAACTCAAACGATTGATAATAGCTACAATCGGCAATATAACATCTATAATATATGTCTTGGTTTAAAAGAAAAACAAAAGGAATTACCACTACTACACAGGATAAAAAAGATACTCCCAAAGGATTATGGTATAAATCGCCCACTGGAAAAATTGTTGACGCTGATGAATTAGAAAAAAATTTTTATGTAAGTCCGGAAGATGGGTATCACGTTAGAATTGGCAGTAAAGAATACTTTCAAATCTTGTTCGACAATAATGAATTTAAGGAGTTAGATGCCAATTTAGAATCAAAAGATCCCTTAAAATTTGAGGATACTAAAAAATATCCGGAGAGATTAAAACAAGCTCAGGAAAAAACAAAACTTAAAGATGCTGTTCGTGCTGCCGTGGGTAAATCAAAAGGCAAGGAGTTAGTTATTGCTTGCATGGATTTTGCTTTTATTGGTGGTTCAATGGGTAGTGTTGTTGGTGAAAAAATTACGCGTGCTGCAGACTATGCTTTAAAAAATAAAATCCCTTTTATGATTATTTCAAAATCTGGTGGGGCACGTATGATGGAAGCTGCATTATCATTGATGCAATTAGCAAAAACATCCGTAAAGCTAGCTCAATTATCTGATGCAGGCATCCCTTACATTTCGTTATGTACAGATCCAACTACAGGAGGAACTACTGCTTCATTCGCCATGTTAGGAGATATTAATATTGCCGAACCTGGTGCATTAATTGGATTTGCTGGTCCGCGTGTTGTAAAGGACACCACCGGTCAAGAGTTACCAGAAGGGTTCCAAACTTCAGAATTTTTGTTGGAACATGGCTTTTTAGATTTCATATCAGAACGTAAATATTTAAAAAATGTAATCAATCAATACATCGATTTAATTACAAATCAACCTTTAAGAGCTTAAAATATAATTGACTTTCAATTTACATTTATTTCTAATCTAATTTATGTAAATCATTAATTATTACTATATTTGCCGCTCGAAAGAAAATCTTTCGTATACATAAAAATCATTTTAATAATATTAGCATGTATTTAACAAAAGAAGTTAAAGAAGAAATCTTCTCAAAACACGGTAAAGGTAAGAACGATACTGGTACTGCAGAAGGACAAATTGCGTTATTTACGCACAGAATCAATCACTTAACTGAGCACTTAAAAAACAATCGTAAAGATTTTAATACGGAGCGTTCATTAGTAAAATTAGTTGGTAAACGCAGAGCTTTACTAGATTATTTAACTAAAAAAGATATCTTAAGATATCGTGCCATAGTGAAAGAATTAGGATTAAGAAAATAATAAAAAGAGGCTTCACGCCTCTTTTTTGTTTAAAATACAACTCTTGTGTAAGAGTATAAATAACACAAAATAAGAAGCTTATTATAGTTTTTCATTGGTCTCACAACAACAACTACTACAACACAACGACCATTGTTTAATTAGAATTAAAAAATTATGATTCCAAAAGTATTTAAAGAGGTCATAGACCTTGGTGACGGTAGAGAAATTTCTATTGAAACTGGAAAATTAGCAAAACAGGCCCATGGATCTGTTGTTGTGCAATCAGGAAAATGTATGTTATTATGTACAGTCGTTTCCAACTATCAGCAAAGTGATGTTGACTTTTTACCTTTAACGGTAGATTACAGAGAAAAATTTGCTGCCTCTGGACGTTATCCAGGCGGTTTCTTCAAAAGAGAAGCAAGACCAAGTGACGGTGAAGTATTAACTATGCGTCTTGTAGACCGTGTTTTACGTCCGTTATTCCCAAAAGATTATCATGCTGAAACACAAGTTATGGTTCAGTTAATGTCTCATGACGATGATGTGATGCCAGACGCTATGGCTGGATTAGCCGCTTCTGCTGCAATTCAGTTATCCGACATACCTTTTGAAACGCCCATTTCTGAGGCTAGAGTTGGTCGTGTTAATGGCCAATTCATTATCAACCCAACAAGAGCACAACTATTAGAGTCTGATATAGACATGATGATTGGTGCCTCTGCAGATTCTGTCATGATGGTTGAAGGTGAAATGAGTGAGATTTCTGAAGAAGAAATGGTGGACGCTATCAAGTTTGCACATGATGCTATTAAAATACAATGTGCTGCTCAGATAAAATTAGCTGAAGCCTTTGGCAAAAAAGAAACTCGTGAATATGAAGTAGAAAGAGAAGATGACGATTTAGCAAAAAAAATAAGTGCATTAACTTATGATAAAGTATATGCCGTAGCAAGAGCTGCCTCAGCAAAACATGAACGTAGTGCGGCCTTTGAAGCTATAAAAGAGGAAGTAAAAGCGTCTTTTACAGAAGAAGAATTAGCTGATTATGGAGGACTAGTTTCAAAATACTATTCGAAAGCTGAGAAAAAAGCAGTAAGAGATTTAACCCTAAATGAAGGCTTACGTTTAGATGGCAGAAAGACGGATGAAATTAGACCTATCTGGTGTGAGGTAGATTATTTACCATCAACTCATGGTTCTTCTATTTTTACTCGTGGAGAAACTCAGGCGTTAGCTACTGTTACTCTAGGAACCTCTAGAGAGGCGAACCAAATAGATATGCCATCGTTTGAAGGTGAAGAGCGTTTCTATTTACATTATAATTTCCCTCCTTTTTCAACTGGTGAAGCGCGTCCTTTAAGAGGAACGTCTCGTCGCGAAGTAGGTCATGGAAATTTAGCACAACGTGCTTTAAAAGGTATGGTTCCTGCTGATTGTCCTTATACAGTAAGAGTGGTGTCAGAAGTATTAGAATCTAACGGTTCCTCTTCTATGGCAACTGTTTGTGCCGGTACAATGGCATTAATGGATGCTGGTGTTCAAATTAAAAAACCGGTATCCGGAATCGCGATGGGACTGATTACCGATTTGGAGACCGGAAAATATGCTGTGTTGTCTGATATTTTAGGTGATGAAGATCATTTAGGGGATATGGACTTTAAAGTAACTGGTACGGCTGATGGTATTACCGCTTGCCAAATGGACATTAAAGTAAAAGGATTGTCTTATGAAATTTTGGTAAATGCTTTAAAACAAGCACAAGCCGGACGTTTACATATTTTAGGCAAGCTAACTGAAACAATTGCTGCACCTAATGCAGACGTGAAGGCTCATGCACCTAAAATGATTACCAGAGTGATTCCTAACGAATTTATTGGCGCCTTAATTGGTCCTGGTGGAAAAGTAATTCAAGAATTACAAAAAGCCACCAAAACAACGATTGTTATTAACGAAGACCCTATTACTGAAGAAGGTATTGTTGAAATTTTAGGAACCAATCAAGATGGTATTGATGCTGTTTTAGCTAAAATAGATTCTTTAATGTTCAAACCAACGGTTGGTGGCACTTATAAAGTGAAAGTGATTAAAATGCTGGACTTTGGTGCCGTAGTGGAGTATTTGGATGCTCCAGGAAACGAAGTCTTATTGCATGTATCTGAATTAGCTTGGGAACGCACTGAAAATGTTTCAGATGTAGTGAATATGGGTGATGTTTTTGAAGTGAAGTATTTTGGAGTTGATCCAAAAACGCGCAAAGAAAAAGTGTCTCGCAAAGCCTTATTAGATAAACCTGAAGGTTATGTAGCCAGACCACCAAGAGATGATAACCGAAGTGGTGGACGTGATAACAGAGGCAGAGACAATCGCGGACGTGATAACCGAAGAGATGACCGTCGCGATGACAGAAGACCTAGAGAAGATAAGAAAGATTAATTTCCATTAGTTCTTTAATAAAAAAGCCCATCAACATGTTGATGGGCTTTTGGTTTTTATAAAATTAAGTTTAATTTGGAATATAAGTTTCCATAGTTTTTATTTGATTCTTATCGATAATTGAACTCATACCCTTTTGAAAATCTTGGTCATTTAATAATGCACTCTGAATTTTATTTGTTGCATCATCTTTCTCACTTGAATTCACTAAAGAATCTGCTCCTAAACTACTAATTAATTTTTGAAATTTTTCACTTTTTAACTGACTCATTACTAACCCAGAAACCATCTCTTGCTGAGATTCATTTAAACTTAGTTTTTTAGTTAAACTTTTAACCTGATTTCCAGCTAATTCCACAAGCATTGGGTCACCAGCTGCTGGCACACTTTTAGATAACGATTTTAAGTTTTGCCCAGAAACGTGCATCATAGTGAATACACAAAATAAGAATACTAATTTTTTCATGTTTTTTAAAATTTAATTTAACTCCTAAAATAGTCTTTTTCAGTTAAATAGTGCAGATATCACAGAAATTAATATATTATATACTTTTTTTACAATGAGTTGGGATCAAACTATGGCTACGAGTATTTTCCTACCAGTCCCAAAGCTATTCGCTTCTAATCTTATGTTTTTAGAATCTAGGTTCTTCCTGATAAATAAAGACTCATTAATTTCAAAAATTGAAATCTCAATATTTTTAGAACTCATTTCCTTATTTTGAATTAACCTTAAAGTTTCACTCCTGGAAATGAGGTTTTATTGCACGTAAGTGAACTGGTCTGGGAATGCACAGAAAATGTGTCAAACGTAGTAAATGTTGGTGATGCTTTTGAAGTAAACTATTTTTGATTAGACCAAAACATGCAAAGAAAAAGTGTCTCATAAAGCCTTATTAGGCAAACCAGAAGGTTATATTGCCAGACCAGATCGTAACCGTAGAACTGGACGAGACAACAAAGGCAGAGACAAGCGCTGACGTGATAATAACAAAGATGGCCATGGTGATGACAGAAGACCAAGAAACGATAAAAAAGATTAATTCTTTCTGAGTCAATTTAAAAAGCCTATCAAAAATAATAGGCTTTTTTATTTCATTTATTTATCATTTGTTTAAAGGCTATCCATCTTTGTTGTTCCCCATTTATTGTAAAGGTTTTTGAATTTTTAAAAGCTATTGAAATGCCACCAACAGCTGCTCCTCCAAGTGCTCCAACCAGTCCAAAACCAGTAGCACCTTCTGCCGCAGTATATCCAAAAATCAATGCATCTGGATCTGCCGAAGCTACTCCCAAAATCGCACCCGTTGCAGTACCAATTGCAGAACCAACTAGTATATTATGCCCAGCAGATCGTTTTGTTTTTATATAACCAATGTTCTTAGGATCTAGATTATTAAACTTACTATTGTGCTCAAGTGTTAACAAAGTATCTGAAATGTCAAATAATTTTCCTTTGCTAATTTTTTCTCCATTCAAATTGTAGACACGTACAAACATACCATTACTAATGGTCTCCTTTTGTGCATTTACATTGGCAAATAATACTAAAACTAAGACTTGCATTATTCTGTTGATTTGTTTTCTTATTGCTCTCATAATTAAATTTTTTTAATGAGTTATTTAAAAATTTCTAAAAGACATAATCTATTGAAACCTTGAAGCTATAGTTTTTAACTTTTTGAAGGTCAGAATTATCAAACTCTAATATCCCCACATTGTATAGTGCTTTTAAATTCAGACTTTTTTTGAACTTGTAGTTTAAACCTAAATTAAATCCAAAATCAAAATCGTTATAATAATCCTTTAGGTTAATCCATGCCTTTTTAGCTTCAAACGTGGTCATAAAAAGGTTGCCAAATTGTGGCGTGGTTATTAAATTTATTCCATTTAAGACCTTTAGTTTTTGACTGAATTTAAAAGTGATTTGAGAAGCATTCATTATACTGACTTTAAAAGTAGTTTTTTCAATACTTTGAGCATTGATATTTAGAATTATTCCAAAAGCAATAATTATTTTCAGTGTTGTTTTCATGATGCTTTATAATTAGTTGAATACTGATTTAATTATTCAAAAGTATTTAAGGGTAAAAGCATAAGTGTCCAATATTATTTATGAGAGAAGAATTCATACACCTATTTTTTTCACATATCTTCTTCAAAAAAATCACTTTCCAATGCATTTGCTTTAATAAGTCTATAATGATAAAGTAACGCTTTATTAAGTTTATAAGAGCGATATAAAAACCCATGCTCCTTTGCATATTTTTGTATTTCCTGTGTTACTTCAGGAGCATAAACGGAGTTAATTCCTGGAAATAAATGATGTGCAAGATGGAAATTGAAATTCCCCATAAAATTTCTTGTAAACCAATTGTTTAAAGTAATATCGTTGGTCGTTATAAACTGATGCTCAAACCAGCTCACTTTTAAATGCCCTGTTGAATCTGGTAAAGGGAACTGGCTTTTTTCGTTAACATGAGGTGTTAAGAGCGATAGTAGAGCAAATACACTACCTGTGACAAGCATTACACATAATGCTACCAGCGCTATCCTCAACTTTACCCCAAACATTATAGGGAGAACTACCATGTAAAAAATAAAATTGATTTTGAAAAAGAAAAGTTTAAAATATTCTATTCTAGGGATCTTACATACTTTTTTTATCATTCGATTTGATAAGAAAAAATCTTTGAAATCCCTTATCAGTATCCAATTGAATAAGTATAGTGGATAAACTAAAAAGATAAACCAATGTTGATGTCTATTGAGTAATGTTAATTTTTCATTTGGAAATATTTTAATTAGACCTGCTTGCTCAATGTCTGAATCCCAACCGGAAACATTTTGAAAATTGTGATGTAATAGCACATGTCTCTTTTTCCATATATAACTGTTACCCCCTAATAAATCAAATACAACTAAAATTAACTTATTGGCCCATTCTTTTTTAAAAAAATTATTGTGCACGGCATCATGTATGATATTTATAAATATTAATACAGCAGTAATCCCTAAAACAGCATATAAACTATAAAACAAGGCGATATTGTTAGCATTATAAAGTGCCAAAAGATAAATGCTCAGATATAATACTGGCAAGCCAACAACCTGATACATTTTAAAAGACAACCTAGATTTAGGGAGTTCATTTACTAATTGTTTTAATTGTCCTCGTAATTTTCTGTAATGAAAATTATGAGTAGCATTTTTATCAAAAATAACTTCAGTTTCCATAATTAATGTTTTAGTGAGTTTTAATTTCTATTATCTTTAATATTTGAATTCTATATTTTATTCTATGTGATTTTATTGATGTTTTATTCTTTATAGTTTTCAATGAAATCAAACAACTTTTTATAATACTCTGGCTTTTATTTGTTTACTTGAATTAATCAAAATATGTTCGACTATTTCTGGCACAATTGGCTGCAGGAAAGCATTTAGTTTGCCCATTAAGGTTAATACTGTTATAAACTTTCGTCTCTCTATATTCCTTATTATAGAATTGGCAACTTGATCAAGGGATTGAACATTAAACCCAGATCTGTCCTGTAAACTAATAAGAGATCCATCAGCGCCTATTGTTTTCTTGCCTTTTTCGATTTCGGTTATCCCAACATATATCAATCCCACATGAATGTTAGAATTTGCTTCTTCAATTCGAATGGATTCAGCAATCGCACGCAATGCCATTTTTGAAGAACTATATGCTGAATTACCTGGCAAACCTCTTATACCTGCAACACTTGACATAAACACAATACTGCCCTTGGTTTTTTTTATATACGGTAACGCAGGTATTGAAACATTTACTGACCCTAAAACATTAATATTAAAGACAGTTTTAAAAACCTCAGGCTTCAATTCTGAAAACTTACCTCTCATAGAGACTCCTGCATTATTAATTAGAATATCCAATTTTCCAAAAGACTCTAATGTGAAATCCAACAGGTTTTTTGAACTTACAGGATTTGTAATGTCACAACAAAAAGAGGTCACTTTCCCTCCTTGGCTTCTTATTTGTTCCTCAACTCTTAATAGTTTTTGTTTATTTCTCCCATTCAATACAATGCATGCCCCTTGTTTAGACATTTCTATTGCAGTTGTTTTACCAATTCCACTGCTGGAACCCGTAATGAGAACAACTTTATCTTGAAATTTTTTTAGTGACATATTATTTTCTTTTAAGTTTAAATTATAGGTCTTAAATAAATACCATATTAAGTTGCTGCCGGAAATTTATTAATCTCGCGATTTGCTAAAT
>Ga0316195_10001242_pt1 | contig 11248 bp, 14 predicted proteins | sample Phised1_MG_FD_204937 | JGI IMG/M metagenome (GOLD analysis project Ga0316195, IMG submission 204937) | Coastal sediment microbial communities from Maine, United States - Phippsburg sediment 1 | ecosystem: Environmental > Aquatic > Marine > Coastal > Sediment | place: USA: Maine | collected... | reverse complement strand
CGGCTTCACGCGCTGCAGTTCGGCGGCTTCATCCAAGGAGAGAAAGCATGAACCCGGCCATCAGCCGCTATCCCGTTCCCGAACTGAAGGACCTGCCGGAAGATCTGCGCACGCGCATTCTGGAGGTCCAGGACAAGGCCGGATTCGTGCCCAACGTCTTCCTAGTGCTGGCACACCGGCCGGCCGAGTGGCGTGCGTTCATGGCTTACCACGACGCACTGCTGCTAAAGGAAGGCGGCTCGCTGAGCAAGGGCGAACGCGAGATGATCGTCGTCGCCACCTCGGCCGCCAACCAATGCCTGTACTGCGTGGTGGCGCACGGCGCGATCCTGCGCGTGTACGAGAAGAAGCCGCTGATCGCCGACCAGCTGGCGGTGAACTACCTGAAGGCCGACATCACGCCGCGCCAACGCGCAATGCTCGACTTCGCGATGCAAGTGTGCACCGATTCGGCGGCCATCGACGACAGCGACTTCGAGGCACTTCGCGGCCACGGCTTCGGCGACGAGGACATCTGGGACATCGGCGCGATCAGCGCCTTTTTTGGCCTGAGCAACCGTATGGCCAACCTGACCGGCATGCGGCCGAACGACCAGTTCTACCTGATGGGCCGTCTGCCGCGCGACAAGAAGGCCTAGCGCGGCGGGTCGTCGGCCTCGCTCGCGACGGCCGCGTGCTCTGGGGCCTGGGGCGTAAGGCCGGCGATGCGGCGCGCATAGGCTGCGATGCCGGGCCGCGCGCTGAGGCCGTGCAAGAAAATGCTCAGCAGCACCGTGAGCATCACCGCCAGGCGGATCGTCGACTCGCCGGGCAAGCGCGCCTCTTTTTCAAGATACACCAGGCCGAGCACGATCGAGGCCAGCCCGCGAGGCCCGAACCAACCGATGAACAGCAGGCTGGCGCGGCTCAGACCCATGCCGCGCAAGGCCAGAGCCACCGGCAGCATGCGCACCAGCGTCAGGCTCAGCAGCACGTACAGCAGCAACAACGGCGTGAAGGCCTGCCATTCAGATGCGACCACCATGCCGAACAGGAACAAGACCGCGTAGTCGAAGAACTGCCCCCAATCCTCGGCGCACTCGATGCTGTGCCCCCCCCCTGCGTGGGGAAGCCCAGCTGCACCAGCAACCTGGCGACGAAAGCAGCGATGAACATGCTGGCGCCGGCAACTTCCGAGGCAAGCAGGCAAAGCAGCGGCAGCGCGACCACGGCCAACTGCGCGAGCGCCGGCACCATCCAGTGCTTGCGCTTCGCCAGCCCGAGCAGCCAGCCACCGACACCGTCGATGGCGCCACCGACCAGCACACCCAGGCCCAGCTGTTCGCCCAGGTAGCGCGCCAGCAGTCCCGGCGCGGGTGCATCGGTGGCGTGCGCTGCGAGCGCGATGAACAGCAGCAGGAAGAGCACCGACAGGCCGTCGTTCAGGCCGGCTTCGATGTTGAGCGACTGGCGGATACGCGGCGGCACCAGCCGGCTGTTGACGATCGCCTGGCCCAGTCCGGCATCGGTGGGCGCGAGGATGCAGGCCTCGGGCCAAGACGGCTGCGGAAGCACCGCCTTTGCGCAGGCCGCACCAAGTTGCATCATCAGCAGCATGCCCACGCTCAGCAGGCGCAACGGCAGGTTCGATCCGCCCTAGAGGAAGGACCAGCGCACCCGCGACGCGTCAATGAACAACGTCATCACCAGGCCGAGTTCGGCGACCGCCAGGAACGCGCTGCGATCCAGCGCCAGGTCCGACGCCGCACCGCCCAGGTGGGCGGCCCTTGCACCTGCTGCGGTGAAGAGCATCGGCGCGGTCAGTCCGTGCGTTCCAGCCTCCGCGACACCAGGCTGTAGACGAACACGACCAGCACGAATGCGGCGATCAGGTCCATCGTTGATGCCGCGCCGGCGGCGGCTACCCCGCCGCACGCACAGCCGTCAGGTCTTATAGCTCGGGTCCGAGCGGTCGAGCTTGCGCAGCAGCGCCGGCCAAGCCAGCGCGCCGGCACCCTGGCCCGCGGTGGCTGCACGGCTGACCTGCGCAATGCCCTCGAGGATCGCCGGGTTCACATGGATCAGTTCACCTCCGGCTTGGGCATCGATCTGGATGCGGCAGGTGTTCTCGAAGGTGTACATGCTGGTGAAGGCGTCGGCGACGGTGCGTCCCACCGTAAGCAGCCCATGGTTGCGCAGCATCAGGAAGTTGGCATGACCGAGATCGGCCTGCAGGCGCACCTTTTCGTCATCGCGCAGCGCCACGCCCTCGTAGTCGTGATAGGCCAACGACGACAGCACGAAAGTGGACTGCTGGCTGATCGGCAGCACACCGCACTTCTGGGCGCTGACGGCCACGCCGGCGCGCGAATGCGTGTGCAACACGCAGCCCGCGTCCTCGCGCACCTGGTGGATCGCGCTGTGGATGACGAAGCCCGCCGGGTTGACAGGGAACGGCGATTCGCTGAGCTTGTTGCAGTCCTGGTCGATCTTGATGAGCGACGAGGCGGTGATCTCGTCGAACATCAGCCCGTAGGGGTTGATCAGGAAATGGTGTTCCGGCCCGGGGATGCGCGCGCTGACATGGGTGAAGACCAGATCGCTCCAGCCATAGGCGGCGACCAAGCGATAGCAGGCGGCCAGATCGCAGCGCAACTGCCATTCCTCGGCGCTGACGACTTCCTTCAATGAGGCGATGTGCATGGTGCAGGTCTCCTTGGGTGGCACGTGAGGTGCCCCAAGTGTAGGCCGGCCCCGGCGGCGCGTCAGCGGATGAACAGCATCGGCACCTTGCAGCGCGCGATCACGCCGTTGGCCACCGAGCCCAGCACCACGTTGCCCAGCGCGGAATGGCCGTGCGTGCCCATGATGATCAGGTCCGGCCGCTCCTTGCGCGCCAGGTTGGCGATGCCCTCGGCCGGGTGGCCCGCGCCGTGGGCGCTGCGCACCTTCCAGCCCTGCTTCTCGGCAAACAGCCGCGGCGCACGCAGCACACGCTCGGCCTCGTCCTTGTAGTACTCGTCGATCGTGCGGCGGTTGAAGAACTCGGCGGCGCGGCTGGTCAGCAGCGGCACCGAGGTAAAGAGCACGTATTCATGCCCCTTGCCGAGCAACTCGTCGTGGGCGGCGATGTAGCTGAGCATGCGCTTGGTGTACTTGCTTCCGTCCACGGGCAACAGGATCTTCATGCAGTCCTCCTTCGAAGTGATTCTGGTTCATGGTCGCGCAGCGGCACGCGGCGGTGCTTGATCGACATCAATTGCTGCAGGGCGTCACATCAGAACGATGTCGTACTGCTCCGGGTTCAGCGACGGCTCGGTGGACAGCGAGATTGGCTTGCCGATGAACTCGCTCAGGCCCGCCAGGTGCACGCTCTCCTCGTCGAGCATCATCTCCACCACTGCCGCGCTGGCGACGATACGGAACTCCTTCGGGCTGAACTGTCGCGCCTCGCGCAGGATCTCGCGCAGGATGTCGTAACACACGGTACGCGCGGTCTTGACTTGGCCGCGCCCCTCGCAGGTGGGACAGGGTTCGCACAGCATGTGCGCCAGGCTCTCTCGTGTTCGCTTGCGCGTCAGCTCCACCAGCCCGAGCTGCGAGAAGCCGCTGACCGTGGTGCGCGTGCGGTCGCGCGCCAGCTGCTTGCGGAACTCGGCCAGCACCGCCTGCTGGTGGTCCTCGCGCGTCATGTCGATGAAGTCGACGATCACCATGCCGCCCAGGTTGCGCAACCGCAGCTGGCGGGCAATGGCGCCTGCAGCCTCGAGGTTGGTCTTGAACACCGTGTCCTCGAAGTTGCGCGCCCCGACGAAGCCGCCGGTGTTGACGTCCACCGTGGTCATGGCCTCGGTCTGGTCGATGACCAGCGTGCCGCCGCTCTTCAGCGCCACCCGCCGCGACAGCGCGCGCACGATCTCGTCCTCGATGCCGAAGAGATCGAAGATCGGGCGCTCGCCGCGGTACAGCTCAAGCTTGGCCGCGCTGCGGGGCATGAAGGTCTCGCCAAACTTCCTCAGGCTGTCGAACTGCAGGCCGGAGTCGATGCGGATCGTCTGCGTGGCCTCGTTGCTCAAGTCGCGCAGCACGCGCTCGGCCAGGCTCAGGTCCTGGTGTAGCAGCGTGCCCGGCGGCGATGCCATGGCACGCTCGCGAATACCGGACCATGTCTTGCGCAAGTAGGCGATGTCGTCAGCCAGTTCGGCGTCGCTGGCCTCCTCGGCGTTGGTGCGCAGGATGAAGCCGCCCGGCTGCTCGCCGACCAGCGTCTGCATGCGCGCACGCAGCAGCTCGCGCGCCTCGGCAGGGCCGATCTTCTGCGAGATGCCGATGTGCTTGTCGTGCGGCAGGAACACCAGCATGCGCCCGGCGATCGAGATCTGTGCCGACAAGCGCGCCCCCTTGCTGCCGATCGGGTCCTTGATGACCTGCACCGTCAGCGACTGGCCTTCGAAGATCTGACGCTCGATCGGCGTGGCCGCCGCCTCGCCGCGACCGCTGTTGCCGGCACCGGCCGGTGGGTTCAAGTCGGCCACGTGCAGGAAGGCAGCGCGGTCCAGGCCGATGTCGATGAAGGCGCTTTGCATGCCCGGCAGCACGCGTGCCACCTTGCCCAGATAGACGTTGCCGACCAGGCCGCGTTCGAGCGTGCGCTCGATGTGCAGCTCCTGCACGGCACCGTTCTCGACCACGGCCACGCGGGTCTCCTGCGGAGCCCAGTTGATGAGGATGTCCTGGTTGGCCATTGCGCCCAGGAGTCTAGGCGAGCCGCAACCCGGCGCGGCGCAGCAGCGCCGCAGTCTCGTACAGCGGCAGCCCCATGATGCCGGAATGGCTGCCGTCGATGCGCGCGATCCACGCGGCCACCGCGCCCTGGATCGCATAGGCGCCTGCCTTGCCGAAGGGTTCGCCGCCAGCCACATAGGCGGCGATCGCGTCGTCGGGCATCGCGGCGAAGCGCACATGCGACACGCTCAGCGCGGCGTGCATGCGTCGCCCGCCCTGCACCGCCACGGCGGTGAGCACGCGGTGGGTGCGGCCCGACAGCGCGCGCAGCATGGCCCGTGCCTCGGCGGTGTCGGCCGGCTTGCCGAGGACGCGCCGCTGCAGCACCACAGTGGTGTCGGCGCACAGGATCGGCGCCGGCGCCAGGCCGCGCGCCGCGAGCCTCCGGCGTGCCGCGGAAAGCTTCAGCCCGGTGACGCGCTGCACGTAAGCCTGCGCCGATTCGCCAGCGCGATGCAGCTCCAGCGCCTCAGCATCTTCCGTCGCATCGGGCAGCAGCAGGCGGAATTCGACGCCGATCTGCTGCAGTAGCTGTTGCCGCCGCGGGCTGGCCGACGCCAGGTACACGAATGCCGGCTTCATTCGCGGTGGTACGGATGGCCCTGCAGCAGCGTCCACGCGCGGTACAGCGCCTCGGCCAGCAGCACACGCACCAGTGCGTGCGGCAGCGTCAGGTCCGACAGGCGCAGCGTCTCGTTGGCGCTGGCCTTAAGCGACGCGTCCAGGCCGTCGGGGCCGCCGATCAGCAGCGCCACGTCGCGCCCATCGCCGCGCCACGACCGCAGGCGCTCGGCCAGGTGGGCGGTGTTACTGGCCGTGCCACGCTCGTCGAGCACGACACGCCGTGCGCCCTTGCCGATCGCCGCCTCGATGCGCTGTGCCTCGATCGCCATGCACTGCGCGGCGCTGCGGCCGCTGCGCGGCTCGGTCTTTACCGCCTTCAACTCCAGCCGCATCTCCGGCGGAAAGCGTTTGGCGAAGTCGGACCAGGCGGTGTCGGCCCAGGCCGGCTGGCGCTGGCCGACGGCAAACACCTGCAGCCTCATGACCGGCGCTTGCCGGCGCTTCTCTTGCTGGCGGCGGACTTGCCGGCGGCAGTCTTGCGGGCAGCCGTCTTGCGGGCCGGCATAGTGGCGGCGGCGCCCCGCGACCCCGCAGGGCGCCTGGCCGTCGCGCGCTTCTTCGCGGGCGCCTTGGCCGGCGCCCGGCGAGCGGCGAGGTAGCGTTCGGACACGGCGGTCTCGCTGGCGTGCGGCAAGGGCTCAGCGGCCTTGACCAACCGCGTCGGCTCGGCCCCGGCCAGCTTCATCTTCACAGCCTTGCCCCCCCAGATCTCCTCGAGGTGGTAGTACTCGCGGATCGCCGGCTGCATGATGTGCACCACCGCGGCACCGCAGTCGACGATAATCCACTCGCCGTTGTCCTCTCCCTCGGTGCGCATCACCGGCAGGCCGCGGCTGCGCACGGTGTCGCGCACGCTGGCGGCCAGCGCCTTAGTCTGGCGGTTGCTGGTGCCCGAGGCGATGATCACGCGCTCGAACAGCGGCGACAGGTGCTCGGTGTTGAACACCGCCACATGCTGGGCCTTGACGTCTTCCAAGCCATCGACGATGGCGCGCTGCAGTTTGCGGATGTCCATTCAGTTCCCGGTGGCGGCCCGGTACAGGCCGTGTTGACGAATATAGAGCGCGACGCCGGACGGCACCAGCGCGTCGATGTCCTGCCCCGCGGCCACGCGCTCGCGAATGTCGCTGGCCGACACTGCCATCGGCGGCAGCTGCAGCCAGACTGTGTCCGCAGCGAGCACACGCTCGTCGGCCGGTGCGGCCACGCCGGGGCGGCCGGCCACCGCCAGCCTCACGCGCCGCAGCAGTTCCTCGAAGCCGTGCCAGGTATGGAGGTTGGCGTACTGGTCCTGGCCGATCAGAAGCCACCAGCGTGCGGCAGGCTGCAACTGCTGCAGGGTGCGCACGGTGTCGAGCGTGTAGCTGGGGCCGTCTCGCTCGATCTCGCAGCGCTCGAGCACGAAGCGCGGCTCGCCTTCGATGGCCGCCTGCAGCATCGCCAGACGATGCGCTACAGCACTGAGCGGCCGCGTCTTCTGCCAGGCATCTCCGGCCGGCACCCAGCGCAGCTCATCCAGGGCAAGCTCCTGCAGCGCCAGCCGCGCCAACGCCAGGTGCGCGTTGTGCACCGGGTCGAAGCTGCCGCCGAACAGGCCGATGCGCAGGCTCAAGGGCTTTGCGCCAACCAGTCGCGCGGCGGCAGGAAGTCGCTGTACAGCCTCGCCTCGGGCGTGCCTGGCTCGGGATGCCAGTCATAGCGCCACTTCACGATCGGCGGCATCGACATCAGGATGCTCTCGGTGCGCCCGCCAGACTGCAGGCCGAAATGCGTGCCGCGGTCGAACACCAGGTTGAACTCGACGTAGCGCCCGCGCCTGTAGGCCTGAAAATCGCGCTCGCGCTCGCCATAGGGTGTGTCGCGACGGCGCTGCACGATCGGTCGGTAGGCCGGCACGAAGGCATCACCCACCGCGCGCATCATCGCGAAACTGCCGTCAAAGCCTGCTTCAGCGAAGTCGTCGAAGAACACGCCGCCGACACCGCGCGCCTCGCCGCGGTGCTTGAGGAAGAAGTACTCGTCGCACCACTTCTTGAAGCGCGGGTACTTGTCCGCACCGTAGGGCACCAGCGCATCGCGGCAGCAGCGGTGGAAATGCACCGCGTCTTCTTCCACGCCGTAGTAGGGTGTCAGGTCCATGCCGCCCCCGAACCAGCTGACCGCCGGCCTGCCTTCGGGCAGCGCGGCAAACATGCGCACGTTCATGTGCACCGTCGGCACATGCGGGTTGCGCGGGTGCATCACCAGCGAAACGCCCAGCGCCTCGAAGGGCGCGCCGGCCAGTTCGGGCCGGTGCTGCGTGGCCGACGGCGGCATCGCGTGCCCCCGCACGTGGCTGAAGTTACAGCCGGCACGCTCGAACACCTTGCCGCCTTCGACCAGCCGCGACAGGCCGTCGCCTTCGAGCGCCGCGCCGGCCGGGCGTGTCCAGCCATCGCTGAGGAACGGCGTGCCATCCTCGGCCTCGAAGCTCTCGACGATGTGCCGTTGCAGGCCGAGCAGGTAGTCGCGCACCGGCGCGCTGTCGAATGCCTGTGTCACGATGCCCCTACCTCAGCGCTTGACGGCCCGGTGGCCGATATCGGTGCGGTACAGCGCACCGTCGAAATGGATGCCGCGCAGCGACTCGTAGGCACGCTGCTGTGCGAACTTGACCTTCTCGCCCAGCGCGGTGACACACAGCACGCGCCCGCCGCTGGTCAGCAACTGCCCGTCGCGTTCGGCCGTGCCGGCGTGGAACACCCTGAGATCCTCGGCCGGCGCGGGCAGCCCGGTGATGGCATCGCCCTGGCGCGGTGCCGTCGGGTAGCCGGCAGCGGCCATGACCACGCCCAGCGCCACGCGGCGGTCCCATTGCAACTCGACGTCCTGCAATCCGCCGTCGGTGGCGCGCAGCAGCACTTCGAGCAGGTCGCTCTTCAAGCGCATCAGGATCGGCTGGGCCTCGGGGTCGCCGAGCCGGCAGTTGAACTCCACCGTGCGCGGCTGGCCGGCGGGGTCGATCATCAGCCCGGCGTAGAGGAAGCCGGTGAAGGGCACGCCGTCGGCGGCCATGCCGGCCACTGTCGGCAAGATGATCTCGTGCATCACCCGCGCATGCACGTTGGGCGTGACCACAGGCGCCGGCGAGTACGCTCCCATTCCGCCGGTGTTGGGGCCGGTGTCGCCGTCGAGCAGCCGCTTGTGGTCCTGGCTGGTGGCCAGCGGCAGCACATGCTTGCCGTCGCACAGCACGATGAAGCTGGCCTCCTCGCCCTCGAGGAACTGCTCGATCACCACCCGCGCACCCTCGGCGTTGTGCGCCACGCCCAGGCGGTTGTCCACCAGCATCGCGTCGATGGCCTCGAGTGCCATGTCCAGCGTGGTCGCCACCACCACGCCCTTGCCGGCGGCCAGCCCGTCGGCCTTGATGACGATCGGCACACCCTGCGCGCGCCCGTGCGCGCGCGCCGCGGCGGGGTCGTCGAAGGTGGCGTGCGCGGCGGTCGGGATGCCGTGACGACGCATGAACTCCTTGGCGAAGGCCTTCGAGCTTTCCAGCTGTGCCGCAGCACGTGTCGGGCCGAAGATGCGAAGACCGCGCTCGCGGAAATGGTCCACCACGCCGGCGGCCAGCGGCGCCTCAGGCCCGACCACCGTAAGGCCGACCTTCTCGGCGCGCGCGAAATCAGCCAGTGCGGCGGGGTCGGTGATCGGAAGGTTCTGCAATTGCGGCTCGCGCGCCGTGCCGCCGTTGCCCGGCGCGACGAAAACGTGCTGCACCCGCTCGGACTGCGCCAGCTTCCAGGCCAGCGCATGTTCGCGCCCGCCGCCACCGATGACGAGCACTTTCATGCCGAGCACCTCGACCCGGACACAGAGTCGCTACGAGACGGCGCAATGGGAGATGGAGAACAGGCGGCCCCAACGAGCGGCCACCGCGGAACCGGCTCCGCCGGGCCGCCAGTGGCGCCCCCCTGGGGGGGTGCGCCGATAGCGCTGCGGGGGTGGGTCATAGCGCGGCGTTGTGATAGACGGCCTGGGTGTCGTCCAGGTCTTCCAGCACGTCGAGCAACTTTTGCATGCGCGCAGCGTCCTCGCCAGCCAGCGGCACCTCGGCCGCGGCACGCATCGTCACCTCGGCCACCTCGGGCGTGAAGCCGGCGCCTTCCAGCGCGGTCTTCAGCGCCTCAAATTCCGGGGGTTCGCACAGCACCTCGATCGCACCATCGTCATCGACGATGACGTCGTCGGCACCGGCTTCCAGGGCGACTTCCATCAGCTTGTCCTCGTCGGTGCCGGGGGCGAAGATCAACTGCCCGCAATGCCGGAACTGGAAGGCCACCGAGCCTTCGGTGCCCATGTTGCCGCCGTACTTGCTGAAGGCGTGCCGCACCTCGGCCACGGTGCGCACGCGGTTGTCGGTCATGCAGTCGACGATGATCGCCGCGCCGCCGATGCCGTAGCCCTCGTAGCGGATCTCCTCGTAGTTGAGCCCTTCGAGGTTGCCCGAGGCCTTGTCGATGTTGTACTTGATGCGCTCGGCCGGCATGTTGGCGGCCTTGGCCTTCTCCACCGCCAGGCGCAGACGAGGGTTCATGCCCAGGTCGCCGCCGCCTTGGCGTGCCGCCACGGTGATCTCGCGGATGCAGCGCGTCCAGACCTTGCCGCGCTTTTCGTCCTGCCGGCCCTTGCGGTGCTGGATGTTGGCCCATTTCGAATGACCGGCCATGCTTGCTGTTCTCCCGGGGCCCGGCGTTGGGCGGATGTTCGATAGACTGGCATTCTACTTTTGGCCACCCACAGGAGCCGCACCGATGGCCGACCCGATCCTCGTAGCCCGTCGTGGCGACATCGAATGCCATCTGCTGCCGGCGCTGGCCAATCGCCACGGGCTGATCACCGGCGCCACTGGTACCGGCAAGACGATCACGCTGCAGACCCTGGCCGAGAACTTCAGCAAGCTCGGCGTGCCGGTGTTCATGGCCGACGTCAAGGGCGACCTGACCGGCATCAGCCAGGTCGGCAGCATCCCGGCCAAGATGGCGGCGGTGCTGGCCGAGCGCGGCATCGACGCGCCGGAGCCGCTGGCCTGCCCCTGCACGCTGTGGGACGTGTTTGCCGATGACCAGAAGGCCCAGGGCCACCCGGTGCGCGCCACCGTCTCCGATATGGGCCCGCTGCTGCTGGCGCGCATGCTGGCGCTGAACGACACGCAGGCCGGCGTGCTGAGCATGGTCTTCAAGATCGCCGACGACAACGGCCTGCTGCTGCTCGACATGAAGGACCTGCGCGCGATGCTGCAGCACGTGGGCGACAACGCCGCGCAGTTCAAGACGCAGTACGGCAACGTCAGCACGGCCAGCGTCGGCGCGATCCAGCGCGGACTGCTGCAGATCGAGGAACAGGGTGGCGACCGCTTCTTCGGCGAGCCGATGCTCGACATTGCCGACTTCATGCAGACGCAGGACGGCAAGGGTGTGGTCAACATCCTCGCCGCCGACCAACTGATGAACGCGCCGCGGCTGTATTCGACCTTTCTGTTGTGGATGCTGTCCGAGCTGTTCGAGCAGTTGCCCGAGATCGGCGATCCCGAAAAGCCGAAACTGGTGTTCTTCTTCGACGAGGCGCACCTGCTGTTCAAGGACGCGCCGGCGGTGCTTGTCGAACGCATCGAACTCGTCGTGCGGCTGGTGCGCAGCAAGGGCGTGGGCGTGTACTTCGTGACGCAGAACCCGCTGGACATCCCCGACACGGTGCTAGCCCAGCTGGGCAACCGCGTGCAGCACGCGCTGCGCGCGTTCACGCCGCGCGACCAGAAGGCCGTCAAGGCTGCGGCCAGCACGATGCGCGCCAACCCCAAGCTCGACACCGAAACCGC
>Ga0316195_10001241_pt1 | contig 11251 bp, 8 predicted proteins | sample Phised1_MG_FD_204937 | JGI IMG/M metagenome (GOLD analysis project Ga0316195, IMG submission 204937) | Coastal sediment microbial communities from Maine, United States - Phippsburg sediment 1 | ecosystem: Environmental > Aquatic > Marine > Coastal > Sediment | place: USA: Maine | collected... | reverse complement strand
GCTGATCCGTTTTACCCGTTCACTCAGCCGCCACGTGTCCATCGCCGCGGCGATGATTTCGTTGATACGGCGCAGTTCCCCGGCGTCGGCCTCTCTGAAAACCACGGCGTCGGCGAGCGCCGGCAGTGCGCGCCGCTGGCGATCGCTGCGGGTGGCTGCCGATGTCGGTGAGGGTGAGGGTGAGTTTTTCACGATGATTGGTGATCGATTCCAGTTGAAAAAAAACCGCGCGCCGCTTCGGCACGTACCCATGATACGTCTTTCTTTCAGGTACGGATCAATGCAAACGGAATCTCGCCACAATGGCTGGGGCTGGGTAGCCATGGTCGGCGCAGGGTCGCGTGCGGGTGTCTACATCGCCAGCCGCGTGTGAGCCGAAAAACAAACCACGGTACGACCTGCTTTCCGATTTCCGCCGCGTTGGGCAGGACTGGAGCTCCTGTGGCGATAACCCGGGCGTTCAAACGCCGGCCTGGGCCTGGCGGCGGCAATCGCCGGGCGTTTGCTGGTAGTGGTTCTTGAAACGACGCGAGAATGCCGACAGCGAGTTGAAGCCGGTGCGGATTGCGATTTCCTGCAACTGCAGCCGTGTGTCGACCACCATGCGCCGCGCCGTCTGTAACCGCAAACGCCGATAATAAGCTGCCGGCGACATGTCGAGCGTTTTGCGGAACAGGTATTCAAGCATACGCACCGACAGCTTTATCTGCCCTGCGATCGCATCGATCGCCACCGGTTCGTCGATGTGCTGCTCCATAATGTGGATCGCTGCGGCGACCCGTGGCTCGTTGTTTTCCAGCATGCCGAGCGAGACCAGCGGTTGGGTATCGGCAGCGCTGTGCACCCCGTCGTAAATGAACACACTGGATACTTCGATAGCGAGCGGGTAACCGTAGCGCTTGCGGATCAGGTAAAGCATAAAATCAAAGGTGGGAGACGCGCCTCCGGTCGTAAAGAACTTGCCGTCGATCACGAAGCGGTCGGATTTCAGTTTTACCCGTGGGAAGTGATTATGAAAATCTTCCAGATCTTCCCAGTGCGTGGTCGCGGCACGATTCTCCAGCAAACCACTGCGCGCCAGGACCCAGCTGCCCGCCTCGATGCCACCGATCGCGGCATAATCGCGCGACAGCCGTTTTATCAGGCGTAAATGGGCAGGCCCGACATGGCGTTGCTGATGGAAGCTCGCGACCACGATCAGCACGTCACCGCGCAGCTCCTCATCGAAGGCGACATCGGGTTCAATCATCAAGTCGCAGGTCAGGCGCGCGGCCTTGCCGCTCAGTGTTGCCAGTTGCCATTCGAACAAAGTACGGCTGGCGATGCGGTTGGCGGCGCGCATGGTGTCGAGCGCCGAGGCCAGCGACATCATCGAAGAATCCGGCAACACCAAAAGTGTTACACGCAGTTTTTCTGTGCTCGGCTCGAAAATACTCATTGCGTAAATTGTCAATTAATTTGCGCACTAGTGCAATCAGTCCAGCGCATTCCGTGACATGATTTCGCGTCTAATTTACGGAGGTGCGCAATGCCTTTAACAGCCAATATGAACCCTTTCATCACCTGCGCCGTCACCGGCTCGGGCGGCACCCAGGATCGTTCGCCGCACGTGCCGCGTTCACCGGAACAGATTGCCGCAAGTGCCATCGACGCCGCAAAGGCCGGTGCTGCGGTCGTGCATTGCCACGTGCGCGATCCGGAAAGTGGCGCACCCGGTCGGCGCATCGACCTGTTCCGCGAAGTGGTCGAGCGCATCCGCGACTCCGATACCGACGTCGTCGTCAACCTGACCGCCGGCATGGGCGGCGACATGGTGTTCGGTGACGTCGAAAACCCGCTGCCCCTGAACGCGAGCGCCACCGACATGGCGGGCGCCACCGAGCGCGTCGCGCACGTCGCCGAATGCCTGCCGGAAATCTGCACGCTCGACTGCGGCACGATGAACTTCGCCGAGGCCGATTACGTCATGACGAACACGCCAGGCATGCTGCGCGCGATGGGTCAAATGATGACCGATCTCGGCGTGCGTCCGGAAATCGAGGTATTCGAAACCGGCCACCTGTGGTTCGCCAAAAAGCTGGTCGAAGAAGGCATCATCGAAGACCCGGTGATGATCCAGATGTGCATGGGTATTCCCTGGGGCGCACCCGACGATCTCAACACCTTCATGGCAATGGTCAACAACACACCGGCCAACTGGACCTTTTCGGCGTTCTCGATCGGTCGGCATGAGATGCCCTACGCGGCCGCGGCTGTGCTCGCCGGCGGCAATGTCCGGGTCGGCCTGGAAGACAACCTGTGGCTGGAAAAAGGCGTGCTGGCGACCAATGCACAGCTAGTCGAAAAAGCCGCGACCATTGTTACCAACATGGGCGCAACCCTGATGACCCCGGCCGAGGTACGCGAAAAACTGCAGTTGCAGAAACGCGCGCCGGTGGCCAGATAGGAGGAATCCGCATGCAAAAAATCACCACGGCCGCCATCATCGGCGGCGGCGTCATCGGCGGCGGCTGGAGCGCCAGGTTGATGGAAAACGGTATCGACGTGCGCGTCTTCGACCCGGCAGGCGATGCCAGGGTCAAACTGGATGCGGTGCTAGCCAACGCCGAACAGGCCTTTGCCAGCCTGTCCAGCGTGCGCTCCCCGGTGCGTGGCAGTATCAGCTGGCACGACACTGCCGCCGAGGCGGCCAGCGGCGCGCAGTTGATCATCGAGTCGGTGCCCGAGCGCCCCGACATCAAGCGCGCGGTTTACGCCGAGATCGAAACCACGGCGGCAAGCGACGCGGTTATCACCTCGTCGACTTCCGGCATCATGCCGAGCGAACTGCAGGCCGAAATGGCGCATCCCGAACGCCTGATGGTGGCGCACCCGTTCAACCCGGTGTACCTGCTGCCGCTGGTGGAACTGGTGGCCGGCAAGCAGACCGACCCAAAGTACATCGAGTGGGGCAAGGAATTCTTCGCCACCATCGGTATGCATCCGCTGCACTGTCGCGTCGAGATCGAGGGTTTCCTGTCGGATCGGCTGCAGGAAGCGCTGTGGCGCGAAGCCCTGTGGCTGCTGCATGACAAGGTGGCGACCGCCGAGGAAATCGATGCCGCGATCGCTTACGGTCCGGGCCTGCGCTGGGCGCAGATGGGCACCATGCAGACTTTCCACCTGGCCGGTGGCGAAGGCGGCATGCGCGCGATGCTGGCGATGTTCGGCCCCTGCCTGAAGTGGCCGTGGACAAAACTCATGGACGTGCCCGAGTTGACCGATGAATTTGTCAACGAGGTCGGCGATCAATGTGAACGTCAGGCCAACGGCCTGACGCCACGCGACCTGGAGCGCGTGCGCGACGGCAACCTGATCGCTATTTTGCAGGCGTTGAAAGGTAACAACTGGGGCGCGGGCAAGACGCTGGCGCAATACGAGCAGAGTCTGCTCGAGGCCGCCAACGACCCGGCCTGAAAATTAATGCCATCCCCGCGCAAGCGGGACGGTCCGCGAGAATGACCGGTCAGGGACAAATCGAGGGCCGGTCGGCGCGTTCGCAGGCTAGTTGATCGGCTACGATATCAGTGGCAGCTATTGTTGCAAGATCCCCGCTTCCGCGGGGATGACGTGAGTGGAGAAAAAAATGCATTTCGGACTCAGTTTTGAACAGGAAATGATCGTTGACACGGTCCGGCAGTTTGTCGAGAACGAGATATACCCACACGAAGCCGAGGTCGAACGCAGCGGCGAGGTGCCGCTCGAGCTCGGCCACGAGATTCGTGACAAGTGTATCGAGGCCGGTTACTTCGCCGCCAACATCTCCGAAGAATTCGGTGGCGGCGGCCTCGGCCATCTCGATTTTACGCTGCTGGAGCGCGAGCTGGGCAGAGCATCGAATGCGCTCGCGGTATTCTTCGGCCGCCCTTCCGGGATTCTGCAGGCCTGCACCCCGGAACAGGCCGAGCAGTACCTCATCCCTGCCGTCAAAGGTGAAAAATTCGACGCGCTGGCGATGACCGAGCCCGGTGCCGGTTCCGACGTGCGCGGCATGCAGTGCAGCGCCAAGCTGCAGGGCGGTGACTGGGTAGTAAACGGCAGCAAGCATTTCATCAGCCACGCCAACATTGCCGATTTCGTCATCGCCTTCATCGCCACCGGCGAGGAGCAGACGCCACGCGGCCCGAAGAAAAAGATCACCTGCTTCCTGGTCGACCGCGGCACGCCCGGGTTCGAGATTCGCCCGGGCTATAACTCGGTCAGCCACCGCGGTTACAAGAATTGCATTTTGAACTTCGACAATTGCCGGCTGCCCGAAACGCAAATCCTGGGCGAACTGCACGGTGGCTTCGACGTCATGAACGACTGGCTCTACGCTACCCGCCTGACCGTGGCCGCGACCAGCGTCGGGCGCGCGCGCCGCGCCTTTGAATATGCCCTGCCCTATGCCGTCGAGCGCAAGCAGTTCGGCCAGCAGATCGGCAAGTTCCAGGGCGTGTCATTCAAGCTCGCCGACATGATTACCGAGATCGACGCGGCCGACTGGCTGACCCTGGCGGCCGCCTGGCGCCTGGACGAGGGTCTCGACGCGAACCGCGAAATCGCCAGCGCCAAGGTCTACGCCACCGAAATGCTGGCGCGTGTCACCGACGAGGCGATCCAGATTTTTGGCGGCATGGGGCTGATGGATGAGCTGCCGCTGGAACGCTTCTGGCGCGACGCACGCGTCGAGCGTATCTGGGACGGCACCTCGGAAATCCAGCGCCACATCATTTCGCGCGAATTGCTACGCCCGCTGGGCGGCTGAACGGGAGTAGAACATGCGCCTGGAACGCGTATTACGCCCCAAATCCATCGCCGCGATCGGCGGCCTGCAGGCTGGCCGCGTCGTCGAACAGTGCCGGCTGATGGGTTTCGAGGGTGACATCTGGCCGGTACACCCGAACAAGAGCGAAGTCCACGGCGTCAAGGCCTACAAATCGATTGCCGATTTGCCGGGCGTTCCCGATGCCGCCTTCATCGGTGTCAATCGCAACCTGACGATCGATGTAATCCGCCAGCTGCGCGAAATCGGCTGTGGCGGTGGCGTCTGTTTCGCCGCCGGTTTTCTCGAAGCCGATGACGCCGGCGCCCGCCTGCAGGCCGAATTGATCGAGGCCGCCGGCGACATGCCGATTCTCGGCCCCAATTGCTACGGTTACATCAACTACGCCGACGGCGCCCTGCTCTGGCCGGACCAGCAGGGTGGTAAACGCCTGCCGGCGGATCAATCCGGTGTCGCGATCATCGCGCAATCTTCAAACATTGCGATCAATTTCACCATGCAGAAACGCGGGTTGCAGCTCGCCTACATCTTCACCGTTGGCAACCAGGCGCTGGTCGGTATTTCCGAGCTCGCGCTCAACCTGCTGGAAGATCCGCGCGTTACCACGATCGGAATTTACATCGAGGGTTTCGATTCGGTCGCCGCCTTCGAGGAACTGGGGCGCAAAGCGCGCCGGCTGAACAAGCCGGTCGTCATCTTCAACGTCGGCCGCAGCGACCAGGCGAAGGCCTCGGCGATGTCGCACACGGCCTCCCTGGTGGGCTCGCATGCCGTGGTTGACGCCTTTTTACAGCGCAACGGTTTCGGCCAGGCCGACTCGATCCCGGTATTCCTGGAGACCCTGAAGCTGTTGCACCTGCACGGCCCCTTACCGGGATACCGGGTGTCGTCCATGAGCTGCTCCGGCGGCGAAGCCAGCATCATCGCCGATGCCGCGACCAAGCGTAAAGTGTATTTCCCGACGCTCAGCGAAGCGCAAAAAGCGCCGGTACAGGAAGCGCTGGGGCCGCTCGTGGCCGTCGCCAATCCACTCGATTACCACACCTACGCCTGGGGTCACCGCGATGTGATGGAGGCAGCCTACACGGCGATGACGGCCAATGGCTACGACCTGAACTACCTGATCATCGACTTCCCGCATTCCACCCGTTGCGATGACTGGGAGTGGCACATTGCGGTGGACGCCTTCGAAGCCGCCCTGAAAAAGAATAACGCCCGCGGTGCTTTCGTCGTCGGCATGGCCGAAAACATTCGCGAGGAATACACCGAGGATTACAATCGACGCGGTATCGTCAGCCTTTACGGCATCGACGAGGCTCTGCACGCGACCGAGATTGCCGCCGATATCGGCGCGGCCTGGCGAGGCGAAGCAGCCACACCGACATTGCCGGTAAAACCAATCAGCGGGCCGGGTACCGCCCTGGACGAGGCCGACGCCAAGGCTCGACTGGCGCAATACGGCGTACCGGTGCCGGCCGGCGCAAGGGTCGATTCGGTCGCCGCCGCACGGCAACAGGCGGACGCTATCGGTTACCCGGTGGTACTGAAGGCGCTCGGTATTGCGCACAAGACCGAACACGACGCGGTGCGACTGCACCTGCAATCCGCCGACATGGTCGAAGCGGCCGCGCAGGCGCTGCTCGGGCTCAGCGACCGGCTTTACGTGGAGGCGATGAAACCGTCGCAGGTGGAACTGATCGTCGGCGTGACGCGGGACCCGACCTTTGGCCTGGCGCTGACCATCGGCAGCGGCGGCATACTTGTCGAAGTATTGCAGGACAGCGCCACGCTGTTGATTCCATCGTCGAAACAACAGATAGAAGCGGCGCTGACCAGCCTCAAATCGGCGCCGTTACTGCAGGAATTTCGCGGGCGGCCGCGGGCCGATATCGAGGCTGTCGTAGACGCCATCGAAGCGATACAGCAATTTGCGATCGCACATTCCGGTTCACTACTCGAACTCGACGTGAACCCTTTACTGGTCGGTGCGCAGGGTGAAGGCGTTTTCGCAGCCGATGCACTCATTGTTTTACAGGAGCAAAATCATGTCTGATGTCATTACCACCCGCCGCGAAGGCGGTATTTTCGAAGTCACCCTGGATCGCCCCAAGGCGAACGCGATCGACCTCGAAACCAGTCGCCTGATGGGCGAAACCTTCGCCAGCTTTCGTGACGATCCGGAACTGCGCGTCGCGATCGTCAAAACGGCGGGCGACAAGTTTTTCTGTGCCGGCTGGGATCTGAAAGCCGCTGCCGGCGGCGATGCCGTCGATGGCGACTATGGTGTCGGCGGGTTTGCCGGGCTGCAGGAACTGCGCGGGCTGAACAAGCCGGTGATTGCCGCGGTCAACGGCATGGCCGTCGGCGGCGGTTTCGAACTGATGCTGTCCGCCGACCTGATCTATGCGTCCGAGCATTCGACCTTCGCACTGCCCGAAATCTCCGCCGGCACACTCGCGGACGCGGCCACGATCAAATTACCGAAGCGCATTCCCTATCACGTCGCCATGGAAATGCTGTATCTCGGTCGCTGGATGGACAGCGCCGAGGCGCTGCGCTGGGGACTGGTGAACGAAGTGCTGCCAGCGGAACAATTGTACGACCACGTCTGGGCGGTCGCACGCCAACTGGCAGCCGGGCCACCGCTGGTGTTCGCGGCCATCAAGGAAGTCGCGCGCGCGGCCGAATCGATGCAGTTCCAGGAAGCGATGAACTGGGTCACCAAGCGCCAGTTCGCCACGGTCGACACGCTCTACGGCAGCGAAGACAGCATGGAAGGCTTCACCGCCTTCGCCGAGAAACGCGACCCGGTCTGGAAAGGTAGATGACATCAGGTGCTCGAGCCGCCAATGTCGTCCCGAACGGCTTGTGATCCGGCTTGCAGCGCTCCCAGGTAACGGGATCTTTCGTTAACCGCCGGGTGTCCGGGCCCGGTGGCATCCGCAGATGCTATCGCCGCAGAACATCAGGATTCCGGCTTGTGCGGGAATGACGGGGATCATCGCCACCCCCTGTGCAGGCAGGAATCTTGCTATGCTTGCGTTTTTGTCATAAGTGCCTGGCGTGCGCGCAATCCAGCGCAGCGGGCATAACGGTTTTACGGAGCGGCGGAACTCTATGACTCAACCCGAACCACTGTGGACACCCAGCCAGGCGAGTATCGACGCTGCCAACCTGACGCGTTTTATTGCCCAGGTTAATCGCAACCATGCTTTATCGATCGGCGATTACGATGCCCTGTATCAATGGTCACTCGACGAGAAGGCGGCGTTCTGGTCCGAGGTCTGGGATTTTTGCGGCATTATTGGCGACAAGGGCGAGCGTATCCTCGTCGGCGCTGATCAGATCGAGACCGCGCAATGGTTTCCCGACGCCAGTCTGAACTTTGCGGAAAACCTGTTACGCCGGCAGGATGACGCGCCGGCAATCCTGTTTCGTGCGGAGGACCAGGTCGAATACAGCCTGAGCTACCGCCAGCTCTATCAGCAGGTCGCCAGTGTCGCCGCCTGGCTAAAATCACAGGGATTACAGCCCGGTGATCGCGTCGCCGCTTACCTGCCGAATATGCCGGAAGCCGTGGTCGCGATGCTCGCCGCGACCAGCCTCGGTGCGGTCTGGACTTCGACCTCGCCCGATTTCGGCGAGGACAGTGTCGTCGATCGCTTCGGCCAGACCGAACCGCGCTTCCTGTTCACCGCCGACGGTTATTTTTACAACGGCAGGGAGCACCCGCTGGCCGACAAGATCAGCGCGATCCTGGCGCAACTGCCCAGCCTCGAAAAAGTCGTGCAGATCGACCTGGCCGGTTTCGGCATTCAGCCCGGTGTGCTCGACTGGCGCGATATCGTTGCGCAACCGGCCGGGCAGATCGAGTTTGTCGCCTGTGGCTTCAACGATCCGCTTTACATCCTGTACTCATCGGGCACCACCGGCAAACCCAAGTGCATCACGCACAAGGTCGGCGGCACGCTGATTCAGCACCTCAAGGAGCACAGCTTGCACTGCGACGTGCATCGCGACGACCGCGTGTTCTATTTCACCACGCTGGGCTGGATGATGTGGAACTGGCTGGTCAGCGCGCTCGCCAGCGAAGCCACGCTGGTGCTGTTTGACGGTTCGCCATTTTACCCCGACGGCGAAGTCCTGTGGCGCTATGCCGACGCTGTCGACATGACGCTGTTCGGCACTTCGGCGAAATACATCGACGCGCTGAAAAACGCCAAACTGGCGCCCATCCACAAATTCGACCTCTCGGCGTTGCGCACGATCGCCTCCACCGGCTCGGTGCTGGCGCCGGAAAGCTTCGACTATGTCTACAGCAGTATCAAGCAGGATGTCTGCCTGGCGTCGATGTCCGGCGGCACCGACATCGTTTCCTGCTTTGTGCTCGGCTGTCCGCTGCTGCCGGTGTACCGCGGTGAAATCCAGTGCCGCGGACTCGGCATGGCGGTGGCCGTGTTCGACGATGACGGTAACGCACTGATCGACGCAAAAGGTGAACTCGTGTGTACGCAGACCTTTCCCTGCCAGCCGGTTTTTTTCTGGGGCGACGACAATGGCGAAAAATACCACAATGCCTACTTCGCTCGCTTCCCCAATGTCTGGCATCACGGCGACTACGTGCGCCAGACCGAGCGCAACGGCATCGTCATCTATGGCCGCTCCGACGCCACCCTGAACCCGGGCGGCGTACGCATCGGCACCGCGGAAATCTATCGCCACGTCGAGCAGATCGACGAAGTCGTGGAGAGCATCGTCATCGGCCAGGACTGGGACGACGACGTGCGCGTGGTGCTGTTCGTGGTGTTGCAACCCGGTCTCGAACTGGACGACGCGCTCAGCGACCGAATTCGTAAAACCGTGCGCGCCAGGTGTTCGCCCAGGCACGTACCCGCGAAGATTCTGCAGGTCGCCGAAATCCCGCGCACCAAGTCGGGCAAAATCGTCGAACTCGCCGTGCGCGACGTCGTCCACAACCGTCCGGTCAAGAACGTTCACTCGCTCGCGAACCCCGAGGCGCTCGAACTGTATCGCGACCTGCCGCAGTTGCAGACTTAAGCCTTGCTGAACTGGGGCCTGTTGATGGTGTTGGTCGCGCTGTGGGGCAGCTCGTTCCTGTTCACCGCGATCTCCGTCGATACCGTTGATCCGATCTCGGTGGTTTTTTACCGCCTGGTGCTCGGCGCGCTCGTACTTGCGCTGGTGGTGTTCGCACGCGGCCAGTCGTTCCCGCGCAGCGCGCGCGTCTGGGGCGGTTTTCTGCTGATGGCGATCGCCGGCAACGCCTTGCCTTTTTTCCTCATTTCCTGGGGACAGCAGACGATTGATTCCGGTGTGGCCGGTATGATCATGGCGATCATGCCGTTGATGACCATGGTGTTCGCGCACTACTTTGTCGAAGGCGAAACGCTGAATCGCTACAAGATCATCGGTTTCAGCCTCGGCATTAGCGGCGTGGCCCTGTTGCTCGGCCCGGTGTTCGAGGGTGGCGCGCGCGCGCTGGTCAGCGGTATCGCGATCTTCACCGCGGCGACCTGCTACGCCGTCAACGCGATCCTGATCAAGCGCCTGCCGCGTTTCAGCCCGATGGTGGGAGCCTGTGGGGTGTTGATCACGGCGAGCCTCGTTATCCTGCCGTTCTGGCTGCTGCTGGCGCCGGAGAACAACTCGATCAGCCAGGATTCGATGATGGCGGTCATCTGGCTGGGCATCGGTCCAACCGGGATCGCCACGATCGTGCTGTTCTCGGTCATCGATCGCGCCGGCCCGACCTTTCTGTCAACCATCAATTACCTGGTGCCGGTAGTCGCATTCTTCTGCGGCGCATTGCTGTTGGCCGAGCCGGTCAGCTGGCATCATTTCGTGGCCCTGGCAACGATCCTCGGCGGCATCGGGATCACGCGGATTCGGGTGACGCCAGTGCCTGGTCCAGGTGTTCGATAAAGGCGTGCACCCGCGCCGAGCGCGCCAGGTCGGGATGCGCGAGCGCCCACAGCCCTATCGTCAGTTCGGCCGTGTCCGCGGCGATCTCGGTCAACCGCGCAGAAGTATCGCCGAGCAGTCGCGGTAACAGCGCAAAGCCGATGCCGGCCTCGGCGGCGGAGCGCACGGCAACGAAGGAATCGCAGCGCAGACAGACATTGCCGGCGTCCACCATGGTGCTGAACCAGACCCCAATCGGCGTTTGCAGCAGGCTGTCGACAAAGCCGATCCAGCGCGCGCCAAACGGGTTATCGCGATCAACCTGGCGGAGCAGCCGTGGCGTCGCATAAACGCCGAATTCGACATCGCAGAGCCGCCGCCCGACCAGTCCCTGCTCCGGTTGCCGGGTTGGCCTGACGGCGACGTCGGCGTCGCGCCGGTGCAGGTCGAGGATGTGATTCGTCACCAGGATCTCGACGACAATGTGTGGATGGGTCTGCTGAAAGCTCGCCAGGTGCGGGCCGA
>Ga0316195_10001240_pt1 | contig 11254 bp, 9 predicted proteins | sample Phised1_MG_FD_204937 | JGI IMG/M metagenome (GOLD analysis project Ga0316195, IMG submission 204937) | Coastal sediment microbial communities from Maine, United States - Phippsburg sediment 1 | ecosystem: Environmental > Aquatic > Marine > Coastal > Sediment | place: USA: Maine | collected... | reverse complement strand
GTTATCGTCGCCCACGAGAAATATATCGGCCTGCGGGCAAGCTATTACGCACGCACGGCAATGAAATCCTATTTTAGCAATTATTTCGCCAAAAACGAAAATCTTGCGTCTAAAAATAAGAATCAGTAAAACAATAACCGATAACCATTTGCGAGTAACAGATAACGCTTAATTGGATTTTGACGGTATTGGTTGGGGCGTTAAACAAATTTAAATTACACGACGATCTTTATATGGAGGAGAGGTATCATGCCGGGGTTTGAAATATTTGGTGACGAGGAACGCAAAGAAGTACAGGATGTTCTCGATACGGGTGTATTGGCGCGCTACGGCTTCGATGGTGTCCGAAAAGGGCACTGGAAGGCAAGTACATTCGAATCGGAGCTGGCAAAGCGGGTGGGATCTGAGTATGCTCACCTCTGTTCCAGCGGTACCGCAGCCCTTTGTGTTGCACTGGCGGCATGCGGGATCGGGGCGGGAGATGAGGTCATTGTCCCGCCGTTTACCTTCGTCGCAACCGTCGAGGCGGTTATTCTTGCCGGTGCCGTGCCCGTGTTCACCGAAATAGACGAAACACTCTGCCTCGACCCCGGATCCATCGAGTCTGTCATGACCCCTCGAACAAAGGCGGTGCTGCCGGTCCATATGTGCGGGGCCATGGCGCGGATTGAAGACATAAAAAATCTCTGCAGTCAAAAGGGGCTCATATTGATAGAAGACGCCTGCCAGTCCCTGGGCGCCACCTTCAAAGGCAAAGCACTGGGGACCTTCGGCCATATGGGGTGTTTCTCCTTCGATTCCGTCAAAACCATTACCTGCGGCGAAGGAGGGGCGGTGGTCACCGACCATAAGGAACTCTATACCCTTGGGGATGAATTTTCAGATCACGGCCATGACCACATCGGCAGTGATCGGGGTCTCGAAGACCATCCGATCTTGGGAACAAACTTTCGCATCTGTGAACTGAATGCCGCCGTCGGCCTGGCGCAGCTGAGAAAACTCGATTTTATCCTTGAAAAACAGCGGGCCCATAAAAACGCCATTAAGGATGCCTTGGCGGCGTTTCCGGAGATCGGCTTCAGAACGCTTCCCGACCCCGAAGGCGACTCGGCAACGTTTTTGTCTTTCTTTCTGCCCGATGAAGTCACCGCACGGGAAACGGCAAAGTCTCTGGGCGAGGCCGGCGTTGACGGGTGTTTTTACTGGTATGATAACAACTGGCACTATCTCCGGCAGTGGCATCATCTGAAAAAGTTTCGTTCCCCAGCCAAGCTCTCGGTTCAACTTTTGGATCACTGCCCGAACTACGACATAGTTGAACTTCCCAAGTCCGACGGTATTATGGGCAGAACCCTATCCATGCTGATCAAACTGTCCTGGACTGAAGCGGAGCTTTCCCGTCGAATAGAAAAAATGTCAGATGTATTAAAAAAAATGGGTAATAGAAATGTAGGTAATGGGTGATGGGGGGATCATTCCTCATTTTAAACTTTAGTTCAGTTTTGGCAATTTTTTTGTTCATCCGGGTTGGGTAATTAAAATTAATAGTCTATGATTTAAGGATATAATTATGTTTCGAAATTTTAAAATGGTGTCTTATGTGGTGTTCGGCCGAGGCTGTTTCAATCAGCTGGACGATATTCTTGCTGAAAAACGGAAATCCGAAGATTCTTATATGGTGTTTCTGGTGGATGATGTTTTTCTTAAAAGCCCATTTAAAGACCGGGTGCCGGTAAAAGACACCGACACCCTCATGTGGGTCAACGTGGATCATGAGCCCAAAACCGAATATGTCGACCGGTTGACCCAGAATGTGAAAAAAAAATCTGATAAATTGCCCGACGGCATCATCGGAATCGGTGGCGGAAGTACCTTGGATATTGCAAAGGCGGTATCCCTGATGCTGACCAACCCCGGATCTTCCGCAGATTATCAGGGATGGGATCTTATTAAAAATCCGGCAGTTTACCATGTGGGCATTCCAACACTTTCCGGCACCGGAGCCGAGGTATCCCGCACAACGGTTCTATCCGGCCCTGAAAAGAAGCTCGGAATCAATTCCGATTACACGGTATTCGACCAGATTCTTCTCGATCCCGATCTGATTGAATCCGCGCCGCCGGATCAGCGATTCTATACCGGAATGGACTGTTATATACACTGTGTCGAATCTTTAACCGGTACCTATCTCAATGCATTCAGTCAAGCATACGGCGAAAAAGCCTTAGAGCTTTGCAGAGAGGTTTTTCTGGGTTCCGGCCCGAACCGTGACGACAAGCTGATGATGGCGTCCTATTGCGGCGGGATGAGCATTGCCTATTCCCAGGTGGGAATATGCCATGCCCTTTCATACGGTCTTTCATTTGTGCTGGGAATTCATCACGGAATCGGCAACTGCGTCGTCTTTGACACCCTCGGAGACTATTATCCCCAAGGGGTCGACGAATTTCGGCAAATGATGGAAAAACACAAGATTCAACTTCCCCGAAACCTTGTGGCCGGTATTAAGGACGATCAATTGGAAAAAATGGTGGATGTGGCCCTCATCCTGGAACCCCTCTGGGAAAACGCCCTGGGAACCGACTGGAAAAAAACCATGACTCGAAACAGGATCAAAGCGCTGTATCTGAAAATGTAGGAGAAGTAACGCCAAAAAACCTTTTTACGGTGTGTTTGAAATCGGGAGTTCAATGAATACAACAGATAAAATGTATTTAATTGTCAAGAGGTTGTGCAACATCATTCTCAAGGGTATAGGGTGCAAGGTCTATTTTGGAAAGCGATTGGCCGGTGTCCGGGAGCGGGCCATCGTATTTTTTCCATACCGTGAGAACCGCCTCAGCTGTGGGTTGACCGGGATTGTCGCGTTTAAACAGAAAAAAACATCCGACGACCGTGTCGATGTTGCTGTTCTGAACCAGATGCTCCAAAAAATCGAAGACCACCGGGTACAGATCTGCAGACAAAATGACCTCTGTTTTGAAAGCCATTATCTGGGCGGAAAAGACCACGTGAAAGCGCTGTTGAAGGAGGTCCGTCGGTTAAAGTTAAACGAACCGTTTTACCATCTGTTTGCAGACACCGGGCGCCAAGATGAACTTTCAGAATTTGCCGGCCGACTGTCTGGAATCATTGAATCGGAATCAAAATTTTTGAGCGAGCATTTGGGGCGTCTCCAGACGGAGGATGTGGATATCCTGGTTCAGCGTATCGACCACTTAAAAGACATTGCCTGGTGCCTGACCTCTGAAATTGCCGGCAATATAGAAAAGATTAAACATCTTCTGGGATCTGAAAACCAAAATCCCAATAGGGGGGTTGTCCATATTTTCAAACAGATCAATGCCGTGCTGAACAGTATCGACCGTCTTGAGGTGAGGGGACGGGATTCGGCGGGTGTCTCCATGATGTTCGTTATGGTCGGTGCAGAGTTTGAAAGGTTCAAAGAAACCCTAAAAAAAGCACATCTCCTTGAACAGTTAACCGCGCGTTCAGATCAGGACGTTCTCGTCAACTCGGGGATAAACATAGGCCGGACCCAAGATGAAAACGGCCAACAGCGTGTGGCCCTGGCCTTGACATATAAAATAGCTGCGGAAGTGGGACGTCTCGGAGACAATATTCGTTTTTTGCGCAAGGAAATCAAAAACGATGGGATCCTGCAAAGGTTGGCTGGGTTTTCACATGAGTACCACACCATTTCCGCCCACACCCGCTGGGCTTCTGTGGGGGCCATCACCGAACCGAACTGCCATCCGGTTGACAATACTATTTTAGGAAGCCGTGTTCCGGAAGGGGGGATTATCCACGCCTGCCTGAATGGGGATATCGACAATTACCTTGAACTGAAAGAAGAACATGAACGGAAGGGGGTTGTTACACCGAAAGATATCACCACCGATACCAAAATCATTCCCCTTCAGATCGGTCAATACATCCGGCAAGGTTTTGACGTGGCGGAAGCTTTCCGGAGAGCGGTGAATGACTTCGAGGGGTCCCATGCCATATCCATGCATACCGATCTTGCCCCGGGAAAGCTTTTCTTGGCCCAAAAAGGGAGCGGTCAGGCCATCTTTGTCGGTATTGCAGACGATCATTATGTGCCCTCTTCCGAGGTGTATGGATTGGTGGAAGAGACGCCCTTTTTTATTAAGCTCGACGGCGAAAAAGAAGTCGAAGGCAGACACGGCGTGACCCGGGGACAGATTTTTATCTTGAATCAGGACGCCGGGGGAGGCCTGGACGGAATCAAAGCCATGTATTATGACCGGACCCCCCTGGTCCTTGGGGAAAAGGACATTAAATATACTGAAATTACTTCAAGGGACATCGACCGCCAGGATTTCCCCCATTATTTTTTAAAAGAAATCTCAGAAGCCCCCTTTTCCGTTGAGAAGACCCTTCAAAACCGGTGGAAAATCAAAGGTGAAAAAGACCAAGACCGTGTGATCACCCTGGATGAAAAGACCTTTCCTGAAATTTTGAAAAAGGCCTTGGTCGATGAAAAAATCCGACGGATTTTTTTTGTGGGGCAGGGGACTGCCGGTGTGGCGGCACAGGCATGTGCGGACATTCTGAATTACTACGTGCACGATCCGTCGTTTTTTATCCGTGCATTGAAAGCATCGGAGCTGAGCGGATTTCAACTGTGCGATACCGATAGCGCAGACAGTATGGCGGATGCCCTTGTCATTGCCATCAGCCAGTCCGGTACCACCACCGATACCAACCGCACCGTCGATATGGTCAAAGAAAGGGGCGCTTACACCCTGGCCATTGTCAACCGAAGGGATTCGGATATTACCTTTAAGGTCGACGGGATCATGTACACCAGCAGCGGGCGTGATATCGAGATGTCCGTTGCGTCCACAAAGGCGTTCTATTCCCAAATCGTCGCCGGAGCCATTCTGGGTCTTAAGATTGCAGAACTTAAAGGGCGAAGGCAGAATGATTTTGTTACTGCGGAAATAAAAGAGCTCCTTAAGCTCCCCGATTGCATGAAAAAAATTCTTTCCATGCACACCAAAATCGGTGAGTCGGCCCAAAGGCTTGCAACTGCAAAGACCTACTGGGCTGTGGTCGGGAGCGGCCCCAACAAGGCCTCGGCGGATGAAATCAGGATCAAGCTGAGCGAACTTTGCTACAAGACCATCTCATCGGATTTTATCGAAGACAAAAAACACATCGATTTGTCGTCAGAACCCCTGATCATTGTGTGTGCCGCCGGAACCAGGGGCACCGTTATCGGCGATATTATCAAAGATACGGCAATATTTCAGGCCCATAAAGCAACGCCGGTGGTCATCGCAGATGCGGGTGAAGACCGGTTTGGACCCTATGCGGCGGACGTATTTCATGTTCCCAGGGTCAGCGAACATTTTGCCCCCATTTTAAACACCCTGGTGGGCCATATCTGGGGGTACTATGCGGCCATGGCCATTAATGAGGGCTCGCGTTTCCTGTACGAATTCAATAAAGATATTCGGAACACCGTAGATGAGTATGCGAGAAAGGAGATGGACGTTTATGAGCTGGTTCTGGAAAAATCTTTCAGGGAAAAAATCGCCTTTTTCTATAAAGAATTCAGAAGAAAAAAATCCGGCGGCGGTTTCCCCACGGCCATGGGAATCGAAGCCGCGTCCGATCTAACCCTTCTGCTTAAATATCTATCGGGCAGGATGCCGGTGTCTGACTTTGAAATCGACTTCAATAAAAAGGGTACCCCCCTGAATATGCTGAACAAGCTGTTTGAGTGTCTTGGGGAAACGATTAACAGCTTGTCTCGACCCGTGGATGCCATCCGGCACCAGGCCAAGACCGTCACCGTAGGGACAAGCCGCATCAGCGAACGGCTGGAAGGGATACTGTTCGATATGTTGAAAAAATATAACATCGGAACATTCCAGCTGACCAACAAAAATATTCTCGTTCTAAAAAACCAGCAAAAGATTGTTGCCGGCATAGAAGGGGCGATTTTGTATAGAATCGGCGGGCTGAATCTTCTCGGAGAACCCACCGATGAAACCACCATCGAAATCGTAAAGAAAGATGGTGTCCTTGCGCCGATACCGTCTAGGGTCGAAACAGACCCGCTCCTAAAAGGCACCAAACGAATTATCGTCCGGGAGGGGAATGTCTATATCGGTATCGGCCGAAAAGACGATCGGAGCATTATTGTTATTCCCGTTATATCCACATCTCCTGATACGGCGAATCTGATCGAAAATATACTCCTTCTGAACATATCGTTTAAAGAAAATGTGTCCCTGGACATTAAGATAAAGGCCCTTGGCGGAAAATACGAGCGGATTAAAAACATCGTTCAGGAAAACAGTGTGGTGTGGGAGGACAAGTACCTGGAATTTGTCGAGATGAAAGAACTTTTTGGAATATCGGCGGAAAAGATCGGAGAATTTATCGTTTCCCGTGTTAACCACTCAACCGCCTAACGATTTCCGAGTTCAGAAATTTTTCTTTAGTACACCCCTTCATGATGCTTTTTTTCGATTCTTTTCCCAATTCGCTGGAAGAAAAACCCTATTTCAAAGTCTGTAGGGTATTTTCCGATTCAAGGTGATGATTTCCAGGTCGATCCGCGTGTCATAGACCATCATTTCAACACCGTGTTCCACCGCCTGCCTCAGTTCCTTTCCATATACAGGATCTATATGATCGGCGGGTCGAAACGTTTTTGCATCCATCCGCTGTATCACATAGAACATCACACATCGGAACCCCTGGGAAACAAGGGTGCGAAGTTCCACCAGGTGCTTGAGGCCTCTGGCGGTGACTGCATCCGGAAAAAAAGCAATGCCGTCTTTTACCAGGGTGCAGTTTTTAATTTCCACAAAGCAGCCATCCGTGTCGCTGTTGCTCAATAGGATGTCGATTCTTGAATGGTAAGGGGTTTTGACTTCCCGGGCAATGTGGTCGTAGCCGTTAAGATCCCCAACCATTCCGGCATCGATGGATTCGGCCACCAGCCGGTTCGGAACCAGTGTATTGACGCCGACCAGGGAGGTGGGCATTTCTATGAGCTCCCAGGTGTATTGGGTTTTCCGTTTGGGATTGTCATGAAATGACAGATAAACCGGCCTTCCGGGCTCACAACATGCCTGCATACTGCCTGAATTGGGACAGTGGGCGGTCACCACCCGGCCGTCGGTCAATTCTACATCCACCAGGAAGCGCTGGTACCTTTTTACAAGGGTTCCGGGTACGAGTTTCGGCCAGGGCAGACCTTTTGGGGGTGTTGAACTTTTGGCGATGGTCATTTTGTTGTCAATTTTTTGGGCAAATCTATCTGTGCGAGATTCAAAAAAATTATTCTATTTAGATGAGAGGTCGGAGTGTTTTTTTAATAAAGTCGCTCCATGGATGATCTTTTTTTAAATCGCATGAACTCGCGGCAAGGGATCGTAGAGAAAGAACAGGAAACTATCTTTGAAATATCAATAGGTTCATTGCATAACTTTAAAATTTCTTTAAAAATACCATTTCGACATACGCCTGTTCTTTCTAACGATCCCTAAGCCACTCAAACAGCATCCGATTTAAAAAAAGATCATCCATTCCGCTGGTACTCAAGGAGTAAGAATAAAAACTCCCCAATCCCTCATTTAGATGAGCTTCCGGTAGGAGGTCTTAAAACATATCCGTTGGGATTGTTCAAGAAATATCAGAATTTGTCTTGGGACATCCGAGGTAAATTCTTTTGAATATTGTTGAAAAGATCTATTTTCTCTGGTAAATTTATGTTGTTTTTTACGCCGAGAAACATTTCAGACCCTTGAAAATATGATCCTTTGACTTATATTTTTTTTGCTGGGAAAACCCATATTTCGGGTTCAACTATCTTAACCATCAGAAGATTACAGGAGACAGGACATGTCGGAAAAAAAAGAATTTGTTATCAAAGACAGGCGGAGATTTGCGACAGGGGATGAGGCGGCGGAGATAAAAGAAGAAAAAGCTGAACCTGCCGAAGCGGATGCCAAGACCGAAGAACCGGAAAAGGATTCAGAACCGGAAAAGGATTCAGAACCGGAAAAGAGTGCAGAAGACTTTCGGCTGCCGAAAATAAATTTCGCCACCTTTATTTTTTCTTTGAACTCTTCTGTGCTGATGCACCTGGGTGTGATCGACGATCCGAGCACCGGCAAACAGGTTAAAAACCTCCCCATCGCCAAACAGACCATAGATATCCTGGGCATGCTCGAGGAAAAAACCCAAGGGAATTTAACGGAAGATGAGGCGAAAATGCTTAAAAATATACTGTACGATTTGCGGATGATCTATGTGAAAGAAAAGGGTTAATCCGGGCATTTCATGAAAATTCTTTCTCCTGCCAAAATAAACCTTTTTTTACAGATTGCCGGGAAAAGGCCCGACGGTTACCATGATCTCTTCTCACTGATGTGTTGTGTGGGACTTTACGACACGGTTTCACTGGACGTCGGGGTCAAAGAGACGGCGGTTTCGTGCGATCATCCCCATGTCCCGGAAGATGAAACAAACATCGCCGTTGCTGCGGCCCATCTCTTTTATAAAAATTTAAAGAAAAATGACGGGGTAAAAATTGCCATACAAAAACAGATACCGGTGGCAGCCGGTCTCGGCGGGGGAAGCAGCAATGCCGCCGCTGTTTTTTTAGGATTAAATCGATATTACGGTGATCCGTTTTCCCTGGACGAATTGATGTCCATGGGACTTACAATCGGAGCGGATGTCCCTTTTTTTATTTTCGGAAAGCCGGCCACAGCCTCGGGAATCGGTGAAAAACTGGCGGTTTTCCCAGGGCTTAAAAAGCTAACGATATTGTTGGTTTTTCCAGGGTTTAGTGTTTCAACTGCAGCGGTTTATAAAAATCTGAATTTAAGATTGACAAAATGTAAAAAAAAACTTAAAGATTCTCTTTTGGATAAAGGAAGTTTTGATCCAAGATGCCATTTATGCAATGACTTGGAGACAGTCGTGGCATCGAAATACCCTGTCATTAATACTATTAAGACGGCTCTTTTAGATCATGGGGCACTGGGAGCTTTAATGTCGGGTAGCGGGCCGACCGTGTTCGGTCTTTTTTCTGATTCGGATAAAGCCTCTAAAGCAAAACACGTCCTTGCTCGTACCGATGAAACGTGGCAGCTGTATCTTGCAGATATGATAACCCAGGATGATGTGTGCAGCATTTCAGACACCTGAAACCACTCGGCTACCGGTAAGTGGATGTGTGTATCTTGATCAATTTTCAACATTTTCGCTTCTGGGGCGTCGTCAAGCGGTAAGACACAGGATTTTGGTTCCTGCATTCGGAGGTTCGAATCCTCCCGCCCCAGCCAACAAACGTTAATTTTTAAATGATACGGTGAATAGGGAGAAAACGCCCCTTGCATGCATACATCGGAATTTTCAGGATATTAATTTAGATGGATGATTTTATAATATTTTCAGGAAACTCAAACCCGGCCCTGTCTAAAAAAGTATGCAGTTACCTAAATGTCGCTCTGGGCGGGGAAAAGGTAAAACGGTTCAGCGACGGTGAGATCCAGATAGAAATCGATGAAAACGTAAGAAGAAAAGATGTTTTTGTCATTCAGTCAACCTGTTCTCCGGTCAACGAAAATCTCGTTGAATTGCTTCTGATGCTGGATGCATTAAAGCGTGCCTCGGCTGCCAGGATAACAGCGGTAATCCCCTATTATGGATATGCACGCCAGGACAAGAAGGTTGCTCCTCGGGTTCCCATTAGCGCTAAACTGGTGGCGGACATGCTCACCATTGCCGGTGCTTCCAGAATCATCACAATGGATCTTCATGCCGGACAAATTCAGGGCTTCTTCGATATCCCCGTGGACAATCTTTTTGCTGCTCCGGTGCTTATCGAATATATTCGGAACAATTTTAATAATGACCTTGTGATCGTTTCTCCGGATGCAGGGGGGGTGGAAAGGGCCAGGGCCTTTGCAAAACGCCTCAATGCCGGTCTCGCAATCATCGATAAGCGAAGAGAAGCACCCAACGAAGCCAAAGCCATGGCCGTGGTGGGTGATGTTGTCGGAAAGATCGTGGTTATTCTGGACGATATGGTCGACACCGCCGGTACGATGGTGGAAGCTGCAGGGGCTATCATGAAAAATGGAGCCAGAGAGGTCTATGCCGTTTGTGCACATCCTGTTCTATCGGGGCCTTCCATCGAAAGGATTGAAAATTCACCGCTGAAAGCATTGGTTGTGACAGACACCATTCCGTTAAGAGAAAATGCCAGATCCTGTAAAAAAATAAAGGTTCTTTCGATTTCCGAGCTGATTGGCGAGGCGATTATTCGCAGCTTCAGAGGAGATTCGGTGACCTCTCTGTTTGTATAAATAGCGTAGTAAGGAGGATATATATATTTTGGAATTAATAGAACTCAAAACGAATATTAGAGCCACGGTGGGCAACGGTCCTGCACGACGCCTCAGACAGGCGGGACAGATTCCTGCGGTGCTTTACGGCCCGAAAACAGAATCCGTTCTTCTTTCGGTGAATAAAAGTGACCTCGATCTGGCTTTGAAAAAAGGAAGGTCCGGTCAGATTATTTTGAACTTGGTCGTTCAAGATAATGGTGAGACTTACACCCGACCCGCCATGATAAAGGAACTCCAGCTTCATCCGGTTTCACGGAATTATTTGCATATCGATTTCTATGAAATAAACCTGGATCGCAAGATTACGCTTGGAATCCCCATTGTAACCGTCGGCAGCTCCGTGGGCGTTGAACGTGGCGGCATTCTACAGATCATAAGACGTGAGCTTGAAGTGGAATGCCTGCCGTTTGAGGTTCCGGAATCCATCGAGATCGATATTACCGATCTGGATATGGGAGATTCCATCCATGTGAAAGATATTTCCATGGACGGTGAAGTTGAACTTCTAGGTGAATCCAATCTTACGGTGTTAACCGTACTCAGTCCCAAGCTTGAAGAAGAACCGGAAGAGGAAGAAGAGCTCGAGGAGGAAGGGGCTGAAAAAGAAGATGAAGAAACACCCGGAGCCGGTGGCGAAGAATAGGTTTGCACATATTATTGATGCCGGAAAAACGATTACGCTTGGTGGTGGGACTGGGAAATCCGGGTGAAGCCTATGCAGGAACCCGCCACAATGCGGGTTTCCTGGCGGTTGATAAAGTTTCAGCAGCTTTCTCCATACCTTTTATAAAACAAAAATTCGATGCCAAAATCGGCATCGGATCCATCGACGGCACCAAGGTCATCCT
>Ga0316195_10001239_pt1 | contig 11264 bp, 9 predicted proteins | sample Phised1_MG_FD_204937 | JGI IMG/M metagenome (GOLD analysis project Ga0316195, IMG submission 204937) | Coastal sediment microbial communities from Maine, United States - Phippsburg sediment 1 | ecosystem: Environmental > Aquatic > Marine > Coastal > Sediment | place: USA: Maine | collected... | reverse complement strand
TACGTTTCTTTCCGTCGCTGCTCCTCGCTGCGGATCTCTCGCCGTAACAGCTTGCCCACTTTGGATTTAGGCAACATATCCCTGAATTCGATGTAATGGGGAACTTTGTAGGAGACCAAGGTTTGGCGGCACCATTTGATGAGCTCGTAACCGGTGATGCCTTTGATGTCTTCTTTGAGCACCACATAGGCTTTGATGCGCTCTCCCACCCGGTCGTCCGGAATACCGACCACGCACGACGCCACAACCGCGTGGTGCTCCTGGAGCACCGCCTCGATTTCTGATGCGGACACCCGGTAACCCTTGTGTTTGATCGTGTCTACGGTCCGGTCCACAAAATAGAGATTGCCGTCGAGATCCATGGATACCACATCGGCCGTTCGGTACCATGTTTGGCCTTCCAGTTCGATAAAGGCCGCGGCGGTCTCCTCAGGTTTTTTGATGTAGCCAGTGACCATATGCTCGGAAGTGACAAGCAACTCGCCGGGTTCTCCGGGCTTGACCGGGGTTAAAGAGGCCGGTGCGACGATTTTGACCGATTTGCTGGCCACGATGCGACCGATGCTTTTGGGTGGGTTGTCTGTATCAGTGGGGCACATGGCCACCCCGCCGCAGGTTTCGGTGGCGCCATAGCCCTGAAAAATGGGTTTGCCGAACCTTTCCCGCCACCGTTTGCCAACTTCCACGGGCAAGACGTCTCCGGCGCTGAACCAGTAATCTACAGAACTTAAGTCATATTGGTCCAGGCGGTCATGTTCGAGAATCATTCGGTACAGCGTTGGAACCCCGATCATGGTCCGGGCGCCGAAACGCCGGATCGATTCAAAAGTGGCGTCCAGGTTGACCTTGGGTTGGAGCATCAGGGTGCCGCCCACAAGTAGGGTCGCCAGACTGCAGGTCTGGCCTAAAATGTGAAACAGGGGTGCATTTCCCATGATCACATTCTCCTCCACCGGAAACAGCGGTTCGCTCATGCGGATCTGTTCGTCGGCTGAGGCTAAAAAAAGGTCATGGGTAATAGGGACGCCTTTGGGATACTTTGTAGTGCCTCCGGTATATAGAATTTCAGCAAGCCTGCTTCCATCGCCGGGCGGTATCTTCGGCAGGGTTCCGGCATGCTTTGAATAGGCGTTCAGCAACTTTCCCATTTCGTAGGTATGGTCATCGAGAACGAATTTTCCGGTGGGCACGATATCGAAAAGATAGCCATAGAGTCGTTTCCAAACCGGGAGCATTTCGGTCATTTTGGTGATTACGATCCGCCTTATGCGCGTGTCCGGCAACACCTTTTTCACGTATCCAAAATTGGTGTCCGCGCAAACAATGGCTTCGGCTTCACTGTCGTTGGCAATGTATTCGAGATCACTGGGCGTGTAGATCGGGGTAATGGGCACGCAAACTCCCCCGGCGCGCTGAATGCCAAGCCAGGAGATCACCCACTGAATACTATTGGGCACATATATTATGACACGCTGGCCGGGTTCAAGCCCATTGTCCAGCAACGCGGCGGCAAAACGGTCGGCCATCACCCTGACCGTTTGGTAGTTGTAGCGGGTGCCCAGGTAAATGACGGCGGTATGGTCACCGCGCCTGTCGGCAACCGAGGCGAAAATCATGGGTATTGTGCGTTCTGCAGGCATCTATCAGACTCCGAAATAAGCGGCTTTGATTTCAGGATTGTTCATCAGCTCGGCTCCGGTACCGGAAAGGGTGAGTATGCCGTTTTCCACCACATAGGCCCGGTCCACCATGGGCAGCACCGGTCGGGCGAACTGTTCGCTCAGCAGGACGGTGATGCCCGATTCCCTGTTAAGCCACAATACGGCTTCCACAACGGCTTTTTGCATCATGGGGCTCAACCCCAGTAAAGGTTCGTCCAGAAGCAGCAGTTTTGGCCGGACCACCAGAGCCATGCCGATGGCCAGCATCTGCTGCTCACCGCCGCTCAAAAAGCCGGCCTTGCGGGTTTTAAGCTCTGCCAGGGGAGGAAACAGCGTAAACACGAAGTCCATGGTTTCCATGATTTCGGATTTGGACCGCAGGTAGCCAGCGATTTTGAAATTTTCCATTACACTGCTTTCCGGAAAGACCGGATGCCGCTCGCGGGAAAGGACGATTCCTTTCTGGACTCTCTCACTGGGGGGCATTTCCGTGATCTCCTCGCCGGCATACATGACACTACCGAAGATGCTGATGCGCTCGCCACCTTTGCGTTTTTCTTTGATCCGCATATCGATGATCAGCCCTGAAACCGTGTTCATGAAAGTTGTTTTTCCGGCACTGTTAGAGCCGATCAGTCCGACAATTTCGCCTTCGCGCACCTCCAGGCTCAAATCATTGAGGGCCAGGGCGTTTTCAAAAAATACCATCAGGTTGTTGACTTCAAGCATCATGATCCTTTCGGAATCCCCGGCAGTATACGGTTTGCGGGTATTGAACGCGTGATCCTCGTTTTGACCTAACGATTCATTTTATTGAGGCGTACCAAAAGCCTGAATTTTTAAACCGGGAGTGTAATGCGCTGAAAAACCATCGGTTAATCGGCCTCGGTGCCCAGATACGCACTTTTTACGGCCTCGTCGGCCATCACTATTTCCGCCGGACCGTCGGCGATTTTCTCTCCATAGTTCATCACGATCACACGGTCTGCGATGCGAAAAAGCTCTTTGAGCCGGTGTTCGATCATGATGATGGATTTCCCGGCCATACGGATTTTTTCGATGATCGGGACGATGCTGGCGACTTCGGCCAGGCTCAAGCCCGAAAAAAGTTCATCCAGGATGTACAATTCCGGCTGCAAGGCAATCGCCTTGGCCAGCTCCAGGCGCTTTAGATACCCTTGCGGCAGAGCGCCGGCCACCTTATAGGCGACATATGCATCACGTTCGAATCCGACCTCTTCCAGAAGGTCCAGGGCGACTGCATCCCGATCACCGTATGTTCCGCCTGCCAGCTGGTTCATCCGCGGCGAGTAAAGCGGAATGATCATGTTCTTATAGGCTGGCAAGTGATAGAATGGCTTGACCATCTGAAAGGTTCTGGCGATCCCCAGCCGAACGATCTTGTAAGGCGGCAGATGGCTGATTTTTTTCCCCTTGAACAAAACGCTGCCAGACGTAGGCTTCACGAAACGGGTTATCAGATTGACTAATGTTGTTTTTCCGGACCCGTTAGGCCCGATAACTCCCAACAACTCACCCGGCTTGAGATCGAAGCTAACCTGGTTCAAGGCCCGTACGCCCCCGAAATTTTTGCTTAGGCGGGATACTTGGAGAATCGGTGCGGCGGTCATTTTTCCACCTCCGTCCAGCGTTCGAACTGGTGATATTTTCTTTGGAGGTAATGGAAAATCCCTTCAGGAAGGGCCACGATGAAGATTACCAGAAACGCACCGTACAGGACGATCCGCAACCCGCCGAAGCCGCGCAGGGCTTCGGACAATGGGACCAGGATAAAGGCACCGAGCGTGGCCCCGGCCAAGGTCCCTGGTCCACCCACGATGGCTGCGGCAATGGGCAGTATGGAATAATCCAATGCGAACACGGGCATGCCGACAAACATATACACGTGGGTCATGAACGCACCGCAGAAAGCGCCAAGGGCACCGGCGATAAAAAGCGATTGGGCTTTGAACCAGTAGATGTTAATGCCGGCATTGATGACTGACCGGTCATTGTCGTTGATACCCTTGAGCACCAGTCCGTAGTCAGAATCCATCATCCTTCTGAATCCGAAAAGAGCGGTAAGCAGCACCGCCATGACCAGGTAAAGCTCGATCCATTTGGAGGGGAGTGGCGTCATGCCGCTTAATCCTTCGGTGCCACCAAAAATCTTGGTGGCTTCGACGACCCGAACGAGGATTAGTGGAATGATCAAGGTCACCATGGAAAAATAAATACCCCGAAGCCGCAACACGGGAAGCAGCAGCAGCGTGCAGATCAAGCCGCCCATCACGGAGGCGATGGGTATGGTGATCAGCGGATTCAATCCCCAGTAATGGTTCATGACTCCGGAAAGGTAGGCGCCGACACCAAAAAACAGGGCTTGGCCCAGGGACACCATGCCTGTTTGAGCGAGGATGTCCCAGCTGATGGCCAGCAGGGCGAAGACGGCGACCGAAAGCAGTACTTTCTGCCAGTAGGCACCAAGCACCAGGGGGAGCACCAAACAGCCGACAACCGGCAGCACCCGGGGAGCCGCCAGATAGAGCATCTCCCGCCAGGACAACAGCGCGAAGATGTCCGATGAACGCGCCTTTATGCCTCGGTCAATTCGTTCTTTTCTGTTTTTCACCTGCGGCTAGATCCTCTCTTCCAGTTCTTTTTGTTTGCCGAACAGTCCCGAAGGTTTGATCGTCAGGACCACCAGGATAGCCACCAGGCTGACGATCATCGTCCAGTGGGAGCCGATGTAGGTGTCGGTGAATCTTTCGGCGAAGCCCACGATAAAACTGGCTGCGATGACACCCCCTGTACTGCCCAACCCACCGATGATGCATACAGCCAAGGCTTTGATCAGCACATCGTAGCCTTCGCCGGGCGAAATGCTGCCCAGGGGAATGATGAAGAGCGCAGCCACGGCTGCCACCCCGGCGCCGAACGAAACGCTCAGGGTGGCGATCCAGTCGGAATCAATGCCAAAAGTGAGGGCCGTGCGCTCGTCTTGAGCGATGCCTCTAAACGCTAAACCGGTTGCGGTATGGTGCGTAAACCACCATAAACCGAAAATCAGAATAGCGCTGAAGCCCAGGATAGCCAAACGTTGAAAATCGACATAGGTTCCGGCAATGATATAGCTTTTGTCCATGAACACCGGGAGGGTATACTCGAAACCTACCCATCCGAAGTAGCTAAACAATTCCAGGATCGCCAATCCGATGCCGAAAGTGGCGATGACTTCGGAAAGGGCTTGTCCCCTTACGCGGAGCAGGACAAACCGGTAGATCAGCGCACCGAGAATCATGTTGGTGAGCACGGCGATGAAAACGGCAATCAGGTAATTAAGGTGTAGCAGGTTCAACATTCCCCAGATGCCGTAGGCTGCCAGGACGTAAAAGGCCCCGTAGGCGAAATTGGCTATACCGCTGATGCCGAACGTCAGATTGAAACCGATGGCCATCAAGGCCAGGATGGCCGTATTGATCAGGGCATAAAGGGTCGTGCCGACAAGCATGGATGGTCGTCTCCCGTCTCGCTTAATGATTCGATGGGTCAATCGGTCAAATTGGATGGGGTGTTGCCGGGGAACGCCAAAAGCATTCCCCATGCAACGCATCATCCGGTTAGACGACGTTTGAAATCTAATTAACTGGAGTTAATCCGGCCGGCAGCTTGATTTTTCCGTCTGCGATGGATGGCGGGAATACGATAGTGCGTGATCCGTCGTCGTTCCACTGGATTACCGCCGCCACAGCAGATGTTTCAGGATCCATGTCGTAAACAACCTGATGGCCCTCGTCGAATTTGATCCGGCCCATGACACCTACCCGATCGGTTTTTTTCAACTCATCAACGATGGCATCAGCGTCCACGCTGCCGGCTCGTTCGATTGCTTCGGCCAGCAGATACACCGACTCATAGGAAGGACTGATGCCGTGGCCAGCTTCGATCGGCACGCCCCATTTTTTCTGGTAAGCTTGGGCGAAAGCTTCTGATTGGGGCATCTTGGTCGATGAAATGGCGCTGCCCATTTCGAAATTACAGTTGATTGCACCGGTAATTTTTTGATCGAAGGTTTTCCAGGCACCGGGCCCGGCCAGTGGCGAGATGAACCCGGCCATCAGGGCGGGAACCTTCATGGTGTTCCACTGCTTGACCAGGGTGCCGCTTTGGGGCATGTCGAATATAGGGAGGATCACTTGGGCGCCCTTGGCCCGGATCTTCATCAAAGCGGACGAAAAATCCGAAGTTCCGGTTGGATAAGCCTCGTGTCCGACGACTTCCCATCCGGCCTTTTCAAAGTAGACTTTCGTGATGATCTCGGCGGTTTTTCTCGCCCAGGCCACATCCTGATTCATGATATAGACTTTGTTGAACCCGAATTGCTTGTTGATAAAGGCCATCGTGCCGGCCAGGTATTTCACAAGGTACTTGGCGTTCAGGCAGGTTCGGAAAATGTACTTGTATTTTTCCGGCTCCGCTTTGATTTTTGCCTCGGAAGCCGGCGACATGGCGATGGTTCCCAGCAGCGGAACCTTGTATTTGGCGATGATGTCCATGCCCGCCATAAGGGCTTCTGACCGAAAAGGGCCGACTATCAGCGCTGCGGGTTTTTTTTCGAGGATGATTTTTTCCAGACCTAGCAGCGCCTCGGGAACGGGCACACCGGGAGCCGCATCACGGATGTCCACGGATTCAACCTCAAGCGGCCGTTTCGTTCCGGCCACATTGACACCGCCTCTGGCGTTGATCTCTTCGACAGCCAAGTCCACGGCCTTAAGCGCCTCTTTTCCTTCCAGAAATCCTGTTGAGGTAGGAATGCCGATCACGATAGGATCCGCAGCATTAACATTTTCGACTGATACCATCCCAATGGATGCCATCGCCAGCAACGCAAAAACGATTATTAATTTCCGTGTCATGTTGTTTCTCCTTTCAATTATAGCTTCAGTGAAAAGTGCCATGCGGTAAGAAAATGGTCCCAAGCGTACAAAGGTAGCTCTTTGGGATTCGATAAATTCCATGACGTTGGCGGTCAATACTTCGATCCCAGGGGTGGTGTATACCTTAAATATGATCTCTTCTGCAAGGCATCATTTACTGCCATCACAGCAAGATATAGCGATTCGTGCAAATACAAAAGATTACAGTGCGGACCATATCTGAAGATATATTGAAAAAATTGTAACACCGCGCATAACCGGCGCCAGGCCTAATCAGTGTCCGGTTCATGTGCCGGTTAGGTTAATCGGTTAAGCTCCCTTTCGTAGCACTGCGGGCAGATCCCGTGTGAGGGTTTGGCCCCAGAAATATCACTGACATATTTTTCTACCGAGACCCACGTGCCTGTTTCTTCGCGAACCTTCTTGCAATAACTGCAAATCGGATAAATCTTACTCAACTCATCAAGCAAACGATCCCGACGGTCTATTTCCTCTTTGGCTAAAACAATGCGAAGGGACAGTTCGATCATCCGCTTGATCTGCTGGACCAGTCTGATATGCATGTCATTATGAGCGTTCTGCTTGTTGTCCAGGAAACATACTGTCCCGAACTGTTCTCCATCGGGGCGCTCAATGGGCATGCCTACATAGGAGACAATGTTCAGTTCGACTGCCGCTGAATTGTCTTTCCACTGAGGATCTTGGAGCGCATTGGGGATTAGATTAAGCCCCCTGCTCTTCAGAGTATACTCACAGTACCATCCGGAATCCGGGTACTGTGACGTGTACGCTGCAGGATAAGGGTTGCCCTCAGTCTCACTGGAAAGGAGGATCTCAATTTCCTTGCCGTCAACGCGCGTGATCAGCCCCGCAGGAACACCAAGGATTTCAGCCGTCTCATCGAGCAGGTTCTGCCATTCTTTCAAAACGTCTGCGGTAAGCGTTTCCCGATTGAACGGGTTTGCATCCATTTTTCCCATATTCATTGCCCCTCGTTTTTCTATAGGATAACACCTTCAAAGAGTTAAGCCTATATTATTATTAAGCGGATGCATGTATATCTTCAAATAATGGATGTTATAATGATGCAGATATGATGAATTCGCAAGGTTTGAAAAAATTGAGAAACCAGGCGATCCGGAATTGAATGCGCCCGCGAGGTTAGTCCGGCTGAAGAACCAAATGGACGCAGGTTTGCGAAAGATTTCGGCGGGCTTGGAAACATGGATTTTGGTACCCCAAGGGGGTACCAAAATTCGTGTTTCGAGGAAATATTGGGTTTGTAACTTATTGATTTTATTGGTCGGGCATGCAAGATTTGAACTTGCGACCTTTGCGTCCCGAACGCAACGCGCTACCAGGCTGCGCCAATGCCCGATTCGGTTGCTGGTTGTATGTCACGTGCTTTAAAATGTCAATAGCTTTCCCATCATCTTGCCAGCGGGTTATCGAGAACCATGGTTTCATCCCGCCCCGGTCCGACCGAGATGATACTAATCGGGGTTTCCGTCAATTCTTCCACCCGTTTGAGATAGTCCCTCGTTGCCCGGGGCAAATCCTGGGGATTGCGGATGGTTGAAATGTCTTCCTGCCATCCAGGAAGGGTTTCATAGACCGGCTGACATTCACCTAATACTTTAAGGTCTGTAGGAAAATAATCGATTATATTGCCATTATGTTCATAGCCAGTGCAGATCTTCAGTGTTTCCAACCCGCCCAGGATATCCAATTTGGTAATTGCGAGTCCGGTTAGGCCGTTCAGGCGCACAGCATTGTTTACAATCACCGTGTCCAGCCAGCCGCAGCGGCGTCTGCGGCCGGTCGTTGCACCGAATTCGGCTCCTTTGGATTGAATGGTGTCCCCGATATCATCGAAAAGTTCGGTCGGAAAAGGACCGCGTCCGACCCGGGTGGTGTACGCTTTGACGATCCCGATCACGCCATTGATCATCTTGGGACCGACGCCAGAACCGCAACACGCATTGCCGGAAACTGTATTGGAAGAGGTCACAAAAGGGTAGGTACCGTGATCGATGTCCAGGTGCGTGCCTTGCGCCCCTTCAAAGAGAATTTGACGGCCGGCTTTTATCGCATGGTCCAGTTCAACGGAAACGTTGGTCACGTGGGGTGCCAATCGTTCGGCATAGGCACGGTATTGGTCGATGATCGGATCCGGGTCAAGCGTTTCAGCCTTGAGGTAGTTGGCCAGGTAAAAGTTTTTTTCATCCAGGATGGTTTTGACTCGTTCGGCAAAAACATCGGGGTTGAGCAATTCCACAAAGCGGACGCCCCGCCGCGTGGCCTTGTCTTCATAACAAGGACCAATGCCACGGCCCGTGGTGCCGATTTTGTTGTCGCCTTTCATCTTTTCCCGTGCGTGATCGATTTGCTTGTGGTAGGGCATGATGAGATGCGCTTTTTCGCTGATCCGCAATTTGTCCGGTCCTGTATCGATTCCCTTTTGGGATAGATAATCAAGCTCTTCGATCAATACTTCAGGGTCGACCACCAGTCCGTTGCCGATCATACAGATTTTTTGTTGCAGGATGCCTGACGGCACCAGGTGGCTGATAAACTGTTCGCCTTTGACAACCATGGTGTGGCCGGCATTATTACCGCCCTGAAAGCGGACCACGATATCCGCATGTTCGGCCAGTAAATCAACGGCTTTGCCTTTGCCCTCATCTCCCCACTGAGTTCCGATAACTACGATATTCGACACGTTATGCTCCTTAATATAAAGTTATGCATTAGAGTTCAAAGTGCCCCCATTTCGGGGCTTGTTTATCTTTTATCTGCGTTGTCGGAAAAAATCCTGCAGCATTTCACGGCAGTCATCCGCACAAACGCCCGCGATGATCTCCGGATGATGGTTCAAGCGGGCGTTTTGGGCAAAATTATACAACGATCCGGCGGCACCCCATTTGGGATCCTGTGTTCCAAAAACGACCTGGGCAACACGGGCGTGAATGATGGCTCCCATGCACATGACGCAGGGTTCGACCGTAACATAGAGCCTCGTTCTTAACAACCGGTAATTCATGACCTTACGGGCCCCCTCGCGCAATGCCAGAATTTCGGCGTGGGCTGTTGGATCTCCAAGGGTCTCCACCTGATTATGCGTTGCAGCCAGGATTTTACCCGTATCGTCGACCAGGATGGCGCCCACGGGAACCTCCTGCTGTCGACCCGCTTTGGCAGCTTGTTCCAGGGCCATTTGCATGAAATGGGTATGGCCGTGATCCATGTTAAATCCCAGGTTGAACGTTTCAAAAACAATCGCTCAATTTCGCTGGCTTTCCGCTTATCGTTCTGTGGATTTGTGGAAGATTATCATCCTGATATCAGCTCCGGGTCTTTTTATATCCATCTACCGAAATAATGCAAGTTATCATTGACATGAACCAAGTGATGGCTTAAGTAGTGCCCATCCATAAATGGCTCTTTTACTTGATTTCAGCGTTGGATACCATGATTTGAGTACTCAAAATAGCCCTGCTATTCCTCCGGTTCAAATCTGACCTCCGTCTTGAACTCAAGAAAAACAACTCATTTGTGGAAAGACACTAATTAGCATTAGGATTTTTACTATCAGATGCGCCCGTAGCTCAGCCCGGATAGAGCGCCGGACTACGAATCCGTAGGCCGCAGGTTCGAATCCTGCCGGGCGCACCAGAGAATTTAAGGGGTAGCTTTGAGTTACCCCCTTTCTCAAGCTTCACCGTCACACCCCGCTGATGCGTGCTTTAACTGATTATCAATCCGAATGATTTGCCAATCACCTGGCAACCACGCAACACTCGCAAGGTATCATAGGCTAAAAACTATTTTATTTATCATATATTCAGTATGTTGCATTCAAGCGCAACGGAAGCCTAAGGCCTTTTGAATATACTTTGCTTCTTCCCCGTTTGGCGGGATTAATTAAGCCACCCGTATTCGGAACGGTGGCATAATCTGGAGGATTTTCTGATGGATGATTTTTTACACAATTTGCGAATGCAGAAAGATCGGCGCTTTGAGAGAGGGCGCAAACCCTATGACAGCAATAGCTACAAGAAAGGGCGTTCACCAGACAACCGTAAAGGCAATTACCGCAAAACGCCGGGTGTGGAGCAAATTACGAGCCTGCTCATCGAAAACCTCCCCGAACTGAAAACCAAACTGGATGAGCTGGTCGAACAGCAGAAGCGTCTGGCCGTTGCCGGTGAGCGTCGAGCAGATGCCGAAGAGCGCAAAGCCTCGGCTATCGAGCAAATTGCAAACGCCTTTAACCACTCTGCAGGGTTCCCCTTGCCGGGCAGCCTTCAGGAAAAAACCAACATCCAACCACCACTGCCGGTAATCGAAACAACGTCGAGTGCCGATGAAAACGAGGCCGGTGATCCCCCATCGGAGAGCGCGATTATCGATCTCATTCAGGCCATGCGTGCTCGAGGCTTAAGCTATTCCAGGATTGCGGAAGACCTGAACGCCCAAAACATGCCCACTTCTTCCGGTCGAGGTCAGTGGCGAGGGCCGATGGTTAGCAAGTTGTGCCGCGAATTGGAATAACCGTGCATTCGGGCGTGAGCGGCGGGGTCCACCTGTCAACCGTCCCTCAATGCGTTCCATCATTTTATACGACACGACGACGATGTCATTCCTGATGCATCGTATTATT
>Ga0316195_10001238_pt1 | contig 11264 bp, 14 predicted proteins | sample Phised1_MG_FD_204937 | JGI IMG/M metagenome (GOLD analysis project Ga0316195, IMG submission 204937) | Coastal sediment microbial communities from Maine, United States - Phippsburg sediment 1 | ecosystem: Environmental > Aquatic > Marine > Coastal > Sediment | place: USA: Maine | collected... | reverse complement strand
ATGAGGCGGTGGATGAGGCCGAGTTTTGCGAGGCCGAAGAACTGCAAGAGCAGTATCCCGAAGCGGAGATCTCCGACCTGTCTCTCGATTTTAACGCGGAAGATCTCAACGGCGAGGAGGGCCTCCTCAAGTGAGCCTGCCGTACCTGCGGCAGACCGACGCAGGTGTCGAGATATGCCTCTATATACAGCCGCGTGCCAGCCGCAATCGGGTCGTCGGCCTGCAGGGTGATGCCCTCAAAATTGCCTTGACGGCTCCACCTGTGGATGGAGCCGCCAACAAGGCCTGTTGCGCTTTTCTTGCCAAACTCTGCAATCTGCCCAAGGGTCGTGTTAAACTGGTTTCCGGCGAGGCTTCGCGCCATAAGCGCTGGCTGCTCGAGGATGCCGATTTTCAGGACATCCGTTCGCAACTGAATACCGTGGTGGGGGCTTGACATCCGCCTGCAAAGTTATTAAATTGCCGACGAATTTTTCAACGAGGTGATTCGCAATGCCAATCTACGAGTATCAATGCAGGGAATGCGGGCTGGTTTTCGAAGCCCGGCAGAAGTTTTCTGATGGGCCGCTGACGGTGTGTCAAGAGTGCGGCGGGACTGTTGCCAAGTTGATTTCCCAGACAGGTTTTACCCTCAAGGGGGACGGCTGGTACGATCAGGGTTACGGCGCCAAGCCTGCGGCCTGTCCGGCGGCGGACAGTGGCGGCGGCTGTGCCGGTTGCCCGAAAGCGGCTAACGAGTAAACAAATGTCATCTTGCGGTAAAGGGACGGAATTTAACTCCGTCCCTTTTTTGTTCTCTCTCCGCGGCTTTCGATATTTTGAGTGTGGCACACTTTAAAGAGGTAACTCATTGCGCCCGTTATGGACAAGCACATGCCGGAAACCCTGTTGACTTTGCCGGAGCTTGGCTGGAGCCATTTTTTTCAACAGCAATTAAGCTTGGAGGAGTGGGAAACGACCCAACCCTTCCGGGTGTTTGCCCTCAACCGGCACCTGATCGATGGCGTGGGTACGGGTGGCCGCCGGCAGCTCACACTGCCTCATGCCTGGCTGCGTTATTCGATAGAAGATTTGCCGACGGTTGGTGACTGGCTGCTGGTCGATGGCAATGGTCTGCCGCAACGTCTGCTGGAGCGCAAGAGTCTGTTCAAACGCATGGCTTCGGGACGCGAGACGAAGGTGCAGTTGATGGCGGCGAATGTCGACACCCTGTTCATTGTCTCTTCCTGCAACCAGGAGTTCAACCTGTCCCGCCTTGAACGCTATCTGGCCCTGGCTCTTGATGCCGGTGTTGAACCGGTGATTGTCCTGACCAAGGCTGACCTAGTCGATGAGACCGATGCGTTTTGCACCCAGGCCAAGATACTGCATCCCGATCTGGCGATTGTGGTCGTCAACGCCAAGGACGTCGGAGTTATAGAGATGTTAAGCCCCTGGTGCAGTATGGGACAAACCATCGCACTGGTCGGATCGAGTGGTGTCGGCAAGTCGACGTTGGTCAACACCTTGAGCTCGGCGGAGGTCCAGGAAACCGGAGACACCCGCGAGAGTGATGCCAAGGGTCGTCATACAACCACCTCTCGTTCCCTGCACATCTTGCCCGGAGGGGGACTCCTGCTCGACAGCCCGGGGTTGCGTGAACTTCAACTGAGCGATTGCCTGACCGGCGTTGCCACGCTCTTCGAGGAGATTGAAAGCATCGCCCGTCACTGTCGTTTTAACAATTGCCGGCACCAGGGTGATATCGGCTGTGCGGTGACCGCCGCCGCCGAGCGCAATGAATTGGACCCACGCCGGCTGGAAAACTACCTCAAACTGCGCCTGGAACAGGAACGAACGGCGGAAACTCTGGTGGAAAAACACCGTAAGGATAAGAATTTCGGCAAGATGTCCAAGCGGGTGATGGAACAGAAGCGCCGCGAGCGCAGCTAGACCCCCAGGCGCATGTGAGGGGCTAAGGGTTTTCTCCTCCCTACGTTTTTTCAGCTTTTCTGTTGCCACATATCTTTACAAGCACAACTGGCTTGCGTATAGTCGTAGTCTCATTCTCGAGGAGGTTTTTTGCGTGGATAAGATCATTGACGGCAAGGCGATCGCCGCCGATATTCGTAAAGAAATTGCTGCCGATGTGGTGGCGTTGAAGGATCAAGGCGTTACCCCTGGCCTGGCTGTCGTGCTGGTGGGTGACGACCCGGCCAGCCGGGTTTACGTGTCGATGAAAGAGAAGGCATGCGAGCAGGCCGGCATCTTTTCCGATGAGCACAAGCTGCCCGCCGAGACGAGCGAGGCACAACTGCTGGCGCTGATCGAAGCCCTCAATAAAGACGCGCGCATCGACGGCATACTGGTACAGTTGCCGCTACCCGGGCATATTGATGAAAGCAAGGTTCTGGAGGCTATCTCTCCAACCAAGGACGCTGACGGTTTCCACCCGTACAACGTCGGTCGCCTAGCGACCGGCAACCCGCTTTTTCAGCCATGCACACCTTATGGGGTCATGAAGATGCTGGAACGAACCGGCGTTGATCTGACTGGCAAAGAAGTCGTCGTGGTTGGTCGCTCTAATATCGTTGGCAAGCCCGTGGCGCTGATGTGCCTTGCCCAGCACGCGACCGTGACCCTCTGTCACTCCCGCACCCGCGATCTGCCGGCCAAGGTTGCCCAGGCCGATGTGCTGATCGCCGCAGTTGGTCGACCCGAGATGATCAAAGGGGCGTGGATCAAGGAAGGCGCCGTGGTAATCGATGTCGGCGTCAACCGGGTCGGCGAGAAGAAACTGGTCGGTGATGTCGAGTTCATCGCCGCCAAAGACCGGGCCAGCGCCATCACGCCGGTTCCCGGTGGCGTCGGACCCATGACGATCACAATGCTGCTGTATAACACCGTGGAAAGTGCCAAGCGTCGCGCTAACCAATAACACCATGCTGCGGCCCGAAACGACCTGTTCGTTCCGGGCCGTTTTGCCTTTGATTTATGAATCCGGGCCATAAATGTCCGGCACGAAGCCTTCGGACCGATATGATCATCAGTGAACTAAAGCCGTTGACAGAGCTGCAACAGACCTTGTCCGAATTCGACAAACTGTTCCTGGTCGGCTGCGCCGCCTGTGCCACGACCTGCAAGGCTGGCGGCGAGGAAGAAATCTTCAAGCTGCAGGAGTGGTTGGTCGAACAGCGCAAGGAAGTCACCGGCAGCGTGGTGATCGACGAGGCCTGCCATATCATGCGGTCCGCTCGTGATCTGCGCCATCACAGGAATGCTCTCCAGGAGGCCGATGCCCTGGTCGTCCTCGCCTGCGGTTCAGGAGTCCAGTCGGTTTCCTCCAATGTCGAGAAGCGCGTGGTTGGCGGCCTGAATTCCATGTTCCTCGGCAACGTGCGTCGTTTCGGCCAGTACGAGGAGATGTGTTCGCTATGTGGGGACTGCATTCTCAATGAAACGGCTGGGATCTGTCCGGTGACCACCTGTTCCAAGGGCCTTCTCAACGGGCCCTGCGGCGGCATGGAGGATGGCCACTGCGAAGTTGACGCGGAGCTCGAGTGTGCCTGGCGTCTGATCTATGAGCGTCTGCAGAGTCAGCAGCGCCAGGGGGTGTTTGCCCGGCGCGTGCCGCCGAAAAACTGGAGCCGTCGACGCAAGCCCGGGCGCTATCGCCTCAAAAACGGCGGTCGCTAGAAATCATGTCGCATCTTTCCGAACAGCTGGCCAGCGGCCGCTTCGTGGTGACTGCGGAAATTGCTCCGCCCAAGGGAGCCAATCTGGCCCCGTCCCTGGCGGAGGTTAAAAAGTTCGTGGGGATCACTGCGGTCAATGTGACCGATAACCAGGGCGCCAACATGCGCCTCTCCTCGTTGGCTCTGGCGGCGCAATTGCAGCAGGCGGGTACGGAAACGATCCTGCAGCTGACCTGTCGTGACCGTAATCGCATGGCGCTGCAGTCCGACCTGCTCGGTGCGGCGTCCTTCGGTATCGAAAATCTGCTGCTGCTGTCCGGTGACCACAGTAAATTCGGCGATCACCCTGACGCCCGGCCGGTCTTCGACCTCGATTCTGTCCAGTTGCTCGATATGACTGCCGGTCTGATGGCGGGGGTTGACATGGTGGGCAAGCGGCTCAACGGGGTGCCTAATTTTTTCCCCGGTGCCGCGGTCAATCCGGCGGCGGAGCCCTTCGATCTGATGTTTCAGAAAGTGTTGAAAAAGGTTGACAGCGGGGCACGCTTTTTCCAGACCCAATCGATCTTTGACCGGGCCTCCCTGGAACGGTTCATGGCAGCGATGAAGCCATTAAACGTGCCGGTCATCGCCGGTGTATTGTTGATTCGCAGCGCAAAAATGGCGTACTTTCTCAACGCCAATATCCCGGGGGTAAAAGTCCCGCAGGCGTTGCTTGACCGGCTGGATAAGGCGACGGACCCCTTGGCTGAGGGTGTTGCCATCGCGCGCGAAACAGTCGCCTGGGCTAGGGACCTTTGTCAAGGTGTGCACCTGATGACGCTCGGGCACGAGGGTAAGATTTCTGCGATTCTCGCATAATTCTTAATGTTTAATTTTGAATTGTAAGAATTAATAATTCAACATTCAAAATTCACCTCTAATTGTAAGGAGCGCTCCGTGAAAAGAACTCCATTGAATCAGGTCCACCGCGAGCTTGGCGCGCGAATGGTTGATTTTGGCGGTTGGGATATGCCGGTCCAGTACTCTGGTGTCATCGAGGAGCACCTGGCCGTGCGGCAGGCTGCCGGGCTCTTTGATGTTTCGCATATGGGAGAAATCGAGGTGCGCGGCAGCAATGCCCTGGACTTCATCCAGCATCTGACGATCAATGATGCCGCGAAAATGGTCGATGGCCAGGTGCAATATTCGGCCATGTGCTACCCCGAGGGCGGCGTCGTCGATGATGTGACCCTGTACCGGTTCAGTGCAGAGCATTTCCTCTTCTGCGTGAATGCGTCCAATACCGACAAGGACTTTGCCTGGATGCAGCAGGTCCTGGCTGATGCGGCAATGGCCGACGTGACCTTGAAAAATCGCAGCGCCGAATTCGCCCAAATTGCCCTGCAGGGGCCGAAATCGGCAGAGATCCTGGCCCATCTCACAGATGTGTCGCTAGCTGATATCGCTTATTATCATTTTCGTGAGGGGACCGTTGCTGGCGTGTCCATGATCATCTCGCGCACCGGTTACACCGGTGAGGATGGTTTCGAGTTGTACCTGCCGTCAACCGCCGCAGTTGATGTCTGGCAGCGGTTGATGACGACGGGATCAGGGCATGGCCTGATGCCGATCGGTCTGGGTGCGCGCGATACCCTGCGTCTGGAAAAGGGCTATGCCCTCTACGGTCATGAGCTGTCACGCGAGATTTCGCCACTGGAGGCGGGGTTGGCCTGGATCACCAAGCTTGACAAAGCTGAATTTGTCGGCAAAGCTGCCTTGGTGGCTCAAAAGTCTGACGGTGTGCCGCGACGGCGTATCGGGCTGGTCATGCAGGAACGCGGTATCCCGCGCGAAGGGTACCCGGTCTTTGCCGGTGGGCGCGAGGTTGGAATCGTCACCAGCGGGACCATGTCGCCGTCTCTCAAGGTTGGCGTGGCCCTGGCCCTGGTTGAGCCGGGTGCGGCGGGTGTTGATGGCGAACTGGAGGTTGCCGTACGCAATCGGTGTATGCGTGCCAAGGTGGTGCGGCCGCCCTTTTTGAAATAATGACAAGAAGTTCAAGGCAGGGACATTTTCGTTTCACCCCTGCGTGGTCAGGGGTATAAAGCCATAAGGAGATCGTCATGGAATTTCCGGAAGAACTCAAGTACACAGAAGAACATGAATGGGTCATGGTCGAGGAAGATCTGGCTGTGGTGGGTATCACCGATTTTGCCCAGGATGCACTGGGTGACGTGGTTTTTGTCGAACTTCCCGAGGTTGGAACGGTCCTCGAGGCCGGCAAAGCTTTCGGTGTCGTCGAATCGGTAAAAGCCGTTTCTGATATCTACGCACCGGTTTCCGGGACAGTAGAAGAGATCAATGACGATCTGGTTGATGCTCCCGAAATCATCAACACCTCGCCTTACGAAGACGGTTGGATGATCAAGATCCGCATGGCCAATGCCGGCGATGCCGATGAACTGATGGACGCTGAAGCATACCAGGCCCTGATTGCAGAGGAGAGCTGAGGATCATGCGATATATCCCGCATACTGCCGGGGACGTCAGCGAGATGCTCGAGCGAATCGGGGTCAAAACCCTGGAAGACCTCTTTGTCGAGGTGCCGGAATCCGTCCGACTCAAACGCCCTCTGGACCTGCCGGAACCGCTCAGCGAGACGGAACTGCTCCGTGAGCTGAAAACCCTGGCAGCAAAGAACGCAACCACTTCGACGCACAAAAGCTTTCTCGGTGGCGGCGCCTATCAGCACTTCATCCCCGCGGTGATCGATCTGCTGGTCTCGCGCAGTGAATTCTATACCGCCTACACTCCCTACCAGCCGGAAATCAGTCAAGGAACCCTACAGGCGATCTTCGAATTCCAGACGCTGATCTGCCAACTGACCGGCATGGATGTCGCCAACGCCTCGATGTACGACGGCGCCTCGGCCTGCGCCGAAGCAGTGCTGATGGCGGTCCGCCTGACGCGCCGCAAGCGGGTGTTGCTGTCGCGGGGACTCAACCCGCGCTACCGCGCCGTCGTGGCCACCTATTGCCGTTATCTTGGCCTGGAACTGGTTGAAGTCGCTGTTGCCGCGAACGGGCAGACCGATCTGCAGGATCTGGCAGCCAAGCTGGATGAATCGACCGCTGCCGTGGTTGCCGGTTACCCGAATTATTTCGGTGTCATTGAGGATGTTGCCGCTCTGGTCGAGGGGGCGCATCAGGCCGGCGCCCGGATGATCACGGCGGTCTCGGAACCGGTGGCGCTCGGTTTGCTCAAGCCGCCGGGTGAACTCGGCGTTGACATCGTTGCCGGTGACGGCCAGAGTTTCGGCCTGCCGCTGGCCTTCGGTGGGCCCTATGTCGGGTTTTTCGCCGTTCGGCAGAAGGATTTGCGGGCCATGCCAGGACGCCTGGTTGGCGAAACCACAGATCTCGACGGACAGCGTGGTTTCGTGCTGACCCTGTCGACTCGCGAGCAGCATATCCGACGCGAAAAGGCCACTTCGAATATCTGCTCCAACCAAGGGTTGTGTGCCCTGGTGACAACCATCTTCATGAGCTTGCTCGGTAAGCAGGGCTTGCGTGAGATGGCCGAACAGAACCTCGCCAAGGCGGCTTATGCCCGCCAGAAATTGTCCGGCGTCAAGGGCTTCAGCCTGGTCTTCGGCGGGCCGTCTTTCAATGAATTTGTCGTGCGGTCCAAGGAACCCGTCTCAGCTGTGCTGAGCCGCCTGGAAAAGGCCGGAATCCTTGGGGGAATCCCTCTTGGCAGCGACTACCCGGAGCTGGCCGATTGTTTCCTGGTTTGTGTCACCGAACAGAACCGGCGAGATGAAATCGATACCTTGGCTGCGGCACTGCAGGGAGGTGTAGCATGACGATTGTCGGGACCAGTGGACTTATCTTGAACGAAAAGCTGCTTTTCGAGCATTCCGCTTCCGGGCGCAAAGGCTATAGCCTCCCAAAACTCGACGTGCCGGAAGCAAAACTTCCGGCGGCGCTCTGCCGCGTAGAAATCAACGGCTTCCCGGAGCTCTCCGAGGTCGATGTCGTGCGGCATTTTACCCGTCTTTCGACCTGGAACTATGGTGTCGATTCGGGATTCTACCCCTTGGGCAGCTGTACCATGAAATACAACCCAAAGGTCAACGAGGCGGCGGCGAGGCTGCCCGGTTTGGCCGATATCCATCCGGCGACCCCACCGCATCTGGTCCAGGGGATCCTGGAACTGATGTACCGTTTGCAAGTGGCTCTGGCCGAGGTCTCCGGTTTTGCCAGGGTCACTCTGCAGCCGGCGGCCGGTGCTCATGGCGAGCTGGCCGGGATGCTGGTGATTCGTGCTTGGCACGAGGCCCGTGGCAGCAAGCGCAGCAAGGTGCTGATCCCCGATACGGCACATGGCACCAATCCGGCGACGGCCGCCCTGACCGGTTACGATGTCGTGCCGATTGCCTCGCAAGGTGTTCTGACCCTGGAAGAGGTTGCCGCGCACATGAATGATGACGTCGCTGCGCTGATGGTGACCAATCCGAACACCCTCGGGCTGTTCGAAACAAACATCGAGGCAATCTGCAAGCTGGTCCACGAACGCGGCGGGCTGGTCTATTGCGACGGCGCCAATCTCAATGCCCTGATGGGGATTGCACGTCCCGGGGACATGGGTATTGACGTCATGCACTTCAACCTGCACAAGACGTTTTCCACACCACATGGCGGCGGTGGACCGGGTGCCGGACCGGTGGGGGTCACGGAAAAATTAATCCCCTACCTTCCGGGTCCTGGGGTGGAATGCGATGGCGACCAGTTCCGTTTCGAATCTGCCAATGCCGATTCAATCGGGCGGCTGATGGCGTTTCACGGCAATGTCGGCATCATGGTGCGGGCCTTTGCCTACGCGTTCAGTATGGGCGGCTCAGGCCTGAAGCACGCCAGCCAGATGGCCGTGCTCAATGCCAACTACGTGCGGGCCAGGCTGGAAGGTGCCTACGATCTGCCTTACAAAAGGCGTTCGCTGCACGAAGTGATTTTCTCCGATAAGGATCTCGAGGGTGGCTGCCACACGCTCGATGTTGCCAAGCGTCTGATCGACTACGGCTATCATCCGCCGACCATCTATTTCCCGCTGGTGGTCAAGGGCGCGATCATGATCGAGCCGACTGAGACGGAAAGTCAGGAAATCCTCGACGAGTTCTGTGACGCCATGATTGCCATCGCCGGGGAGGCCCGCGACAATCCTGAACTGCTGCACCAAGCCCCGGTTCGTTCCAAAGTCAGAAGGCTTGACGAAACCACCGCCGCGCGCAAACCGAAACTCCGCTGGGAGGAGAATCCCTAGCACGAGGGGCAAAGCACATAAGAGCAGAAAGCAACGGGGGCGATCTTGCAAAGATCGCCCCCGTTGCTGTTGCTGGAGTTTTGCAATACTTTACGTAGCTACCTTTCTCAACCTTTCATATCACGGCCGTGCTCTCTTAGTTCTAAATCTTTGTAAGTATCTGCTTTTGCGTGTAAACCTCCGGAATTGACGAACAGGTAAACAGTGATAGGCTGAATGATAAGCAGACGCTAATCTTGGAGGTTGGCAAAGCAGAAGGAAAGGAGGCAATCACCATGACAACAAATTTTTTCAGAGAAATGGAAAATCTGCGCCGGGAAATTGATGAAGCCTTTAAGGGGTTTAGCATGGGCCGGATATTGGAACCGTCATTCCTCCCCGGCATCGGCGCAGCCCGTTTCCCACAGGTCAACCTTTCTCAGGACGAGGATAACCTTTATGCCGAAGTCCTGGTGCCGGGGGTTGAGGCCAAGGACCTCGAATTGACCGTGATTCGCGGTGTCCTCTCCCTGGCAGGTGAACGTAAAGTTGAACAGCCCGGCGAAAGAACCTGGCACCGTCGCGAACGCGGCCATGGTAAATTTATGCGCACCCTCGATCTGCCGTGTGAAGTCGATGCCGACAGAGTCGTCGCCAAGTATGACAACGGCGTCCTGTTGATAACGCTGCCCATCCCTGAACAGGCCAAGCCAAAGAAAATCAGTGTCAAGGCGCGTTAATTGACAGGCAAAGCAAAGCCATAGAGGAGGTGGAATCATGGGACAGAAAGACATCTCTCTTAGCGGCAGTCGCGAGATGACAGGACGTGAACAGACCCGCACTATCATCGTCCGACCCGCGGTCGACATTTTCGAAACCAACGACGGGCTGACTCTGGTGGCCGACCTGCCCGGTGTCAGTAAAGAGTCTTTGCAAATTGACATAGACCAGGGGCTGTTGACTATAGAAGCCGACGCCAAATCGCGTCTCAAAGGGGAAACTAGGCAGCAGGAATTCGTGCATGGCAACTTTTACCGGCAATTCCAGATTCCGAACGAGATTGCCACGGAAAAAATCTCGGCGGAAATGCTCAATGGGGTTTTGACCCTGCATCTGCCCAAGGCTGAAGCAGCCAGGCCCAGACGCATTGAAATCAATTAGTCGGCAAGAAAGGCGGTGAACAATGATGTCACTAAAAGATCTGATACCCTGGCGTCGCGACAAAGAGATCATGGTCGATAGAGGGGTTGATCATCCCCTTCAACAGTTGCACTGGGGCATTGATCACCTGTTTGATGATTTCATCGCTAATATGGGTTGGTCCGGTTCCGCAGTGCATGATGTTCTCTCGCCGCGCATCGACCTTGCGGAAACTGATAAAGAGGTGATCGTCACAGCCGAGATGCCGGGCCTAGATGAGAACGACATAGACGTTTCCCTGGACAGGAATACCCTCATGATTCGTGGGCAGAAAACTGCGGAAAAGGAGGACAAGGAAAAGCACTATTATCATGTTGAACGAGCTTACAGCACTTTTTACCGTGCGGTTCCGCTGCCTTGTGAGGTTGACGATGAACACGTCAAGGCGACCTACAAAAAAGGTCTACTGACAGTACATCTGCCCAAAATACGTGGTGTCGCGCAAGCGCGCAAGCGCATTGAAATTCATTAGGTAGAGGCCGTTGGCAGCAGACATTGGCAATCGTGTGGCGCCTCTGCAGGGACATAGCTGGAACTTTCATAGGAGACGGCCCTCGATGAGAATTCCCGTGGTACTCAAAAATGGTACGGAACGAACGGTCAGCAAAGTCGAACTGCAGTTTTTGATCGTTCACGAACGGGTTCTGTTTTTTGAGCGGTCCGATGGCTGGGTGGTTGTCGGTCGCGATCAAATGCGTACCGACCTCTCCGCATATGCAGGGTCCGACCGACGCTTGGCTGAAGCGTTTACCAAAAGCAAGTGGTATTGATGCTGTTCAAGGTTGGCGGGCTGCCAGCACGAAGCAAGTTAACAGATGTTGGTGCGCAAGCTCGGTTGCAGGATGTAGGGCCACTTTGACCACAGGATCGGGTGGCCCTTGCTTATGATGGTGGCAATCTAGACAGATAATCCGGCGGCAGAGATGACCAGAATCATCATTGAAGAATCCAGCCGTACGCCAGTCTCCCGCGCACGGGTAGAAATCGTCGAGCGGAAAGGGGTCGGGCATCCCGACACCATCTGTGACGCGATCATGGAAGAGGTCTCCCTCGCCCTGTGTCGTGAATACCAGGCCGAGTTCGGGCGGATCCTGCATCACAATACGG
>Ga0316195_10001237_pt1 | contig 11267 bp, 4 predicted proteins | sample Phised1_MG_FD_204937 | JGI IMG/M metagenome (GOLD analysis project Ga0316195, IMG submission 204937) | Coastal sediment microbial communities from Maine, United States - Phippsburg sediment 1 | ecosystem: Environmental > Aquatic > Marine > Coastal > Sediment | place: USA: Maine | collected... | reverse complement strand
GACGACCAGTTCGTGCAACAGCGCCATGATCGACTCACCGGTGCGCGAGTCGAGCTGGCCGGTCGGCTCGTCGGCGATCAGCACCTTCGGCCGCGCGGCGATCGCTCGCGCGATGGCGACGCGTTGTTGCTCACCACCCGACAACTGGTCGGGACGGTGTTGCGACCGTCCGGTGAGGCCGACCTGGTGCATCACCTCCTCGACTCGTCGGTGGCGATCCGCCGACGGCCACGCGAGCAGCCGCAGCGGTACCTCGACGTTCTCGGCGGCCGTCAGCACGGGCAGCAGCCCGAATCCCTGGAAGATGTGGGCGACGGCTGTCCGGCGGAGTTCGGTGAGTTCGGCGTCGTCCATCGCTGCGAGGTCTCGGCCGTCGACGATCACCGTCCCGGTGTCGGCGCGATCGAGCCCTCCCATCACGTTGAGCAGCGTCGTCTTGCCGCTGCCCGAACGACCGTGCACCACCACGAATGCACCGGCAGGGATCGACAGTGTGACGTCGCGAAGCGCATGGACCGGCTCACTCGCCGTCGGGAACGACCGCGCGACGCCGGTGAGCTCGATCATGTCCGACCCGCTCACCCGACATCCCCGTTCGGCCGGTCATCGGCGTCCGGGTCGACGTCGACGGGTCGATCGGACGAGGCGGTCGTCTCCGGCCAGACACCGATGTGGTCACGTTCGAGCTCGAGGCGCACGCGGCGCTCGAGCGCGAGCGCGTTGACGTACCGCTCCGGGAGCTGCATCCGGCCGGCGGCGTCGAGGACGGCGTACTCCCGGCTGATCACACCGTCCGCGCCACCGCGATTTCGAAGCGTCTCGGTGCTGATCCGGCCGTCTCGGATCGCGATCGTCCGGTCGACGTGTCCGGACACCAGCGGATCGTGGGTCACGATCAACCCGGTCACACCGAGCTCGACATTCACGGTGCGGAGCACCGACACGATCTCCTCCGCAGTCGCCGTGTCGAGTTCGCCGGTCGGCTCGTCGGCGAGCAGCACCGCCGGCTCGTTCGCCAGTGCCACCGCGATCGCGACCCGTTGCTGCTCACCGCCCGAGAGCTGCTGCGGGCGATGATCGGCCCTGTCGGCGAGCCCGACGACGTCGAGCAGCTCGCTCGCGCGGCGGAACCGCTCACGCCGGCTCAGCCCTGCCAACGTCATCGGGAGCTCGACATTCGCCCGCGCGTCCAGGTAGGGCAGGAGGTTGCGCGACGTCTGCTGCCAGATGAAGCCGACGGCGCGACGGCGGAATGCCGTGCGATCCGACGAGCGCATCGACATCAGGTCGTGGCCCGCGACGACGGCCCGCCCGGCGGTCGGCTTGTCGAGCCCGCCGAGCACGTTGAGCAGCGTCGACTTGCCCGACCCGGACGCACCCACCAGCGTGACCAGCTCCCCCGGCTCGACCTCGAGATCCAGTCCCTGGAGCGCGACCACCTCGATGTCCGCGGACTGGTAGATCTTGACCAGCCCGTCGCACACGATGCCGCCGTGGGCGACTCGCGCTCCCGTCGCCGCCGTCATCGCTCTCCCCACTCCCCCCTCGCCGAGCGCCCCCGAGCGACCGACGCCGGCCGGGCGGCCGCGAGCCGCACCACCACCACAGCGACGACGAACAGCGAGCCCACGACGGCGAACGTAGCGCCCGCAAGCCGCGGTGTGGAGAAGGCCGCTCCGTTCAGCGCGTCGAGTTCGAGTCGTCCGTCGAGCGCTGCCGAGGTGATCCACGCGGACGCCACTGCCACGATCAGCCCGAAGCCGACCAGCGGCGCGAGTTCAGCCATCACCGCTCGCCGGAACTCCGACCGATCGGCGCCAAGCGCAGCCAACAGCTCGGCGTCGCGTCGACGGCGTCGCATCGTGATCACGGTGACCGTGGTGATCCCGGCGACGCCGAGCAGCCACGCGGCCACAGCGGCGACGACGAAGACACCGCCGACGACGTCGCCGAGCGGTCCGCGGTCGGCGCCGTCGAACGCGTCTCGCAGCGACCAGCCGATCGTCGCGGACACCGCCGCGACGCACGCCGCCACGGCGACCGAGACGACGAGTGACCCTGCACCGCCCATGTCGGCAGCGCGGCGCAGACCCACCACACGACCGACCCCGAGATCGAGGCCGCCGATCGCCCGACCTCGTCGCGGCCGGGCGAGCACCGCGACCGCCAGGATCGCCACCGCGACCGGCACCAGCGCGAGCGGAAGAACGACGAGCAGGTCGTTGCCGGCTCCGGCTGAGATGCCCTGGCGGCGCAACGCCACGACCGAGGCGCCGGCCACCACGACGAGCACCGTGGCGCCGGCACGCCGCCAGCGAGCGGGTCCCGCAGTCTCGAAGCGCCCGAGCGCGATCCTGGCATCTCCGGCTTGGAGCACGAGATCGGCCACGACGAGCAGCGCGACGAAGGCGGCGACGCTGCCGATCGACGACGACACACCACCGATCGCAGCCCGGCCGATGCTCGCTCCGAACAGCGCCCCTGCAGCGATCGCCGCGGACGACGCCGTCACCGAACCGGCCACCATCGCGCTCTGAGCCGCGCCACGCGCCCGAACCTGCCCCCACCATGGCCGGCGACGGTCCGCCGCCGCCCGCTGGAGCTGGACGAACGAGAGGACAGCAGCGGCGATCACGCCGACCGCCGCAACGCGGACTGCGTCACGTGCCGTTCCGCGCCGGGCGGTTTCGGCCTCCAACACGCCGCCGAGGCCCAGCCGCACCGCAGGCGACCCGAATGCCGCGGTCGGCGTCGTACTCGCTTCGGTGGTCCGGACCGCGCGCTCGACCGCCTCGACGTTCGACATGTCGATTCGGGCAGGTTCGAGATCACGGCGCTCCTCCACTCGCAGGGCCGCCTGACCACCGAGCGCGGCGAGCACGGTGGAGAGTTGGGCCTCCGGGACGGCGGCGTGCACTGTGAGATCGGCGCCGACCCCGGTGTCGTCGACGATCACCCGGTGGAGACGGTCGTCGCCGAACCAGAACGGGTCGGTGGGGTCGTCGAGTTCGAGCAGCGAGGCGACGCGGATCACGAGGGGGTCGGGAAGCGAGTCGAACCCGCGGAACAACGGATCGTCGGTCGTCGCGGTCACCAGCAGCTCGGAGCCGACCCGCCAGCCGAGCTCCTCGGCCGCACCCGTCGACAACGAGACCTCGACGATCGACACACCATCGACCGGATCGGTGCGCGTCGGTTCGGCGCCGGCGAACGGCGACGAGTGCGACTCGAGCCCTTCCTGCACGCGCAGCACGACGGTGGTCGGCGACGCGGTGGGTTCGCCGTCGACGGTACGGACCGTGAGACGCGGCGCGTCGATCGTCAGTCGGGGATCGGCGTACACCGCCGACACGAGCGGATCGATGTTCGACCCGGCGGTCTCGATCATCCGGCGCGGCACCACCAGCGGATCGGTCGGACCGCTGGGCGTGAACACGTCGGCGACCTCCACGACGAGACGCGTGCTCTCCGCCGGGGCGTTCGTCAACGCCAGTTCCAGGCTGTCGCGCTCGGCGCCGCCGACCGCTCGCTCCGCAGCGACGATGCCGGCGGCGACACCACCGACGAGCAGCGCGATGCAGGCGAGCACGAGTGCGTCGGCTCGGCCCGTGAGACGCATCATCGATGCCGCTGCCGTCGCCCATCTCCCGAGCGGCCTCATCGCTGGTCCCCGATCCGGAGTTCGTCGGCGGGTCGAACGCCGTGCAACAGCCGGCTGGTTGCGAGTGGGACCAGAGCGATCGACACCAGGGCCACGACGACCAGGGCGGCCAGCGCCACCGACGGCAGGACGAGCAGCGGTGGCGGCACCGCGTCGCCTCCGTCGCGATCGCCGGTGAGTGCACTCGACACGACCGAAGCGATCACGATGCCCGTCGTCAGGCCGATCACGATCGCGAGGATCCCGATCGGGACCGTCTCACGGACCAACCACTGACGTAGCTCACGCCGAGAGGCGCCGAGTGCGCGGAGCACCGCGTTCGCTCCTCTCCGATCACGAGCACCGGTCACCGCCGCCATCAACAACCCGACGATCGCGACGACGCCAACCACGCCGACAGCGATCAGCAGACTCCCCGTCAGACCGACCAGGATCGGATCGCTGATGCGCAGTTCGGCTTCCTCCTGACGGTCGGCGACCACGGCGCTGTCGAACGGCGCGTCGCGCAGGGTCGTCGCGATCTCGGGGTGGTCGGACTCGTCGAGGACCGCCACCCACCGATCGGGATCCGATCGCGCGCCACTGGCCAGGTAGTCGGCAGCGGCCAGACTGGCGTAGTCGGCGAGGAACGCCAACGGTTGATCTGCTGCGAACGGAACGACGTCGGTCTCACCGATGATGCGCAGCGCCAACCGGGTACTGCCGAGCCGAACGCTGACCGGGGTGCCGAACCCGACAGCGAGGTCCTCGACCAGCTGCGGCGTTGCCAGCACGTCGACGGTCACGGCGCCGTCGACAGCGTCGGCGACGAGGTCGGCATCGGCGGTCACGAATCGGAACCGCGCCGATGCCTGGCGTTGCGCCGTGGTCCCGGCATCCACGTCGAGCTGGAGTGCCGTGCGGTCGACCACGGACATCGAGGCGGCCGGCGACGAGATCGTGAAGCGTTCCGGCGCGGGTGCGGTCGGTGTCCACGACGACCCACCCAGGTCGATCGCCACGCCGTCGACGTCGAGTTCGAGCACTCCGATCTCGGCGCGCACCGTCGGAACGTCGAGCGGTGTGACATCGTCGACACCGTCGCCGTCGAGATCGCTGACGAAGGCCCGCAGGTCGACGAACGGGATCGGTGCCTCGACCTCGATCTCGACAAGACGCACGGGAAGGTTCTCGCCGTCGGTGGCGTCGATGCGCCCGAAGGAGACCTCCACGGTCGTCGGTCCGCCCTCGGACGAGATCGTCGGCTCGACCGCTGGGAGACGGCGCAACGTGCCGTACTCGTCGGTGACGATCAGGGCGATCGACGCCTCCGTCGGCGCCGGCCGCAGCTCGCCGTCCGGGTCGCGAGTGGACGCGGTCAGACTGATCTGCGCGGTCACCTCGCCGCCCGAGCGAGGCAGCTCGACCCCGCCGAGATCGAGCGGTGCGCCGAGTGCAGCGATGGTCTCCGCGTCGGCCACGACATCGGACCGGGTGCGGGAGTACGTCGGGAAGTCGCCGGCGGCGAGCGCGACCAGCGGCACCGGTCGTGGCTGCGCCGCGACGGCAACCGATCGATCGCCGATCGGCCAGACCGCAGCGACGCCGTCGAGCGCCCGATAGCTCGCAGCAAGGTTCGCCGCGGGGATGCCGGCATCCGGGCGGCCGTCGGGGGTCACGACGACGTCCGCGCCGACGGCGGCGTCCGCCTGATCGCGTTGAGATCGTTCCCATGACACCGATTGGATCAGCGCGAACGACGCGACGGCGACGGCAACCACGACCAGCACCGACGACCGGTTCCGACGGCCTGCGGAGCGCGCTGCCTCCCGGCCCGCCAGCGCCGGCGCCAACCGACGGCTCCGCGCTCCCGCTCGTTCCAGACCGTTCGCAGCGACACCCAGCACCCGCACCGCGAGCAGACAGGCCGCAGCGATACCCAGTGTCGGCGCCAATACGAGCACCGGATCGACCGACTCGCGACCGCCGGGTTCCGCCGCGCTCGCAACCGATCCGGTTCGCTGCAGCTGCCACAGGCCGGCGACCGCCAGCACGATCAGCGCGATGTCGAGTCCTGTGCGACGCAGGAACGGCGTGCGTGTCGCCCCGCCGACCTCGTCCGCCGGGAAGCGACCCGCGGCGATCGCCGGCCAGACGATCAGGGCCACCGCGATCCCAGCCGCGACGGCAGAGACTGCGAAGGCGGTTCCCGAGACGGCGCCACTCAACTCGAAGCCCGTCGACCCGACCGGCCCCCACCGCCCGATCAGCCCGACCGCGCCCACCGCGAGAAAAGGCCCGATGAACGCCGCCGGCGCAGCGATCACCACCGCCTCGACCAGCGCATCTCGAGCGACCCGACCGTCGCTGATCCCACGCGAGCGCAGCAGGATCCGCTCCGAGCGCCGTGAGGCGAACAGCACCGATGCGGCCACCGACAGCCCGAAGAGCGCCACCGCCGCGACCTGCAGCAGGACCGCAGCGATCACGGCAGTCGTCGAACGTACCGAGGTGTCCGTGTTGGCGAGCAGGTCGCCGAGCCCGGTGTCGACCCGCACCCGTGCGGGCGCCAACGCTGCGGCAAAGGTGTCCGGGGCGCTGTCGAGGGTCCGGATGACGTCGTCGATGTCGGCCGGTTCGACGCGGTCGGCATCCACGGCGAGTCGCGCCGTGTACGCGGCGTCGCCACTCAATCGGGCGAAGTCGACGGCCGGCACGAAGAACGGGCCGAGCTCGGTGAACGAGCCCGACGACGAGGAGCCGGCGCGTCCGAATGGCTGACCGAACCAGCGCGGGTCGCCGGGATCGGACGGCACCACGAGCGCGACCACGTACAGATCGAGCCCGTCGGACCGTCCCGGAGCCGACGGATCGAGACGCAGCACGTCGCCGGTGTCGAGGCCGAGCAGCGCTGCGGCGTCGGCATGGAGTGCAGCCGGCACCGGCGTCGACACGTCGGTCGCCTCCAGCGGAGCCAGGTCACCCGAGACCACCTGCCACAGGTCGTCACCGACGAACGTCGCCGCCCGCGTGATGATCGTCGTCCCGGAGTCGGCGGGTGCTGAGACGTCGATCGTCGGCGCGGTGATCCGGTAGGACGACGATGCTGCGAAGACAGCAGATCGGAACTCGGCGAGTTCGACTGCACCAAGATGGTCGACCACATCGGAGACGGCGCTCGCCGGAGCTCGAACGGTCACCTCGATCGCTCGTTCGGTCGCGGCGGCGTTCTCGATCGTGCTCCGCACACCCTGCGTGACGATCGCATCGCGAGAGACGACGATCGCAGCGACGGAGGCACACGTGACCGAAACCATCAGCCCGACTGCGGACACGAGACCGAGGGATGCCCGGAGCCGGGCGGCCGTTCTCCTCGTCGCCATCCCGACAGAACGTACATCCACGACTGCGCGCATCCGGGGGCGCTCGACCCAGGGGGTCCGATGCGCTACAACAGGGAGCGGGAACGCGACGAGAGGAGCCGACGTGACGATCGACAGCTCGGGCATCGACCAGCGTCGGACGCCGCCCCGGTACGAGCTTGCCGACCGGTTCCGCCTCGAGGACGGCACGGTGTTCGTGTCCGGTCTGCAGGCCGTCGCCCGCCTCGCCGTCGACCAGTTGCGCCTCGACCGTCGCCTCGGGCTCACCACCGCGGCATTCGCGTCGGGATACCAGGGGTCACCCGTCGGCACCCTCACCGAGGAACTCCAGCGTGCATCGGCCGCGGTCGGCGACCTGCCGATCGTCGTGCAGCCCGCGGTCAACGAGGAGCTCGCCGCGACCGCGGTCATGGGCAGCCAGCTCGCGATGACGCTCGACGACGCGCGCTACGACGGCGTCGTCGGCATCTGGTACGGCAAGGGTCCCGGTTTCGACCGCAGCAGCGACGCGATCCGCCATGCCGTGTTCTGCGGCACCTCGATGCACGGCGGTGTGGTCGCGGTCGTCGGCGACGATCCGGCCGCCAAGTCCTCGACCCTGCCGTCGTCGAGCGACGCCACGATGGTCGACCTGCACATGCCGATCCTGTTTCCGGGCGACGTCCAGGAAGCACTCGATCTGAGCCGACATGCCGTCGCGCTGTCCCGTTCGTGTGGTCTCTGGACCGGTCTCAAGCTGGTCACCGCGGTCGCAGACGGCACCGGCACCGTCGACGTGCACCCCGATCGCGTCCGAGCGACGTCACCGGTGGTCGACGTCGACGGCCACCCGTTCCACCCGCGACCGAACGGACGGCTGCTCACGCCGTACACCCTCGACATGGAGCGCGAGTTCCAGGAGGTCCGCTGGCCGCTCGCCCGCCGCTACGGCGTCGACAACGGACTGAACCGGGTGGTCACCCGCACCGCCGACGACTGGATCGGTCTCGCTGCGTGCGGCCACACGTTCCACGAGGTCCGCGAGGCGCTGCGGGTGCTGGGCCTCACCACGGATGACGATCTTCGATCCGCCGGCGTCCGCCTGTTCCAGTTGCTGATGCCCGTGCCGCTCGACCCCGGCCAGGCCCGTGAGTTCGCCGAGGGGCTCGACGAGGTGCTGGTCGTCGAGGAGAAGAATCCCACGCTCGAGGGCCTGCTCAAGAGTTCGTTCTACGACGGCGCCCACCACCCGCGCGTCGTCGGCCGGCGCGACGAACGCGGCGACCTGCTCGTCCCCGGCCACGGAACGCTCGACGTCGACACCCTGCTTCGTCCGCTGCACGCCCGGTTGTCGGCTCGCCTCGCCGACCGGCTGCGTCCGCTCGACGAGGTGATCAGCCCACGACGAACCCGCATCGCACTCACGGTCAACCGGGCGCCGTTCTACTGCTCGGGCTGCCCGCACAACCGCAGTACCCGCGCCGAAGCGGGCACGCTGGTCGGCGGCGGCATCGGCTGCCACGCGATGGTGGCGATGATGGACCCCGAACGCGTGGGCGACATCGTCGGACTCACCTGCATGGGTGGCGAGGGAGCGCAGTGGATCGGCATGGCCCCGTTCGTCGGACGCGACCACCTGGTCCAGAACCTCGGCGACGGCACCTACTTCCACTCGGGCTCGCTCGCGGTACGCGCCGCGGTCGCCGCCGGCATTCACATCACGTACAAGCTGCTCTACAACGGCACGGTCGCGATGACCGGCGGGCAGGACCCCGTCGGCCAGATGTCGGTCCCCGACGTCGCGGCGATGCTGCTGCTCGAAGGGGTCCAGCGAGTGATCGTCACGAGCGACGACCCCCACCGCCATCCTCCGGGGTCGTTCCCCGCCGGCGTGGAGGTGTGGGATCGCAGCCGCTTCGACGAGGCGCAGCGCGTCCTCGCCGATGTCCCGGGCGTCACCGTCCACATCCACGACCAGGCCTGTGCTGCCGAGAACCGTCGAGGTCGCGCACGGGGGACGATTCCCACGCCAGGGTTCCGCGTCGTGATCAACGAGCGCGTGTGCGAGGGATGCGGCGACTGCGGCGACAAGAGCAACTGCCTCTCGGTGCAACCGGTCGACACACCGTTCGGTCGCAAGACCCGCATCCACCAGACCAGCTGCAACTTCGACTTCTCGTGCCTGCAGGGTGACTGCCCGTCCTTCGCAACCGTCACCGTCGACGACGGCCGGGCGGCTCGCTCCGGTCGGCCCGCACGACTCGACGCTCCGACCGACCTGCCCGCGCCCGCGATCGGCCACATCGACCCCGACGACGTCATCGTTCGACTGACCGGTATCGGTGGCACCGGGGTGATCACCGTGAGCCAGGTTCTCGGTACCGCTGCGATGCTCGCCGGGCTGCACGTACGCGGCCTCGATCAGACCGGGCTGTCGCAGAAGGCGGGGCCGGTCGTCAGCGACCTGCGCATCACCCGCGACGAGACCGCCGTGTCGAACCACGCGAACGCCTCGGGGGTCGACTGCCTCCTCGCCTTCGACCTGCTGGTCGGAGCGAGCGACGCGAACCTCGCCGGTGTACGCCCCGACCGCACGGTGGTGATCGCCTCGACCGATGCGGTCCCGACCGGCCAGATGGTGACGCACCCCGACATCGCCCCGCCGTCGGGTGCTGTGCTCGCCGAGCGGGTCGGCCAGGTGAGCCGATCGGCGGAGAACCGCTTCCTCGACGCGGCGGGGCTCGCCGACGGCCTGCTCGGCTCGACCACCACGGCAAACATCCTGCTGCTCGGCGCGGCGGTACAGGCCGGAGCGATCCCTGTTCCCGCCGACGCCATCGAGCAGGCGATCACGCTCAACGGAGTCGCCGTCGACACCAACCTTGCTGCGTTCCGATGGGGTCGCGCATGGATCCACGACGCCGCGTCGGTCGAGCGCGCGGCGGGCCTGACGCATCCTGCAGGACCGGAGTCGCTCGACGACCTCGTCGACCGACTCGCCGACGACCTCGTCGAGTACCAGTCGCACGCCTACGCCGAGCGGTTCCGCGCCGTGGTTGCCGCCGCTCGCGATGCCGAACGCGGCTGCGGCGTTGCTTCGACGCGTTACAGCGAGGCGGTCGCACGCAACCTGTACAAGCTGATGGCCTACAAGGACGAGTACGAAGTCGCCCGGCTGCTGCTCGGCGCCGAAGCTCGCACCGGGTACGAGGCGGTGGGCGGCCAGGACACCACGGTGACGTACCACCTCCACCCCCCGATGCTCCGAGCGATCGGCCTCGACCGCAAGCTGAAGCTCCAGCGTTCGGCTGCGCCGGTCCTGCGGGCCCTCCGGGCGAGCAAGCGGCTGCGTGGCACTGCGGCCGATCCGTTCCGATGGGCGGAAGTTCGACGCGTCGAGCGGGCGATGATCCCCGAGTACGTCGATGCCGTTGCGACACTGAACCGACGGCTCACCACCGACACCTACGAGGACTCGGTCGAGATCGCCGCACTCCCCGACCAGGTCCGCGGGTACGAGGACCTCAAGCTCCGTCGCGCCGCTGCGTACCGCTCCGAGCTCGCCCGCCGTCTGCGCGAACTGTCACGTTAGACCCGGCACCGTGTGACGTTCGGCGCTGGGTCGTAGCCTCCGGACGCCATGGGCATCGGCACGGTCGCACTCCTGATCGCAGGGCTGGTGGCGCTCGTGGCCGGCGCCGAAGCACTCGTGCGTGGCGCGGCACGCCTGGCGGCCCGCACCGGGATGTCCAGCGTGGTGATCGGTCTCACCGTCGTCGCGTTCGGCACCAGCGCACCCGAGCTCGCCGTCAGTGTCGGCGATGCGCTGCGCGGTGGCGACGAGGCCGGCTCGATCGCCATCGGCAACGTCGTCGGCTCGAACATCGCCAACATCCTGTTGGTGCTCGGCACCGCGGCTGCCATCGGTGGTTCGCTCTTCGTCGCCCAGCGCATCGTGCGTCTCGACGTACCGATCATGATCGGCGCGTCGGTGCTCCTGCTCGTCTTCGTGGTGGACGAATCGCTCGGCCGGCCCGAGGGCCTCGTGCTGCTCGCTGCGCTCGCGGTGTACCTGACCTGGACCGTTGTCGCGGCGACCCGCGATTCGGCACCCGAGATCGTCACCGAGTACGACGACGCACTCGACCCGGAATCGCTCGCCAAGGCCTCGGTGGCATCGGACATCGGGTTCCTCGTCCTCGGTCTCGCCTTGCTGGTCTTCGGCTCGCAGGGGCTGGTCAGCTCTGCCAGCGACATCGCCACCG
>Ga0316195_10001236_pt1 | contig 11273 bp, 10 predicted proteins | sample Phised1_MG_FD_204937 | JGI IMG/M metagenome (GOLD analysis project Ga0316195, IMG submission 204937) | Coastal sediment microbial communities from Maine, United States - Phippsburg sediment 1 | ecosystem: Environmental > Aquatic > Marine > Coastal > Sediment | place: USA: Maine | collected... | reverse complement strand
CAGGATAGTTGCTACTGTCCGGACAGCCCACTATAATTAGCGGCTCGGTTGCGGGGTGGAGCAGTCTGGCAGCTCGTCGGGCTCATAACCCGAAGGTCGCAGGTTCAAATCCTGCCCCCGCTACCAACCTTTCAGGAAGCCCCGGCCATGCGCCGGGGTTTCTTTTTTCGGTAGCTGTCGGCTCCTGGTCTGGAGGCGATACGCCGGGTGGGGTCGGGCCAGCCTGCCGCCGTATGTCTGCCGACGACCCACGACAATTCGACTACGCGCCAATGCTTCAGTACATCGAGTAAGCGATGTCCCTGTGCTTCGATCCTGAAGGTTTCGCACAGCGACAACTCGCCGCCTGCAAGGTCGGCGACGGCTGGCACTTTCGCCATTCCGCTCAGGTCTGACCGCAGCCATCGTGGAGGCCCGTGGAGGAACTCGAACCGCTGCTCTCATTGACGTCCGGGTTCGACTCCCGTCCCTCCAATTTTCCGTCTACAAGAGTATCAGGACGAGCGGCGAAGAAGACGGTCATCAACAAAGGGCGAGAAACTGCACGTCATGAGGCGACGCGGCCTCGATGGTCATCTGCAGAGGCACTTTGCAGGCGTTGCGACAGGCGTCGAGGGAGCCACCGTGCCTACGCCTTCATCTACGACGAGGCCAACAACCGCTACGTAAGAAAGCCGCAAAGGCGGGTCACGATATTTGACGTCGGGGACTGCAGGCATGTCGTGAACCTCATTCCAAGCGGCGTTGACATGGAAAGCCTCCGTTACGTCAAAGCATATGAAAAGAAACTGGCCATCACAGACGGCGCGGAGCATAGCCTCGACGTCAACGAGTGCACGGCGAGTCGCTGAACGCATGGAGTGCAGCCCATCGCTGGCAGGCCTTCTGGGCCAAGAGATGTCGGCTCGTTGCCGAAAGCTGACAGCATGAGTCGGGTCTGGCCGGGGCCGGGCAACTCAAAAGAGCCTTGGGTGTGCGCCGCTGCAAAGCACGGCCATGGGTTGGGCGTGCCCAAGTTCTGATTGCCTGCGACCTTTATTATGTAATATCTCATGCGCACGATGGCGGCGGCCAGGAACGCTGTCCCCCGGAGACGGGCATCGATTCGGCTTATGGGCCACCCTTCCGCCAGCAGTGACTCGCGACTCGCGGCTGAAGCCGCAGGTGAAGAGCTGGTCTGCAAACGGCACCACTTGGCCTCCTTGACCGTGCAAGCGCTTCCCGAAATTTGCCTTGACACGTCATTAGTCCGAGCCATATACATGTCGCGTCCGCACAAGACTTACATAACGCCGCCGAGGCATGGAGAGGGGGAAGTTTCATGAAGTCGGCCCGAGTGAGCAGCATTGCTGCGATGGTTCTGGGTTTGGCGGTCGTGGCAACGCCGATGGCGGCTGTCGCAAAGACGATCACAGTCCATTCCGGGGAGTCGATTCAGGCGGCCGTCGACCGCGCCCGTGCTGGCGACACGGTCAAGGTCTTTGCTGGCGACTACGTTGAGCCCAATGCGGGTTCGGCCGCTGTGTACATCACCAAGTCCCTCAGGTTGATTGCGAAAGGGCAGGTTCGCATTCTCTCGACCGGCGGCCAGGACAATGGGATCGTCGTCGAGGGTACCGAGGGCCATCCCGTCAAAGGCGTGGAGATCAATGGTTTCACTGTCGAGGGTTTCCCCGACAACGGTATCTGGCTGATCCACGTCAGAGACTTCAACATCGAGAACAACGTCTCGATCAATAACCTGGAAAATGGAATCTGGCCGACCCTTTCCGCGAACGGGCAGGTCAAGAACAACGTTGCTTACGGCTCACTGGACAGCGCCTTGTGGGTCGAGGCTTCAGAGAATATCCGCGTCATCAACAACGATCTGTCCGAGAGTCCGACGGGCCTCGAGGTGACGATTTCGAAGAATCTCACCATTGAGAATAATCACGTCCACCACAACACGGTTGGAATCGGGCTCTATCACCCGGCGGCAGCGGGGCTGGACTCGCCGTGGCCGTACTCGGAGCTCGGCAACTGGAATGTCGCCGGCAACAACGTACACGACAATAATCTGGAAAACCCCTCATCGGGCGGTGAAACCTCGGCTCTACCGCCCGGTATTGGCATTTTGCTCTTGGGCGTTGATAACGTCCATGTGCAGCGGAACCGGGTCGAGAAGAACCAGTACGTTGGAGTTGCCATGCTTGACTGGTGTCTTGCGGTGGCAGGATCCGGTTTCGATTGCAACGAAGGTACTCCGGATGTCGCGGGTTCGGCTCTGGACTACGTCCGAGTGACCGAGAACAAGTTTGCCGACAATCACACGCTGACAGGAGTGCCTGTATTCTTACCGCCGCCTGCGGACGTCCTTTACATGGACGGCTCACTCGTCGGTCTGGCTCCGGGAGTGGGCAATTGCCAGCGCGACAACATTCTCGCGACCGCCGGGCATGCCGACCCCTTGATCATTTCGGTACCGGACGGCTTGCTCGCAGTTTGCAGCCACGATGGCCATGATGACCACGACGGCCACGACGGCCACGACGGGCACGACGACGACGGGCACGACGGGCACGACGGGCACGACGGGCGCAAGGGGGGCTGATAGACGCTTGGCGTGCAACTGGAACGTCGCTTGGGACTTGATGGACCGCCGCCAGCCGCCAGTCCGACGCTTCTCCGCCGGTTTGCCGGCGCGGCGGCGGATGAACTAGCGATACTCTGTCGACCGGCAGGCCGGTCGGCAGATCTCCCTGGCCAGGCCGACGCCTCCTACCGCTCGCTGGCGAATCTGCTGGCCGCTCAGGGCGCGTCGTTTCAGCACGTTGCCAGCGAGACGCTGTTCCTCCGCGACATCCGGCACGATCTCCCGCAGGTGCTCGAGATTCGGGCGCGGGTCCTCGCTGAACTAGGGCAGGGGGCCTGCGCGCCGCTGCCCGCATTCATCCAGCAGGCACCGATGGGCCACGGTGCGGGCTTCGAGCTGTCGGCCTGGGTCGTCATCCCCCGCCATCGCGACGCGTGGTCGGCTCGCGACGTCCAGGCGGTGCCATCGTGTACCTGCGAGGGTTGTGCCCGCTCCGGTGCACGGATGGTTCGCCTCGGCGAACAGGTGTCGCTCCACTCCACCAACGTTTACGGCACCGGTGACGATGCGTTCGAAGAGGTCCTGGACATGTTTCGCGCGGCGGAGGGCCTGCTGCAGCAGTGTGGCATGAGCTTTCGCGACGTCACCCGCACCTGGATCCATTTGCGGGATATCGACCGCGACTACGACACCCTGAACAGAGCCCGACGCCATTTCTTCCAGGAACGTGGGATCGAGCTTCGGCCTGCCAGCACCGGTGTCCAGGGTATCCCTTTGACGGACGACCACGACTTCTCCTTGACTGTCCAGGCGATTCAATCCTCGCAGCCGCTCGATGTCACACGGATGTCCACGCCGACCCTCAACGAAGCCTGGAGCTATGGTGCGGACTTCTCGCGGGGCTTGCGCCTGAGGGAGGCGAACAAGGTGACGCTGTCCATCTCTGGTACCGCGAGCCTCGATGAAGCAGGTCGATCTGTTCACGTGGGCAACTTCCAAGCCCAGGCATACCGCATGCTGGAGAATATCGAAGCGCTCCTGGCGCAGCAGGGGGCCTCGTTCGATGACCTGGTCTCCGGAGTCACCTACCTGAAGAACCCGGACGACGCACCCGTCCTGCGTTCGATCTATCAGGAGCGCGGCTTCGACAATTTCCCGTGCGCTATCGTCAAGGCCCCGCTGTGCCGGCCCGAGCTTCTGTGCGAAACAGAAGCCGTCGCGGTGCTTCCTCTGGCAACTGCAGGAGAGTAGTCAGTGAAGATACCGCGGGCGGGCCGTTCCGCCGTTGTTGCCCTTGTTGCCCAGGCTGTCCTTGGCGTCGGCCTCTTGCTGCCTGCCGCGGCCGGAGCAACCGACACCGAGCTGCGGATCAGCTATCCGCAGGAGGGAACGTTGTTCCCCCCCGAGAGTGTCGCACCGACCTTCATGTGGGAGGACAAGACAGGCCACGCCGGCCGGTGGGATGTCGTGGTCCGCGACGATGCCGGTGGCGAGCTGCTGCGGGCATCGGTCGACGTGCCGCGTTGGCGGCCCTCGGAGGAGGCCTGGAAGCAGATCAAGCTTCAGAGCCAGGAACGCGATGCCGAGGTGACCATCACCGACGTCAGCAACGGCACGCCGTTGTCGGCAAGCGTGCACATTCGGACGTCGAAAGACGTAGTAGGCGATTCCCTGTTCTATCGAGAGGTCCCGCTGCCGTTCCTGAAGGCCGTGCAGGACCCATCCCGTATCCGCTGGCGCTATGGAACCATCGACCAGCAGGCTGGTCCGCCAATCGTCCTGCAGAACCTGCCTGTGTGCGGCAACTGCCACTCGTTTTCGGACGATGGCAGCACGCTCGGACTCGACGTCGACTACGGGAACGACAAGGGCGCCTACGCCGTCATGCCCGTGCAGAAACACATGGTCATGGACGACGCCAGGATCATCACGTGGTCCGACTACAAGCGCAGCGACGACGAACTCACCTTCGGGCTGTTGTCACGGGTCTCGCCGACGGGCCGCTACGTGATCAGCACGGTCAAGGACCGTTCCGTGTTCGTCGCCCTGCCGGACATCATGTACTCGCAGCTGTTCTTCCCGATCAAGGGCATTCTCGTCGTCTACGACCGGGAAAAGAAGACTTTCACGGCGCTGCCCGGCGCCGACGACCCCAGGTACGTGCAGACCAATGCGGTGTGGAGCCCTGATGGCAGGTACATCGTGTTCGCCCGGGCAAAGGCCTACCACGCCGAGCACCTCGAGCAGAAGAACAGCGTCCTGGTCGACACCAAGGACGTCCCGGAGTTCACCGTCGAGAAGAAGCCGTTTCGCTACGACCTGTACCGGATCCCGTTCAACGATGGCAAGGGCGGTACGCCCGAGCCGTTGCAAGGCGCATCAGACGACGGGATGAGTAACTTCTTCCCGAAGTACTCGCCGGATGGAAAGTGGATCATTTTCTGCAAGGCCAGGAGCTACATGCTGCTGCAGCCTGACAGCGAGCTGTGGATCATGCCGGCGACCGGTGGCGTCGCCAGGCGCCTGCGTCACAACACCGCACGCATGAACTCCTGGCACAGCTGGTCCTCGAACAGTCGCTGGCTGGTGTTCTCCTCGAAGGTCAACACGCCGTACACGCAGTTGTTCCTGACGCACATCGACGAGAACGGCAATGACAGCCCGCCCGTGCTGCTAGAGCGTTTCACGTCGGCCGACCGCGCCGCGAACATTCCCGAGTTCGTGAGGCTGCCGGGCGACGCGATTGAGGAGATTCGCGAGCAGTTTCTGGATCCGTACTCGTTCCTGCGAGCCGGGATGGCGAACGAGAACACGGGGAACCACGAAGGTGCCGAACGCGCCTATCGACGCGGCCTGGAGATGGCTCCGGAAGACCCGGAACTGCGCAATGCGCTGGGCTGGACATTGTTCCAGGAAGGACGGTCCGCCGAGGCGGTCGCGGAGTACGAGCGCGCCCTGAAGGCGGACCCCAAGAACGTCAAGTCGCACAACAACCTGGCGCTCGCCCTGGTGGAACTGGGTCGGCTCGACGAGGCCGCCGCTCACTACAGGGCATCGCTCGAGCTCGAGCCGAAGGCGGAGATCTACAGCGACCTGGGGTTCACCATGGCCCGGCTGGGTCATCCCGAGGAGGCGCGCGCGGATTACCTGAAGGCGCTTGAGCTGGATCCCAGCAGCGCTTCAGCGCACTTCAATCTGGCCATTTCCGATGCGCAAATCGGCGCATACGCGGACGCCGAGTCCCACTTCCGTCAGGCGCTGCCTGGAAGGCCCACCGCCGAGACCCATAACGGGCTGGGATACGTCATCGGCCGGCAGGGCCGCACGGACGATGCGGTAGCCGAGTTTCGCAAGGCGGTCGAGATCGACCCGAAGTACACCCCCGCCTACAACAACCTGGCCCAGGCGCTGGCCGGGCAGGGGAAGCTCGAAGAAGCGGAGCGTTACTACAGGCTCTCGCTCGCCGAGAAGCCGAGTGCGGCCGTGTACAACGCCCTTGGAAATGTCCTGCGACAGCTCGGCAGAACGGGTGAAGCCGACGAACAGTTCGCCAAGGCGAAAGCCTTGGGATCGGTTCGCTAGGGTGAAGCACCCTGCATTTCGGTGACTTGACCCAGGGCTACTCCTCCTTCCTTACAAACTTTCCCGTTACCGCATCGATCGTGTAGCCATAGTCGCGATCGGACATGAACCACTCGGCGCGCTCGGACGTGGTCAGGGACATCTTCATGCCGAAGTTGTTCGTCTTCATGCCGGCAGCAATCGCCGCAGCCATCGCCATGGGGCTGTCGACAAACTCGCCGAGTGGCTTGCGAAAAGCAGTCGCAGGACTCGGCATCAGGGTGACTTCACCCTTCTCATCGACGATCACTGCAGCCTGCTGTTTGCCCGCCTGCGAACTGTAGAGGTACATCCAGCTATACGCGCTCCCGTCGGGCTCAGCGGTGCTAGTCTCGACGGCGACGAGGATCGCGTCCGCCTGCCACCTGCGCGCTTCGGCTGCGGCGGCCACAAGTCGGCTTTTCGCGGTCGGCAGAGCATCCGCCGCCATGGAGCTCATCACCCCGACCTGCGGGACGGTTAGCGCCAGAAGGATGAAAAAACTCACCACGAGCCTGTTATTCACGGGTCTCTCCTTTTCTCCAGGGGAATCCTCTTGCACCTCGTTGCTGCTGCGCTCGCTCTGCCCCTGACGCAGGGCGTCTTAGGCATGAGAATAGGCCTCAACCGGCTTCTGGTCGACGCTTCGACAGCTGTAGCGGGTTCCTGGCGGGTCAGTGCCGAGGTCGCCAAGCGATCGGCTGCCTCTGGTACTTATGTGAAAGATGGTCCCCCGGCAGTTTGCGCGGTGGCAGACTCGGCATCAGTCAGGAAGATCAGGACCACGGCCCGCTCGCCGCGCGAATTCATAGGGAGTCCCATCTGCTTTCGGGATGACACGTGTCGAGCGGTGCCGACCACTCATGCAGGGAAAGTCGCACCCAGTGCGCAGCAGGCAAAGGCCGAAAGAATCGGACCACGGCGCAGCTTCCGAGCGGCGGCGGCAACCGCGTGGGGACGTCGACCCGATGGACTGGGAGACAAAAGTGCTCCGGCGGGTCGAGCGTCATGTCGAGTCGCTGGTGCCGGAAACGGATGTTCTGGCTGACACATTGATCAAGGCCGGTTGGGAGGAAGCCCCGCTTCTCGCGCTCAGACGCAGAATCGTGCTTCTCAAGCCCGAATAGCTCGTAGCGTATTCGAATTGCAGAGATCCACCTGACCGTGGCCTCGCGCCGGGGCTCTCGCCTGGCTGCTTCGCTGGTATCGCGACCCTTTGCTGGGCCATCTACGTCGTGCGATCTGCATGACGGCTCGCGGTCGCGTACACTGGCCCATGCTCATTATTCACATTGAACCTAAATAAAGTTGCATAACTGTCTGTTATAAATGGAACGCGCGTAAGGAGTGACATGAGCCCCGGTGCGCTCAGGCTTTCCCCGACTCCGTTCGATCCCGGCGCAGACAGCGGGCCGGTTTACGTTGGCGCAGCGCAGCAAAAGACTCTTTTCGCCATAGCCAAATCGCTTTCCAGGCCAAACACGTTGACCCTGCTGGTCGCGCCGCCTGGCTACGGCAAGTCGGCACTGATTGACAGGCTGCTGGGCGATCTCGGCGAGTTCAAGTTCTGGTCAGCCGTTCGCGGTCCTCGCACTGCGCCAGCCGAATTTCTGCGCGCGGTCGTTTTGGGCTTTGGTTTCGAGGAGTGCTCGGGAACCCGCGATCAGCTACGCCATGTGCTCGAAGCATTCCTGACGCATCAATGGCAGCGCGGGGACATCCCTGCGTTGATTGTCGATGACGCACAGCAATTGACGCCCCAGCTGTTCGAGGAACTGTGCTGGCTGGCGGCATTGAAAGGGGACAAGCAGGCGTCGCTGAGCATCTTGCTCTCGGGATCGTCAAGTCTGGACCGCGTCGTGCATGAACAGGCGATGGAATCATTGTTTTCGGGACGGATCCAGACAGTCCAGATCCAGGCCTTCGACGAGGCGGACACCGGTGCCTATATCAGTCATAGGCTGGCCAACGCGGGTCTTGCCAATGCCAGCGAACTATTCGACGAGCCGGCAGTGTCACTTGTCTACCGGTATACAGGCGGGGTGCCCGCCTTGATTAACACCCTGTGCCAGTCCGCCATGGCCTGTGCAGCCGCGGCTGGGCAGGAACAGGTCATGAAGACTGCCGTGGTCAACGCGCTAGGCCAACTGCACCAAGTCGTGGAATCAGGTCTCGACATCGATGATGCGCAGGAAGGGCGGCGGGAGATGGCGAATTCGGAACCCGAGCTGGGGCGCCTGATCGTCACGAAGGGTGATGAGACTTTGACCGACTATCGCATTGCGAAGGAACGCGTGTTGATCGGCCGTCGACCGGATAGCGATCTTCAACTGAATAGCCCCGGCGCTAGTCGATATCATGCGCTAATGGTGCTCGATCGCGACGGCTGGTTGCTGATTGATCTGCACAGTCGCAATGGCACATACGTCAACCAACGTAGCGCGCAACAGCACAGGCTAGCCTCCGGCGACGTTATCCAGATTGCGGATCTGAATATTCAGTGCCTGCATGAATTGGCGCCTAAGGCGCAGCAGGACAATTTGAACCAAACCGGCACATTGATCATGGGTCCGACCGAGTCTCAGCCGGCGTCGCGAAATTGAGCTAGCGACGACCGCTCAGGTCCAACGCCAGATTCAAGAGCGGCATTCTTCTCTATGCGACGGTGCCGCTCGCCTCCAACAGGCGCCATTTCCTGTGGCAGCGCTCGCTTGAGTGCCGTATGTGCGCCCCCGGCATGGCACGCATCATTCAGGTTGGCAGGGCACGACCGGTCCCCAAACGTCTGCTAACGACTCATCTCGGATGTCGTACCGCGATGCAGCAACGCGGCTGCTGACGACCCGTCTCGGTCCTACAGTCGTTGCACATGTGCGCTGGCGGTGGCGAGGCATCCAGGCAAATACCCCGGGTACTCGGGTGCCGAAACCAAGGCTCGCCAGTGTCTTCCAAGTTGGGGCACTCAAGGCCCTGTCGGGCGTCCGTCGTCTGGCAGCACATCAAGATCGCTGAAGTCGCGAAACAAGCCAACGATACGTTCATCGGTGTCATAAGAGATAGCGATCTGCCGCCAGATGCGGCGAATATCATTCTCAGACGGATGGGAAATGTCGGTCAGACCTGTCGCCTCATACAACTCCACCAGACCCAGTGAGATAACGTCCAGGAAGCCCATTGCGACCGCATCTCCCTTACTTGGCGGGACGCCCGCATCGTAGCGATAGATGCGATAACGCACGTTCGATGACGTTGTCCATTCGCGTACCGGTGGGCCGAGGATGGCTTCCGCGTCGCTGCGCGAAAGGCCCCGCTCGAGTGTGCCGATGTCTATGCCTGGCTCACCCCGCAGTGCCGTGGTAACAGTGCAGCCTGGCAGAATCGTCGCGCAGAGGACGACGGCGACGGCGAACAGAGTCGCCAGAACCTTATGCACCATCCGCTTCATCACCGGCTCCCACGGGATGCATGCATATGTCGATGGCCTTGTCCGGTTTGGCGTAGATCGCTCCTGCCAGCGTTAGTTGCCGGACCAGGCGCGCATCTTCGCCGAACTCGAAGCACAGGAAATGCGGTGCGGCCAGCGGCAATACTGCACCAGCTCCAGGACCACCAAACAAGAGATAGCCATAGGCTACATCCCACTCGTACATCAGGAAGCGATCGCCATCGAGCCTGTATCGCGGCTCGCCCAGACTCAGCAATACGTCAGAGCGCATTGACACCCCTGTCTGCAACGCCAAGGCCACTTCGTGATCAGGCGCAGGTCCCAGGTCGTGCGGCGGTAGAGGTATCGGCACACACCCGCCCAGTAGCCCGAGGCCGGCTATGCAACCCCACGCACTAAGGATTGACCGGAGCGCAACCATGCTTTACCAGACTATGACGTTGAAGTACCTGCTGGGCGTCGAACACCAGCACATAGGCATCACAGGAGAAGCGGTCGTCTCGCTGGAGGCCGATGCGACCATCCTTGTCCACATTTACGTGGTAGATGAGGATCGCGCCATTCTCGTAGCTTGCTTGCGCTGGTCCCAGGCGTTCCAGAATCTCCTGCCTGCGGGTCCTGCCGTCCTCGATGAACCCTTCGCGTCCAGCGATGGTCGCCGGATCGACGGCACGAATGGTGTCACACCCGACAATTGACGGAATGAGTACGAGGAGCGAGGGGACCGCAAATACCAGGCGACCCATGAGTCCTTCCATCGTCGAACCAGCACCGTATCTATAATAGCCATCCCGCGGATAGGAATGATAACGCCGAGACCTGCCGGCGGCACCTCGAACGGCTTCCGGACCGGGCAGGACGGCAGCTACCGACCCGCCGCGGACATCATGACGCAATGCAGCGCAAACGCTTCCAACGATTCAACGCGGACAGTTCTGGCCCGGCCCTTCCACTTTTGCGTATTGCAAGTAACGCGGCTAGGCACAGAGTTGGCGTTGGACCGGAAACGGTGGACGTTTCGTGCCGTGGGATTCCCCGGTAAGGGAGGAGACCAGACATTATTGGAATGGGTCAAGATGCGCTGCCGAGGAGGGGCAAACGCAGCGACAACAACAAGGAGGTAGCAGTCATGACAATGACTGTATCGCGCTTCTTCTCTTCGATTCTCTTTGCAATTGCACTGGTTGCAACCAGTAGCTTGGCTCAGGCGGAAAAGAACTTGATACCGCCCAATGCCAACGCGTACGGACAGGGTTATGCCGAACTTGCTGCGAGCTGGACAGAGTGGGCGATGGCGATCCCTCTCTCGTCAAACCCGATAGCCGACCCGGACGGTTCCTTTGCAACTATAGGTCAGTCCGGGAAGGTATGGTTCTTGGCAGGAACATTCGACGGAGCGGCGACACGAACAGTGACTATTCCAACCGGTAGGGCGCTGTTCTTTCCGATCGTAAACTTCGTCTGGGTCAACAATCCTGAACTTGGCGATGACCCATGGTCGCCTTTACAGGAGGCCTATGCGCGCAACGTGCTCGCGTACTACATTGACATGACCGAAGACCTCGTGCTGGAGATCGACGGACGGTCAGTCCCGAGTGTCTTTGAGCGCTTGCGCGTACCGAGTACGGCTGGCATGTGCGTTCTCCCGGCAGACAA
>Ga0316195_10001232_pt1 | contig 11284 bp, 8 predicted proteins | sample Phised1_MG_FD_204937 | JGI IMG/M metagenome (GOLD analysis project Ga0316195, IMG submission 204937) | Coastal sediment microbial communities from Maine, United States - Phippsburg sediment 1 | ecosystem: Environmental > Aquatic > Marine > Coastal > Sediment | place: USA: Maine | collected... | reverse complement strand
GTGTACTGACCTTCGGTTCGTCCGAGTCCCGACACACCCACCAGGACCAGCTTGTTCCGGAACAGCTTCGGGTCGAGCTTGCCGTCCAGTGCCTGGGTTGCCGACACGACTCGCGTGGGGTCGTACTGCGCGTAGTGGACCCACAGCGTACCGTCCTCCTGGCTGGCGACGAACCGCTTGCCGATCTCCACCCCTTCGACGCCACGCTCGCCGCGCCTGATCCGGAAGTCCGGGCTGTCGTCCATCAGGCGCAGCATCTCGAGTGACAACGACGGCAGCACCTTGCCGCCGACGCTGGCGACCAGCGGCATCCGGCGCACGACGCCCCGCTGCATTTCCGTGTTCAGGATCCCGTGCCCGGCAGCGGCCTCGCCCAGTTGAGGCAGATTGGTCAGCACCGTCCCGAAGCGTTGGAGCGGCGCGAGCGGGTCGTCGCTGATCCGCTGCATCAGCGGCCCCAGGGGATCCCGTTGCGTCCGCTCCTCGACGCCGACCAGCCCCAGCACGGACTTTCCTCGCCGCAATGCCGTCGCGAGCACCTTGTCGTTGCTGGGCAGCGCACACAGCCTGCGGGTCAGCGCCGGATCGATGTCCGGGATGTACTTGGTCACCTGGCAGGCCGAAAACTGGTCGGCCTCCGGCATCAGGAAATCCAGCGCCACCACGGCGGGCTGCATCCCCCAGATTCGATCGAGCATGCGTGCCGTCAGGTTGCGCGGCCAGGGCCATCGGCCGAACTTTTCCTGGCTGGCCTCATCGATGTCGACGATGGTCACCGGCGTTTCCGCGCGCGGGCGCGGCACCAGGGTCTGATACAGGTCGAACGACAGCATGCGCATCGCGGACTGGAATGGCAATCCGCCGAGCAGGTGCAGCGCGACCACGATGGCCAACCCCAGGGTCGCCCACCAGCGGCCACTCACGTTCCTCGATCCCGACAGAATCGATCGCATTGTCATTTTTCTTCCCGATCGTGCGCGGCTGGCGCCGACTCCCGGCGCTTGCCGCGTTCGTCGTCGCGCTGCGCGGACGACAGTATTACTATGAATTCGTGAACGCGCACAAGGGCTCGGCAGAACCAATCTGCCCGACGTGGGTATCGACGCACCGCCCGAGGTCAGAGGGTCCGTGGTCCGTGGTCCGTGCGCGTGACCGCATGTTCCATGCTCTGATGCTTCGACTTCCTGGCGGCCTCGAACGGCCCTTCGCGCTTGTGAGCGATGGCGGGCGTCACCGCATCCGGTCCCAGCGACATCGCCAGCGCCTGTGCGACGATCGCCCGCAAGCCGCGTTGCCGACCAATCCTGCGAGGTACTCGCGCACATGTATCCGACCCTGAGTTTCGACGGCGCGCGCATCGAGGCGGGCGCCCTTGCCGAGCGCGCCGAGCGCGCGGCGGCGGGCTTCGCCGCGATGGGCATCCGCGAAGGCGACGTGATCGCCGCGATGCTGCGCAACGAACCGGTGTTTCTCGAGGTGATGTACGCGGCGCGTGCGCTGGGCGCCTACCTTTGCCCGATCAACTGGCACTTCAAGGCCGACGAGGCCGGCTACGTGCTGCGCGACAGTGGCGCGAAAATCTTCGTCGTCCACGTCGACCTGCTGGCGCAGATGCGCGACGGCATCCCGCAGGGGATGCCGTGCATCGCCGCGGAGCCGCTGCCGGCGACGCGGCGCGCGTTCCGGCTCGACCCGCAGGCGGTGCCGGACGGTTGGCTGAACTGGGCGAGCTGGCGCGACGCGAACCGGCGCCACGTCGGTCCGCCGATGCGCCCGCGCGGCATCGTGGCGTACACGTCCGGCACCACCGGACGGCCCAAGGGCGTGCGCCGGATCCCGCCGCCGCCCGAGTCCGCGGCGCGAATGGCCGAGGACGCCGCGCGCGTCGCCCGCATCGTCTTCGGACTGGACGCGGACTCGCGGGCGCTGCTGGCGGCGCCGCTGTACCACAGCGCGCCGGCGTCCTACCTGTCGAATGTCTCGCAGGCGGGCTGCACGCTCTACCTCGAACCGCGCTTCGACGCCGAACGCACGCTCGCGCTGATCGAACGCGAACGCATCACGCACGCCTACCTGGTGCCGACGATGTACCAGCGGATGCTCAGGCTGCCCGCCGAGGTGCGCGCCAGGCACGACGTTTCGTCGATGCGCTTCGTCTGCTCGACCGGGTCGCCGTGTCCCCCCGAGGTCAAGCGCGCGATGATCGACTGGTGGGGGCCGGTGATCAACGAGTGCTACGCGTCGAGCGAGACCGGCTACATCACCTTCATCGACGCTACCGACTGGCTCGCGCACCCGGGCTCCGCCGGCCGCGCGGTGGGCGAAGCCCGGATCCGCATCCTCGACGACGACGGCCGCGAGTTGCCCCCGGGCGAAGTCGGCACCATCCATGTGCTCCAGCCGGCGTACCCCGACTTCACCTACATCGGCAACGACGAGGCGCGGCGCGGCATGGAGCGAGCCGGCCTGGTGTCGGTCGGCGACATGGGCTGGCTCGACGCCGACGGGTACCTGTACATCTCGGACCGCAAGTCCGACATGGTGATCTCGGGCGGCGTGAACATCTATCCGGCCGAAATCGAGGCGGTCCTGCACGAGATGCCCGGTATCGGCGATTGCGCGGTCTTCGGGATTCCGGACGAGGAATTCGGCGAAGCGCTGGCCGCGGCGGTCACGGTGCGCGACGGCTTCGCGCTCGCGCCCGATGACGTCCGACGGTTCCTGTCCGAGCGCATCGCGGGCTACAAGGTGCCGCGTGTCGTCACGTTCCACGACGCGCTGCCGCGCGAGGACACCGGCAAGATCTTCAAGCGACGGCTGCGCGAGCCGTACTGGGCGGGTGTGGCGCGCAGGATCTGAAGCCGCATCACCCGCGAGTCGCCGGCAGCGCACCCCCGGCGGATTCAGTCGTTCAGGTGACAGGCCGCCTGTCGCCCCGGCGCGATCTCGCGCAGCAGTGGCGCTTCCTCGCGGCAGCGCACGCTCGCGTGCGGGCAGCGCGGGTGGAAATGGCAGCCCGCGGGCGGGTGGATCGGGTTCGGGACGTCGCCCTGCAGCAGGATCCGCTGGCGCTTGACCGTCGGGTCGGGGATCGGCACCGCCGACAGCAGCGCTTCGGTGTACGGGTGGCGCGGCGACGTGTACAGGTCGCGCGCCGGCGCGATCTCGACGATGCGGCCCAGGTACATCACCGCGACGCGGTCGCTGATGTGCTCGACGACCGACAGGTCGTGTGCGATGAACAGGTAGGTCAGGTTGAACTGCTCCTGCAGATCCTCCAGCAGGTTGATCACCTGCGCCTGGATCGACACGTCGAGCGCCGACACCGGTTCGTCGCAGACGATCAGCTTCGGCGAGACCGCGAGCGCGCGCGCGATCCCGATGCGCTGGCGCTGGCCCCCGGAGAACTCGTGCGGATAGCGGCGCATGTGGTCCGGGTGCAATCCGACGGTCTCCAGCAGCCGCACCACCTTGTCCTCGAAATCGCGCGCGCCCTTGGCCAGCCCGTGGATCTGCAGCGCCTCGCCGATGATCGAGCCGACGGTCATCCGCGGATCGAGCGACGCGTACGGGTCCTGGAAGATGATCTGCATGTCGCGGCACAGCGAGCGCAGTTCGCGCCGGTCGAGCCCGCCGAGTTCTCGACCTTCGAACCAGACCTCGCCCGAGGTCGGCTCGATCAGGCGCAGCACGCAGCGCCCGGTGGTCGACTTGCCGCAGCCCGACTCGCCCACCAGCCCGAGCGTCTCGCCGGCGGTCAGCTCGAAGCTCACGCCGTCGACAGCGTGCACCCGGTCGATCGTGCGCCCCAGCAGTCCTCCCTTGATCGGGAAGTGCTTGACCAGCTTGTCGACGCGCAGCAGCGGGTCCGCGCGCGCGCCTGTCGCGGGCCGCGGCGTGGCGCCCTGCGCGACGTTCGGCGCACCGCCGGGAACGGCGCTCGGCACGGGATTCGACATCGGGCTCGACATGGGGCGGCGATCCTCAGAGCACGCAGGCGACCTTGTGGCCGGGCGCCACCTCGCGCAGCGGCGGTGTGCGTTCGGTGCACTCGGCGCGCGCGTGCGGACAGCGCGGCGCGAAGCGGCAGCCCGGCGCGGGGTCGACCAGGCGCGGCACCACGCCGGCGATCGCCTCCAGGCGCTGCTTCTGCCCGGCCGCGGTGTCGATGCGCGGGATCGAGCGGATCAGCCCCTGCGTGTACGGGTGGCGCGGCGCACCGAACAGCGCCTGCACCGGTGCTTCCTCGACGACCTTGCCCGCGTACATCACCACCACGCGCTGCGCGGTCTCGGCGACCACGCCCATCGCGTGCGTGATCAGCATGACCGCCATGCCGAGCCGGCTCTTCAGCTCGCCGATCAGGTCCAGGATCTGGGCCTGGATCGTCACGTCGAGCGCGGTGGTCGGTTCGTCTGCGATCAGCAGCTCCGGATCGCAGGACAGCGCCATCGCGATCATCACCCGCTGGCGCATCCCGCCCGAAAACTGGTGCGGGTAGTCGTGGACTCTGCGCTGCGGGTGCGGGATGTGCACCAGCGCGAGCATCTCGGCGGCCTTGTCCATCGCGGCGCGGCGTCCCAGCCCTTCGTGCAGCCGGATCGTCTCGGCGATCTGCTGGCCGACGGTGTAGACCGGGTTCAGCGAGGTCATCGGCTCCTGGAAGACCATCGCGATCTCCTTGGCCCGGATCGCCCGCATGTCGTCGGCCGGCAAGGGGACCAGGTCGCGGCCCTTCCAGAGAATCTCGCCGCCCACGATGCGCCCGGGCGGCATCGCGATCAGCTTCATCACGGTCATCGCGGTCACGCTCTTGCCGCAGCCCGACTCGCCGACCACGCCCAGCGTCTCGCCGGCGTCGATCGCCATGTCGACGCCGTCGACCGCGTGCACCATGCCCTCGTCGGTCGCGAAGTGCGTCTTCAGTCCCTTGATCTCGAGCAGAGGCTGACCCATGGCGCCGCCTACATCACCTTGCGCGGGTCCAGCGCATCGCGCAGCCCGTCGCCGATGTAGTTGATCGACAGCACGACCAGGAAGATCGCAGCGCCCGGAATCAGCGCCCAGTGCGGCGCCACGTCCAGGTAGTCCTTCGCGTCGTACAGGATCCGCCCCCAGGTCGGAATGTCGGGCGGAAAGCCCAGGCCGAGAAACGACAGCGTCGACTCGGCGATGATCGCGGTGGCCACGTCGATGGTGCCGGCGACGATCACCGGGCCCAGCGAGTTGGGCAGGATGTGCCGGACCACCTGGCGCAGCGGCGACGCGCCGAGCGCGCGGGCGGCCTCGACGAACTCCTTCTCGCGCAGCGACAGGAACTGCGCGCGAACCAGGCGCGCGACCGGCATCCAGCGGAACCCGCCGATGACGACGACGATCATGATGAACACGCCCGCTTCCACGCCGACCAGCGACTTCAGCACGTCACGGAAGAGATAGATGATCAGCAGCAGCAGCGGCAGCTGCGGCAGGGACAGGAACAGGTCGGTCAGCCACATCAGCGCCGCGTCGACGCTGCCGCGCGACATGCCGGCGACCGCGCCGACGATCGTGCCGACGACGATCGCGATCGTCATCGCCGCGAACCCGACGGCGATCGAGATCCGCCCGCCGTAGAGCATCCGCGACAGCAGGTCCTGGCCGAGGTCGTCGGTGCCCAGCGGGTGCGCCCACGACGGCCCCTGCAGCGTGGCGGCGAAGTCGATGTCGTTGATCGCCACCCGCCAGAACCAGGGGCCGATCGCGACCCCGATCACGATCACCGCGAGGATCAGTGCGCCGAAGAACGCCAGGCGGTGGCGCTTGAACCGGCGCCAGGCCTCCGCGCCGAGCGAGCGGCGCGGGGCGCCGCCGACGCCGGCGATCGGCGCGCCGCTAGCGGAAGGAGATGCGGGGGTCGAGCCAGCCATAGAGCACGTCGGCGAGCAGGTTGAAGAAGATCACCAGGCACGAGAACACGAAGGTGACCGCCATGATCACCGGGGTGTCGTTGGCGAGGATCGCGGTGATCAGCAGCGAGCCGATGCCGGGCACGCGGAAGATCTGTTCGGTGACGATCGCGCCACCGAAGATCGCGGGCATCTGCAGTGCCACCAGCGTCACCACCGGGATCAGCGCGTTGCGCACCACGTGCTTGACGATCACCACGCGTTCGGCGAGCCCCTTGGAGCGCGCGGTCGTCACGTAGTCGAGGCGGATCACGTCGAGCACCGCGGAGCGCACGAAGCGGGTCCACGACGCGCCCTGGAACAGCCCGAGCACCGCGACCGGCATGATCGTCTGCTTGAAGTGTTCCCAGGCCCATTGCCAGCCGGTCGCGTCGATGTCGGCGCGATAGACGAAGGGCAGCCAGTCCAGCGTGATGCTGAACAGCAGGATGAACAGGATCCCTGTGAAGAAGGTCGGCAGCGAGAAACCGATGAAGGCGAGCGTGTTGGCGATCTGGTCGAAGATCGAGTAGGGGCGGGTCGCGGCGAACACACCGATCGGCAGCGCGATCAGCAGCGCGAGCACCTGTGAGGAACCGATCACCAGCAGGGTGGCGGGAAGCCGCTGCATGATCAGCATGTCGACGTCGATGCGACTGGCGAACGAGAAGCCCCAGTCGCCGTGCAGCATCGCGGCCAGCCAGCGGAAATACCGGAGGTAGACGGGATCGTCCAGCCCGAACTGGGTGCGCAGGTTCTCGCGCACTTCGGGCGGGATGTTGGGATTGGTCGCGAGCTCCTCGAACGGGTCACCCGGCGCGAGCGCCAGCACCGTGAAGAGGATGACGCTGATCCCGAGCAGGCTCGGGATCGCGATGAGCAGGCGCCTGAGCAGATATCGGCTCATCTACGCGTCGTATCCGTCCTTGTCCCGGTGCGGGGCCCGCCGGCGGCGGCCGGCCCCGGACGCCGCGATCACGCCTGCTTGTACCAGTCGCGCAGGTTCCAGAGGTCGTTGTCCCAGCCGGACAGCGGCGCGACCAGCTTGCTCGCGACCGCCGCCACCCGGGGCCGGTAGGCGACCGGCACGACCACGTGGTTCTCGATGACCAGGTCGTTCATCCGGATGAAGTACCCGGCCCGCTTGATCGGGTCGAGCTCGAACTCGGCGGCGCGATACGCCGCGTCGTAGTTGTCGTTGCTCCACCGCGTGATGTTGCGACCCTGCCACTTGTTCGCCTTCTGCGAATGCTGCCACGACAGGTACTGGTCCATGAAGACGCCGGGATCAGGCTGCGGCATCGTCGTCGTGTACATCTGCAGGTCGGTGTAGAACTTGGTGTAGGTGTCCGGGTTCGCGACGTCCGACGAGAAGAACACCGACGCAGTCACCGACTTCAGTTCGAGCGAGATGCCCGCCTTCTGGCAGGCCTGCTTGATGATCGCCTGGGTCTTCTGGCGCGGCGCGTTGATCGATGTCTGGAACACGAACTTCAGCTTGGTGTCCCCCTTCGCGCGCACGCCGTCGGAGCCGAGCTTCCAGCCGGCGGCGTCCAGCACCTTGTTCGCCTTCTCGACGTTGAACTCCCAGCGGGTGTTCTTCGAGTTGAAGCGCTGCGGGTTGTTCAGGAAGTTCGCGGTGGCAAGCCCGGTGCGCCCGTAGATGTGGTCGTGGATCGCCTTGCGGTCCACCAGCAGGTTCACCGCCTCGCGCACCGCCGGGTCGGAGAACGCCGGGTGCTTGGTCTTGTCGCTGGAACGCTCGCCGTCGACTTCCTTCCAGGGGTCGGTGAAGTTCATCTGCATGAACTCGATGTTGCCGCCCATGACGATGTCGACGCGACCCTTGCCGCCCTTCTCGAGGCGCTTGAGGATCTCGTCCTCGACCTGCATGTTCCAGGCGTAGTCGAACTCGCCGGTCTGCAGCACCGCACGCGCCGCCGACACCGCGTCGCCGCCGCCCTTCATCTCGATCGTGTCGAAGTACGGCCGGTTCGGCAGGTGGTAGCTGGGATTGAGCTCGCCGCGGACCATGTCGCCCGGCTTGAAGTCGACGAACTTGTAGGGCCCGGTGCCCACCGGCTTCAGGTTCGTCGGCGCCTCGCGCGACTTCGCGCCCCGGTAGTTCTCGAAGAGGTGCTTCGGGATGAGCGCGCCGCGTATGCCCACGAACGGATCGGCCCAGAACGGGTTCGGTTTGGCGAACTTCACGCGCACGGTGTACTGGTCGACCTTCTCGACCTCGACGTCCTTGTACGTGCCGATCGTCACCGCGGCGGTCGCCGGATCGCGGCCGAACTCCCAGTTGAACACGCAGTCGTCGGCGGTGAACGGCTTGCCGTCGTGCCACTGCACGTCCTTCTTCAGCTTCCAGGTCACCGTCGTGCCGTCGGCCGACAGGCCGCCGTTGGCGGTGGTCGGCACCTCGGCCGCGAGCATCGGCACCAGGTTGCCGTCCGCGTCCCACGCGGCCAGCGGTTCGTAGAAGATCCGCGAGCCCTCCTGGTCCTTGGTGCCGACCGCGAAGTGCGGGTTCAGCAGGGTGGCGCCCTGCCACCAGAGCAGTTTCAGCGCGCCGCCGCCGCCGCGCTTCGTCGGCTTGTAGTCGGACTTGGTCTGCGCGTGGGCGACGCCGCCCAGCGCGAGCAGCTGGGTCGCCATCGGCGCCGTCAGCCCCAGGTGCACCATGCCGGCGACGAAGTCGCGTCGGGACAGCCGGCCCTTCTCGACGTCGGCAATCAGGCTGCGAAGCGTCTTGTCGTCCATTCCGGTCTCCTCGATTCGTTGGAATGTATTTGTAATGTGGCTGGATACTACCGCGCAAATCAGGAGAATGGGCGACTTCGCCAACCGACGAGAACGCCATGCCACGACCGACCGGAAAGATCCATCTGCCGACCATGACGCCGGGCACGCAGCGCAGCATCGCCTGCCACCGTTTCGGCAAGGCCGGCGCCCGCCCGAAGGCGTATCTGCAGGCGGCGATTCACGCCAACGAGCTGCCGGGCGCCATGGCGCTGCACCACCTGATGCCGATGCTCGACGCGGCGGATCGCCAGGGGCGGATTCGCGGCGAGGTGATCGTGGTGCCCACCGTCAACCCGATCGGCCTGTCGCAACTGGTCGGCAGCATCCACCTTGGGCGCTACGACTTCCTCGGCCGCGACAACTTCAACCGCAACTGGCCCGACCTCTCGGAGGCCGTCGCGCAGCGGGTCGGCCGGCGCCTGGGCGCCGACGCCGAGCGCAACGTCGCCCTCGTGCGACGGGCGGCGCTGGCCGCGCTCGCCGCGCTGGAGCCGGTCAACGAGCTGCAGACGCTTCGGGTCGAGGTGCTCAGGCGCTCGATCGACGCGGACGTCGTGCTCGACCTGCACTGCGACCAGGAGGCCGCGCTTCATCTCTTCATCTCCCGCGCGGACTGGCCGGGGCCGGCGACCGAACTCGCCGCCGACATCGGCTCGGAGGCGACGCTGTACAACGACCCCTTCCCCGAAGTCGCGACCTTCTTCGGGGTCAACAGCTCGCTCTGGGCGCGGCTCGCGGCACGCTTTCCCGACGCGAACATTCCGCAGGCCTGCCTGTCGGCCACCATCGAGTACCGCGGCCAGCACGACGTGAACCACCGGCTCGGCGCGTCGGACGCGGCCAACCTGTACCGCTTCCTGGTGCGCCGGGGGATCGTTGCCGGGCGCGCCGGCGCGCTGCCCAGGCTGAAGGCGCAGGCCACGCCGGTCGCCGGGATGGACGTGGGCTACAGCCCCAAGGCCGGCATGGTGGTGTACCACCTGCCCAAGGGCGCCAGGGTGCGCAAGGGCAGCGCGGTGTGCGAGATCATCGACCCGCTGGATGCGCGTGGTCCGAAGGCGCGCACGCAGGTGCTCGCGCGCACCGACGGCATCCTGTTCAGCCGCAAGCCGGATGGCCGGCTGATGTGGCCGGGCGCGGTGCTCTTTCGCATCGCGGGCGCGAAGCCGCTGGCGCATCGCGCAGGGATGTCCGGGCTGGACGACTGACGATCGCTGCGATTCCGGCCGGGAATATAATGATTTGAGCGCGGTCCTCGCGCCCCGAGGCCGCGCTCGCCGCGGCCCATGCAGCTGTCAGCAGTGGCCTGCAGGTACCGCTGGTCGACACCCACGAGGCGGGAGGCAGCCATGAGCACACCGGTCGACCTATCAACCCGTTTCTTCCTCAAGGCGACGGCCGCAGCGGTTGCGGCAGTGGCGGCGGGCTGCGCGCCGCCCCGCGACCCCGGCAAGCCGATCGAGGAGGGTTTTGAATACCAGGTGGTGCCGAACCCCTGGCCGAACCTCTCCAGCAGCCGGTTCGAAGTCATCGAGTTCTTCTGGTACGGCTGCCCGTACTGCAACGCTTTCGAACCGTTTCTCAAGGAGTGGGCGGCGAGGCTGCCGCCCGACGTCGCGTTCCGCCATCTCCACGTCGGGCTGAATCCGAACCATGCGGTCCACCAGAGGCTCTTCTTCGCGCTCGAGGTGCTCGGCAAGGACAAAGAGCTGAACAGCGTGATGTTCAGCGCGCTGCACGAGCAGCAGATGTTCCTCGAGAGCCCGGAGCGGATCGCCGACTTCTTCGCGCAGCACGGCGTGGACCGGCAGCTCCTGCTCGACACGATGAAGTCGCCGGAGGTGGCCGCCAGGTGCGAGCGGGCCAACGCGATAGCGAAGGCGGCCAAGATCACCGGCGTGCCCGAACTGGCGGTGAACGGAAAGTGGCTGACCGACACCACGATGGCCGGCAACTACCGGAAGACGCTGAACGTCGTCGACTACCTCCTCGCCCGCGATCGCGCGGGCGGCTGACGGTCGAGGGTCGCGTTCGCGGCCGCTGATCCGGGGCGTCGCTGCGGGCCTGCGGATTTGACGGGGTCTCGGCGCGCGGCTATTTTCGCGGGTCCGTCCCAGACCCTCGAGCGATTCCCATGAGCCTGCCGCCGATTCTTCGCGACCGCCTGCGCCTGCCCGCCGTCGGCTCGCCGCTGTTCATCATCTCCAACCCCGACCTCGTGATCGCACAGTGCAAGGCGGGGATCGTGGGCTCGTTTCCGGCGCTGAACGCTCGGCCCAAGGAGATGCTCGAGGAGTGGCTGCAGCGCATCACCTCCGAACTCGCCGAATACGACAGGGCGCACCCGGAAGCGCCCAGCGCGCCGTTCGCGGTGAACCAGATCGTGCACCGGTCCAACGACCGCCTGGAGCACGACATCGCGATGTGCGTGAAGTACAAGGTGCCGATCGTGATCACCTCACTGGGCGCGCGCGTGGAACTGAACGACGCGATCCACTCGTACGGCGGCATCACGCTGCACGACGTGATCGACGACAAGTTCGCGAAGA
>Ga0316195_10001231_pt1 | contig 11284 bp, 8 predicted proteins | sample Phised1_MG_FD_204937 | JGI IMG/M metagenome (GOLD analysis project Ga0316195, IMG submission 204937) | Coastal sediment microbial communities from Maine, United States - Phippsburg sediment 1 | ecosystem: Environmental > Aquatic > Marine > Coastal > Sediment | place: USA: Maine | collected... | reverse complement strand
CAGGACTGACTTTTTGAACCGCTTTTACAATTGCGCTTTCACGCAGATTTTCAGCCCAAAGGTTTTCCGGCCCTTTAAGAATCGGTGTGATAATAAAAATAAAAATGGAAACGACTGAAATTACTATTATTTTATTATCTATAGGTTTTATTACTGGCATTTTAGGTTCCGCTATAATAAGATAAAAGAATTAAACATTTGTTGACGCTGTATTTTTACCCCATCCGTGCGGGATGGTTCGGCAGAGATTCCCTTTCCAGGGGGCGCCGGGAAGTTTCAAAAAAACAGCACACTCAGACCATCTGATTTATTCGCATGAAACTTGTGAGTACCGATGTGTAAAAAAAAGACCCGGGTTCGTTCCACTTTCAGGGTCACCCGAAGCGGCGCGAAACCCGAGATATATATATCATGAGCAGAACAACCATTCAAGATATCTTACCGCTAATAGAGCAGCCCAGCCAATATTTAGGCTCGGAGGTAAATACCATCAAAAAAGATCCCGACCGGGTAAAACTCGGTTTTGCCCTTGTTTTTCCGGACCGTTACGAGATCGGGACATCCCATTTTGGGATTCAGATACTGTACTATATTCTGAATAGCCACCCAGAGATCGCCGCTGAAAGGGTTTTTTCCCCTGCTCTTGATATGGAAGCATATCTCCGATCGTCACAAACGCCCATTACCTCTCTGGAATCTAAAAAACCCCTCGATCAATTTGATATTATCGGCTTCAGCCTTCTCTACGAGTTGAACTATACCAACATACTGACCGCATTAGAATTGGCCAACATCCCGTTTTTTTCTCGACAGCGAAATATTTCTCATCCCCTGATTATCGCCGGTGGTCCCTGTACGTCTAACCCCGAACCGGTGGCGGATTTTTTTGATGCCATGGTCGTTGGAGACGGCGAAGATGTAATTATGGAACTGTCCCAAACCTGGCTAAAATGGCAGTCCGAAGGAACGGGTGATAAAGAAGGCCTTTTGAAAAAATGGTCCAAGATAGAAGGGGTCTATATTCCAGGATTTTTTACGCCCCAATTTGACCGTCATGGTTTCCAGGCCCTTGTTCCGAAATTTCAAGATTATCATACAGTTAAACGTGCCATTGTCGATGATCTCGACACGGCGCCGTTTCCCCATGCACCGGTGGTTCCTTACGGTAGACCGGTTCATGATCGGCTTCGGCTTGAAGTATCCAGGGGATGCACCCGGGGCTGCCGCTTCTGTCAGGCCGGGATGATATATCGACCGGTTCGTGAACGTTCGCCGGAGACCCTGCTCTCTTTGTCAGATTTTTCGGTGGCGTCAACAGGCTACGAGGATATCTCCCTTTTATCTTTGAGTACGGGGGATTATAGCTGTCTTGTACCGCTAATGGAAAATCTCACGTCTCGGTATGCATCCCAACGGATTTCGGTTTCCTTTCCATCCTTGAGGGCGGACACCCTAACGCCGGAACTCATGAATCTTGTAAAAAAGGTCAGAAAAACAGGATTTACCTTAGCACCGGAAGCCGGAAGCCAGCGGCTTCGGGATGTTATCAATAAAAATATCACCGAAAAAGATATTATTGAAACCGTTAAAGATGCATTTCATCTGGGCTGGCAGGTGGTTAAGCTCTACTTTATGATCGGCCTTCCCACCGAAACCGACGACGACTTGCAGGCCATCGTCGATCTTGTAAAAAAGTTGAAAGATGTTTGTTTACCCAACCGACGCAAGGCCAAGATCAATGTAAGTGTCGCAACGTTTATTCCAAAGTCCCACACACCGTTTCAGTGGTCCTCCCAGTTGGCTTTGGCTGATTCGAAACAGAAAATTAATCTGTTGAAGAAACAACTCAAAATACCGAGGGTTCAATTTAAATGGCAGAACCCTGAAGTCAGTTTCATCGAAGGGATTTGGGCCCGGGGCGATCGGCGTCTTTCCCGCCTATTGGTTGCTGCATACAAGAAAGGATGTAAATTTGACGGATGGAGCGATCATTTTAAATATCCATTGTGGGAAGAAGCGTTTTCCGATGAAGGGATCGATATCGATTTTTTTACGACCCGTGTTCGGGGGGTCGCCGAACCGTTGCCCTGGGACCATATCGATACGATGGTTTCAAAAGATTTCTTAATCAACGAATGGTATAACGCCACAAAAGGTGCGCACACCACGGACTGCCGCAACGGTGATTGTAACCATTGCGGGGTTTGTGATTTTGAGGTTCTTAAACCCAAAGTCTTTGCCGACCATAAAGACAAGGTCCCAAAGAACCATCCGTTAGACCGGAATACGGATACATTTTACAAAAAATTCAAGGTGTCATTTTCCAAACTGGATCAGGCAAAGTATTTTGGACATCTTGAACTGGTTAAAATCATAACCCGTGCCATTCGACGTGCCCGAATACCGGTCAAGTTTTCCGAAGGTTTTCATCCAAAGCCGATAATATCCTTTGAAGATCCGCTTCCCATCGGTTTGGAGAGCCTGAACGAAAAATTTTATGTGTCCGTGAACGGAGACATTCAACCCCAGACCATTATAGATGGATTAAGCCGGCATTTTCCAAAAGGCCTGCAAATTACAGACTGTCAGCTTTCCCCCACAAAGGATTCCCGCAACAACTTTTTACCGTCGACATATCTGGTTACAAAAAATAATGGTTCCTTTAACGAAGAAAACATGGCATCTTTTGTTAAAAATTCTGAATTCATCGTTACCCGCACCAACCGAAAGGGGAAAACCAGCCAATTTGACTTAAAAGAGGTGGTAATAAAGATAACCATGCTTTCGTCCAACAGGCTAAAGATGACGTTGATATCCGAACCGGGGAAAACAGTGAGACCGTTTGAGATTCTCGGGCATATTTTTGAATTGAGTAAAGAAGAGATAAAACAGGCAGCCGTCATAAAAATCTGACCTTGCCAAATTGAGGGTCTCCTAAAAAGTCCGTTTCGCGCGCCCAGTGACCATTTGGGGGCGCTTCAAGCTGTGTTGCTAAATCACGCCAGCGGCGGATAAATCTCAATAACTCGTCGCAAACACCTCAAGCAGGTTGAAATTTTTAACGCAATCCCGCATGAAACACTGGATCCCCAAATGATCGGATATCTCTCACAAAAGACTTCTTACATGTTTGTCAAAATTGGTTTCCAGAACTGTATGGCAGGGAAAATTCTTTTTCAAAGGGGCGACATATAATTGTAACAATTTGTAAATACAGGAAAAACAATGTATAGAAAAATTATTATAAATGCGGCCGAACATGAAACAAGGGTGGCGCTTCTCGAGGATGGAAACATCGCTGAGCTTTTTATCGAGCGGGGAGATGCTTCAGACATTGCCGGAAATATCTATAAGGGAAGGGTGCAACGGGTTCTTCCGGGAATGCAGGCTGCTTTTGTAGATATCGGACTCAAACAGGCTGCTTTTATCTATGTGAATGATGTGATTGGTGGAAACTATAATGAAATTGAAAACTTTCTCATAAAACGAAACAATGACCCAAATGATGCTCAGGACTTCGATACAGCCGATTCGTTTTCACCGCTGATACAACGCGAAAGACATATAGAGGAGCTTATCACCGAAGGTCAGGAAATAATGGCCCAAGCGGCCAAAGCGCCATTGGGGTCAAAGGGGGCTCGGCTGACGACCCATATATCCCTTCCCGGCCGACTTCTTGTTCTGATGCCCACATCAGAACATATTGGAATATCCCGGCGTATCGAAGATGAGTCTGAAAGGCAGCGGTTAAAGGAGATCATAGAGTCGATTCGGGAAGATAATTTCGGTTACATCGTTCGAACCGCCGCCGAAGGTGCCCAAAAAGAAAAACTCGAGTATGAGATGGGGTTTCTAAAAAATTTGTGGGAGAGCATACAAAAAAAGTATTCAACAGCTCCGTCGCCCTCTCTGTTGCACAAAGAAGTCGCGGTGAGCCTTCGTGCGGTTCGGGATCTTTTGGTCCATGAAGCCGAGAAACTGATCATCGATTCCCGTTTGGGGTATGCGTCTATTTTAAGTTTTCTCGATACGTTCAAGCCGAGCCTCAAAGATTCCGTAGAACTGTATGAGGGTTTGGAACCGATTTTTGATGCATATAATTTGGAAGGAGATATTTCCCGTGCTTTAAAAAAGAAAGTATGGCTGAAATCCGGTGGTTATATCGTGATCGAGCATACGGAAGCACTGGTGGCAATCGATGTAAACACCGGTCGGTATGTGGGCAAACACAATTTAGAAGAAACCATTTTAAAAACCAACCTGGAAGCTGTTAAAGAGATTGCATATCAAATCCGTCTGAGGGATGCTGGGGGCATCATCATTATCGATTTTATCGATATGGAAAAAAAATTGAATCAGGAAAAGGTCTTTAATGCCCTATCAGGGTTGCTTAAAAAAGACCGGAGCAAGACCCATGTGCTGCCCATGTCCGAATTGGGATTGATTCAGATGACGCGAAAAAGGATCCGACAACCTCTCACCAGGATACTGTGCGAGCCGTGCTTTTATTGTGATGGAGAGGGATATCTGATATCCAGGCAGACCATATGTTACAATATATTCAGGGAAATTCTTCGTGAATCACACGACATGGCGGGGGTCAAGGTAAGCCTGAGGGTTAATCCTGAAATTGCCGATCTTCTCCATGGTGAGGAAAGCCAAATTATTGTCGAACTCGAGGGTATTATCGGAAAACAGATTGTCATATACCCCGGGGCCCAGTTGCATATGGAAGAGTTTGATATTTTCGAAATTTATAAAGAATAATAGGGCGTTAACCGGATAAAAATGACTTTTTTCGCGACAACAGCGTTTACGCCTTGACAACCTGGGGATCGTATGATTAATTTATCCGGTTAATTATATAAAAATAATATTTTCAAAGCGCATGCAAAGAAAATTTAGTGTCTAAATAAGATGAATTCGTAAAAAGTCTGATTTTGCTCGCTCCGCAAGCAATTTTGGGATTCATGACTCGCCTGGCTAAATTGCAAGAACTCGGGCTAACGCCCTCAAACAGCTTGCAATTTTTAACGTCAGACTCATCATGAATCTTTATCCAAAATTCCTCGATGTTGCTTACAAAAGACTTTTTACGAAACCGTCAAATAAGGGTTTTGTATTATGAAAAGAACATATCAACCAAGCAGGATTAAGCGCGCCAGAACGCACGGATTTTTGAAGCGGATGTCCACAAAACAGGGCAGAAAAATTATTAACCGGCGCAGATCAAAAGGCCGAAACCGTTTATCGGTATAACCGGTTGGTCCAAAAAAATAGATATAGAAAAACAGCGAAATGAACAGAGGAGTTTCTTTTGCGCTTTTTTTTTACCAAGGCCGACAGACTATTGAAACGCTCCGAGTTTCTCAGGTTGTCTAATTTCGGAAAAAAATTTCAAAATAAACATTTTGTTGCAATATTTTCTCCGGGTCTGTTTCAAAGGTCTCGCCTTGGTGTCACTGTCGTGAGGAAGGTTGGAAATGCCGCGATACGTAACAGGATTAAGCGACTTACTCGCGAATATTTTCGGCTGAACAGGCACATGATAACAGGTTGTTGGGATATCAATATTATCGCAAAAATAAAGGCGGCCGAACTATCGACGGGCCAGGCGCACCAATCCCTCCAACACATTTTTATGAATATTTCCAGGGGCTTATACCATTAATAGAGTATTTGTTATAATCGCTCTGTTTTTTATAAGGGCCTATCAGTTGACCTTGTCTTCAGTTCTGGCTCCTGCGTGCCGTTTCTATCCAACCTGTTCCGAATATGCCTATGAGTCTATTGGGCGTTATGGATTTCTTAAAGGAAATTTCCTCGCTTTAAAGAGAATTTTAAGGTGCCATCCCTTTCATCCAGGGGGAATTGACCCTGTGCCTTAAAGCGCCTTGTTAGAGCAGATTCGATATATAAGACACCATTGGTGGAAATAAATATATTTTCCCGCCGTTTGAAAAACCCGCAAAGATTTAACTCCTCTGGATTTTGACCCATTAGACATCACAGGATTAAACCGAGCACAATTTTTTTGTGTATTTTACTGAAATTTGGAGAGAACCATGGAACACCTTCGACTATTTATCGCAATAGCACTTTCGTTGCTTGTTTTTATTGTGTGGAATTTTTTCTTTGTTGACAAGACAAAGGACACACTCCCCCAGCAAGCCCTGAAAACGGAACAACAGGCGAAGAAAGCGCCGGAAGCCCAAGAAAAGCCGGCCACGGTGACAGCGCCTTCTTTGAAAGACACGCCGGTGGAACCGGTTAAACCATCCAGGATTATCACCGTAAATTCGCCATTATACACGGTTAAAATTTCGGAAAAAGGAGCTGTATTCAAGAGTTTTGTCCTTAAAAAGTACAAAGAGACGATAAATTCCGATTCGCCGTTATTTGAAATGATATCTCCGGATTTGACCGGAGGAACCGTACGGGTTGGATTTGCCGACAACAGCCTTTCTGGGGTCAATGGTGCGGTTTTTTCAACAAATTTTGAGAAAGATACCGTAGAGATTACCCATGAACCTCGAGAGATCTCTTTTTCATGGACATCTCCCCAGGGGGTTGTTGTTGAAAAGAAATATGTGTTTTCACCTGAAACGTATATGATCGAACTTAATGTCACCGTAAAGAATGATTCCAACCAGACCTTTAAAGACAGCCTGACCCTATCCTTATGCCGTTATAGTTCTGGGAAAGAGACCCGATATGGTTTCGAAGGCCCGAGCGCACTGATAAACGGTAAGCTCGAACAAGTTAAGACGAAGAAAATTAAGAAGAAAAATATCTATCCAGGAGACATAAAATGGATTGCGGTCCAGGATCGTTATTTCATGTCTGCAATCGTTCCCGATCCCGCTGTGAAAGCCAGTATGCGCCTTTACTTTGATGACGGCAAAACACTCAAAAATGAATTTGTACAACCGGAATTCATTATTAATTCCGGCGATCAACATGCCTCGAAATACAGGCTTTTCTTTGGGCCCAAAAGCATAAAAGTTTTAAAAACCGTGGATTATGATCTGGTCAAAGCCGTAAATTTTGGGATGTTCGATATACTTGCCAAGCCTTGTGTCTGGATCATGGATTTTATCTATGAACATTTTATCCCCAACTATGGGGTGGCCATTATCATCTTAACCATTTTTACCAAAGTCATTTTGTGGCCACTGGGAAACAAGAGTTATAAATCCATGGCCGACATGAAAAAAATTCAACCTTTAATGGCGGGGATCAAGGAAAAATATAAAGATGACAAGAAAAAAATGAATGAAGAGATGATGGGGTTGTACAAAACGTATAAAGTCAACCCCATGGGTGGATGCCTTCCGATGGTTGTCCAGATTCCGGTGTTCTTTGCGCTCTATCGAATGTTATATGAAGCCATAGAATTAAGACATGCGCCGTTCTTTTGGTGGATTAACGATCTTTCTGCGCCCGATCGACTTTTTCGATTCGACTTTGCCGTACCCTTCATGGAGCCGCCATACGGAATACCTGTTTTAACCATAATAATGGGGGCCACCATGTTTTTTCAGCAAAAAATGTCCCCTCCAATGGGCGATCCCACCCAGGCCAAAATGATGATGATGATGCCGATTGTTTTTACGTTTATTTTTATCAATTTTTCTTCGGGCCTGGTTTTATACTGGCTTGTTAACAATGTACTTTCAATGGCTCAACAGTATTATATCACGAAGAAAAACGCTTAATAACGGAGGTTTGATCATGTCCCCCAATTTGGAATTTGAAGAAAAAAATGTCGAAATGGCTGTCAAAAAAGCCTGTGAAAAATTGAACATACCCAGGGAAAAACTCAAACACGATGTTATTTCTTACGGATCGACGGGAATTTTCGGGTTGGTTGGAACCAAGAAGGCGCGTATCCGAGTTACCCTGCCGGAACCTTTCCGGGCCCCTGAACAAAAAGAATCAGATTCAGAAAAAAATAGCGGCGATTCCCCCCATCAAGCCAAAGACGATACGGATTTACAAATAGATGTCGCATCTGAAAAGCTAGAAATTTTACCTTCAGATGAGGATCCAAAGGATATCGGCAGGGACGCGCTTCAACGCATTATCGATTTGATAACCACCGATGCCACCATATCCATCGAAGAGCGATCAAACCGAATTTTTTTCAACGTCAAAGGCGGAAACTCTGCCATCCTAATCGGCAAACGGGGACAAACCCTTGAAGCAATTCAATATGTCCTTGAAAAAATTGTCAACAAGAAGAGGCAAGAGCGCATAAGAATTCAGGTGGATGTGGAAGGCTATCTGGAAAAAAGACGAATTAGTCTGGAAGGGCTGGCCACTCGGCTTGCGGAAAAGGTAAAACGGACCGGAAAACCCGCAACCATCGGTCAAATGAATTCTCACGACCGGAGGATCGTACATATTGCTTTGAAGAATGACGGCAAGGTAAGAACCCAGAGTATGGGAGAAGGAGTTTTAAGGAAGCTCGTCATATTTCCCAAAAAAAATTCGCAACGGAAAAAACGCCAGTAAGTCGATCCTCTAGGCGTTTTAAAGCTGTGGACCCAAACAATAACCGCTAAACCTCTCAGCAAGCCGAAGCGAATATCCTGTTTTAACGGCATTGCAGGGAGCTTACATCCGAATTGTAAAAAAAATGGAATGTGATACCATCGCCGCCATTGCAACGCCCATGGGCAGCGGCGGAATCGGGATTATTAAAATTTCCGGTAAAGACGCTTTTTCAATCGCTGCATCGATTTTCCAAAGATCCTGTGATCCACCGTATGAACTTCAGGACAGGACCCCCCCCTTTTTTTCTTCCTTAAGATCCCATCGTCTCTATCATGGTCATATCGTGAATACGGAAAACGGAAAAGTGTTGGATGAAGTTCTTGTGTCTAAGATGGACGCACCCCGGACATACACCCGGGAGGATGTCGTTGAAATAAACACCCATTCCGGCCACGTGGTGCTGGGTTCGATTCTCGATTTGGTATTGAAAAGCGGTGCCAGGCTGGCCGAGCCGGGAGAATTTACGAAAAGAGCTTATCTCAATGGCCGTATCGATCTGACCCAGGTCGAGGCGGTCATCGATATTATCAACTCCAGAACCGAGAAGTCCCTCGAGATTGCAACTTCACAGATTAAAGGTGAGTTGAAAACCACCATTGAATCCATAAGAAGCACATTGTTGGATATTTTGACGGATGCCGAAGCTGCCATCGATTTTCCCGACGATGTGGGCGAAATCATTCATGCCGACGAAGCCATCGAAGTTTTGGAGAAAAAGGTTATCGAAGTTTTGAAAAAACTGGTCGATCAATATGAAAATGCCCGATACTTTCGAGACGGTCTTAAAATGGCGGTTATCGGCAGACCCAATGTGGGGAAGTCGAGCCTGATGAACCGGCTTATACAACAGGATCGCGTCATTGTTACCCCCATTCCCGGCACCACCCGGGATTTGATCGAAGAAACACTGAACATTCATGGTATCCCCGTAGTCATTGCAGATACCGCGGGCCTTCATGATACGGATGATCCGGTTGAAGTCATCGGCATAGAAAAGACCCAGGAATATATAAATGGGTCAGATTTGATACTTTTTATGATGGATGCCAGTGATCCATTGACCGGAGATGACATTAAAATATTCGAAACCGCCAAACAAAAACGCCTGATAATGGTGATCAATAAAATCGATCTGGTGGAAGATGACTTTGATATCGCCATTCCCGATCCATGGGGAGACATCCCCCGGGTCAATATCTCAGCATTATACGCCAGGGGGCTGGAGAGACTCAAGGATTTAATCGCACAACTTGCAACAGGAGAAAATCCCATAGAAGTTCGTAACCGAATCGTTCCAAATTTAAGGCACAAAATTGCCCTTGAGAAGAGCCTGGAACTTGCTGTTTCCGCGGCACAAGAAGTTCGCAACGGGACGCCCTTTGAGTTAATCGCCATCGATATCCGGGAAGCCATCGACCGTCTCGGCGAAATTATCGGCGTTTCTGCCAGGGAAGAGGTCCTCGATCAGATTTTCAGCCGGTTTTGTATCGGGAAATAATGTTTCACGTGAAACAATTGAACCCAACGATATATTTTAAAAAATATTATCGTCGCGGGAATAATTGATGTGCCGGATGCACTGTTTGGCCGGCGTATTCCAAAAAACAAAATTGTTCCAGAGGAGTTAAATCATGAAGATAGACTTTACACCGTATTTTAAGAAATACGAAAAAATTTCATCAACGGCCGATGAACTGTTTTTGCGGATACAAAGAGATTTTCCAGAATGTGTAAAATGTGAAGTTAAATGCGAGGACTGTTGTCATGCTCTGTTTGACCTTTCATTGATCGAAGCAATTTATATTAATCATCAGTTCTATAAAAAATTCAAGGGCAAGGAAAAAGAACAACTCCTGGAAAAATCGAACCGTGCGGATCGAAAAACTTACCAGATAAAGAGAAAAGCATTTCAAGATAAAGAATCCGGGAAAAACGAGGTGGACATATTGGTGGAAATGGCCGCCGAGCGTGTCAGATGTCCGCTTCTTAACAAAGAAGGCCTGTGCGATCTTTATGAATATCGGCCGATTACCTGCCGGCTTTATGGATTGCCCACCGCCATTGGCGGAATCGGACATACCTGCGGAAGATCGGGTTTTGTAGAGGGGCAGGAATATCCTACGGTGAACCTGGACATGATTCAAAAAAGGCTTTACGAAATTTCTGCTGAATTTGTAAGCCGGATTAATAGCAAGTTTGTGAAGATGGCAGAAATGCTCGTCCCGTTATCCATGGCGATTCTTACGGAGTATGACGAGAACTATCTGGGAATTAAAGAAGACGACCCCAAAAAACAGGGATAAAAACATGACGAAGATATCTTCCGAGGACGAGGCAAAAAGGAAAAAAGCAATATTCGACAGCATGTCTCCGCGGCGACAGAAACACATCTTAAAAAAGGGATATGAAAAATGGGATCCGTTTCAGGAACCGAAAGATCCCATAGATATCCGAAAGGATAAAACCAAGCGAACAACCCAAGCCCTGGTCAGGGAATTTTTACAGGCGATGGGCTCAGAGGAATACAGCAACGCATACGGAAGGGGCGTGTTTGAGATTTGCCTTGGAATTGTCAATGATGATGAACGATACCGGGGTATGTTTGATTTCTCGGTCTGGTACAGTGAACTGTTGAAACGAGAAGGATTTGAGTGAAGATTTATGTCTTTAAAGGACAATCATAAAACTCCACAAAATACCCGCACAGATTGCAGATCCGATAACT
>Ga0316195_10001229_pt1 | contig 11289 bp, 9 predicted proteins | sample Phised1_MG_FD_204937 | JGI IMG/M metagenome (GOLD analysis project Ga0316195, IMG submission 204937) | Coastal sediment microbial communities from Maine, United States - Phippsburg sediment 1 | ecosystem: Environmental > Aquatic > Marine > Coastal > Sediment | place: USA: Maine | collected... | reverse complement strand
GACTATTTCAAGGACGCCATAGAGAACAGCCAGTCGGCATGGCGCAAAGTGATCGCCACCGCCGTGGAGCACGGGGTTCCGCTGCCGGCCTTCAGTTCGGCCCTGGCCTATTACGACGGCTACCGCAGCGCCGTGCTCCCGGCCAACCTGCTGCAGGCCCAGCGTGACTATTTCGGCGCCCATACCTATGAACGGCTCGATAAACCCGCCGGCGAGTACTTCCACACCAATTGGACCGGCACCGGCGGCGACACCGTATCGACTGCTTACAACGTTTGAAAGGAATTGCAATGAGTTTACTGAACATCCGTAAAGACGAATGCCAACTGGATTTCCTGTCACTCGGTGCACTGGTGCACCGCCTCGATCCCGGCGTGGTCCCGTTCCGCAAGGCCCGAACCTTGGATATCCACGTATCCGGCGGCGAATACAATGTTGCCGCGGGACTATCCGACTGCTTTGGCCTGCAAACCGGCATCGCCAGCGCCATGGTCGACTACGGTATCGGCGAACTGGTCGAAACGCGCGTCAGGGAGATGGGCGTCAAAACGTATTTCAAGCGCTTCGAGCACAACGGGGTCAACGGCCCCAATATCGCCGCGGTGTACAGCGACCGTGGCTACGGTGTGCGTCCTCCGGTGGTGTTCTACAACCGCGCCAACGAGGCGGCCGCGATGCTCAAGGCGGGCGATTTCGACTGGGATGAAATATTCGGCCAGGGGGTGCGCTGGTTCCATTCGGGCGGCATTTACGCCGCGCTGTCTGGCACCACCTCCGGATTGATCGTCGAGGCCATGCAGGCCGCGAAAAAGCACGGCGTCATCACCTCCTTCGACCTCAACTACCGCCCAAAACTGTGGGCGCCCATCGGCGGGCTGGAGCAGGCGCAAAAAACCTTCCGCTCCATCGTGGAGCACGTCGACGTGCTGCTGGGCAACGAGGAAGATCTGCAACTCGGCCTGGGCATCGAGGGCCAGGATGTGGAATCCTCGTCGAAACTCGATACCCGCGCATTCTTCGGCATGATTGACCAGGCGACGACCGAGTTTCCCAATATCCAGGCCGTCGCCACGACACTGCGCGAAGTGGAGAACAGCAATCGCCATCAATGGGGCGCCGTAGTCTGGTGCCAGGGTGAACAGGCCGTCAGTCCGGTGCGTGAACTGGGCGTGATCGATAGAATTGGCGGTGGCGATGGTTTTGCCACCGGCTTGATTTATGGTTTCCTCGACGGCCGCAGCCTCGCCGAAACCGTGCGGCTGGGCTGGGCGCATGGCGCCCTGTTGACCACCTTCCCCGGTGACACCACCATGGCCAAATTGGCCGAGGTGGAAGCCTTTGCCAAAGGTGGATCGGCCCGGGTACAAAGGTAAACCGTAACCAAGGAGAGCGCGCATGACCGCTGCACTGGCAGCCCTGCAAAAGCACAGACATGTGCTGCTGATCGATGTGGTATTACTGGTGGCCTTGTACCTGGTGCCCAGCTTGTCCCATCTCACTGCCCTGCCCCTGTACATGCTCGAGCCCATGCGGGTTGCCCTGCTCGTCGCGCTCCTGTTCACGAACCGGGCGAATACATATTTCATTGCAGTCACCATACCGCTCGCCTCGGCCCTGATAACGGGCCATCCCGAACCGCTCAAGGCGGTGCTGATGTGCATCGAGTTTTCGATTCTCGTGGCATCCTATGGTTACCTGGTACAGCGGGTTCGTCTTCCGGCCGTTGCAGCATTAATCGCCGGCATCCTGCTCAGCAAAGTGGTCTATTACTCGATGAAGTTCGTTGCCCTGAGTGGCGGCTGGCTCGCCGGCAGCCTGATTTCCACGCCGATCCAGACTCAAGTGGTTCTCGCTCTGGGAACCGCCGCGGTCTTTGGCTTTATCGGGTACTACCGGACAAAGAACAACTAGCCCCCCGGTGCGCTCCAATACTCTTCAGAGAGTTTGTTTTCCGGCCCTGCTTTCCCTACTGTTTTCCATTCTTGGTGGGTGTTCGTTTGATGACACGAGGCCCGTTCACACAGGTTCTGAAATTCGGTTATTGCAGGTTTCCGAAAACGGGCGATATCTGCAGCATGAAAACGGAGCACCGTTTTTCTGGCTTGGCGACACGGGTTGGTTGCTTTTTCAAAAATTGAGCCGGGAAGAGGCAAGCCAGTATTTACAGGATCGCCACGACAAAGCATTCAATGTCATTCAGGTGATGGTGATTCACGACCTTTCGGAGAAGAATTACTATGGCGATTTCGCTTTTATCGATCAAGATCCGGCCAGACCGGACATTACACCAGGCAGTTCCTATCAAAACGCCAACGAATACGATTATTGGGATCACGTAGATTACATCGTAGCTTTGGCCGCTGAAAAGGGCATTCACTTGGCGATGGTGCCGGTCTGGGGCAGCGTCGCAAAAGAGGTACCGGACGATCTCGCTTGGGCAGCGCAGTACGCTTCCTGGCTGGCGCAGCGCTACAAAGACCGTCCAAATATTATCTGGCTCAACGGTGGTGATATTCGCGGTGACGATATGCCGGAAACCTGGCGCCAAATTGGCAGCACCCTGGATGCGCTTGATCCGCGTCACCTGATTTCTTTCCATCCGTTCGGGCGCACACAGTCGGCAACCTGGTTTCACGATTCCACGTGGCTTGATTTCAACATGTTCCAATCCGGTCATCGACGCTATGACCAAATGCGCGAAACGGACGACCCAGCCCTGTGGAAAGGAGAGGACAACTGGAAATATGTGGTTGAGGATTATGCGCGCAGGCCGGCAAAACCCACGATAGATGGCGAGCCTTCCTATGAGAATATTCCGCAAGGCCTGCACGACCCCAATGAGCCTTATTGGACCGCGGCGGATGCAAGGCGATACGCGTACTGGTCGGTTTTTGCCGGTGCGTTCGGACACACCTACGGCAATAACGCGGTGATGCAAATGCATAAACCGAACACGGGTGAGGGAGACTATGGGGTACGCAATCACTGGTTTGAAGCCATAAACGACCCGGCCGCGGGACAGATGCAGCATCTGAAAAATCTGATCTTGTCACGACCCTTTTTTGAGCGGGTTCCGGATCAGTCTTTGCTTGCGGGCTCCAATGGCTCGAATTATGACCACATCATTGCGACACGGGGCAGAAACTACGCGTTCCTGTACAACTACACCGGTCGCACATTTGATGTTGTGGCAGGCAAAATTTCCGGCAAACAGGTCGAAGCGAGCTGGTTCAACCCCAGGAACGGTGACACCAATTTCATCGGCCGCTTCGAAAATTCTGGCACGCTTCATTTTGATCCACCTGGCGAAAAGAGCCCGGGAAATGACTGGGTATTGGTATTGGATGGCCATTGATAAAAGGCAAGCCACAATGAGACTCCTCCCGGTAAGGTTTTATACCACCTTTATCGCATTACTGATTTCCACACCGGTTCAGGCTGCCATGAGCCGCGACGACTTTTTGGCCAATATGCTGAAAAGCCGGCCTTATATGGTGATTGAAGAAAACCGGATTCACGGAGAAGACCCCGAGTTTGCTGACTCCGCAGGCAAACGCACCATTAGCTGGCGCACAGAACGAGGCCGGATCCAGCTCGAAATTCAACCCTTGAAGGATCAGGATCTGCAGTTGCAGTTCAGCCTGCAGAGCAGTTCCGGGGCATCACTTTCGGATACGATTCCAAATATTGATGGCTGGGGTTTTGAACTGCCGCTGGTTGAGCTGGAATACATCAGCGGTGTATTCGAGCGCGTCGTGGATGGTCCACAAGAGGAAAGTTGGAGGCCCGGCGTGACAACCGCGATGAACCTGAATGGCGAGCGGGTCGAAATGAAAGTCAACTACACCGTTTCGGCTTATGCGCCTTTTTTCCTGTCTTCAGAAAGCTATGGGCTGTATTTTCAAGGAACCTGGCCCGGCGTTTTCGATTTCGGCAAAACGGACAAAAACAGACTCGCCATCCAATTTGAAGGGCCTTCCCTTGGTTTCCGGTTTATCAGCGGATCTCCGATGCGTATCGTGCAGACGCACAGCCTGCTGGCGGGGCCCGCTCATGTTCCGCCAAGATGGGCATTCGGACCCTGGCGCTGGCGCGACGAAAACCATAATAATCCCAATTATTTTGACGGTACGGCGGCACATACCCCTTACAACACGAGCCTGGTGGAAGACATCCTGTTGATGCGGGCCTACGACATTCCGCTGAGCGCTTATTGGATCGACCGGCCCTGGGGGCCGGGCAGCCGCGGCTATGACAATTTTGACTGGGACCCCGAACGCTTTCCCGAAGCGCAGGGAATGATCGATTGGCTGGGTCGGAAAGACATCGCGCTGATGTTGTGGATTGCGCCTTTTGTGATGGACAAAATGGCTGATTACGCCGAACAACACAGCTACCATTTGGAAAGCAAGCCCTGGTGGAATAACTCGCGCCAGGTATTGATGGATTTCAGCAACGAGGAGGCCAGCCGCTGGTGGGGTGAAAATGGTCCCGCCAAATTGGCGCGACAGGGCATCAAGGGTTTCAAGATGGACCGGGCGGATGGTGAGAAGCTGCGCGATGATCCCGACCTCTACACCGCGGATAAGCGCAGCTACCGCGAAAATTACAACGATTACCCGCGCCAGTATGTCAAGGCTGCCTACGATGCAGTGCAGCCGATTCTGGGCGATGATTTTGTGCTGTTTCCACGCGCGCAGTACACGGGCAGTTCGCGCTATGGGGCGATGTGGGCCGGCGATACGGGCGGTAGCGAGTGGGGGCTGCGATCGGCTGTTGTCGCCCTGTTGCGCTGCTCATTGATGGGATACCCGGTGTGGGGATCGGACACCGGCGGCTATCACGCGCAGGACTTTGATCAAAAGGTCTTCACCCGCTGGCTGGGCTTCAGTGCGTTCTCGCCCATCATGGAGGTAGGCCCGACCGTTGATCGCGGGATTTGGGATCTGCCAGATGAGCCACACTACAACCCCGAAGTCATCGCCGCCTGGCGCTTCTACTCAAAAATAAAGACGGCCCTGATCGGTTACAGTCATGCAGCCGCGCTGGAAGCAAACCAACTCGGCACGCCAATCGCGAAACCCCTGTACCTGCAATATCCCGATCAGCCCCAGGCCTGGCAGCAGTGGGAAACCTACCTCTACGGCAACGACTTGCTGGTCAGCGCGGTATGGGAAACCGGTAAAACACGGCACAGCGTTTATTTGCCCGCGGGCGAACAGTGGACTGATCTGTGGACCGGAGAGATTCACGCAGGTGGACAGCAGCTGGAAGTGCCCGTGCCCTTGTACAAAATACCGGTGTTCCTGAAGCAGGGCAGCTCCCTGCAATTGCCTGACTTTCAGGCACTTTGGCAGGAAAGCCTGGCGATAGCCGCGAGTCGCCCCGACCTCACAGCCCTTGAAGAAAAGGAGATCTGGTGAGGCCAACCGTGATGCCCGCGGTCAAGGCTGAACATCAACGATCACCCGCTGGTAGCGGGTGAGCGGCGGAGAGCCTTGATCGGTAATAGCCAGGATGATGTGCATCGTGCCCGTGCCATTGCGGAGCACACGCTCGGTGGGGACGGTGAACCAGGCATTTTGCTTATTGGCGTCCTCGATCGTCACCGGTTGGCCGGTCCGGCTGAGGGAGATCGTGAAGGTGCCCGGCTCGTCGTAGTAGAACCATTCGTAGGATAACTCGTCGCCATCCGGGTCGGTGCTGCCTGCGGCGCTGAGATTGACGCGCTCACCGGGCTTTGCGGTTAGCCGGTTCGAGTGGCCGAGCATGGGAACGGGCGGATGATTCGCTTCGGCGTACGGCTTGATGGTCCAGTCCATACGCGCGGCGAAGTCATTTTGATAGGCTGAGCGCCAGCGCCAGATGGTTTCGTGATTGCCTGTGTGCCATTTGCCATCCACGCCGAGGACTTCGTCTTCCGCGTCGGTCCAGAATGGCCGGGTTTCGGGTTCAATGAGCCGCTTATGCCAGCGTGGCGTGTAGAACTCATAACGCCCGCCCCATCCTCCCCAGTCGGGGCGCTCCGGATCGCTGAGGCCATTGTTGATGAGATTCAGGAAGCTCGGGGTGTCTCCTTCCATCAGGTACTTCATGAATGGATACTGTGCCCCAAGCGGCCCCTTGCTGCGGATGTGTTGATCGAGCCAGGGGTTATCGACAATCGTAAAATCCGCGCCGACAAACCGGCCATGAAAGTTGTCACCGCTGATCCCGCTCCAGGTGGCCAAATGATACGCGCCGCCTGAGCTGAATCCAGGGCTGGCGATATAAAAGAGATGCGGGAACGTCTTCCGAATCCACGGTCCGCTGTCGTCCTGATCGGAAATGGTGTAAACGCGGAGCCGCGAGACAAATTTTTCAACCTCTGCTGCCGATCGCGTCGCCCGGACTTTCCAGAGCGCCTGGGCGAGCACATTGGGGCCACCCCATACGGGGACCCAAACGGGCCGCGGATCGTCACGATCAACGACCTGGATCAGCAATTGCGACCCGGGTGAGTCCATGCCCTTCCCCACCGCGTCCATGCCATAGTCCGAGCGACCTTCGCGGACCACGGACAGGAGATAGTCCGCTGTCGGGTAGCCGGGCTCATGTAACTCGAGATTGTCCCGCACCTCGCCGTAAGCTTCCACGATCTCACGAATGCGCCAAGCCGCCGTCTCTTGCTGTTGATGAATCGAGGTGGTCGCCACCAGGCCTTCCACGTCCCATTGATTGCTGTAAGTCAGGAATCTGACCAGTGACATGGCGTCGTCGGGCTCGTTCTCAATGTCGGTCAGGACAAGGATGCGTGGTTTATCGGCGGCCGACGAGCTTTGGCAAAGGCCGAGGGCCGCAGCCACTATCAGAAGTGAAACAAGGCAGCTTTTCATGGTTTCCAAGGTTGAACCCTCAAATTAAACCCATCGAATGCGACCAGCTGAGGAGCAGTTCGGGCCAAACACCAACCGGCTTGCCGACCGTATTGCGCAAGCCGAAGCCGTGACCGCCGTGCGTGAACAGGTGCGTCTCTACCGGGATGCCTTGCGCACGCAGCGCCGCACGAAACTCGAGCGTGTTCTCGACAACCACGCTGTCATCGTCCTCGGCATGCACCAGAAAAAAGGGTGGCGCGTCTGATGGGACATTGCGCTGCGGAGAGTGTGCGCGCTCGAGGTCCGGGTCGGCATCCTTGCCGATTAGCAATTCACGTGATCCGGCATGCGCGATCGGGAGCGTCATGGAAATCACCGGATAGATCGGCGCTGCGAGCATGGGCCGTGCAGAAAACATATCTGCGTGGTCGACCGGGTCATAAGTGCTCGCAGCAAATCGCGTCGCGAGATCGGCACACAGGTGACCGCCCGCCGAGAACCCCACGGCGGCGACTCGTTCCGGATCAACGCCATAGTCGCCGGCACGATTTCGAATCAAACGCATCGCCCGCTGTGCGTCGGACAGCGCGACGTTCGGACCGGCCGCCCATCCTTCGCCAGGCAATCGATAGAACAGCACGAACACCGTGCACCCGCGTTCGGCGAACCAGTGACCCAGCTCGAAACCTTCTTTGTCGATTACCACCCTCTGGTAACCACCGCCCGGGGTGACCAGCACGGCTGCGCCGTTGGGTGTGCGCGGCCGAAACACGGTCATTCGCGGTCGACTGATACCGGTGATAGCCCGATCCATCCATTGTGCATCGATGCTCCGTTCAACAACGGTCTCAGTCAATGGTTGCGGGGGCATACCCGGTGCGTCGCCCGGCCAGAGATCGATGGTTTCCGCTGGCTGCGGCAACGCGCCCGGAAAGGTTGCCGTGGTCCTGGCTGCAGGCGTCTGTGCTTCGCCGGCAATACTCAGACCGGCCGCCATCGCACCTAACAGAATGTCACGTCGTCGCATCTACCTCTGAACCCGGCCCGATCCGTCACCGCCCATCAATTTGCTCACTTCATCCACGCTTACCCGGTTGAAGTCACCCAGGATGGAATGCTTCAGGCAACTGGCCGCGACTGCAAATTCCAGCGCTTGCTGCGCATCAGTGAACAGGTTCAATCCTGCAATCAGGCCGGAGGCAAAACTGTCGCCGCCGCCTACCCGGTCGACGATGTCCGTAATTTCGTAGCGCCTGGACAGTTTGAAACCGTCGCCGTCCCGCAGACAGGCCGACCAACCGTTTTGGTCAGCACTCTTGCTCTCGCGCAAGGTAATGGCCATGTGTGTCAGATTTGGAAAAACCTCCATCATCCTGGCGGACAGTGCTTCGTATTTGGAGGTATCCAGCTCGCCACTCTTCACATCAACGTCAACCGTGATGCCCAGCGATTTTTGACAGTCCTCTTCGTTGGCGATCCCGACATCGACGTACTTCACCAGTTCGGTCATCACCTCGGGCGCCGTCTTGCCGTACTTCCACAGCTTGCCCCGGTAATTGAAGTCGCATGAAACCGTCACGCCCAAACGCTTGGCTGCTGTGACGGCGGCGAGGGACATGGCCGCTGCCGACGGGCTCAGCGCCGGCGTGATGCCCGTAATGTGAAACCACTTGCAGCCGGCAAAGACATCGTCCCAGTCAAAATCGTCCGGGCCTGCCTCGCAGATGGACGAACCGGCACGGTCATAAATAACCTTGGATGGCCGTTGGTTGGCGCCGGCTTCCAGGAAATAGATGCCCATGCGCTCACCGCTGCGGCGTATTTTGGAGACATCCACGCCGAAGCCGCGCAATTCCCGGATGCAGGCATCAGCGATATCGGTATCTGGCAGGGCCGTCACGAATCCGGCATCGAGACCGTAGTTGGCCAAAGCGACCGCGACGTTGGCCTCACCGCCACCGAACGTGGCCTCAAAACCGGGCGATTGAAAGAAACGCTCGTGGCCCCGGGCCTTCAGCCGCAGCATGATCTCTCCAAGGGTCATGAATTTTGACATCGGGACTAACCTCTCACCTGTTTGGCAATGGCCACTGCCTGCGCGGCCAGTTTCGTTATTTCATCGTCGTTGCCGGCCGCAATGGCCGCTGCCGGCGTCAACCAACTGCCGCCGCAGGCCAGCACGCAGGGAACCGCAAGGAATTCGGCCAGGTTGGTTATCGAGACACCACCAGTTGGCATGAAACGCACCCCCCGAAACACCGAGCCCAGCGCCTTCAGCATGGGAATCCCTCCCGCCACGGAAGCGGGGAAGAATTTCAGCTCACGCAGACCCATGTTGCATGCCGCCATCACCTCCGACGGTGTCATGGTGCCGGGATATATCGGAATGGATTTTGATTGGCACAGCCGCACACTGTCCTCGTCCAACCCAGGAGCAACGACGAATTTCGCACCAGCGCCGATGGCCAGTTCGGCCTGTGCCCGGTTCAGCACGGTACCGGCGCCCGCGATCATTTCCGGCACCTCGGTGGCGACAGCGGCCAGGCATTCCAGCGCGGCATCCGTGCGAAAAACGATCTCGGCCACCCTCAGGCCACCCTTGGCCAGTGCGCGTGAAATCCGAATGGCCGTTTCCGGGTCATCCGCCTGCACCAGCGGGACCACGGGCGTACTTTCCAGGATCCTGGCGATATCAACGTCTGTCATGGCTGCAAATTATATCCCCGCTTGGCCAGGTTATAGGCCAGGTCATGTGACAGCTCTTCCGCCTCGGCAAGACGGAGGCGCCCTTCAGCCACCAGCGTGGCCAGGAAACGGCAATCCATGCGCCGGGCCACATCGTGGCGCGCCGGTATGGACAGGAATGCCCGCGTGTCGTCGTTAAATCCGACCGTGTTGTAAAAACCGGCAGTCTCAGTGATCTGCTGGCGGAAGCGCAGCATGCCTTCCGGGCTGTCGTGGAACCACCAGGGTGGCCCGAGTTTGAGGCAGGGGTAGTGGCCCGCAAGCGGCGCCAATTCGCGCGAATAGGTGGTCTCGTCCAGCGTGAACAATATGATTTTCAGCGATGGCTCGTTGCCGTACTTGTTGAGCAGCGGTTGCAGCCCGTCCAGGTAGTTGGTGGCGGACGGAACATCAGCGCCCTTGTCGCGGCCAAACCTGGCAAAGACCTGGGCGTTGATATTGCGGCGGGCGCCGGCGTGGATCTGCATGACCATGCCGTCCTCGAGGCTCATGCCGGCCATTTCGGTCAGCATTTGGGCGCGGAACAGTTCTGCTTCTGCCGCAGAAGCCTGTCCTGAAAGGCAGCGGCTGAACAGCGCTTCGCACTCGGCCATGCCCAGATCCGCGGTGGCGGCGGTTGGATGGCCATGATCCGTGGCAGTGGCGCCGAATTCACGGTAGGTCGCGCGCCGTGCCCGCATCGCCGCCAGGTAGCCGGCCCAATTGCCGGTGTCTTCTCCGGTCATCGCACCCAGCCGCGCAACATTCTCCGCGAAGTCTTCCCGCTCTGGGTCAACGGCGTCGTCCGGGCGGAAGGTGGTGATCACGCGCCTGGCCCAGGGCGTGCCGGCAAGAGACCGGTGGTGAGGCAATTCATCCACCGCGCCTTCGGTGGTCGCGATCAATTCGATGTTGAAGCGGTCCAACAGGGCGCGGGGACGATAGGCGTCTGTTTGCAGCTCCGCCGTGATGTGATCGTAATGAGTATCGGCCGTGGCGGGTGAAAATCGTTCTGTCAGCCCAAAGACTTCGTAAAAGACGTGATCCATCCAGATGGCTGATGGCGTTCCGCGAAACAGGTAGTAATTGGCCGCAAACACATGCCAGATTTTGCGCATGTCGGTCTCGACCCAGCCGCCGTCAACGCGCGGCACACCAAGGCTTTCCATAGCTATGCCCTGGGAATACAGCATGCGGAACACATAGTGGTCCGGGACCAGCAGCAGGCTGGTCGCATCTGAGAAACAGCTGTTTTCGGCAAACCAGGCCGGGTCCGTGTGGCCGTGTGGGCTGATGATCGGCAGCCTATTGATGCCCTCGTACAGACCGCGCGCAATGTCCCGTTGAACCGGGTCCGACGAAAACAAGCGGTCAGGATCAAGCAGGTTCGTGCTCATGTTGTTGCCTCTCGAGTATCTGGTCTTCACAGGTCTGCCAGCAAATCGTCAGCCTGCAATACAGGCACGCCGTTCACCGTCACCCGGTCAAAAACCAGTCCATCCACGTTCGAGATGCGGGATGGCATGGTGGCCCGGTCAACTGTGATATTGGCGAGATTCACATCCCGAATTCGAGCATGCTCGAAACCACGCAAATCCAAAACGCGCTCTGCGTTCATGCAGTTCACATCCTGAATGTTGATTTCGCGGACCACGGGAGAGAAAGGACCGTTTTCGCCCTCTTCATAATAAAAGTTGATAACGATCAG
>Ga0316195_10001228_pt1 | contig 11291 bp, 5 predicted proteins | sample Phised1_MG_FD_204937 | JGI IMG/M metagenome (GOLD analysis project Ga0316195, IMG submission 204937) | Coastal sediment microbial communities from Maine, United States - Phippsburg sediment 1 | ecosystem: Environmental > Aquatic > Marine > Coastal > Sediment | place: USA: Maine | collected... | reverse complement strand
ATCTTTCCTCTGAAGGCAATGCCTTCAGTACCCGCACCGCGAGCCAGATCGTGCAGGAAAATTTCAACCCGGGCGAAATCGGGCAACCGGCCGGCCCGCTGTTCGGCGTACAGTTCAGCAACCTCGCCTGCTCGGATCTGAACAATCGCTTCCCCGCCAATGGCTTCGGCGCCGGTCCATTCCGCTCGCCGCTGGGACTGGCCGCCGATCCCGGTGGTTTTCCGTTATACAAGCAGGGCACCCCCGTGGGTGGCATCGGCGTTATTGCCGACGGTGTTTACGGACTCGACGAAAACGTCGGCGATCGCGACCAGGATCTCGACGAATTGATTGCGATGGCCGGCAGCTATTCTTTTGCGGCGCCCATCAACCGCCGCGAGCGGGTCACGCTGGATGGCAAGATCGCGCGCTTTTCCGACATTGATTTCGATGACCTGGTGACGCACCCGCCCAATGCGCCCGGATATGCCAGCATCATCGGAGTAAGTGGCCTACTGGCGGATATTCCCGCCTACTTCCTTGCCGCCGGTGGCATTTTAACGGGAACTGCGTTCGGCCAGAGTGCTTCGGGTATTCGGCCTGACAGTGGCAATTACCCGGGAGCCGACGCCTTTGTACTGGTCGACAATACCAACGCCGTGCGTTATCCACCGATTGCCGGCAGCGACGGTGCTAACGCGCTCACCGCCAATGAAGCGCGCCAGCTGGTGCGCAGCGCGCTTGTGGTAGCGAAGCGGGCACGAGCGCAGATCCGCCTGCCACTCAGCAGCCCGGCGCAGGTTTCCGTATCGATAGTCGACACCAACGGCGTGGTACTGGCCCAGGCACGCACCCGCGATGCACCGATATTCGGCACCGACGTGTCCCTGCAAAAGGCGCGCACCGCAACCTTTTTCTCGAGCGCGAACGCGGCCGCGGCATTGATCGGCGCACCCTCCGTGACTTACCTGGATGCGGCGGGCACGACGATCACGATCGGTGACTACGTAACCGCGGCGCGCAGCTTCCTGGGTTCGCCAACCGCACTCGCCGATGGTGCTTTCGCGTTTGCCGACCGCTCCGGTGGCAACCTCTCCAGACCTTTCTTTCCCGATGGCCTCAACGGCAATGTCAACGGGCCGTTCAGCAAACCCTATTCAGCCTGGAGCCCCTTCTCCACCGGCCTGCAGCTCGACCTGGCATTCAATCAACTGGTCGGCCACGTGGTGCATGTCCGCGGCGGCGGCGCGGATCCGGATCAAAACTGCACCGGGAATTTTGGCGGCCCCGGCACCATTGGGCAACTCGCCAATGGTCTGCAAATTTTCCCGGGCAGCGTTCCGATTTATCGCGGCAATACGCTGGTAGGTGGCATCGGCGTATCCGGCGATGGCGTCGACCAGGATGACATGATCGCTTTCCTCGGCCTGCACGAAGCGGGCCAGGTGCTCGGCACGATCAATAATGCACCGCCGGGGATGCGCGCGGATCAACTGCAACCGCAGGGCACGCGCCTGCGCTTCGTGCAGTGCCCGCAATCGCCCTACCTCAACAGCAGTGCTGCGCAGGTCTGCGATGGGAAATAAATCGATTATTGCCATTTGCGTGCTGACCCTGCTCGGCAGCGCCGTGCAGGCAGCCGAACCCCTCAAACGCCAACGCCCGGGGGTACAGCCCGACGAGCAACAGGCGCCAGCCCAGGTTTACAACCTGGGTGCACTGCAACGACCCGCGAGCAGCCTGCCACGCGACAAGATCTCGATTCCGGATCGCTGGCGCCTGATCGACACGCTGGGCCTGGTCAAGGACGATTTTTATGACCCTTACAACCACAACACCTACAAGGGTGACAAACCGATACACGACGACTGGTTCCTGAGCCTGAGCGCCATTTCCGATACGATCCTGGAGCTGCGTGACCTCCCCACCCCGGTCGGGCCGCAGACCAGCGAGAACGCCGGCGCGATCGATACCATCGGTTCCGGCGCGCAGACCATCTTTGCCGAAAACCTGATCCTGTCAGCGGTTTACTACAAGGGTGACACCATCTTTCGCCCGCCGGATTACGAATACCGCTTCACCGGCGTGGTCAATTACAACCGGGTCGCGGTGGAAGAAGTGCGCGCCCTGAAGATCGATCCCGACGATGGCACCACGCGTACCGATTCGCACTTCGGCGTGCAGGACATGTACGTCGACAAACATTTGCGCAACGTCTCCGAACGTTTCGATTTCGACAGTATCCGCTTCGGGGTACAACCCATCACCGCCGATTTCCGTGGTTTCCTGTTTATCGACAATCCGTTCGGCATCCGCCTGTTCGGCACGCGCGACAACAATATCTACCAGTACAACCTGGCCTGGTTCCGTCGCATCGAAAAAGACACCAACAGTGGTCTCAACGACCTGTCCGAAGGCTTGCGTGACGACGATATCTTTCTCGCCAACCTGTACCGCCAGGACTACCCGGTTCTCGGCTTCAATTCCGAGCTGGTGCTGCTTTATAACCGCAACACCGAAGACAGCGAGTTTCATTACGATAACAATGGTTTCCTGGTACGCCCGGCATCGCTCGGTTTCGAACAGCTGCGCAGCTATGACGTGACCTATCTCGGCTATAACGGCGATGGCCACTTCGGGCGACACAACGTCAGCCTGTCCACCTATTTCGCTGTCGGCACCGAGGACAGTTCGGTGTTCACCGATGCCGAATCGAACATCGGCGCGTTCTTCGCGGCAGTGGAGTATTCGCGTGACTACGACTGGATGCGCGCCAGGTTTTCGGCGCTTTACGGCAGTGGCGACGATGATCCGTTCGACGATGTTTCCACCGGCTTCGACGCCGTGTTCGAAAACCCGTTGTTTGCCGGCGCCGATACCAGTTACTGGATCCGCCAGCCGGTGGCTAATATCGGTGGCGGCGGTGTGGCGCTGTCGGGACGCAATGGCGTATTGAATTCGCTGCGTTCATCCAAGGAACAGGGACAGTCCAATTTCACCAACCCGGGCATTCAGCTGCTCGGCTTTGGCATGGATTTCGACCTGCTGCCGGAGTGGCGCATGAGTTTCAATTTGAATCATCTCTGGTTCGATACTACCGAGGTGCTCGAGGTCACGCGCAACCAGGGGAGCATCGACCGGGATATCGGCTGGGATGTTTCGGTGGCGTCGATTTACCGTCCCTTCATGACGCAGAACGCGATCCTGCGAGTATCGGCTGCCTGGCTGCTGCCCGGTGACGGCTATGAGCAGATGTTCGGCGATGACACACAATATTCGATCCTGGCCAACCTCGTGCTGGCTTATTAGGTGGAACCAAGATTCATGACTGCTGTTGTATATCGACTCTTCAAAACCAGCTTGCTGATCGGCTGCCTGGCGCTGGCCATGCCCGGCATCGCTGTCGCCTCCGAATCGGCACACGCGGTGGCGCGCGAATATCCGCTCTATGCCGATGCCCCGGCCTCACAGTTACCGAACCAGGTGGCGGCGAAGAATGAAGGCTGCATGAGCTGTCATCTCGAAACCGACCAACCGAGCATGCACGCCAGCGGCGCCGTCAATCTCGCCTGCGTGGACTGCCACGGTGGGGACCACCTAATCACGCTTCCCGCAGGCGTGAACCCGGGCGACCAGGCCTATGTCGACGCGCGCAACCACGCCCACGTGCTGCCGCTGTATCCCGACGACTGGAACTTTCCATCGAGCGCCAATCCCAAGGAATCCTACACCCTGCTCAATCGCGAAAGCCCGGAATACGTGCGTTTTATCAACCCATCCGACTACCGCGTCGCGCGCAAGGCCTGTGGCGCCTGCCACCTCGACCTGATCGGCGCAGCGGAACGCAGCCTGATGGCCACCTCGGCGATGCTGTGGGGCGGAGCCGCCTACAACAACGGTATCCTGCCCTTCAAAAACTATTTGCTCGGCGAGGCCTATACCGAGGACGGCACTACCGCGGCAATCAAGAATCCGATCGAACCCGATGCCGCGATGAAGGCGCGCGGTGTGTTGCCGATCCTCTACCCGTTGCCGGCCTGGGAAGTCATTCCACCGGGCGACATCTTCCGCGTTTTCGAGCGCGGCGGGCGCAACATCGGCAATTTATTTCCGGAAACCGGCATCCCCAACCAGCTCGGCCAGATTCAACGCCTGGAGGAACCCGGCAGACCCGATTTCAAGCAGTCCAATCGCGGGCCGGCCACCGGCGGTCGTATCGCGGTACCGGTCATCAACATCACCAAGACGCGCCTCAACGATCCGCACATGTGGTTCATTGGCACCAACAATAACCCGGGCGACTTTCGCCATTCAGGTTGTGCCGGCTGTCATACCGTTTATGCCAACGATCGCGACCCGCGCCATTCCGGACCCTATGCCACGGCCGGTCACAGCGGCAAGACGCGCACCATCGACCCGACCATTTCGCTCGCCGAGGAAGGCCACCCGATCACCCACAGCTTTACCCGGGCGATTCCGACCAGCCAGTGCATGAGCTGCCACATGCATCAGCCCAACATGTTCGTCAACACCTACCTCGGCTACACCATGTGGGACTACGAGTCCGATGCGCCCTTCATGTGGCCGCAAAAACAGAAGTACCCGACGGCCGACGAACTCAAGGACGCTTACGGCAAGAACCCCGAGGGCGCCGCGGTACGCGGCAAGTGGATCGACCAGAAATTCCTGCGCCAGGTCAGCGAGATGAACCCGGAATTGAACGATACCCAGTTCGCCGACTACCACGGCCACGGCTGGAATTTTCGCGCCATCTACAAGCGTGATCGCAAGGGCAACCTGCTCGACGACGTGGGCGCTATCGTCTCTGATGACGATCCACAAAAATTCAAGAAAGCCGTGCACATGTCTTCCATCCACCTCGACAAGGGCATGCATTGCGTCGACTGCCACTTCGCCCAGGACAACCATGGCACCGGCAATATTCATGGTGAAGTGGCCGCCGCGGTCGAGATCATGTGCAAGGATTGCCATGGCACGCCCGACAAGTACCCGAACCTGCTGACCACCGGCCCGGCCGCGCCACCGTCCGGCACCGACCTCAGCCTGATCCGTAACCCGGACGGCAAGAAGCGCTTCGAATGGCAGCAGGGCAAGTTGATCCAGCGCTCGATTCTGAACCCGGGCATGGAATGGGAAGTGAGCCTGGTGAAGGATTCGGTCACGCCGGGACATCCACATTACAACGAGAAATCCGCGCGCGCCAAGCTGATGAGTAAAAACACGGCGACGCTCGACTGGGGTGTCGGTGTTCCCGTGGGCGAGCGCGCGCACGATGACAGTGAAATGCATTGCTACTCCTGCCACACCTCCTGGACTACCAGCTGTGCCGGTTGCCACCTGCCGATAGAGGCCAACAACAAGACCGAGCGCCAGCATTTCGAGGGCGGCGAGACGCGTAACTTCGCCACCTATAACCCGCAGGTGGCGCGCGACCAGATGTTCCAGCTCGGCAAGCGCGGCAAAATCAAGGGTGAGCGCATCGCGCCGGTACGCTCGTCGTCAGCGCTGGTACTGTCGTCGACCAATTCGAACCGCGAACGTATTTATATTCAGCAGCCACCGATCGCGGGCAGCGGTTTCAGCTCGCAGGCTTTCGCACCGCACTTTCCGCATACCTCGCGCAAAACCGAGACCAAAACCTGCACCGATTGCCACCTGTCCGCGGCCAAGGACAACAATGCGATCATGTCGCAGTTATTGCTGCTCGGCACCAATTTCGTCAACTTCGTCGGTTTGAACGCCTGGGTCGGCACCGAATCGAGCATCGAAGCGGTACGCGTCACCGAGTGGGAGGAACCGCAGGCGGTAATCGGCAGCTACCTGCACGAGTACGCCTATCCCGACTGGTTCCGCGAGCACCGCGACAACAAGCGCGTACTGCAGGAAGTACATAGTCACAGCTCCGAAAACGCACGCTGCCTGCAACTGCGGGGCGAATACCTCTACGTCGCCGAGGGCGACGACGGCATGCAGGTTTACGATGTCGCCAGTATTGCCAACAAGGGTGTTTCACAACGCGTCATCAGCGCACCCTTCAGCCCGCTCGGCCACGATACGCACATCGATTCGAAAAATGCCACCTGCGTGGCGCTGCCCACCAATCAGCCGATAAACCCGAACCGTAACCAGGGCGACCTGATGCGCATCGATAACCAGGAGCAGCCGTTTCACCCGCTTTACAACTATGCCGTCATCACCGATGCGGTGGAAGGCCTGATCCTGACCAACGTGAACACGCTCGTCGATGGCGAGCCGCGCAATAATTTTCTCGAGCGCGCGGTCACCTGGAATGCAGATAACCTGCTGAAGGGCGCCAGGCATATCACCCTCGCCGGTTACTACGCCTATATTGCCGCCGATATCGGCATCGTCGTGGTCAATCTCGACAACCCACTCAAGCCGAAGGTGGCATCGGTTATTCCGCTAAAGGACGTGCGCTCCACTGCACTGCAGTTTCGCTATCTGTTCGTGATCGACGCCGAAGGCATGCGCGTGGTGGATGTCACTCACCCGGACAAGCCGATGGTGGTCAGCAATAGCCTGGTGCGCCTCGATGACGCCCATCGGGTCTACGTGGCGCGCACCTACGCCTATGTCGCCGCGGGCAAACAGGGTCTCGCCATAATCGACGTGGAGCACGCCGAACAACCTTGGCTGGTCGAGCTGTTTAACGCCAGGGGCAAACTCAACGATGCACGGGATGTCATCGTCGCGACCACCAATGCCAGCCTGTTCGCTTACGTCGCCGACGGCGTCAACGGCCTCAAGGTATTGCAATTGACTTCACCGGATTCGCAACCGAAATTTTACGGCTTCAGCCCGAGCCCGCGCCCGCAGTTGATCGCCAGTTCCCCGACCGATTCGCCCGCCCTGTCATTATCGAAGGGTCTTGACCGCGACCGCGCGGTCGACGAAACCGGCAACCAGATCGCGGTGTTCGGACGCCTCGGCGCACGCCCATTCAATCTCGAAGAAATGCAGAAGCTATACCTGGACTCGGCGGGCAAGCCCTGGTACGTCGACGACAAGGTCAAGAAATAGGGTGCAGACGATGAATACCACCAGCCTCGTAACCAATCTCAAGCGCAGTCTCTCGTTACTGGCTTTCGGCCTGCTGTTTTGTGGCAGCGTAAGCGCTGCGAGCCCGTTACCGAGCAACGACAAGCAAGTGCATCAGGGCGTGGCCTCCTGTGCCAACAGCGTCTGCCACGGCGCGGTGATTCCACACATCAATTCCAACATCGCGCACACCGAATACACCGTGTGGACGCGCAAAGACCCCCACGCGCGCACTTACCGGGATATGTTTGGCGCAGATTACCTGGCGATAACCCGCAAACTCGGCTTGCAGGCGCCACATAAGGAGCCTGTCTGCCTCGCCTGCCATGCGAGTAATATTCCAGCGCAATTCCAGGGTGCGAAATTCTCGATGGACGATGGCATCGGCTGTGAAACCTGCCACGGTGGCGCCGAAAAATATCTCGCCACGCATACCGACAAGGACGCAACGCGGGCCAAAAATATCGCCAACGGTCTCTATCCTACCGACAACATCATCGAGCGCACGCGCCTGTGCCTGTCCTGTCACTACGGCACCAGCGATCAGTTCGTCACGCATAGAATCATGGGTGCGGGGCACCCGCGCATCAGCTTCGAGCTCGACACCTTCACCGAGCTGCTCAACCCGCACGTGATTTACGATGAAGACTATGCGGCACGTAAACCGGTCTACAGCCACGTCAAGATGTGGGCACTGGGGCAGGCAGTTGCGGCACAGTCGATGTTGAGCCTGCTGGAAGACAAGCACCTGCATGCGACCGGCCTGTTCCCGGAGCTGAGTCTGTTCGACTGCCACAGTTGCCATCACCCGATGTCTCAACAGACCTGGCAGGAAAAAGAGAGCACCGGGCTCGGACCGGGCTCGGTGCCACTCAACGATTCCAGCCTGTTGATGCTGCGCATGGTAATGCAGGTCATCGATCCCGCACTCGGCGAGCGCCTGACGAAAACCCTTAAATCCCTGCAAAAAGCATCCAACGCCAGCCCCTGGGAAACCAAGTTACGCGCTGGTGAGTTGCGTAAAATCGTCAAAACCGCAATCGCTGTCGTCGATGGTCACCGCTTTTCGCCGGCTCAGACCGTCGCACTCACCAATGCCCTGTTATCCAGTGGTATCAACGGTGAGTATCGTAATTACATCGCTGCGGAACAATGCGTGATGGGAATCGGTGCACTGATCGCGGCCTGGAACGACATCAAACCATTCGATGCGGCGACCAACAACATGATCGGCCAGTTGATGCAGGGGCTATACGAATCGGTCGCCAACGACGAGAGTTTCGTGCCGAAGGAGTTCGAAGCGGCCCTGGCGCATTTGAAAAGCGGACTGAAGTAAGCAGGCAGCGCGCCGCCTGGCGAGCGCACCCGACGACTTTTACAATCACCAGCAACTCGATGCGAACCTCGGTGTCCGCGCCTGCTACCCATCGATAAAACGATTGTCCACAATCGGAATTTTTCGTCTTCAATTCCATTTCAAGCTAATCGTTGCCGCCTATAATCGATGCTGTCGTTTTTCAGGCCAGGAACATGTTCTTAAACCGCAATCTGCTGAATCAACATCCGGGCCAGGCGCCCGGGGTCAGGGTGTTCGCGGTATTGTCCGGCATCGAAAGCATCGCACGTGGAATCCTGATCTCGGTATTCCCGGTGGCCATGTATCGCATCTTCGCCGACGCCCAGCAGGTCTCGCAAGTCTATTTCGCCATCGGCGTTTTATCGCTGCTGGTGACGCTTACCATTCCCTGGGTGAGTCGGCGGGTACCACGGCGCTGGATGTACTCGCTGGCCGTTACCACCTATATCGCCGCAGCAGTGCTCTGCGCTCTCGCCGATTCAAGCCTGTTCGCCATCGGCCTCGCCATGTTTACTTTCGCCAACGTGGTGGTGTTCGTGTGCCTGAACGCCTACATCATGGATTATGTCGACCGCGTCAAGCTCGGCGAATGCCAGGCCCTGCAACTGTTTTACAGCGGCGCGGCCTGGACCATCGGGCCCTTCCTGGGTATCTGGCTGATGACCCTGTGGAAGCCTGCGCCATTTATCCTCTCGGCAATCTCCTCCTGCCTGTTGCTGATCGTGTTCTGGATCTATCGCCTCGGCGACGGCAAGGCAATTCATCGCGGTAGCAGCGTACAGGCCAATCCCTTTGGCTATTTGTTTCGCTTTCTGCACCAGCCGCGCCTGGTCGCCGGCTGGACCTTCGCCGTGATGAAATCCTGCGGCTGGTGGGTCTATATTCTTTACCTGCCGATCTATGCGGTCGAAAACGGCCACAGTGAACAACTGGGCGGGGCACTGCTGTCGCTGTCGAACGCATTCCTGTTTTTAACTCCGCTGATCATCAAGACCATGCGCGGCCGGATTCGCATGGCCATCATTACCGGCTTCCTCGGCAGCGGCTGCCTGTTTTTCCTCGCCTCGGTCAATCCAGCCGGCTCACTGCTCAGTATCGCCATGCTGGTAGTGGCGTCGATGTTTCTGATTATGCTCGACGTCTGTGCCGGTCTGCCCTTTCTGATGGCGGTACGCCCGTCGCAACGCACCGAAATGTCCGCCGTTTACTCGACCTACCGTGATGTCTCCAGTGTCATCACGCCGGGCACCGCGAGCCTGGTGTTGCTACTCGCTCCGTTGAAGGCAATATTCGGTGTCACCGCGGCAAGCCTGCTGGCTTGCGTATTGATCGCCGGCAAACTGCATCCGCGCCTCGGCGAGCAGCGTTTCAGCAAGATCAAATCAGACAGGCTTGCCGAGGAGACCGGCACCGGCTAACCTGTGGCCAGCAGTTAGACTCTGACCGAGGACTGAAGCGATACCTCACCACCGCGACACCGACGAACTCGAGGCGCTCGATGAGCTGATCTGGTCCAGGATCGTCGCCCAGCCTGAGCGCATCAGCGGACGTCAAATAGCGAAGCCAGCGCAGATCGACGGGGAACGCCGGGACGCCGAATCCCGCTTCAGCGACCGTTTCCCGGTACTGGATCATATCGACACCGCGCTGGCGCTGACAGCACAGGGCCCACTGGCGGAAATCGGTGATCGCTTCGCGCGGGTGATGCACCGCTTACGCTGGTCGCAGAATCCGAATTACACCGAACACAACAGCAAAGCCTCGTTCCTGGCGGGCTACGCCTACGCCGGGCTTTCCGGCCCGGATGCTCCACTGCTGTGCGCCGTGCCGCGCGGCGGACTGGTATTACTGGGTCCCGATGTCGAATACCCAAGCCATCATCACCAACCCAAAGAGGTCTACCTGGTGCTGACACCGGGAGCGCAGTGGTGCCTGGATGAAGGTGACTGGTTCGACGTCGCTGCCGGCGACCTGATCTTTCACGACAGCTGGCAGATGCACGCGATGCGCACCCGCGAGCACCCCCTGCTCGCCTTCGCCGGCTGGATTGAAGCCGGTGACCGCCGTGCGATTGGCTGGTCCGCGAAGGCCGATCCGCAAACTACCCGTTGAGAGTGATTCCGCAAGGAAATTGCCTTGCTGCGAACTTATCCGGCAAGTATAGTCTGGGCATGATAATAAACGTCAAGGCCGCATAGAATGGCTGATCCGGTTGCAATCTCGGTAAATCAAGTCAGTAAGAAATTTGGGCACGGCAAGGATGCATTCTTTGCACTCGAACAGGTCTCGGTGGATATTCGTGAAAACGAATTTTTTACTCTGCTGGGTCCATCGGGTTGCGGAAAAACGACTTTGCTGCGCCTGATTGCGGGCTTTGAACATCCGACCACGGGCCATATCCAGTTGCGCGGCGAAGAGATTTCACACCTGCCGCCGTTCAAGCGGCCGGTCAATACCGTATTTCAGAACTATGCGTTGTTCCCGCACCTGACAGTCGCCGAAAATATCGGCTTCGGCCTCGAAATGCAGGACAAACCGGCAGCGGAGATCGACGCCACCGTTGCCGAGATGCTGCAACTGGTGCAGATGGAGTCACTGCGCGATCGCCGTACCGATCAGATATCCGGCGGTCAGCAACAGCGCGTTGCCCTGGCGCGCGCTCTGGCGCCACATCCGCGCGTGCTGTTGCTCGATGAGCCGTTGTCGGCGCTGGATTACAAGCTGCGCAAAGGAATGCAGATCGAACTCAAGCGCATGCAACTGGAAACCGGTATTACCTTCATCTTCGTCACCCACGATCAGGAAGAAGCGCTCACCATGTCAGACCGCATCGCGGTGATGAACAAGGGGCGGATCCTGCAGGTGGGCAGCCCCA
>Ga0316195_10001227_pt1 | contig 11295 bp, 10 predicted proteins | sample Phised1_MG_FD_204937 | JGI IMG/M metagenome (GOLD analysis project Ga0316195, IMG submission 204937) | Coastal sediment microbial communities from Maine, United States - Phippsburg sediment 1 | ecosystem: Environmental > Aquatic > Marine > Coastal > Sediment | place: USA: Maine | collected... | reverse complement strand
TCCCTCCATGGCCAAACCGCCGGAGAGCCGGAACGCCTGCAGCGTCAGTCCTTCCTTGTCGAGCAGGCTCTCCTCAAGCAGCCCGGCCTGTGCTTCAGCCAGCTTCGTCTTGAAACCGTAGAGCGGCGCGGTGGCACTGATCTCAAAAGCGTCGGCACGCAGCTGCTCTGCTGCCTGATTGGTTACGACAAAGCAGGCTCCGTTGACATGCTTACAGGCAATGTCGCCTGGCCAGATTTTATTCAATGAGGTCATCCGCATGTCAACCAGTCGGTCGAACAGGCTGGACTGATAGGCTGAAAGGTAGAGCCGCAGTAACTTGCGAGGCATGGCCAATACCGCGTTCCTGGGGCTTTTCCGGCCCTTGAGCCTTGTCAGTAGCTCGCGTTCATGGCGACAGTGACGGGGTAACTTTTCGATTGCTGTCTTTGTATCCCCGCTTCGATAGGCTTCGGCGGCCTCACGCCAGCCGGGATGTACGATTGCCAGCGGGTCGCCGACAATTTCGCCAATCGCTGTTTCATAGTCCTGGCGCAGGATCGCCCGACCGATGCGGTGTGAATTGCCGAGTGAGCCATAACGTTGCTCGCCAAAGCGGTTCGGGACGCCTGATTTTTCGAGGCAGGCCAGAACCTTTACGGCTCTCTGCAACGATCCGTGCTCGGGCTGGTGAATGCGAATACGGAAATGATTGCCGGCCAGGTGTCCGGGGCGCAGTTTGTTGCGATGCATAGTCGCCGAAAGAATTTTAACTCCGGGAATTTCCAGGCCTTTGACGTCATCAGGCTTGCGTAACGGCACAGAAACGGTCTGCCGGGTAATTGCCTGGGCATCTTTGAGTCCGGCATAGCCCAGGTCACGCTCTTTGCAGTCCAGGGCGATCGCCAGCTCCCTGAGCAGGTCATAGGTGGTCAACCCCCGCTTTTCGATCATCAGGTAGAGATGATCGCCTTCCCCGCAAGGTTCATAAAGAGGGATTTCCTCGACGCGGAAGTCTTCAGGTTCATGACGGAGGGTTCCGCCGGTCCCGGGAATCTGGCCAGTCAGGTACTCAGTCATTTTCCGCCATCTGCCAGCAGACCCGGAACCCTCGCGGCACTGTCGGTTCGGGCAGGTTGTGGCGGGGCACGGTCATGTCCCTCTTGTAGTAAATGAAGTAGATGTCCTGTCCCCTGTCGAGAAAACGCTGCATATATTTTGAGACCGGGTAGCCGGGCAGAGTCGTTGTCCACGCCGTTGTCAGCATGTTGCGATAACCGGCCAGGCCGCGAATCTGTCCGGCGACATCTCCTGCGTAGTCATCAAAGTCGGTGCTGAAGTAGAGGTCAGCCCCGGGTTTGAGGTAATGCGCAAGAGTTTCAAGGAAGTCGCGGTTGACCAGTCGCCGGCGCCGATGCCTTTTCTTGGGCCACGGGTCAGGGCAGTTGATGTACACGGCAGAGAGACTTTCCGGTCGTAGCCCCCTGGCTAGCAGCCAGCGAGCCTCGACCCGTGCGACCCGGACATTATCCAGGCCCGAATCGTCGATCTTGGCGCAGGTCTTCAGACAGCCCTTGTTATAGATGTCGATAGCGATAAAGTTTGTCTGTGGCTGCCTGATCGCCTGTTGCAGAACAAAGTGGCCGGTGCCGCAGCCGATTTCGAGAGCAAGGGGGTTGCTGTTGCCAAAAATGGCAGACCAGACCGGCGGGGTTTCAAACTCGCTGTCGGCGATAAAGTTGGGAGACAGAATTGGAATTACACGTTGGGTCATATCAGGCCGGTAGGTTAGGGGTTGTCGTGATTATGGTGCTGGTTGAATGAAAGAGACCAGTGCCTCTATCTCTGTGTCCGAGAGGTGGCTGAAGTCAGGGATGCTGCCGCTACCGTGTGTCCCTGCCGGGTTGACCAGCCGCTGTCTGACCTCGGCCCGTGACAGGCGCTCGCGCATCTCTTCAAAACTGCCGTCATCCTTGCCGCCATCACCTTCCAGGGTATGGCAGGCTTTGCATCCCTGGGAGTTGAAAAGCTTGCGGGCCAGGCTGTCATCTTCTGCAAGGCTGCCTATCGGCAGGGTCGCGATGATGACCAGAGCCATACCGCTGATCCTTGACAAGGTGCGAAACATTGGGCCTCCAGAATTAAAGAGTAAATCGTCCCTACAGCATAACCAAGATCGGGCTGTTCGCCAAGCGGCTAAATAGGGAAAGAGCTTGAAATCATTCTATTGCCCAAGTAATCTAGCGCGGGACAAACGTTAAAGCTGTCAGGGCGTCAACAACCTTTCCAAGGAGTTAACCTCATGCTGATAGTCATGCATCACTCGGCAACCGACGCGCAGGTCCAGGCGGTCACAGCCGCCGTCGAGGCCATGGGCCTGATCGCGGAGCCGATCCCGGGGAGTTTGAGAACCGCCATCGGAGTCCTCGGCAACCAGGGTTATGTCGATGATACAACAATTCGCGAACTTCCCGGCGTGCGTGAAGTCATCCACGTCAGCAAGCCCTACAAGCTGGTCTCCCGCGATTTCCATCCCGAATCCTCGGTAGTTGAGGCCGGTGGTGTCAAGTTCGGCGACGGCCAGTTGCCGGTGCTGATTGCCGGGCCCTGTTCCGTAGAGAGCGAAGAGCAGATGATGGCTGCGGCCCGGTTGGTGAAAGAAAACGGTGCGCACATGCTACGCGGCGGCGCTTTCAAACCGCGGACCGGGCCTCACAGTTTCCAGGGCCTTGGTGTCGAGGGCCTGAAATATCTGCGCCAGGCTGGAGATGCTGAAGGTCTGCCGGTGATTACCGAAGTCATGCGCATCGAACAGCTTGAAACGATCTGCAGGTACTCGGACGTGCTGCAGATTGGCGCCCGCAACATGCAGAACTTTGATCTTCTCAAGGAGGTTGGCAAGCTCAGGCACCCGGTCCTGCTCAAGCGCGGCATGAGTGCCACCATCGAGGAATTTCTCTCAGCCGCTGAATATATCCTGGCCGAAGGGAATCCGCGGGTTATCCTCTGTGAAAGGGGCATCCGGACTTTCGAAAAAGCGACTCGCAACACCCTTGACCTGAGCGTTGTCCCCCTGATCCGTGAAATGAGCCACTTGCCGATCGTGGTCGATCCAAGCCATGCGACCGGACGACGCAGCCTGGTCGCACCGATGGCCAAGGCCGCAATCGTGGTTGGGGCACACGGCATCATGGTCGAGGTCCACCCGGATCCGGATAAGGCCCTTTGTGATGGTGCCCAGAGCCTTACCGGCGAGGGCTTCGGTCAGCTGGTTGCGGAGTTGAATCGATTGCAGGGGCTGCTGGCACCTGCCTGACCCATCAGGCCGGTTGGCCGCCCAGTTCGAAAAGCCCGATCTCTGGGCGACAGAGGAATCTCAGCGGCAGCACACTGGTGCCGACACCGCGGCTGACATAAAGCGGGACCTGGTGTTCGCTGACCTGGTAGTAGCCGGCGACGAACCGGCCTGAATAACGGGGCAGGTAAAAGGGTGGCAGATAAGGCAGGCGAATCTGACCGCCGTGGGTGTGCCCGCTTAAGACCAGGTTGATGTGTTGGTTCAGCTGCTCGTGGGCGAAAGCCGGGACGTGTGACAGCAGCAGGTTGAAACGCTGAGGGTCGATACCCTGTTGCAGTCGGTGCAGATAGTCGGTAGCCGAAGGGTAGTCCATGCCGTAAATCGACAATGCCCGCCCCTTGATCTCAAGGTCAGCACGTTCGTTGATCAGGAGCTTGACCCCTGCACCGGCGAAGTGCCTGCGCAGGTTTTCTCCTTCCAACCTAGACCAGTATTCCCAGTTCCCCTGCACGGCATAGATACCGTGCGGAGCATGCAGCTCTTTCAGGAAATTCAATACACCTCTGATATTTCTTTCCTCTTCGAGGTAGTCTCCGGTCAGGACAATCAGGTCTGGTTCCAGCCTGGCGACCTGGTTCGCTACGTCCTTGAAATAATCGTCAAAGCTGCTCAAATGCAGGTCGCTGACCTGCACCATGCGGATCTGGCCGCCGGGCAAAGGAGAGCGTATGGAGCTCCGTTCCACCTGCAGTGCCTGTGGCTCGTACCATGCAGCCTCTGCCAGCAAAGCCCCGGTCAATCCGGCAAACCCGAGAGAGAGGAACCGGCGTCTGCTGATGCCTTTGCCTCGGCGCACGGGCGAGGTCATAAAAACCTGCCAAAAGCTTGCGTGCTGTAGTTGCCAGGATGGCCCGGTTGTATTATCTTATGACAGTGCATCATTCAGTAATTATATAGGGATCGATCTCGAAAAGGAAAGGCGATACAAGTTATGGAGCAATTCCAGCAGGTTACCGATAATGTCTCCTGGGTTGGCGTCCGGCACCCCGATCTGGAGATTTTCGACGAACTGTTTCCGACCCACAACGGCACGACCTATAATTCCTACGTGGTTCGCGGGCAAAACAAAACGGCACTCATCGATACGGTCAAGGCACCTTTTACCGACGAATTCCTCGATAAAATTGAAGGCGCCATCGGCCTGGACATGATCGACCTGGTGGTCATCAGCCACACCGAACCGGATCATTCCGGAGCCCTTGGCCGGTTACTCGAGATGCGTCCGGACCTACCGGTTTATTGCAGTCGCCCGTCGCAGAATTTTCTCAGCCAACTACTGAACCGTCCATTCAATGTGCACGTGGTCAGCGACGGCGAAGAGATAGACCTCGGCGGTCTAACCCTGCGCTTTATCCTGGCGCCCTACCTGCACTGGCCGGACACCATCTTTACCTATCTGGTCGAGGAAGCAATCCTTTTCCCCTGTGACGCGTTCGGTGCGCATTACTGTGCGCGCAAACTGTTTGATGATGAAATCCCTGACTTTTCCCAGGATTTTCACTTCTACTTTGACTGTATCATGCGCCCGTTCAAGGACAAGGTGCGCGATGCCGTGGCCAAGGTCGACGCGCTCGAGTTGAAGATGATCTGTCCTTCCCACGGACCGATCCGTCGTATCGACCCGCGGGCCGTGGTTGATTCCTACCGTCGTTGGTCGGCTTTGCCACCGAAGCAGCCGAACCCTCGAGCCCTGTTACTGACGCTTTCATCGCACGGCAACACGCACATAATGGCGGCCACCATTCGGGAGGAACTCGAAGCCAAGGGGTTCAACGTGGTCGTGATACGCATGTGCGAGATGCGTGATGGCGACCTGCGCGATGAACTGGAGCTGGCTGACCTGGTCCTGGTTGGCTGTTCGACGATCAACCGTGACGCCCCGCCGCAGGCCTGGCATGCCTTGTCTCTCTTCTCGCTGGTCACGCCCAAGGCGAAAATCGCCGGAGCTTTCGGCTCTTTCGGCTGGAGCGGTGAGGCCGTGAAACTGATTGAGGATCGTCTGAAGGGCCTCCGCTTCAAGACGCCGGTGCCCGGCTTGACCTTGCGCTTTACACCGACAGAAGAAAATCTCGAGGAGTGCCGTGAGTTTGCCCGCCAGTTCGCAGACCAGGTGGTGGGTCCGGAAGCGGCTTGAATGGATTTTAAAACCTTGAGCTTTAAGTTTTAAGCGGTAAGTTTTAGGGTAAATTCTCAAGCAGATAAACAAGACGCAAAGGATAGTCCTCAACGAAGGTCCCCTTTGCGTCTTTTTTTAACTTTGCGCCTTTGCGTTAAGTTCAGTTCTTTGGATTGCCAGTATCCTTTAGCGAGTAGCATGCGAACCTTTCATGACATCTGAAACTCAAAATTTGCTGGCGGCAGAAATCGCGGTCGTCGCGCCCATCGACAAAACCCTCACCTATGCCGTGCCGGAAAGGCTGGCCGGGCATCTCCGGGTCGGCAGTCGCGTGCGGGTTCCTCTTGGTCGGCGGCAGGTGGTCGGATATGTCATGAAGCGGGTTGAGCCGGATGGTGCAGCCTTGAAAGAGATTCTGGAAATCATCGATCCCCACCCGCTGTTCCACGAACGTCATGCTTCTTTCTACCTGCGTGCTGCGCGCTATTACGATTATCCGCCTGGTCAGGCCGTGCGCACGGCGCTGCCGGCCGGACTCTCTGCGCCTGATGCCAGCCCGACGGTCCTGCGTGACAGGCTTTATCGGCCGGTGACAGGTGATGCAGAGCCAAAAGGCGGGCGCCAGCGCGAAATCCTCGGGTTCATCCGGGAGGAAAAAACTGCCAATTTGAGCCTGCTTCGCGGTAAATTCCCTGCGCCTCACGCCGCCTTGCAGCGGCTGGTGGAGCTTGGCTTCCTTGAGGTCGAAGAAATTGAACGACTCCGGGACCCTTTTGCCGAAATTGCCGTGCAGGAGCATCATGCCGTTGAATTGAATCCGGCCCAACAGGAGGCCATCAACCGCGTCGGCCAGGCCCTGCAATTGAAACAGTTTCAACCTTTTCTCCTGCACGGTGTGACCGGTAGCGGCAAAACCGAAGTCTATCTGCGCGCAATCGCTGAAACCCTGGAACATGGGCGCCAGGCATTGGTCCTGGTCCCTGAAATAGCCTTGACTCCACAACTGGTTGCCCGGTTCCGCAGCTGGTTCCAGGAACTTGATATCAACTTGGCTGTGCTGCATTCGGGGTTGTCGGACGGTGAGCGTTACGATGCCTGGTGCAGGGTTGCCCGTGGTGATGTCGATGTGGTGATCGGCGCCCGTTCGGCGGTCTTTGCACCCCTCGATGACCTGGGGCTGATCGTCGTCGATGAAGAGCACGACGGCAGCTATAAACAATCGGAAGGCTTTCGCTACAATGCCCGTGACCTGGCCCTGATGCGCGGCCAGCGTGACCAGGCCGTCGTTCTCCTGGGGAGTGCAACACCGGCCCTGACTACCTACCAACGGGCGATCGATGAGCACCTTACGTACCTTGACCTGCCCGAACGTACTGCTGATCGCCCCCTGCCCAGTGTGCACCTGGTTGATCTTTCCGAACACCGGGAAGAGAGTCTGTTGAGTGAACCCCTGCAAGTGGCTCTGGAAGAAACCCTCGCGGCCGGTGAACAGGCGTTGCTGCTGCTCAATCGCAGGGGATACGCTCCATTTCTCCTCTGCCACGACTGTGGCGCCGCCCTACGCTGCCCGAATTGCGACATCACCCTGACTTACTCGCAGGTGCAGCGTTCCCTGCGCTGCCATTACTGTGACTTCCGCCAGCCCCCTCCGGACAGCTGTGACCGCTGCAGCGGGGTCGGGCTTCTCCCCGAAGGAATGGGTACGGAGCGCCTTGAAGAGGAAATCCGGCAGAATTTTCCCGACGCCAGAGTGGCGCGGATGGATCGTGACACCACCATGCGCAAGGGGGCCCACCATTGCCTGATTGACCAGATGTCGGCCGGAGAGATAGATGTCCTGATCGGGACACAGATGATAGCCAAAGGCCATGATTTCCCGGCGGTGACCCTGGTCGGGGTCCTCAATGCCGACACGGCGCTTAACATGCCCGACTTCCGCAGCGCCGAACGGGTTTTCTCCCTGCTTAGCCAGGTTGCCGGGCGGGCCGGGCGGGGCGATCGTCCCGGGCGGGTCCTGATCCAGACTTACGCTGTGGACAATTCTGCCCTCGATTACGTGACCCGGCATGATTATCGCGGCTTTGCCGAGTTGGAACTGACACAGCGCCAGGCCCTCGCATACCCGCCTTTCGGTCACCTGGTCAACCTGGTTTTAAGCAGTAACGATGCGGCCAGGGTGAAGGAGGCTGCAGAGCTGCTGGCAGTCGAGCTTGCCCGGGCTGGTGATGATGTCGAAGTGCTCGGTCCGGCTCCTTGTCTGTTGGCGCGCCTGCGCAACCGGCACCGCATGCAGATCCTGCTTAAGGCAAAGCAGCGCGATCCCCTGCGACGGAATATTGCTTTGTTGAGCACGTTGAAAAAGAGGCTGCCGCCGGGTGTGCAACTGACAGTTGATATTGATCCGGTCGATATGTTCTGATGTAGATATACTTTGAGAGAGCGAGGGGATAAATGTTCAGACAACGCTGGCTGATTCTAATAATTTTTATACTGCTGGCCTCCTGTGCCCGCCCGCCCGAACCACCACCGGTGGTTGAGGCCCCGGTCGTAATCGAGGAACCCGTCGCTGAAGAAGAGGTCCCGCTTCTGCGGCCCGTCACCTGGCAAGAGGTTCCCGGCTGGCGCGAGGATGATCCGAGCCTGGCGCTCGGCGCTTTCCTGAAGAGCTGCAGCGCTCTGCGCTGGCGCCCGGAGTGGCAGTCCCCCTGCCAACAGGCAGCCGCCATGGAAAACGCCGGAGAGGATGAGGCGCGGCAGTTCTTTGAACGGCATTTTGTGCCGCACCAGGTCCGACAGTCAGATGGTTCTGTCGAGGGTCTGATGACCGGCTATTACGTCCCGGACTTGAAAGGCAGTCGCTATGCGTCATCGGAATACCCGTACCCGCTTTATCGTCGTCCCGATGACCTGCTGACCATCGACCTGAGTGATGTTTATCCAGATCTGGGTGATTACCGGCTGCGCGGCCGTCTTGACGGCCAGCGGGTCATCCCCTACTGGGATCGGGGGGGGATAGACAGTTATGACCGGCCCCTGGCCGGGCAGGAACTTTTCTGGGTTGCCGACCCCGTTGAGCTCTTTTTCCTCCATATCCAGGGCTCAGGGCGCATCCTGCTTGATAATGGCGAGTCGGTCATGGTCAACTATGCTGATCAGAACGGCCACCCGTACAGGTCGATCGGCAAGTACCTGCTTGATCGTGGCCTCATGGAACGTCACGAGATGTCAATGCAGAACATCAGCAAGTGGGCGATGAACAATCCGATAGAGGTCGGAGCCCTGCTCAACCAGAACCCGAGTTATGTCTTCTTCCGTGAGCTGGACAGCGAGGTGAGGAGTCCGCCCGGTGCGCTCGGGGTTCCCCTGACGCCGGGGCGCAGCCTCGCTGTTGACCGGCGTTATATCCCCCTTGGCGTGCCGGTTTTTATCGAGACGAGCTGGCCGAACAGCGACCAGCTGTTGCAGCGCCTGATGATGGCACAGGACACCGGGGGTGCCATTAAGGGCCGGGTTCGCGGAGATTTTTTCTGGGGCATGGGTGATGACGCCGGGGCAAAGGCCGGGAGCATGAAACAAACCGCAAAATTCTGGGTACTGTTGCCCAATACGATTGAGGAACAATAATGATCAAGTCGCTGCAATTCTTGAATGTTGTCTTTTTATTTCTGACGCTGTGCACGGTTTTTACCCCATTGGGCGTGCATGCTTTCGTCCCGGCCAAGGGGATGTTCCTGATTGCCGATGAGGGGATGGCCGACCCGCGTTTCAAGGCCCGGGTGATCCTGCTGATCCAGCATGATGCAGGGGGCTCCGCAGGGCTGATCGTCAACCGGAGCAGCAGGCTGCCCCTGAATGCCATCCTGCCGAAAGAATCACAACTCGATCAACAGGGCAGGACTCTCTCCTACGGTGGACCGGTTGAACCGGATACCCTGCTCGCTCTGGTCAAGGTGCACAGGCACCCTCCTGAACCGGCCGAGAAAATCCTTGCGAACATCTATGTAACAGGCGTCGGAGTTCTGGATGTGTGGCCCGACTTCGATGGAGAAGTGGTCGACTACCGGGCCTTTGTCGGCTATACCGGCTGGGCTCCCGGACAACTGAATCATGAAATGCAACGCGGGGACTGGCATGTTGTGCCTGCGGATGAGGAAAGTGTCTTTGTCGGGCGGGATGAGACGTTATGGGAAAGGTTGAACAGCAGGGTCGTCGCAGGGGAATGATCGCCTGACCATCCTCTTCTGGGCCGGTTTAACCCAGTCGATCGAGGAGTCCCTTGACGACCGCATCAAGCCGGGCCTGGTCTTCTTCAAGGATTTTCAAGAAACGCAATCCGCCCAGTTGCATACCGTTGTTCTGCTCCTCCCCGACCCAGATTACCTCGGCGAGGCCACAGATGATCCCTTGCTTGTCTCCGATCGACAGGTAGACCAGGACCAGCTCAGCCATCTTGACCGGGGGCTGCATGGGCAGGCGCATTCCGCCGCCGGCAAGGTTGACCAGATATTTGTTGAACTCGGTGAACTCAGCAGCGGAAACCCCGGATTTGATCTGATCCAGATGCTCACGCCAGAGCTGGCGCATGTCCGAGAGGTTCCCCTCGCTGCGTTTGAGCCCCACCCAGGCGTTGACGTCAACGCGCGGGTAAATCCGGCGGGAGATAAACTCCAGGTCCCCCGTAAACTCCAGTCGGATGTCCTGGCTGCTGATTTTCTCGACGAACGATGCGGTCAGGCGCAAACCCATCCCCTTGCTGTCGGTCATGACCACGAACTTCATCTCTGGTTCGAAAGGGTAGGAGTCGGCCGCGTCCGATCCGTAGGGCAGAGCCAGGTCCAGCTGCATTGGCTGGCTGTGCATGGCATAGCCGGTGATCGTATCCACGGCAGGCGGATCCTCATCGCTGTAGAGCCGCTTGATAAAAACCTTCTGCCCTTTATTGAAGTATTTCCCGAATGACATATAGCTTAAAGTTATCGTTTGTCGGTCAGCTTATCCGCAGACCTGTGCTTCGATTGCCGCGGCAACGGCTTCCACCGTCAGCCCGGCGCCCGGAATGGTTATTTCAGCGAATTGTTCATAAAGCGGCTGGCGTTCCAGATAAAGTTGTTCATAGCTTTTGCCCGGGCCAATGACCAGGCCGCGGGTGTCCATGTCATGGACTCTGGTCAGCAGTTCTTCGAGCGGGATGTCGATGAAGACCAGCTGCCCCAGCGCCCTGAGGCGGTCCATGGCCCGCGCACTATACACGGCTGAGCCTCCTGTTGCAACTACGCTGTGAGTGGTTACCAGGGCACAGAGGTTGTCCGCCTCGAGCTCCTTGAATCTCTCCATTCCTTCGCGAGTGATGATCTCCTGCAGGCGGCCGCGCTGTTTGGTCTGCAGCAGCAGGTCGGTATCGACAAAGCTGTACCCGAGGCGTTTTGCCAGGAGTACACCAACCGTGCTCTTGCCGGCACCGGGCATGCCGATCAGGATAATATTCAGGGCACAATCTGTACGCATGTATTTCTGAGCCTCACCTCAGTCAGAAATTTTCAAGACGATCTTGCCGAAGTGCTTGTCCTCTTCCATCATCCGATGGGCCTCGATCACCTCATCGATGGTAAAGGTTTTTTCGATGATTGGGACGATGGTGCGATCGGCGAATTTCGGCAGGGCTCGCCGGGTGAACTCAGCGACGATCTCAGCTTTTTCCGGCACCGGCCGGGAGCGTAGCACCGAGCCGATGATCTGCTGGCGTTTGACCATCATCAGGGCCAGATTGAGTTCGGCCTTGATGCCGCTGATGACCCCGATCAGCACCAGTTTGCCTTTGTAGGCGAGCGACTTCATGTTCGGG
>Ga0316195_10001226_pt1 | contig 11299 bp, 8 predicted proteins | sample Phised1_MG_FD_204937 | JGI IMG/M metagenome (GOLD analysis project Ga0316195, IMG submission 204937) | Coastal sediment microbial communities from Maine, United States - Phippsburg sediment 1 | ecosystem: Environmental > Aquatic > Marine > Coastal > Sediment | place: USA: Maine | collected... | reverse complement strand
TTCGATCGAAAAGTCGCCGAACCGCAGCACGCGAACCCGATCGCCGTATTTCTCGCCGAACAGTGCCGTGGCGCCGGTCTGCAGCGCATCGTCGAAGGCCATGACCTGTACGTCGGAGGCCGGATTGACGCGGATTTCGCGGTTGACGATGCGCTCGACCTCGGCCAGCTCGTCAGCCGTCACCGCGCGTGGGTGGGTGAAATCGAAGCGCAGGTGGTCGGGGGCAACCAGCGAACCGCGTTGCTCGACGTGGTCGCCCAGCACCTGTTTCAGGGCGGCGTGCATCAGGTGCGTGGCCGAATGGTGCAGCACGATGGACTGCCGGCGCGGCGCATCGACCCGCGCGCTTACCGTATCGCCCTTGCTCAGCGTGCCGCTGGTGAGTGCACCCAGGTGACCATAAAAGACACCCGCCAGCTTAATGGTGTCCTGGACTTCGAAGTCCGCCTCGCCACCCTGGATGGTCCCGGTGTCACCCACCTGGCCACCGGATTCCGCGTAAAACGGTGTCCGGTCGAGCAGCACGATGGCTTCGTCGCCGGCCTCGATGCGCTCCACCGTTTCGCCGTCAACCAGGATGGCGGCCACGCGGGCAGCGTCCACCTCCAGCTGTTCATAGCCGAGGAACTGCGTCGGCACCAGATCCTTGATCGCCTGCGACGATATCTGGGCCTGCTGGCCGAATTTACCGGACGCCCTGCCCCGCTCCTGCTGCTTCGCCAGCGCCTCGGCGAATCCGTCCAGGTCAACGCCGAGGTCGTTCTCGCGGGCGATGTCCTGGGTCAGGTCCAGCGGGAAACCGTAGGTGTCATAGAGCAGGAAGGCCGTCTCGCCATCGATTTGGCCAGAGCGGTCCTCTTGCGCACTGGCCATTACATCCTTGAGGATGCCCATGCCGGTGTCGAGGGTGCGGGCGAAGCGCTCTTCTTCCTCGCGCAGCGTTTCGGCGATCCGCTCGGCCTTGTTACCCAGTTCCGGGTACGCCTCGCCCATTTGCTCCGCCAGCGGGCCGACCATGCGGTAAAAGAAAGGCTGCTTGACCCCCAGCTTGTACCCGTGCCGGATGGCGCGCCGGATGATGCGTCGCAGCACGTAGCCGCGGCCGTCCCGCGCGGGCACCACGCCGTCGGCAATCAGGAAGGCGCAGGCGCGGATATGATCCGCGATGACGTTCAGCGAGGCGTTTTCCTCGTCCTTGCAGCCGGTCAGTTCTGCGGCGGCCGCGGTCAGGGCCCGGAACAGGTCGATGCGGTAATTGCTGTGTTCGTGCTGCAACACGGCGGCAAGCCGCTCCAGGCCCATGCCGGTATCCACGCAGGGCGCCGGCAGGGGTTTCATGCTGCCGTCGGCGGCGCGGTCGAACTGCATGAACACCAGGTTCCAGATCTCGATGTAGCGGTCACCGTCCTCGTCTGCCGAGCCGGGCGGACCACCCGCCACGCCGGGCCCGTGGTCATAGAACACTTCGGTGCAGGGGCCGCAGGGGCCGGTGTCGCCCATGGCCCAGAAGTTGTCGCTGTCGAATTTCGCGCCACCCGGCTTGTCGCCGATGCGGATCACGCGCCCTTCGGGCACCCCGATCTGCTGCGTCCAGATGCCATAGGCTTCATCATCGGTCTGGTACACCGTCACCCACAGGCGATCCGGCGACAGGCCGTAGACTTCGGTCAGCAATTCCCAGGCATATTGGATGGCGTCTTCCTTGAAGTAGTCGCCGAAGCTGAAATTGCCCAGCATCTCGAAAAACGTGTGGTGGCGGGCGGTATAGCCGACCTGGTCGAGGTCGTTGTGTTTGCCGCCGGCACGCACGCAGCGTTGCGAGGTGACGGCGCGCTTGTAGGCGCGTTTCTCCGCACCGAGGAACACGTCCTTGAACTGCACCATGCCGGCGTTGGTGAACAGCAGCGTGGGGTCGTTGGCCGGAACCAACGGGCTGGAGGCCACGATCTCGTGCCCCTTGCCGGCAAAAAACTCGAGGAAATCACGGCGAATATCCGCGGTGGTTTTCACTGCTTCCGATTTGGCTGGCTTCCCCGTCACTTTTCCTGGCCCCATGACCGCAAAACTCAATGAATACAATGTGAGAGCGGAGTGTACCTAAAGCAAGGCGCAATGAATATCCGACCACTCCCGTAGGACCGAATTCATTCGGGAATGGCCAAGAGCACCAACAATGCCCGGTCCCACATTTCCCGAATGAATTCGGTCCTACGTTTCCCGAATGAAACCGGTCCTACGACATGGCGTTTACGGCGTCCATGGCCTGGTCGTGGCTGAAGCCGCGGCTGAGCAGGCGGCGGTAATATTTCTTGCGGGCGTCGAAATCGAGGGGGCCGGCATGTTGGCGTTGCAGCCATGCTGCGGCGAGATCGATCCAACCATCGGAGTGGCAGTCCAGCTCGCTCGATATCAAAGCATCCGCCACGCCCCGTGCACGCAGGGCTGCGCGGATCTTCAAAGGGCCCTGTTGTTTCTGGATGGACATGCGCACATAGGATTGGGTGAAGCGCTCGTCCGATAACAGGTTTTCATTGACCAGGGCTTCGAGCAGGTCCGCGGCCGCGCCGGACTCCAACTGCGGCCACTTCCGCCGGATGCGCTGATCCAGTTCGAACACACTGTATTCGCGCCGCCCCAGCAGGCGATAGGCGAAAGCCCGGATTTCGCCCGCCGAGGGCTGTTCGGATGAGCCTTCGCCCAAGGTCCTGGCCAGCGACTACTCTTCGACCGCTTCCTCGACGTCGGCTTCACCGGCCGACTTGGCCGAAGGCGCGGGCATCATCTCCGCGCGCAACTTGCGGTCGATCTCGTCGGCAATGTCCGGATTGTCCTTCAGGAACTGGCGGACGTTCTCCTTGCCCTGGCCCATGCGCTCGCCGTTGTAGCTGTACCAGGCACCGGATTTCTCCACCAGGTTGTTGGCCACGCCCAGCTCGATGAGTTCGCCTTCATGGGAGATGCCCTCGCCGTACAGAATTTCGAACTCGGCCTGCTTGAACGGCGGCGCCACTTTGTTTTTCACCACTTTCACGCGGGTCTGGTTGCCCACCACCTCGTCACCCCTTTTCAAGGCGCCGATGCGGCGAATGTCGAGCCGTACGGAGGCATAGAATTTCAGGGCGTTGCCGCCGCTGGTGGTTTCCGGGCTGCCGAACATCACGCCGATCTTCATGCGGATCTGGTTGATGAAGATCACCATGCAGTTGGAGCGCTTGATGTTGCCGGTCAGCTTGCGCAGGGCCTGCGACATCAGGCGAGCCTGCAGGCCGACGTGGGAATCACCCATGTCGCCCTCGATTTCGGCCTTGGGCGTCAGCGCCGCCACGGAATCGACCACCACCATGTCGACGGCGCCGGAGCGCACCAGCATGTCGGTGATTTCCAGGGCCTGCTCACCGGTGTCGGGCTGCGAAACCAACAGGTCCTCGACGTTGACGCCGAGTTTCTCCGCGTAATTCGGGTCCAGCGCGTGTTCGGCGTCGACGAAGGCCGCGGTGCCGCCGGCTTTCTGGCACTCGGCGATGGCATGCAGGGTCAGCGTGGTCTTGCCGCTGGACTCGGGACCGTAAATCTCCACCACGCGGCCGCGCGGCAGGCCGCCAACGCCGAGCGCCGCGTCCAGCGTGAGCGACCCGGTGGACACGGTCTGTATGTCGTTGTTGTGCGTGCCGTCGCCCATGCGCATGATCGCGCCCTTGCCGAATTGGCGTTCGATCTGCTGCAGCGCCGCTGCCAATGCCCGTTTTCTGTTGTCGTCCATGTTCCTCTCCGATTTTGATGATTCTCAGGTCGCTCGCCAGCGAAATTTCTGCTTGCCCGCGGCGCAGGTGCCCGCATTATGACACAGCCCGTGTGGCGGCTTCAGCCCCTCCCGAACGGCAGGATAGATTCCTACGCAACGGCGGCCGGAGTTGCTTACTCCGAACCCTTCTCCAGGGCTTTCCACTGTGCGATCGAGTGATACTCCACGCCGTTTTTCGATCCGACTGACTCGATCAACTCGAAGCCGCGGAGCGCCCACTCGATCGCCACGGGACCCAGTGTAGGCGGTGGGTTTCTCAAACGGCGATAAAGCGTCAGATGGAATTTCCAGGGCTTGGGATCATGGCCGATGCCGGCCGCCGTCAACGCCTGCACCAGCGACTGCTGGAGTTCCAGCAGCGGCTCGGGCAAGGTCCCGGCTCCCAGCCAGAGCACGCGGCCCCGGCCGAACTGTCCCAGGTGATCGAGCACCACCCGGCAGGATGGAAACGACAGCCCCGCGGCGACGGCGCAAACCTCGGGAACAACGGCGGCATCCTGCATGCCGAGGAACGCCAGGGTCACGTGGAGATTGGGTGGACTGACCGCCCGCCCGCTCACTTGCAGGCGCTGCTGGATGTCACGGACTTGCCGCCGCACGCGATCGTCCGGCACCAACGCGAAGAACAGGCGGTGCTTTTTGCCGCTGGATGCGGCGCGTGCTGCTGGAATGCGCGATTCACTCACGGGGCAGACGATTGATTAACCCTCGCAACGCATGTGCCACGGTCTGCCGGCGCACCGCCTCGCGGTCACCGGCGAATACGACCCGTTCGGCTTCTGCCGGTTTCCCGCCGACGGCCCAGGCGAACCACACGGTGCCCACCGGTTTGTCGGCGCTGCCGCCGTCGGGCCCGGCGACGCCGGTGACGGCCAGCGCCGCCTCGACACCGGCCCGACGCCGGGCGCCTGCGGCCATTTGCAGCGCCACTTCACGGCTGACCGCACCTTCGCGTTCCAGCACCACGACGTCCACACCCAACAGGTCGTGCTTGGCCGCGTTACTGTAGGTGACCAAGCCGCGCTCGAACCAGGCGGAACTGCCCGCCCGGTCGGTGCAGCACTTGGCGATCCAGCCCCCGGTGCAGGACTCGGCGGCCACCATGTTCCAACCGCGATTGATCAGGGCGGTTGCCAGGGAATCGACAAGTTGCGCCAGTTCCGAATCGCCAGGGACAGATTTGCCTTGCAACGGAAGCCTCGATCTTTCAGCTCGGTTGGTCCTTACGTTACACTGCTCCCGATGTCATCTCCAGCCCCGCTCAAGCAGGATCCGGCCAGACCAGACCAGGCTCCGGGACACACTCCCCTGATGCAGCAATACTTCCGCATCAAGTCGGAGTTCCCCGACACCCTGCTGCTGTTCCGCATGGGTGATTTCTACGAGGTCTTCTACGACGATGCGCGGCGTGCCGCGCGGTTGCTCGACATCACCCTGACGACCCGCGGCGAGTCCGGCGGGGCACCCATCCCGATGGCCGGCGTGCCACATCACGCGCTCGACAACTACCTGGCGCGGCTGGTGCGGCAGGGTGAGTCAGCCGCCATCTGCGAGCAGGTCAGCGAACCGGTGCCCGGCAAGGGCCTGGTGGAACGCAAAGTGGTGCGTGTCGTAACGCCGGGGACGATCACGGAAGAGGCGCTGCTGGAGTCGCGCCGGGAAAACCTGCTGGCGGCATTGGCTGTGGCGGGCAAGGAGATTGCGCTGGCCTGGCTGGAACTGGCCTCCGGCCGCTTCGCGGTCCGCCCATTGCGCTCGATGGACGAAGTCGAGGCCCAGCTGGAGCGGCTGCAACCCTCTGAATTACTCATCGAGGAAGGGCTCGAGCTGCCGTTCAGCCACCGCGAGGGAACCCGCGAGCGCCCACCCTGGAAGTACGACTCGCGGCAGGCGGGCAAGTTGCTGTGCGAACAGTTCGTGACCAAAGACCTGCGCGGATTCGGGATCGAAGACCTGCCCACGGCCATCAGCGCCGCCGGCGTTCTGCTCGACTATCTGCAGGAGACCCAGCGCACCGCCCTGCCCCACCTGCGCGGCATCCAACTGGAGCAGGCCGGCGAGTTCCTGCACCTGGACGCCGTCAGCCGGCGCAACCTGGAAATCGAAACCAGCCTGGGCGGCGAACGGGATCCCACCCTGGTCGGCATCATGGACACTTCGGTCACCGCCATGGGCGGCCGCCTGTTGCGGCGCTGGATCGGTAACCCGCTGCGCAACCGGGAGCGACTGCAACGTCGCCACTCCGCTATCGGCGGCCTGCTGGAAGAGCGCGCCCACGAACCGCTGCGCGCGGAATTCCGGGGCGTGGGCGATGTCGAGCGCATCCTGTCGCGGGTGGCGCTGCGGACCGCGCGGCCGCGCGATCTGACCACGCTGCGCCACGCCCTGGCAACGCTACCGACGCTGGCGGCCCTGGTCACGGACGGCGGACCGGATCTGCAGCGTGCGATCGGTACACTGCCCGTTTTCCCGGAACTGCTCGACCTGCTTCGACGGGCGATCATCGACGAACCGCCGGTACTGATCCGCGACGGCGGCGTCATCGCGGCAGGTTACGACGCCGAACTGGATGAGCTGCGCGGCTTGTCCGAAAACGCCAGCGAGTTCCTGCTCAACTACGAGCAGGAACAAAAGGAGCAGACCGGGATTGCCAGCCTGAAGGTGGGTTACAACCGGGTCCATGGTTACTACATCGAGGTCACCCATACCCATCAGCACCTGGTTCCGCCGAATTACACGCGCAAGCAAACGCTGAAAGCGGCCGAGCGCTACATCACCGAGGAGCTCAAGGCCTTCGAGGACAAGGTCCTGTCGAGCCGCGAACGTGCGCTGGCGCGCGAAAAACAATGTTATGCCGACCTGCTGGAGCGGCTGTCGGGCGAGCTCGAGCCGCTGCAGGACATGGCGGGCCGGCTGGCCCGGCTGGACGTGCTGTGCGCCCTGGCCGAGCGTGCCGAACGGCTTGGCCTGGTGCAACCCGAATTGACGGAACGGGACGGCATCGAGATTCGTGGCGGCCGTCACCCGGTGGTCGAGCAGGTGCAGGACGAGCCGTTCACGCCCAATGACACCCACCTGGACCGCGACACCCGCATGCTGATCATCACCGGCCCCAACATGGGCGGCAAGTCCACCTACATGCGGCAGACCGCGCTGATCGTGCTGCTGGCGCATGCCGGCAGCTGGGTGCCCGCAAACTCGGCCGTGATCGGGCCGGTGGACCGGATCTTCACCCGCATCGGCGCCGGCGATGACCTCGCCCGCGGCCGCTCGACCTTCATGGTCGAGATGTCGGAAACCGCAAACATCCTGCACAACGCGACGGCCCGCAGCCTGGTGCTGATGGACGAAATCGGCCGTGGCACCAGCACCTATGACGGCCTGGCGCTGGCCTGGGCCAGCGCCGTGTACCTGGCCCGCAAGGTCGGCGCCTATACCCTGTTCGCCACGCACTATTTCGAACTGACGCGGCTGGCCGAACAGGAGCCGACGGTGGCGAACGTCCATCTGCAGGCGGTTGAGCACAAGGACCGCATCGTCTTCCTCCATGCCGTGCAGGCAGGGCCGGCCAGCCAGAGCTACGGCCTGCAGGTGGCGGCCCTCGCCGGCGTTCCGGCCGCGGTGCTGCAGCAGGCGCGCAAGCACCTGGCTCTGCTGGAGAAGCAGCAGCGCGCAGAGGAACCGCAACTGGGATTGTTCGACCAGGCGGTGTTCGGGGCGGAAGAGGCCGCCGAGGAGGGCGCGGCCGATACACCCTTGCGCGAGCGCCTGGCGGCCGTCGATCCGGACACGCTGACACCGCGCGAGGCGCTGGAGTTATTGTACGAATTGAAGGACCTGTAGGACCGAATTCATTCGGGAACACCCTGGCGAATTGCTTCCCGAATAAATTCGGTCCTACGTTGCATTGATGGAATTGCTTCCCGAATAAATTCGGTCCTACGTTGCGTTGATGGAATTGCTTCCCGAATGAATTCGGTCCTACGTTGCATTAATGGAATTGCTTCCCGAATGAATTCGGTCCTACGTTGCGTTGATGGAATTGCTTCCCGAATGAATTCGGTCCTACGTTGCGTTGATGGAATTGCTTCCCGAATAAATTCGGTCCTACGGGTTTTTGGTGAACCGCACGATCTGGCGGCGCTGGCGCTTGTCGGGGCGGCGTGGGCGCTCCGCCCGGGCCTGCTGGTCGAGCTTGCGTTGGGCCGCGGCGGCTTCGCGGCGAGCGGCGCTGTCCGCGTCCTCGACGTATTTCTCTTGTGCCAGCGTGGCGGACACGCGCCGGTCGCCGAGGTCAGTCACGGTCACGACGTATTCGTCGTCCCCCCGCCGAATGGTCAGTTGATCGCCCTCCGCCAGGGTGCGGCCCGGCTTCACCCGGTGTCCGTCGACCTGCACCTTGCCGCCCTTGATGGCCTCGCGCGCCAGGCCACGGGTCTTGAAGAACCGCGCGGCCCACAGCCACTTGTCGATGCGGACTTTTTCACTCATTAGCGAATTGTAACCTGCTGGCGCGAACTTGCTCCCGATATGCGCATGCATCACCGGAAGGTGCCGGGTACCCCTGTTCAGGACATTCGAGCTGTCGGGAACAGTCGAATAGCGCACAGGGATGTCTTGAGCGTGTCCTGAACAGGGGTACCCGGCACCTTCCTCGGGAAAACTCCCGCTTTGGCGCAAGCCCGCTCCAGCAGAAGATCAGGTCAGCAGGGTATTCACACGCCGTACGAACTCGGCGGGATCCTCCAGTGAGGCGCCCTCGGACAGCAGGGCCTGGTCGAACAGGATCAGCGCCAGGTCCGTGAAGCGCGCCTCGTCGCCCTCATCCCGCAGCCGGTGCACCAGCGCGTGGCTTGGGTTCAGCTCCAGCACGGGGCGACTGTCCGGCACTTCCTGGCCGGCCTGCTCCAACAGGCGCTGCAGGTGCAGGGCCATCTCCTGGTCGCCGAGCACGACGCAAGACGCTGAGTCCGTCAGGCGTTGACTGGAACGGACCTCGCTGACCCGCTCACCCAATGCCTGTTTTGCCCTCTCCAGGAGAGCGGCGTCCAGCGCGGCTTCCGAACCGGCTTCTTCACTCTCGCCGCTTTGCTCTTCGGCTTTGCCCAGCGCAGCCAGGTCGATGTCGCCCTTGGCCACGGATTTGAACGGCTTGCCCTCGAATTCGTGGAAATAGGCCATCATCCATTCGTCCACGCGGTCCGACATCAGCAGCACCTCGATGCCCTTCTTGCGGAACACCTCGAGATGCGGGCTATGGGCGGCTGCGCGGTAGTTTTCGGCAGTGATGTAATAGATCGCTTCCTGGCCTTCCGGCATGCGCTCGACGTAGCCGGCCAGGTCGACAATCTGCTGATCGCCCTCGCCCCGGGTGGAGGCGAATCGCAACAGGGGCGTGATGCGGTCGCGATTGGCGAAGTCCTCGACGATGCCTTCCTTGATGACGGCGCCGAACTCGCCCCAGAATGACTGGTATTTTTCCGGGTCGTCCTTGGCGACCCTGGCGATCAGGTCGAGGCTGCGCCGGATCACCGCCGAGCGGATCTTGGTGGACAGCTCGTTTTCCTGCAGCAATTCGCGTGACACGTTCAGCGGCAGATCGTCGGAGTCGACCACGCCGCGCACGAATCGCAGGTAGTGGGGCAGCAACTGCTGCGCGGCGTCCATGATGAAGACGCGCTTGACGTACAGACGCAGGCCGCTGCGCTCGTCGCGCTGCAGCATCAGGTCCATCGGCGCGGTGCCGGGGATGTACAGGAGGGTCGTGTAGCTCTGGCTGCCTTCGACCTTGTTGTGCGCCCAGCACATGGCGTCGTCGAGGTCATGCGTCAGGTACTTGTAGAACGATTGGTATTCTTCGTCGCTGATGTCGCTCTTCGGCAGGGTCCACAGGGCCGAGGCCTTGTTCACGTCCTGCCATACGCTGCCCTTGTCCTCATCCTCTTCCTGCATGCGGATGGGAAATCCGATGTGGTCTGAATAACGGCTGACCAGTGAGCGCAGCGTCCAGGCGCTCAGGAAGTCCCTGGCATCCTCCTTGAGGTGAAGGATCACCTCGGTGCCGTGGGTTTCCCGCTCGACCGGCTCCAGCGAATACTCGCCGGCCCCGTCCGACTCCCAACGTACACCGCTGGATACCGGATCGCCCGCCCTGCGGGTCAGCACTGTCACCCGGTCGGCGACAATGAATGACGAGTAGAAGCCCACGCCGAACTGCCCGATCAGGTGGGCATCGACTTTTTCGTCACCCGACAGCCGGTCGAGGAATGCCCGGGTTCCCGACCTGGCGATCGTGCCGATGTTTTCCTTCACGTCGTCGCGGGCCATGCCGATGCCGTTGTCACGAACCGTCAGCGTGCCGGCTTCCTCGTCCGCCTCGATCTCGATGCGCAGGTCGTGGTCGCCTTCGTACACGGAGTCGTCCTTGACCGCGGCAAAACGCAACCGGTCCAACGCGTCCGAGGCATTGGACACGAGTTCGCGCAGGAAGATTTCCCGGTTGGAATACAGGGAGTGGATCATCAGGTGCAGAACCTGGCGGGTTTCCGCCTGGAACTTGAAGGTCTCCGCAGCTGCGCCTTCGGTGGTCGGGCTTTCTTTGGTCTGTGCTTCGCTCATGGTTGGTGCAAATTCCGGTTGTTGCGATGGGAACATACATAGGGTTGGCGCGGGCCAAAAAAAAGCCCGCCGAGTGGCGGGCCTTTTCTGGTCAGCGGCGTAAACCGCTTAACCCAACTTCTCTTTGATCCTCGCGGACTTGCCTTCGCGGCCACGCAAGTAGTAGAGCTTGGCGCGACGCACGTCGCCACGCCGCTTGACCGTGATCGAATCGATCAGCGGGCTGTGCGTCTGGAACACGCGCTCCACACCGGTGCCGTGCGAGATCTTGCGCACGGTGAACGCGGAGTTCAGGCCGCGGTTACGGACGGCGATACAGACACCCTCGAACGCCTGAACGCGCTCGCGGTTGCCCTCTTTCACCTTCACGTTGACCACGATGGTGTCGCCCGGAGCAAACTCCGGGATGTCTTTGCTCAACTGCTCGGCGTTGATTTCGTCGATGATGTTCGTCATTTTCCCGATCCTATGCAATTTCAGTCACTGCTTACTGGCCGCCGCTCGTCGCGCCTGCGTTCCGAAACTCGGCCTTGAACTCAGCCAGCAATAATCTCGATTCCTCGTCCAGTTCCAACTCATCCAGCAAATCCGGCCGGCGCAACCAGGTGCGCCCCAGGGCCTGCTTTCTGCGCCAACGTTCGATGGCGCCATGATCTCCCGATAATAGCACCGGCGGCACCGCCAGGCCTTCGGTTTCCTCCGGCCGGGTGTAATGCTGGCAATCCAGCAACCCATCCGTGAACGAATCCTGTGCCGCCGACTGCTCGTCACCGAGCACGCCCGGCAGCAACCGCGTCACGGCGTCGATCACCACCGCGGCGGCCAGTTCCCCGCCGCTGAGGACATAGTCGCCCAACGACCACTCCTCGTCGATCTCCA